>Ga0207646_10008352_pt1 | contig 10392 bp, 11 predicted proteins | sample KBSK5502metaG_FD_184343 | JGI IMG/M metagenome (GOLD analysis project Ga0207646, IMG submission 184343) | Corn, switchgrass and miscanthus rhizosphere microbial communities from Kellogg Biological Station, Michigan, USA - KBS K5-50-2 metaG... | ecosystem: Host-associated > Plants > Roots >...
TCGGGCTGCAAGAACAAGCATATTCTACTTATCTTGACTTCATGTGACTTTCAGGGGTCACATGACCAGGTAATTGAAGAGGTAAACTTGCATTTTTCTCGCTGGATATCATAAGTAGCCAGCACAAGGGCCGATGGAGCCTCATCGGCGCACCAGCTTACGCGACACTGGGTCTATTACTGGAACTGATGGCTGATGAGATTAAATGCCAGTTGTTGGCCTGTTGCGCTACGCAGCAGCAGCAGATTACCGTGTTGCGCTGTGATAACCAGCGCCGTGGTCCCCTGGGGAGCCAGGAATGTTCCCAGCGGGTGCAAATCAAACCCTCCCTCGTTATTGACTGTTTCGGTATAGAGCACGATGCCTCCCACACCGGTGGTGCCATCCGGGTTCATTTTTACCCCTGCGTAGGCCAGCACCCAGTCACTGCCTACTGGCCCCTGCCAGAAATTGTGAACCGCGAAGCTGCTCTGCGGGAACGGCCCCTGTCCCATATCGAGAATCCCCGCCTGGCGTGTTGGCGCAGGCTGGACTGGTGGAGCCTGATTCTGGTTGCTAGGTTTCGGGCGTGGATGCGCACGTGCATTCTTGATCCTTTGCTGATAGGCCTGCATTTTCTGGGCCAGGGTTAATGGTCCGCTATTGTTCTGAGCCGCGCTGGCGATCCCGAGCACGCCGATAAAGACAGTGAAACAGAAAGCGGCGATGAGTAACCCGCGGATAGTGCTACGCGAGCGCCCCTGCTGCGGACGAGGCCCGGCGGTGCTGAATGATTTCCGGTCAACGCGCCTGTCTTTCTTCATGGCTTTCTCCTCCCGAAGTGCTCACATGTCACACCGATCGTGTACCTGGAGCTACTCATTATGAATTTCGAGCGAGTAGATCATATTTTGTGCCGTAGCTGAGTTGTTGTTCAGATCGGTCCACAGATCACTCCAGGCCTGGCCTGAGGTCAGCCCTGCAGTATCCAGGTCGTATCCGTCCCAGGGTCCCTGCATATAGACTGCTCCGCCTCGATGTTGTGCTCCATACAGGCTGATCATGGCCCACTGCCGCGGCATGAAGTCACGGTAGGTTTCTGGCGTCGGTAAGGCGGGCGGCGCCCCCCAGGAGACGTACCATTCATCGTCCTGATTCCACCCATTACCACAGGAGCCGTTGTTAGAACTATATTGGGGACAGCCAGTCTGCGCATCACCGGCATAGCCAAAGTCGAGATAGTCATAACCCGAGACGCTGGCAAAGCCCTGCACCCAATTAGAAGTCACAGAGAAGCTGTTCCAACCGGGTTCTAGATCGCCAGCCCCCATCATAAACACCTGGGTGGCATATCCATGCGATTGATTGTAAGCTTGCACCGTGGCAACATCGTTCCCCCAGGTCTGCCCATTGGCGTAGGTCACCCAAGGGCCAAAGTTATTGATCCCGATACCCAGCGTGAGGACGGAGGTCGTATCGCTACCAGTGCAGACCCAGTACCCGTCGGCAAACGCCTCTGCCATTTGCTGAACCTGTGTATGGGTGATGGTTATACCACTCAGCATAAGCACTTTACCGTAGACGTGTTGGCCAAAGTCCAGGACCACTTCGCTGTTAACAAACGGTGAAAAGCTCTTATCAAAATGCCCTTGATTACAGCCAAGGGTATAGGCTGTACCGGTGTCAGTTGAATGCATGTAAAAGCTCCAATCCGTTGGCGGTTTGGCCTGCACGGCAAATGCCTTCGGCGTCGCGTGCATCGCGACCATCGAACTGAGCAGAGCGCACATACTCCCCAGGGCCAGGACTCTTGCGCACGAAATAACCACCCTCTCGCTAAATAGTACACGTGCAGGCCGCATTATGCAAGTAACACCTGCGATAACAGATTTCCAAACTGAATGCCGTTGATGCTGCGACATACATGCACCTTTCCTTAGCATGAAAAAACAGAAAAAGCAAAAAGTTCCCGGTTAAATCGGTAAAAAAGACCTTCTTGCTGGCCTTTTTCTATGGGATGCAACCCTCTCTCTGCATTACTCCCTCCATAACTCTATTGGAGATACCTTCAGAATCACGCAAAGTGAGCCAGTGTTACTTAACCCATAGTTTTGCTGCGAAAACGCGACTATGCTTCCAATAGAGCTTGACGAGACATTACTACCAAGAAGGGCAGGGACGGCTTGAGAAGCCGCATAAGATGCCCCTAGCCTCATTTGAGACGCTCCAGGTGTGCTGGACTACTGGCAAGACTTTGTATCCAACTGTCGCACTTTTGGCAGGACTTCGCTTCCAGGTACTAGATTGCTCGTTAATATTCATTTCTCTCCTGAGCGTGAAACGCTCCTTTTTTGGCAAGAATTTGCTTCCAGCGATGGCAAACCTTTGCGTTAAGTATCAGCCAGAACCAATTTTGCTCGAATCCTTGCCATACCCCTAGCATGCAAAAACGCGCTACAGGAAAACACACCACAGGCCAGAGACGTTACACCACACGAATCTCGACAGTGGTGCAGACATTGACAGGTTCCAGGCAGATCTTTGCGTGATAGTCACCGGGGATGGCGTAGCTATGCTCCGTGAGTAGATTACAGGGACTGGTGCAGCCACCGGGGTAATTCGAGACAGTCCCATCTCCCCAGGTAATTTTGACGAAAGTGTACCCGCCGGGACAGTCTATGGAAACAAGGACCTTTGCTGTTTGATTGACGCCGACAGTTTGGGAGGCTGGTGAAGCAGAGATCGTGCAGGTGAGTGGGGAAACATGTCCCTCTGTCACATGGGCTGGGGCATTTTGCTTCGGCAAGGGACGGGAAGCCGCTCCTGCGATGGTAGTCGTAGTCAATGCCAGCATTACTAAGATAGCCACTGCTAAAGCGATGATCCGTGCTCGCCATCTGGGATGACTTTTCATGTTGTTCTCCTTGGGGTCAACATCTCATTTCATGCTTTGTGTACGCTAAGAGCCAGGGTAGCCTGGGGAGCCTCTTCAGGAGCTGCCCTGCTGCTGACGCTTCGCCTCACTTTTGGATGGGGGCATCCGTTTTACCTGAAAAATACGCTCGAATGCGGTCCCTTACGTGCTCGGACCGCTTCTCATCAGCTTAACGGACATAAAGCACGAAAGGATGTGCTGATCCCGAAACACGCTCATTTCTTTGGCACTATCTGCTCCACACGACGACCAATCAGCCTCAAGCAGGCCGATAACCTGGCCCCTCTTGCCGTTTCTGGGGCTACTCAAGTAAAAGTAACACCCTTGGTGACAAAACAGAAGAGGAAAAAAGGCCCTCTTTTTGAGGGTCTTTTTCCCCCAAAAAAGAGGGTGTTTTGGGGAAAGCAACGAAGCAGATAGGGAAGAAGAGGAGCAACGAAGATCAAACAGGGACGGCGAGGAGCACATAGCCATACTTCGAGACACGATGCACACCGAGTCCCACAAGCTGCAATTTAGTGCGCATCTTATCGATATGTTTATCCAGGTTCTTTTGAACACTCTGATCCACCTCACACGAGAATGCTTCTCGCGCAAGATGGGCATCCGCCACGGCCTGTCCGCTCAACAGAGGCAGGAGCAATCGATACTCCCACGGGATGCGCAACGTGTATGACTTTCTGTATGGATTACCTTCCTCATGACAAGCTGGTCTACCTCATATCGTATTCAGGCAAGCAAGCAGCATTGGAGAGCAAAGAAGCATCAGAGACGATAGAATGGGAGCAGATTCCACGTCATCCTACCGTTAACTGAAAGGAGAGGATCTCATGCTCTCAGAAGCCGATTTGATCGCGAAACGGGCTGCGTTACGGTGGCTGGCGAAGCCTCACCCGCAGTGGACCCATCAAGATCTGGCCGATGCGCTCTCGATGTCACGCTCCTGGGTGAGTAAATGGTTCCAGCGGTTGTATCAAGCTGATCCCGACGATATCATGGTGTTGTACTCCCGCTCGCGAGCGCGGTACACGCCACCTGCCTCCATCGCCTCCCAGCCAGCCGTCGTGCAGCGTATCCTGCAGATCCGCCTGGCGCCGCCAGAAAACTTGCAGCGTGTTCCAGGACCAGAAGCGATCCTCTACTCTATCCATCGCGACCCCACACTCCAACAGGCTAGTGTGCGCTTACCGTGCTCCCAGACCACGATCTGGAAGATCCTTCGTCAAGCGGGCTGCATAGCTCAGGACCGCTGTCGCAAGCCCAAACCGTTAGAACTGCGACAGCCAGGGGAGGAAGTCCAGTTCGATCTGAAAGATGGAAGTCACGTGCGGGCCTCCGCGGAGGGCAAGCGGCAACATGCGGTGGAGATTGCCAACTTCGTCGATGCTGGCACCTCGATCTGGTTGCACCGTGAGGTGCGTGGCGATTGCGATGCCGAAGTTCTCTTAGAGGTGGTGGCCCAGTTTGTGTGCGCGCATGGCTTGCCCCAGATGCTCACCTTTGACCATGACCCCCGCTTTGTCGGCAGCCCTGCGGGACGGGATTTCCCCTCCGCGCTGGTGCGCTTCCTGCTCTGTCTTGGCGTGCAACCCACTGTCATCCCCCTCATCGACCCGATGTGAACGCCTCCGTTGAGCGCTTTCATCGTTCACTTGGTCAGGAGTGCTTGCAGGTCCATCGGCCAGCCACGCTCGCGCAGGTTGCTGAGTTCACCGAGACATTTCTCGCTCATTCCAACCAGGAGCGTCCCAATCAGGCGCGTTCCTGCGGCACTCAACCGCCGCGTGTTGCCTCCCCAGCATTTCCGACCTCGCCTGCTGTTCCCCAGACCGTCGATCCTGACCGCTGGCTCGTGCAGGTCAATAAGCGAGCCTTTGCACGGACCATATGGGCCAGGGGCGATCTCACCATCAACTGCCAGGACTACTACGTGAGCCGAACCCTCGCTGGAAAGCCGGGTCACCTGTTGGGTGAACGCCGCTGAGAAGCACTTCGAGATCTGGCAGCCAGGGAAGCTCATCAAGTCGATCCCGATCAAAGGCTTGTATGGAACGACGATGCCTTTGGGAGAGTAGGTAGAGCTGATGAAGCGAGAGGCGCGCTCCGCATATCAGCGGTATGTGCGCACCCATCCTCGGCTGACCCAAGGTCGCTTATGGGTCTGAACCCCAAGCCAGCGCAGCGCGATCAGATCGGACATGCGCATCACGAGCAGGGAGCTCGTGATGGTATCTCTCTGTCTTCAGCTTCTCCCCAGGCGCTGAACCTGCGCGCAGAGCCTGGCAAGCCACGGAAGAGGTGCAGCATTTGGTTTTCTCTCCATCCCTCTCCTCCTGTTTGACGAGCAAAGAGGAGCTTTTCCTGGAAAGACTTTTTACAAGCTTAACACTTGTAAAGTCGCTTGTTTACTTGCTGCGTGACGATGTGGCGTGGAGAACCATGTCATGAGGTTCGTAATCCATACACAAAGTCGTACACGTTGCGCATCCCGTGGGCACCTGGACTTTCTGGCTGGGAGCAGCCTGCTCCAGCACATAGATGTCCAAGCCAGTGGCTGTCAGTGGGTGCGTTTGAGTTCAACTGATAGTCGTTGGACCACCGCTGCCTTTAACCGGTTGCTGACAAATACGATTGGGGTCTCCTCTTTGCTGCCGGCTCCATCGCAGCTGACCCAACAGTATGATTTTACAGAGCACGATAGCGGGAGAACAGCCGTCTATTCCGTCACGACTCGCTTTGAGGTCTTTCTCAACCAGCAGCAGTACCCCAAAACGAATCTCCAGCTTTCCTGTCTTCCGCCAGGGGCACTTGGAAGCATCTCAAACCTGCCGTTGGCCACTCCACCGATGTATGTAGTCCGCTACTTCGCCGCACAGCCAGGCCTCTGTACGATCAGGAACGGAACCTTTCTTCTCAATGTGTGGATCATTCCCTTGAATAAGTAAGAGAGAGCGAGTCTGCAAGTCGCATTCACAAACGCTGCTTGCTAGTCTTCTTAAAAAGAAGAAATCAGCTCTTAGTGGATCACATTCCGCAGTCCGAGGCAATCTTCCAGCAAGAACTGCGGAATGTGGGCAAGTGAATAGGACTTTCCATTAGGGTTGGTACTGATGAGTTTGAAGGTCAAAGGTCAGAACAGCTCCGCTGTCTGCACGAACGTGTAAGAGATTCCCGCTCACACTTACAATCGTGAGTGCTGTTGCTCCGGTGGGAGCGAGAAACATCCCGACAAGATGGAGGTCAGATCCCATCGGGGCATTCCTCGGCGCGGTATACAGCAGAATGCCTCCCTGCTGGACGGTGCCGTCCGGGTTTGGCTTTGCGCCAGCATAAGCGAGCACCCAATTCTTCCCAAGAGGACCTTGCCAGAGACTCCGCACAAGGAAGAAACTGGCCGGGAACGGTCCCTCGTGCGTTTGAGTAATCCCCGCCTGCGGTGTGACGAGGGACTGGGCAGGAGGGACTCCAAGGTTCGCCACATTTTTGGGCCTGGTCGGAGTGCGTGCTTGGGCAATCTGTTGCTCCAGCTTTTGCAGACCTTGCTGCTTCTGAAGGGAGAGCGGTGACCCGCCCAATGCGAAAGCCCCTCCAATAAGGAAGAACAAGGCTATCACGCAAGCAACGGAGATGATAAGCCCTGCAAAGTGAGGACGGATGTGCTGCGGCTTACCAGGGGTCTGGGTTTGTCTGTTCATTGTTTTCTCCTCTGTTTGTCTGCTCTGATTGTCTGTGCTGTCTCATGCTTACCAGCTTGCCAGATGAATTTCGAGTGAATACGGCATGTACGTGGGGAGCGAATTGTTGTTCAGGTCAGTCCACAGGTCGTTCCAGGCCTGCTGCTGCGTCAGGGTCGAGGTATCCCTGTCGTATTCGTCCCATGGTCCTTGAAAGTAGATAGGAGAACTATACTTCTGTTTGCCATACAAACTGATCATGGACCACTGAAGTGGCATCGTGGTATTGTAAATTTCTGGAGTAGCGAAAGCAGGTGCCGCCCCCCAGCCCACATAATAGACATCGTCTTGGTTCCATCCATTGTTACACAAGCCGTTTCCTGTGCTGTACGGTGGGCAGCCATCTGCGGAGCCAAAGTTAAGATAGAAGCTACCACCACCAGCGATAAAGCCTTGCACCCAGGATTTGGCGGCAGAGAAACTGCTCCAACCGGGTTCGATATCGTTGGCCCCGACGATGACCACTTGTCCGGCGTTCGTGGAAACCCAGTTTGCCACCGCCTTCACCGTGTGGGCCCAGGTCACCCCGTCGTTATACGTCACGTCGGCACTGTTATTTGTGCCCAGGCCTAACGTCACGACCGAGGTGGTATCAGCGCCTGTACACACGTAGTACCCCAAGGCAAACTGCTCTGAGGCTGACTCAATCGCACTGTAGTTCAAGGTTCCATCTCCAGGCCCTGATGGACCCCCGAAGTCGAGAACCACTTCACTATCCACGACAGGGTTAAAGCTCTTATCAAAATGCCCTTGATTACACCCAAGCGTATAAGCCTGACTGCTATTGGGTGTAAACATGTAAAAACTCCAGTCTGTGGGTGGTTTGGGCGCAATCGCAAAAGCGGTTTGCACCCCGTGGAGCAAGAAGAGCGTGCTCAGCAAGGCGAAGACGCCTACCAGCACACAGAGCTTTCTTGCGAGCGTTCGTAGAGTTAATCGCATGGTCGCTTCCTTTCTTGTTGCGTGGTACGAATGAGGACTTCCCTTTGGCCTGGCGGTCTCCTTTTGCCTAAAAGACACCGCCAAGCTCCTTCCTACCGCTCGTTTGTTGACTCGGGATTTTGCCCCATTTAAACCCATCAGATAGTAACGATCTGAACTCAAATTGTCCAGGATATCTGCCTGGAATCAGGCGCGCTTTCCCTTGTAAATTTTGGAATTAAACTGGTCGTTTTTGTCCAATTATCCTGGTGATTTTCACCTTTGTTTCTCTCTCACCTTCCTCTCGGAGCGCATGAAGAGCCAGTGAAAGCTTCTCTTTACCGAAAAGAAATGGCCTGGTTTCACGACAGCTCTCACCAGTTTAATTTGGCAATTTACACTAAGAGCTAGGGCAGCTTTTCATCAGCTACACAAAGTATGAAATGATGTGCTGACCCCGAAACACGCTCATTTCTTCGGCATTATCTACTTCTTACTACAACAAACCAGCCTCAAGCAGGCTGATACCTGGCCCCTTTTGCCTTTTCTGGGGCTATACAAGTAAAAGTAACACCCTTGGTGACAAAACAGAAGAGGAAAAAAGGCCCGCTTTTTGAGGGTCTTTTTCCCCTCAAAATAGAGGGTATTTTGGGGAAAGCAACGAAGCACAGAGGGAGAAGAGGAGCAACGAAGATCAAACAGGGACAGCGAGCAGCACATAGCCATACCTCGAGACACGATGCACACCGAGCCCCACAAGCTGCAATTTAATGCGCATCTTATCGATATGTTTATCCAGGTTCTTTTGAACACTCTGATCCACCTCACACAAGAATGCTTCTCGCGCGAGATGGGCATCCGCCACGGCCTGTCCGCTCAACAGAGACAGGAGCAATCGATACTCGATAGGGGTGAACTTTACCATCAGCGAATCGACCACCAGGATTCTACTCTCATCATTGCGATAAATACGATGTGTTCCAAAGGAGAGACAAGGAACAAGTGCAGATGACATAAGGCACCCTTTCATCGTAGAACAGGTCAAATTCCTGGTTGACGAAAACCAGAACCCCTGATCTCTGCGCAGAGAAGCGAGCATGAAGCTGCAAAAAAACACGGGTTTCGGCTGTGCAGGGTCTACTTCGTTGCCCATGAGAGAAAAGTATTGAAAGTAAAGGTACCCCTTCCTTAGAAAGAAAATAATCACATAACCGTAGTTATCATAACATATTGCCTAGTTGTTGTCAATGCAATTCTCATGAAAATGAGAAAATCTACATAATTCGCTCAGAACAGACATATATACATTGTATATTGCATTGTATCTACAAAGTCGCAATATTTGTTCTATGCATTGGAACCCGTGTCATCTACTGCAACTCTGGTACGTATATGATAACAAGCAAGAGCATTTCAGGAGAGCACCGACCATGATCCAGATAGCATCACACATGCCGCGGCTGGCACCTCTTCCCATTCCCATGGCAGAGCACCTGCTCAAGCAGCGCCGCAGGCTCCTGCAAAAGTCGGTGAGAACCATTTCACAGGATGAACTGGAGAAGGGAGCGCTGTCTCTTCTTGAACAGAACGTCCAAGAAAAGCGACAAGCCGTGTACCGCCTCTTGGATCCCCTGGTGCAGACCGAGAAAGGGTCACGCGAGCTCTCTCTCTCGACCACCTGGATCATGCAAGTGCTAAGGGCTCATACCCCCGAGAACAGACTCGTGCCTTCGCAAACCCTTGCCCTGTGGCGCGAGCGTCACCTCTTGCGCTATCGAGAACGGGGGCATCCCGACCTTGATAACACAGCCGCCTTACTGCTTGCTCGGATGGTTGATGAGCGCATACGCAATTGGCTTCCCACCACGATTGCGGAGGATGAGCCAGCCTGGTGGTGCTGGCGACAGGATACACCTGAAATGCCATGGGTGCCCTGTCCAGTTCCACTGCCCGGTCATCTTTCTGCCTCGACGCTCCTCTGGACCCCCTGGGTAGGAGCCGCCTGGGACCCGCACTGGCTCAAGATAGGCGATGTGGGAGCCATGCGATGGGTGGGAGCGGGAGGTGAGAAGCAACCCGTCCGGTGGACGATCAGCCAACAAGAACTGCAGGTCTGGGATGCCGAAGTCGCCGCCCTTGCTATCGATTTCCCAGCATGTACCGAAGAGATGGTGCATACGCTTGCGACACTCGCCCTGTTCCGCCTGGCGAGAACACGGCTTGATTCGTCCGCTCAAGAAAGGTTCAGCTAGCTGGTTCCGTTTTTGAATGGCTCCTAACTCCCCCTTTTGGGCCACATCTCTGACTAGTTCCCAGCAGCGAAATAGACGAGCCAATGCCCACCCGGCCACATCGCTTCCATAGAGTAGCACCTCGCGCCAGGAAGAAACACATACGATCCCCACTCTGCCCAATCATCACCAAAGGCCGAGATAGGATGTCCAGGGTAGCCAGGATCCAAAACAGGGGATGTCGTTAGAGAATCTTGACTAATTTGAAACAAGAGGGAAGCGCTCGTGCGTAAGTCTGTTCCGTGGAGTGTTACCGGGTGAGTAGACTTCGCTACCTCCCATACAATCTTCCATAACCAGCCATATTGTGTATAACCAGCACGCAGAGGGATTAGAGCAGGTAATGTCGCCCACACTGGCGCTTTACCGACGACCGGCGCAAGGTCGGGTGAAATAGTTTGGGCCGGTTGACTGGGAGGGCAGTTGTGGGGTGCAGCACCGGTAGGAGGAGGAGTGGTGTCAACAGGAGACGGCAAAGCAGTTGGAGTTGGGCTTGGGGTTGCGGTTGGCAGTGATGGGGTGATGGTCACCG
>Ga0207646_10008354_pt1 | contig 10390 bp, 8 predicted proteins | sample KBSK5502metaG_FD_184343 | JGI IMG/M metagenome (GOLD analysis project Ga0207646, IMG submission 184343) | Corn, switchgrass and miscanthus rhizosphere microbial communities from Kellogg Biological Station, Michigan, USA - KBS K5-50-2 metaG... | ecosystem: Host-associated > Plants > Roots >...
GCACCACCGCCGGCTCCGACCCGGTCGCCGGCAAGGACCCCGCTGCGGCGGCCACCATCGCGGCCTACCAGAAGGTCTACAGCAAGCCGACCGACATCGCGACCTACACCTTCCAGTCCTACGACTGTGCGCTGATCGTGCTGGACGCCCTCAGCCGCGCCATCGACACCGCCGGCGGCAACAAGCCCACCCGCACCCAGGTGCGGGACGCGGTCGGCGCCACCAAGAACTTCAAGGGCGTCACCGGTACCTGGACCTTCGACCAGAACGGCGACATCACGACCCCGGTCTTCTCGTTCTACCAGTCCGATCCGGGCAACACCGCCAACAACGGCTGGAAGTACCTCTCCTCCCAGGCGGTGAGCGGCAGCTAGTAGTACAGCTCAGCTCAGCTGGGTGCCAGAGGCCCGGGCGCGCGCTCGGGCCTCCACCAGCACCGGCGGCGGCGTGCTGACCAGGGGCAGGATCCGGGAGCCGGCCCAGACCAGCGGCCGGATCCCGGCCGCGACCAGCGGGTGGACGTCGATCCCGTACATGCGCCGGTGGCGTTTGGGCATGATCGCGATCGCGGCCCGGATCGCGACCGGCCAGTGCGGTGGCGGGTCGGGTGGGAAGCGCAGGGTCCGGATGCCCTCCTCCGCCGCCTCGGTGAGCAGCAGCTCGCCCTCCATCGAAGCCAGGTACGCGCGCAGGGCGCGCTCGGTTGCCGGCACCCGCTCGCCGGGGGTCTCGGCGAGCTCGGCCTGGCGCACCATCTCGGCCAGGTAGCGGTCGGCGTCGCGCTCGGATAGCGGACCCACGTAGGCGCGGTAGGCGGCCAGGAAGGAGTCGACCAGGCAGGCGTGCACCCAGACCAGCAGGTCGGGGTCGTCGGCCGCGTAGGGCCGGCCGGTGACGGAGTCGATGCCGCGCACCCGGCGGTGCACGGCGCGCACCTTGCGGCCGGCGGCCTCGGCCTGGGCGGTGGAGCCGAACACGGTCAGGGTCACGTAGTCGGCGGAGCGGTTGAAGCGGCCCCAGACGTCGTTGCGGTAGTTGCTGTGGTTGGCCACGCCCGCCATCGCCAGCGGGTGGAGCGCCTGGACCATGAGCGCGCGCAGGCCGCCCACCAGCATGGCCGGGTGCCGGTGCAGCCGCCAGGCCACGCTCCCCGGTCCGAAGAGTCCGACGTCGGTCACCGCTTCCGAGTGTAGGGTCTGCCCAGATGGACCTGGTCCGGGACACGGTGCGGCGCTTCGCTCGAGTGGAGGTCGTGCCCTACCTGGACGAGTGGGAGCGCGCCGGCGAGGTGCCGCGCGAGCTGCACCGGAAGGCGGCGGCCGTGGGGCTGATGGACACCGACCTGCTGACGGGCATGACCGTCAGTGAGGAGCTGATCCGGTCCGGAGCGTCCTCCGGGCTCTGCGCCGCCCTGTTCACCCACGGCATCGCCATCCCCCACATCCGGGCCGCCGGCGACGCCCGACAGATCGAGCGCTGGGTGACGCCCACGCTGGCCGGGGAGAAGATCGGGTCGCTGGCGGTGACCGAGCCCGATACCGGTTCTGACGTGGCGCGGCTGGGCACCCGGGCCGTGCGCCAGGGCGACCACTTCGTCGTCAACGGCGCCAAGACCTTCATCACCTCGGGCTGCCGCGCCGACTTCGTGACCACGGCGGTGCGCACCGGCGGCGACGGCTACCAGGGCGTGTCGCTGCTGGTGATCGAGAAGGGGACGCCCGGGTTCACGGTCAGCCGCAAGCTGCAGAAGATGGGCTGGCTCTGCTCGGACACCGCCGAGCTCGCCTTCCAGGACGCGCGGGTCCCGGTCGAGAACCTGGTCGGCGAGGAGGGAACCGGGTTCCTGCAGCTGATGCGCAACTTCCAGCCGGAGCGCATCGGGCTTGCCGTCAGCGCGTATGCCACGGCCGGCCGCTGCCTGGACCTGGCTCTGGACTGGGCCCGGCAGCGCGAGACCTTCGGGCGCAAGCTGGCCGAGCGCCAGGTCATCCGCCACAAGCTGGCCGAGATGGCGCGGCGCGCGGACGTGGCGCGCGAGTACACGCTGGCCGTGGCGCGCCGCCTGGCCGCGGGCGAGGAGGTGACGCTGCAGGTCTCGATGGCCAAGAACACGGCGGTCAAGGCGGCCGAGTTCTGCGCCTACCAGGCCGTGCAGATCTTCGGGGGCGCGGGTTACATGCGCGAGTCGGAGGTGGAGCGGCACTACCGCGACGCACGCATCCTGGCCATCGGCGGCGGGACGACCGAGATCATGAACGAGGTGATCGCCGCCCGGCTGGGTCTGTAGGGGCGGGGCATGCCCCGCCCCTACGGGTTGGTCAAACGGCTACTGCTTCTGGGCCCTCAGGTCCCAGCTCTCGGTGACCGGCGCCCCCGATTCGCCGCTGGGGTTCTGGGGCACGAACGTGAAGGTGATCTTGGCGAAGTTGAGGCTGACCGAGTCCGCCGGGAAGTCGTCCTGCCCGTTCTGGGTGGCGGCCTCGTTGTAGGAGCTGATCAGCACGTTCTCCATCTTGACGACCAGGAAATCCTGGGCCTTGCCCTCCGTCCCGGCCGTCTTCCGAGCCGACAGCGTGGCGCTGTGCTGCAGCGAGCCCTTGGCGGCGGCCAGGAACAGCTTGGGCGAGGCCTTGCTGGAGTGGGCCGTGAAGTGGAAGTCCTCGAACGAGGGCCTGCCGGCGCGCGCGGCGCCGGTGCTGGCGACGAGGTTGTTGTGCAGGCCCCAGCTGAACGAGAGCAGCTCGATCGAGCCCTTGTGCGTTGCATCGACCGACTCGCCCTCGATCGAGTCGAACTTGATGAAGTAATCAACTTGGGCCATCCGTTCCCTCCCCGAGCCTCAGGTCGAACTTGAACAGGGCAGTGCCCAGGCCGCCGGTCTCGACCGGGTCCTGGACAGCCGTGTAGCTGCCGGTCGCGCCCCGGTAGCGGCCGCTGCCGCCCACCAGCGTGAAGACGCTTTCGGTGCCGGGGCGAGCGGCCCCGATCCCCACCAGCGTTCCTTCCGGCAGCGCGAAGTTGTGGATCTCCATGACCGCGCCCGCCAGGGCGGTGTCGAGGTACATCGAGGTGGCGTGGAACTCGCCGCCGGACGCCAGCCGGCCGAACACGGTCACCCGGTCGCCGGCGCTCGGCAGCCGGCCGCGCGCCAGGTCGGCGGCCTGTAGGTGCCAGTCGGTGCCTTCGAGGACCATCCGCATCGCCGCGTTGCCAACGGCGGGCGGCGACTTGACGCGCTCTCCCACCGAGACGGCGCCCAGCGCTCCCGCCAGGCCTCCCAGCCACAGTGCCCCGCGCCCGAGCACGGAGCGCCTGCTGGCACGGTGTTCATCAGGCATGCGCACGACCTCCTTTCCGTCCCCCACCCGCTGAAGTCGGGCTGCGCGGATTGTGACATTCTTTGCGGCCTCGTGACCGTCCCCGAAGCCAGCGATACGGATACCATCACCGAGCTCCGGGAGGTGCTGGCCGCCCGCGGCTACGACGTCGATCACGTGCGCGCCGCGCTGCGCGCGGGCCGCGACATCGTTTCCACCAGCACCGACCTGCCCGTGCACCTGCGACGGGTGCCGGAGGACGGGTCGCTGGGCACGCTGATCAGGCTCTTCCTGCTCGGGCAGACGTCCCCGGCGGAGCGGGCCGCGGCGGCGCTCGCGCCGCTGCCGCTGGCCAGGCTGGAAGCGCTGGGCTTGCTGGGCGACGCCGCGGACGGCGTGACGGCGCGGGTGCGGATCGTGCCCCACGGCCGCCTGCTGATCACCTGCGACCGCAACCCCGACCTCGATCCCGGTCCCCCCGACCCCGCCTACGTGACCGGGCTCAACGGCCCGGCCGTGCTGCTGGCGCGGATGACCGTGCGCAGGGGCGTGGCGAACGCGCTGGACGTGGGCACGGGCAACGGCATCCAGGCCCTGCTCGCCGCCGCGCACTGCGAACGCGTCACCGCCGTCGACATCAATCCGCGCGCCATCGCTTACGCACGCTTCAACGCGGAGCTCAACGGCTGTCACAACCTGGAGTTCGAGGTCGGCGACCTCTTCGAGCCGGTGCGCGGCCGGCGCTTCGACCTGGTCACCTGCAACCCACCCTACGTGATCTCGCCCGACCACGCCTTCACCTACCGCGACAGCGGCGAGCTGACCGACAGCCTGTGCCGGCGCATCGTGGCGGCGCTGCCCGACCACCTGGCCGAGGGCGGGTTCGGCCAGCTGCTGATGAGCTGGGTGGACCCCGACCCGATCCTCCCCGCGGCAGACAGCGGCTGCGACGCCTGGCTGCTGCACTACCGGACCGAGGACCCGCTCACGCACGCCGCCAAGTGGCTGCGGCCCCAGAACCTGGACGGGCTCGCGGGCTACGGCGACGCCATCGACCGCTGGCTCGGTTACTACGGGCGCAACGCGGTGGAGCGCATCGCTTTCGGCGCGCTCACGCTGCGGCGGCGGAGCGGGGCCGCCAACTGGACCCGCCTCGATGAGCTGCGCGCGGGCGAGAACTCGGCTTCGGCCCAGGTCCTGCGCGTCTTCGCGGCCCAGGACTTTCTGGCCGCCAACCCGGACCCGGACGCGCTGCTCGACCGCCGCCTGGCGCTGGTGCCCGAGCACCGCCTCGACCAGTCGCTGCACGCGCGCGACGGTGAATGGGAGCTGGTTTCGAGCACGCTGACGCTGACCGAGGGCGTCACCTTCTCGGGCGCCATCGACGTGGGCGCGGCGCAGCTGCTGGGGCGGCTCGACGGCACCCGCACGCTGCGCCAGGCGCTGGCGGGCGAGCAGACAAACGCGGAGGCGGCGGGCATGGCCCGACGCCTCCTGGAGCTGGGCTTTCTAGAGCTTCGCTAACCCGAGAAGGTAAACGTCCAGATGCCGCGGCCGTGGGTGCCGGCCACGACGGTCATGCCGTCGGGTGCGACGTGCACGTTGTTGACGGAGACGTTGGGCAGCCCGGTGCCCAGCCGCGACCAGCTGGTGGTGCCGGCCTGCGCGGTGAAGACCCCCACGTCGGTGGCCACCACCAGGTTGTTGCCGAGCGTGACCAGTGCGTTGCCAGGCGCGTCGGGCAGGTTGCCCGAGATGTCGGTCCAGGTGGCGCCGCCGTCCTTCGACTCGAACACGACGCCCTGGCCGCCGTCCGGGATCCAGCGCCGCGAGTAGCCGTTGAAGATCGCGTAGACGTGCGCCGGGTTGCTGTCGTCGATGGTCACCCCGGCGATGAAGCGCTTGGGCAGGCCGGCCGTGCTGACCTGGTGCCAGCTGCCGCCGAAGTTGGTGGCGATCCCGACCGTGATGTTGCCGGAGGTGCCGGGGTTGCCGCTGCCGTTGACCCAGGCTGCGTACTCGGTGGCCCCGCTCTGGGCGACCGCGGTCGCGTGGTGGCCGGCGCCCAGGTCGAAGACTGCCTTCCAGTCGCAGTTCGTCAGGTCGCAGCGAGTGTCCCAGCCCTTGCTCGTGTTCCAAACCATCTGGCCGCCGCCGATCCAGTTGTTGATGTTCTTGGAGTCGCTGGCGAAGGGCGCCCAGAAGCGCGCCCCGTTGTCGCAGTCGGGCCGCGGTGCGGGCAGGTAGATGCTCTGGCCCACGCAGGACGGGCTGGCGGTCCGGAAGGTGTGGCCGCCGTCAGTCGTCAGGTAGGTCGCGAGGTCGACATACTCGCCGACCGCGCGGTTGGCGTTGTTGGGGTCGACGATGACGTCGAAGCCGTCGCCGCCGGCGGGCTCGATCATCGTGTGCCGCGTGTGCATCAGGAGCGCGCTGCCGTTGTCCTGCATGCCGCTCCAGAAGGCGAGCTGGCCGTCCAGCATGCCCGCGCGGGCGTCGTAGTCCTGCAGGTTGTGCAGGGAGTCGTTGGTGTCGCTCCAGTCGCCGTACCCGGTGTGCGAGATCGGGCGCAGGTACACGCCACCGTCGTTGCCGCTGAGGATGTTGCCGCCGCTGAAGGCCAGCGCGTGCTGGTCCGGGTGCGTGGTGTTGGGACAGTTGGGGTTGCAGGCCAGCCCGAAGTTCCAGTAGGGGCTGGCGGTGTGCCAGGTCTTGCCGCCGTCGTTGGTCTGGAAGACCTCCTCCAGGCCCACGTACAGCTGGTCGGGGTTGCTGGGGTTGACCGCGAGCACGTTGTTGTACCAGGCCTGGACGCCCACCGGGAACCCGATGGCCTCGCTGAGGGCGGAGCCCGAGTTCTGCAGCGTGGTCTCGTTCGCGATCAGCTTCCAGGGTCCCGCCGCGTTGCCGCTCGGTGACACGAAGACTCCCTGCAGGTTGGAGCTCTGGGTGACGAGCTTGATCGGAGACTCCACGACCGCAAAGAGGCGGCCATCACTGCCGTAAGCCATCGAGGTCCGGCCGATGTCGGGCTGGGCGATGGCGTCGGGAGGCGCCGCGTTGAACGTCGCGCCGCCGTCCAGCGACTCGAAGAAGTTGTTGAAGGGGGTGGGCCCCGTGCCACCGCGCCACCCATCAACCGCGACCACGTGCTTGCCGCCCGAGCCGGGAGCGACCACCACGGTCGTGATGTGGTTGGTGTAGGGCGGAAAGCTCTGCGCCGCGTCGGGCATCAGGACCGCGGTCCAGCTGCCGCTGCCATCGGCGCTGGTCTTGAAGAGCCCCCGGTTGGTGGCGGCGTAGACGCCGCCGACGCCGTCGAAGGTCAGCTGGTAGACGTTGCGGCTGACCAGCGCCTTGCCGCCGACCTGCTGAAAGCTGTCGCCGGTCAGCCTGTAGACGCCGGTGCCCTGGTAGGAGTCACCGTTGGTGTTGGCCTCGCCGGTCCCCACCCACAGCGAGTGGTCGGCGGGGTTGACGGCCAGGGCGCCGATCGAGAGCGAGGCCAGGCCGTCGCCGATGGGCCGCCAGGCGCCGCTCAGGCCGTCGCGCTTCCAGACGCCGCCGTCGGCGCCGCCCGCGAAGGTGGTGGCGCCGTCCACGGCTATCGCCGTGACGCGGCCGCCCACGATCGAGAAGCCCGCGCCCGGGGCCGGGATGGCATTCGACCAGATGGGGTCGTTGTAGCCGGCGGGCTCGGCGTTGTAGGGCTGGGTGGTCTGCTCGCGCCAGCTGCCGCCCACCGAGCCGGTGGCGTCGGCCGCCGCGCGGGCGGCCGCGAAGGCGCCGTCCGGCACGTGGTCGCTCGGGAACGAGCGCATCTGCAGGTACTCGTTCGCGAGCGCGCTGATGTTGTCGTCCGGCACGCGCGTCGTGGTCGCCGTGCTGGTGGCGGGGACCGCCGTGATCCCCAGGAGGGCCGTCGATACGAGGCCCAGTAACAGGTAAATGCGGCGGAGAATCATCCCCTACCTCCCCCTTGAACCCGTTCTCTTCGCAGCCGCTGCTCCCCGCAGCGCGCTCGTGAACGGGACGATAACCGAACCTCGCGCGGGTTGGCAACCGCACAATTCGACGGGTGATCACGGTTGGCGTCGATGGCTGGTCGCGGGGCTGGGTAACCGTCGTACTGCGCGACGGGCGTTATGAGTCGGCGGCCGTGTTCGACCACATCCGCGGGGTCCTGGAGGCCTACGAGGAGGCGGCCGCGATCGGCGTCGACATCCCGATCGGGCTGCCCGAGGCCGGCCACCGGGCCTGCGACCTGGCCGCGCGCATCTTCGTGGGGGCGCGCCGAGCCAGCGTCTTCCTGACGCCGACGCGCTCGCTCCTCAGGCAGCCCTTCACGTCGGGGCTGGGGGTCACCGCCCAGGCCTACGCGCTGCGGGAGCGCATCCTGGAGGTGGACGCGGTGCCGGCCTCGGCGCGGCGCCTGCTCGAGGTCCACCCCGAGGTCTCCTTCGCCGCGATGGGCAGCGCGCCGCTGCACTACTACAAGAAGTCGTGGGCGGGGATGTGGCACCGGATAGGGCTGCTGAAGGGGGCCGGCATCGAGCTGCCGGCCGAGGTCGGCGCTGCGGGACGGGCCGGCCCCGACGACCTCCTCGACGCGGCCGCGGTCGCCTGGACCGCCACGCGCTACGCGCGCGGGGAGGCGCGGCGCCTGCCCGAGGGGACCTCCGGGGACGAGCCCGTCATCTGGTACTGACAGCGCTCGCACCAGTAAGTCAGGCGCGCGTGCGCACCCTGCGCGCGCACCCTGATCGGCGTCGCGCAGCGCGGGCAGCCGCGGCCGCCCCGGCCGTGCACGGCGCTGCGCCGCGCGGGGCCGCGCAGGTGCCGGCGCATCTCCCTGTGCACCCATTCGTACAGGGCGCGCAGCTCGTCGTCGCTCAGCGAGGCGCTGCCGCGCCAGGGGCTGACGCGCTGCATCCACAGCGCCTCGTTGCGCCAGATGTTGCCGATGCCCGCCGTGACGCGCTGGTCGAGCAGCAGCTCGCCCACGGGCACGTCGCCCAAGGAGCGAGCCCGGCGCACGACCAGGCCGGCGTCGAAGTCCTGGGCCAGGATGTCGGGGCCGAGGTGCGCGGTGTGGTCGTCGTGGCGCGTGAGCTCGACCAGCGGCGCGCTGAAGAGCACCGCCACCGTCCCCTCGACCTCGATCACGGCCCGGGCCAGGCGCTCGGGCCGGCGCCAGCGTTCGCCCGGCGCGTAGACCTGCCAGACCCCGGTCATCCGCATGTGCGTGTGCAGCGAGAGCCCGCTGTCGAAGCGCACGAAGAGGTGCTTGCCGGTGGTGTCGACCGCGGTCACCGTCGCGCCGGCCAGCCGTGCCAGCGCCGGAGGACGCGCGGCCAGCACCCGGCGGCCCACCAGCCACGGCCGCAGCATGGCCGCGGCGCGCCAGATGGTGTCGCCTTCAGGCACTGGCGCGCGGGGCCTTCGGCCAGAAGACCATGCCCCGCGGGGAGCTCCCGAACCCGGCCTCGCGCAGCAGCGGCGCCAGCGCCGACGCGTTGACGTCGACCCCGTCCACGCGCTGGATCTCCACCTTGATCAGCTTCAGCACCCCCATCAGCGCCGCCACGTGGCCGACGTCGACCTGGCCGAAGGTGATCAGCGAGCGGCCGCCCCGCTCCAGATAGAGCTTGAGCTCCCCGTCCTCGAGGACCACATAGGCGCCGGCCGCCCGGGCCGGGCGGCCCGAGGTTTCCGGCCAGCCCAGCAGCGTCCCGTACGGGTTGGCGGGGTCGGTGGCGGCCAGCGCCAGGATGCGGCCTTCGGGCTCGCGCACGCCACGCAGGCGGTCGACGGCGCCCGGCAGCGCGAACTGGGACCCGCCCAGCCCCTGCACGAAGTAGCCGCGCCGGATCTTGCCCGCCTCCTCCATCGCCCGCAGGACCGGATAGAGCGCGGCGAAGCCGCCGGCCCAGCCCTCGCCCACCACCGCCTCCCGGGTGAGCACGCCGTGGCGCTGGAGGAGGACGCCGGCCTCGGCGTGCAGGCGCTCGGTGGCGCTCGCGCCCTCGCCCACCAGGTCGGCGACCAGCGACCAGCGGCCGGCCGCTCGCGGCTGGGTCAGCTGGGGCAGGCGCGGGCGGCGGCCGGCCGCCGAGCGTCGGGGCGCCGGGCCCAGCATGCGCAGCGGCCCGAAGACGTCGTTGGTCACCTCTCCGGCCCACACCAGGTCCCAGAGCGCGTCCAGCACCGCCTCCTGGTCGCCCCCGCCGGTGGCGTTGTACAGGTCGCGGAAGAAGCTGGCGCCGCGGGCCAGGCGCTCGCGCAGGGCCTGGTGGACCGGGCCGGACGGAGCCTCCGCCGGGGCCGCCAGCAGGCGCGGGGCGTCGCCGCGCAGGTACAGCGCCACCCGGCCGTCGCCGGGACCCAACGCGCCCCGGCCGGCCCACACCACCTCGCCCGCCGAGATCAGCTCGTCGAGCTGGTGGGGCGAGTAGTTGCCGACCCGTGCCGAGAGCACGTCGCGCTCGATCACCGAGGCGGGGATCGCCACCCCCTGCAGGCTGAACACCACCTCGAGCAGGCGCTCCAGGCCTCTCGCCTCGGCGCCCACACCGTGCCAGAGGGGCAGGAAGCGCGCCAGCACCACCGGCTCCACCGGCTCGGTCTCCCGGCGCAGCGCGGCCAGGGACCGGCGGCGGATCGTGCGCAGCACGTCGGGGTGGCAGAACTCACGTGACAACCCCACCGGGCCTGCTGGCCCGGCGGGGGCCCCGACCCCTGTTCCATGGGGGAGTTCCCCCCTACCCCCCGCCGGGTGGAACTCACCGGAAAGCAGCTCGCCGCGCGCCACCAGCCGGTGCAGCGCGGCATCTACCTCCGCCACCGCCAGCTTCCAGCGCCGCGCCGGGTCGACCGCCACAAAGGGCACGTGCGTGCGCGCGTAGCGGCGGAGCAGCGACTCCAGCGCCCGGTCGACCGGCTCCAGCAGGGAGAGCGGGAGACCGGGCGGGATGGCGACCGCCAGGGCGTCGCGGTAGCGGGCCGCGTCCTCGGCCGCGAAGTACCGCCACTCGCCGCCGACCCTGGCCCGGACCACCCGCCGCGACCGCGCC
>Ga0207646_10008356_pt1 | contig 10387 bp, 8 predicted proteins | sample KBSK5502metaG_FD_184343 | JGI IMG/M metagenome (GOLD analysis project Ga0207646, IMG submission 184343) | Corn, switchgrass and miscanthus rhizosphere microbial communities from Kellogg Biological Station, Michigan, USA - KBS K5-50-2 metaG... | ecosystem: Host-associated > Plants > Roots >...
GGCCAATGGCGGAGATCGCGGTGATGGGGCCGGAAGGCGCGGTAAACATTGTCTACAAGCGCGAATTGGACAAGGCGCCCGAAGCGGAACGTGAAAAATTACGCCAGGAAAAGATCACCGAGTTTCGCGAGCGGTTCGCAAACCCATTCATCGCAGCGGAACGTGGCTACATCGATGCTGTGATTGAGCCGGCAGAAACTCGCACGCGCATCATCACCGCGCTGCGCTCCTTGGAAAACAAGCGGGACACAAATCCAAAGAAAAAGCACGGCAACATCCCTCTGTAAAAACGCCTGTCATTCCTAAGCTTTCCGGTTCCCGCCGAACGCGAAGGATCGAAAAATCCCCGGGCTCGCCGCTCACGATGGCGTCTCGTCCCCAACCATTATTATTTCAGCAGATACTCCTTCAAGAATTCCACGGTGGCGTAGAACTGAAAATCCTGATTTGTCTTTTTCCGGAAGCCGTGGCCCTCGTCTTTGCCCATCAAATACCAGACAGGCGTGCCCTGCTTTTTCAGTGCTTCGACGATTTGTTCGCTTTCGCTGACTGGAACGCGCGGATCGTTCTTGCCGGCCACGACCAGCATCGGCTTTTTGATTTTGCCGATGTTGTTCATCGGCGCGATTTTCTCAAGGAAGTCATGCATCTTTGCGTCGCGCTCGTCGCCGTACTCGACGCGGCGAAGATCCCGCCGGTAGGCCTCGGTGTGCTCGAGAAAGGTGACAAGGTTGGACATACCCACGATGTCCACAGAGCACCTGATGCGGTCGCTGTAAAACGTGGAAACCGCGAGCGTCATGTGTCCGCCGTAACTGCCGCCGGTAACGCAGATGCGGCTCGCGTCCAAATCCGATTGCGCGCCGATCCAGTCGAAGAGCGAATTGATGTCCTTGTACGTGTCCTCCCGCTGAAAGCCGTTGTCCAGCAGCGAGAATGTCTTGCCGTAGCCTGTCGATCCGCGCACGTTCGGATAAATGAGCGCGATTCCCAATTCATTTAAATAGTAATTGCCCCGGCCCAAAAACACAGGCTGTGATTGGCCCTCCGGTCCACCGTGAATCACGACCAGCACCGGCCGCTTCCCCGAAAATTTCGCGGCGGGCGGCCGATAAAGAAAACCTGAAATTTCTTTTCCATCGAAGCTTCTCCACTTTGCGATTTCGGCTTCGGGAAAAGCATCCGTCTTCACAGCGGTTTCGCTGTAGGTCCATCGTTCAAGCTTTCCGGTAGTTACATCGACGGAATACGCGTCGCCGGAACCACGGACGTTCGTCACAGTAAAGCCGAGGTCGCGGCTATTCTGGTGCCAACGAATCACGCCGACTACGCCTGCCGGCAGCTTCGGCAATGCTGCGTCTTTGTCAAAGCCGGAATTCCGCACATGGACAATGTTGACGCCCGCTTCGTTTGTGACGAAAGCGATCCGCCGCCCGTCATGGGAGATTTCAAAGGATTCAACGTCCCACGGAATATTTGACGTGAGGTATTTGTGTTGCGTGGTTGCCAGGTCGAGATATGCCAGCCGGTGGAATTCCGAGTCTTTATCTGTCGTGACATAAATACCCTTACCATCCTTGCTGAATTGACCGTCGTTGTAGGAGATTTTTTCTTTCGTGTCGCGTGGCGTCAGCGAAATTTTCTCACCGGTCGTAGAGTCCACCAGCCAGAGATATGACTCATTGATCGAAAGTCCTTCGAGCAGGAGGATGTGCTTGTCGTCCGGCGACCAATCAAGTGGCTGCCATCCGCCACCTTCCAATTTCGTCAGTAGGTGATCTGTTTTGGGGTCGGCGGGATTCATGACCCACAAATCGGTATCCCGTCCGGTGCGCCGCGTGGACAGGTACGCGATCTCATCTCCCTTCGAAGACCAGGGACCAAGAAGATTTCGCGCCTTTCCATCGGTCAGCAAAGTCACGTCACCCGTTTTTAAGTCATAGCGATAGAGCTGATACCATTCGCCGCCGCCGATGTCCTTACTGAAGACAATGTAGTCGCCACTGTTGGGATGAAATCGTCCGTTCGCAACGGCATCAGAATAGAAGGTGAGTTGCTGACGCGCCCCGCCTGGCATCGCGACCAAATGCAGTTGAGACGTGTCGCCGAAACGCGTGGCAATCAGCATTTCGCGTTTCACTGGACTCCAGTCAGTTAAGCCCGCGCTTCGGTAAGCGCCGTAACGTCCCGCGGTCTCAGCCAGTGAAGCAGGAATTTTGGGAACGCCATCGGCAACAATGCTTTCGGGAGGCGTGACCGTCGGCTCTTGTGCGGGGACCGATGCCGCGATGAACAGCCAGATCGCACCCATCGATATCCAGATTTTGTGTGTGTTTAGCTTCATTGATCAGATTTCTCCTTTTGCCGTGGCGACATCCGTTATACTCGAAACAATTAGACACGCAAGTCAAACGGCGCGGATTCCGGGTGCGCAGCGCGTGCTAGAATCTCGCTGCATTCCAAATCAAGCATGTTCCGAAAAATCCTCATTGCGAACCGCGGTGAAATTGCCGTGCGTATTCTCCGCGCGTGCCGCGAGCTGGGCATCCGAACCGCTGTTGTTTTTAGCGAAGTGGATCGCAAGTCGTTGCACGTACGGTTGGCGGACGAAGCATATCCTATCGGTCCGGCAGCTTCGCGCGAAAGCTATCTGCGCATCGATAAAATTATGGATGTTGTGCGGCGCGCAGGTTGCGACGCAATCCACCCCGGGTATGGTTTTCTTGCGGAGAATGCCGCGCTGCCGCGTGCTTGCGTTGAAGCAGGCATCACGTTCATCGGACCATCCGCGGAAGCGATGGAAGCGCTAGGCGCAAAAACTTCCGGACGACAAATAGCGCGTCGCGCGGATGTCCCCACGGTTCCGGGGACGAACGATCCGATTGAAGATCCGCAGCATGCACAGGAACTCGCGCGCGGCATGGGCTATCCGGTATTGTTGAAGGCGGTTGCGGGCGGCGGCGGCAAGGGCATGCGGCTGGTGACAGGCGATTCCGAATTTGCCGCGGCGTTTCGTGAAGCTTCCTCCGAAGCATTGAATGCGTTCGGCAACGCGAGCGTGTACCTGGAAAAATATCTCGAAAAACCCCGGCACATTGAAATCCAGATTCTAGCCGACGCCCACGGACGTGTGGTTTCACTCGGCGAGCGCGAGTGTTCCGTGCAGCGGCGCCATCAGAAGGTGATCGAAGAAGCGCCTTCACCGATCATGACCCCGGAATTGCGCAAACGCATGAGTGACGCGGCCGTCCGGCTCGCGCGTGCAGGTGGCTACACCAATGCCGGGACCGTCGAATTTCTGGTTGATGCTCACTACAATTTTTACTTTTTGGAAGTGAACACCCGCTTGCAGGTGGAGCATCCCGTTACCGAGCAAGTCACCGGGCTCGACCTGGTGAAACTGCAAATCGCGATTGCTGCCGGTCACAGGCTTCCGTTCGCGTGGGAAACAATCACGCCACGCGGCCACGCCATGGAAGTGCGCTTGTACGCGGAAGATCCTGAAAACAACTTCTTTCCTTCGCCCGGGAAAATTCTTTCGCAGCATACGCCTAGTGGTCCAGGGATACGCGTGGACGAAGGTGTGTACGAAGGCTGGACGGTCCCAATGGATTATGATCCGTTGCTGAGCAAACTGATTGCCTGGGGCAACAGCCGTGAGGAGACGATCGCGCGGTTACGCCGCGCGCTCGAAGAATATTCCATCACCGGAATCAAAACCAATTCAGTTTTGTTCCGTCGCATTCTTGCGGACCCGGATTTTCTCCGCGCGGAGATACACACCAAGTGGTTGGACGAATTGCTTCGCAGGCCCCACCCGCTGGCACAAGACGGCACAAGCGGAGAGGAAGCGGCGGCAGTGGCCGCAGCGGTGTGGCAGGCGACGCACAACGGCGCCAATCTGGCGGCCCCCACACCAGGGAACAGCGGCGTGTCAGAATCCGAATGGAAGCGTGAGGGCCGGCGGCAACAGCGGGAGCGCCTCTTGTGAAGTACGAAGTGGTGGTGGGCGGACGGTTGCGCGTTGTGGAATTGATGCGCGTCGACGAGGAGTGGCAAATCTCCCTGGACGGCAACGAACTGGACGTGAGCGTTGTCGAGGTTGCGCCGCATACATTCAGCGTTCTGCTGAAGGGCGAGTCGCATCAGATTCGCATCGTGCCACGGCCCGACGGAACGCTCACGCTCCACTCGGGACTCGCGGAGTATCACGGCGAAGTCACTGATCCGCGCTTGTGGCGAGGGCGACGACACGGCGCTCTCGAAGCAGAAGGCCGGCAACAGATCACCGCGCCGATGCCGGGGAAAGTGGTGCGCCTGCTGGCGCAAGAAGGCGACGCGGTTGAGGCGGGACAAGGATTGTTAGTCGTGGAAGCGATGAAGATGCAGAACGAAATCCGTTCACCGAAGAGCGGACGAGTCGAGAAACTTTTTGCGAAAGAAGGACTCGCAGTGAATGCGGGAGATGTGCTCGCCTGGGTGGAATAAATTTAGCTGAGAAAATTAATTTTGTGGAGTGACCGGCTTGCCGGGAAGAGTTGTCTTCGCAGCAGCGGGAAGCTTGCCGTTCGATTCCAAAACCTGGCGGGCAAGATAATTGGTTACGCGCGCGTCGTCGCGTGCTACCGCGAGATACGAAGCGCGGAGCAACTGTTCCTTGCGGTTGCGGAGCGTGTCGCGGATGGACTGTTGCACTTGCGGATCGGTGAGGCCGCGAAGTCCGGGAGCTTCGCGCGTGACGAGCTTCAGGATGCGGATACTGTCTTTCAATACGATCGGCGGGCTAACTTGTCCGGCTTTTAGCCCGATCACAAGTTTCTTCAGCGCGGGATCGGACTGGTTGAGTGACGATTCCGGAACGTAACCGAGATCGCCTCCGGTGGCCGCGGAATTCATGTCCTCGGAATAGTCCATTGCAAGCTGCGAAAAATCGGCGCCGCTGTTCAGGCGGTCCACCAACATTTTGACTTTGCGCTGGGCCTCCGCTTCGTTGGTCGCATCGTCATTTTTACGATTGCGGATCTGCGGTTCCTTGCGCGGGGTTACGACAATTTGCGCGATGCGATATTGCGGCTCCGCGACATTAAACTGCGGGCGGTTCGCATTGTAAAATTCGGCGATGTCCTGATCGGTGATCGCGACCTTGGAGACCACTTCGCGATTGATCAGCTTCTGAATGGAAAGCTCGCGCCGGACAGTGTTTTTCAGATCTTCGACGGTGACGCCGCGCTCTTTAAGCTGCCGCTGAAATTCTTCCTCGGTATAAGGGCTCTTGAATTCGGTGAATTTGTCCTCGACTTCGCCGTCGCTGGCTTCGAGGTTCAGTTTCTTTGCGCGCTCGAGAAGGATTTCGTTGTTGATCAGCTCATCGATGACGTTGAGCTTGAGCGAGAGGGCTTCTTCCTGCGAAGGTTCCTGGCCCTCGGGACTGATGCGCGTGCGGTAATACTTATCGACTTCGTCGCGCTTGATTTCCTTGCCGTTGACGACGGCCCAAACGTCAGCCGCGGGCGCTGTGGTGTTTTTGCAACCGGCCAGGGAAAAAAGGGCCGTCAAAAGAAGAGCAGCCGGAAAAAGGAGAGAGGCCGCAAACCGAAGAGGTCTTGCGGCAGAGTTGCGCTTGCGAAGGGAATTCACGCGCAGAGTTTGCAAAGGATATCGTCCCGCTTAGGCGGCTTTTTTGACTTTGCCCGCGCGAATGCACGCGGTGCAGACTTTCACGCGCTTGCGCGCGCCGGACACCAGGGCGCGAACGGACTTAAGATTCGGGTTCCAACGGCGACGCCGGGTATTGTTGGCGTGGCTGACTACGTTGCCGTAGCTCGGAGCCTTGCCGCAGTACGCACACTTCATTGCCATGATTCTTTTTCCTATTAGCTCAGGGATTGTAAAACACCCTGGAGCTTTTTTATCGCAGGGTTTGTTAAAACAACCCTGACCCGCTTCCAATAAATTGAAATTGCAGACTTGCAAGTATAGCAAAGGATTGATTGTGGAGAAAGCGCACCGGAGAGGAGCGAGAGGAGCAGCAACCTGAGAAAGGCGACCAGCGACCTCAATCTTGAACGGCGCGCGAGACTACGACGCTCCGTCTGAATTTAAGATCATCATGGTTCGACACCGTTCGCCGGCAGCAGCCGCATGGCTCTTTAGAAAGCCGTGCGAGGGAAACGCGGCAACCGACAGGAGGTATCCCCCTGTCTTTTTCGTAAGTACGGAGAATAAAGGACTTAGGACGTTGAAGGAGAGCCCGAAGATGGTGGGCTGAAAACCTAGCCACGGACGGAACCAGCGCAGATCCGGCCGGCGCCCGGAAGGGCACGCGAATCTTAGGCTTTGACTAATGATCGTGGGGCATTTGGGACATGTTGTGCGAGGCTGGCTTTGCGCGGTGGCGGAGAGAGTTTAAGGCGGCGGGGTCTTGCGGGACGAAATAGCCTACAACGATGCCCATGGCACCGTCGTGGAGGAGTTTGCCCGTGGGATTGTTGTAGGCGGAGGTGACCGTGAATCTGTCGCCTGCGGCGATTGGGTAGCCGCCCGTTTGGAAGAACGTGACTACGGGGATTCCGAGGAGATGGCCTTGCGCGTCGGTTTTCGCTGGCAGGACGGCGACGGGTTTGGTGGCTTTCGAGTCTTCCGTTTTTGCGACTTCATTCTTCGCGCCTTCGACGTTCGGCTTCTCGGCATTGGCAACAGCAGTCTTCGAAGGTTCAGTGCTTTGTATTTCAGCCTTATCGACTTGTGCCTTCTTAACTTCCACCTTTACGGTTTCCGGGGTCGCTACGTTACCGTCGGACGGTCCAGCGCTCGGTACTTTTGGTTTCGCGACGCCAGATTTTGAGGCGCCTCTAACTTCACCGTTTGAAACTTCAGCTTTCGAAATTTGCGGCTTGGAATTTTCGGAATTTGAGGTCCCAAGACTGAAATCTTTGGAACTGGAGACTTCCAGCGTGAGTTGCTGCCCGTAGTCGTGCATGTGTCCGCCAACGCCGAGGAGAATGCCGGAGTATTTCACGGGAACGGAAGCAACTTTTTTGCTGGGGCCTGGCGGCAAATCGTAACTGGAGTTTGCGCACGTGTTGACGTCGATCCAGGTGGGATAGACGTCTTTGACGGGAGCCGGGGAGGCGTCGTCGAGATAGGGGATTGCGACTTCGAGATACGCCTTGTCGTAGGCGGTGGAAGTGGGATTGTGAATCATGGTTTCGATGCGGATCTGATCGCCTTTTTCGACGCGATAGCCGAAGCCGGGAATGAGCACCCAGTCGGTCAGTTCGCCGCCTGCGCCGAAAATGTGCTCTTCCTTATTAGGGCAGAGAAAATCGGAGCGGTTTTCGTTCCAGAAGGCAACGTGATGAAGAACGGTGCCGGGAACGGAGTTGCCAGCAGCGTCGACCAATTTCGGATGGTAGGCAAGTAGCCAGCCAGTCAGTGGGATTGACCACACAAGGTCCGCTGGCTGCGGCATTTTCATGTGCGAAGTGTTGGCAGGCAGGTTCATTGGACCAATGCGAAGGGTGATGGTGTGAGTGTTTGCATCCGTTTTCACGCCGAGTATTACGCCTTTCGCGGCTGTGTGGTGCATTCCGCCCTGCATGAATCCGTCGTGCGTGTGGGCTTGTTGCATGCGGGATATGTCGTGACCGTGAGTGGCAGACTGCTGCGCAAACGCAGCTGCTATGATCGGAAGTAAGTAACGGAGACGCATGGTGGACCTTCTTTATGTCAGGGTTTGCAAGCGCAAACCCGGAATGCCCTCGAAAGGTTAGGCGGGCCTAAGATTCATCATACGCCTTTGCGTTGCATGCGCTTTTTCTTCGGTATTGACGGCTTCAAAACGCGAAAAAAGGGATTACATAAGTATTACAAAGACGCGGAGCGCCGCATGGTACGTTCACAATTGTAGTTACCCAAGCAGGCCCTGAGGACAACGGACCATGAGCGTATTGGAACACGACAAGACATTTGAACAGCCGATCAATTGGACGACGACCTTTTTCTTGGGAGCGTTTCATGTCGGCGCCATCGCGGCATTATTCTTCTTTACGTGGAAGGCGTTTGCGATTGCGTTTGTGCTTTGGTGGGTTGCGGGAAGTCTCGGGATCGGCATGGGCTATCACCGGCTGCTGACGCATCGCGGATACAAAACACCGAAATGGGTGGAGTACTTCCTGACGACTTGCGGGACGCTGGCTCTGGAAGGCGGACCGATTGCGTGGGTGGCGACTCATCGGGTTCACCACCAGCTTACGGACGTGGAAGGCGATCCGCACTCGCCGCGCGAGGGCGGATTGTGGGCGCACATGGGTTGGATTATCACGGGCCGCGCGATGCACAACAAAGCGAAAGAGCTGCTGCACTTTGTGCCCGACCTTCGCAAAGATAAATTTCATACATGGATTACGGAATGGCATTGGGTTCCGATCGCGGCGCTGGGAGTGATCCTGTGGGCCATTGGTGGATTACCAGTGCTGTTGTGGGGATTGTTCCTGCGGACGGTGCTCGGGCTTCACGCAACATGGCTGGTGAATTCCGCGACGCATATGTGGGGATCACGGCGGTTTCTGACGAACGATACATCGAAGAATAGTTTTTGGGTGGCGATGCTGACGTTCGGCGAAGGCTGGCACAACAATCACCACGCGCATGCGCAAGCGGCGCGGCACGGAATTGCGTGGTACGAGTTCGACATCAACTGGTACGGAATTTGCGCGCTGAAGGCGCTCGGTCTGGTGTGGGATGTTAAACTTCCAAAATTGACGAAGCCCGAAGCGGAGCCGGCAATCGATGCGCCGGTGAGTGCGTTCGCGCCGAATGAAGAAGTTGTGGTGCCGACAGCGGCCGGCGACTAGAGCGCGACAAATTCCGAGGAATTCCTTCTTCAATGCGTCAGTCGCGCTGCGCGGACGCGAGCGCGCAGCTCCATGAGATTCATGATCTGCGCAACAAATAACACATAAGCACTGCAGTTCTGTGCCCCACGGAAAAGTGATTCCGACAACCGCAACGGAGCGCGCCGTTCCTGCGACTCTGACATAAATTCCACGTCTGACATAAACTAGGGTATGCGCATAACACGCCGCACCAAAGCGATGGCCTTTTTCATCGTACTGGGGACGTGCCTGGTTGCGGCGGCGATCGCGCTGAACGTCAGCTGGATTATTTTCCATTGGCGCCAGGTGGTGCCCCTGGTTCTCGGCATCATCCTGTTCGGCCTTCTGATTGCCGGGCTGGTGATCAACACGATTTTCCTGGTCAGAGAAATTCGCCGGAACGAGCAACAAGACAGCTTCCTGAACGCCATTACCCACGAGTTGAAAACGCCGATCGCCTCCATCCGACTTTACCTGCAGACGCTTCAGAGCCGGCCAGTCGAGGAAACGCAGCGCCGCGACTTTTATCGCATCATGCTGGAAGACACGGATCGTTTGCTTGGCAGCGTCGAGCAAGTGCTGAAGGCCAGCCAAGTGCGACAGGGGAGTGCGCGACAGAACTGGCAAGAAGTGGATTTCGGAGCAGTCGTGCGGGACGCGCTCGAACTTGCGCGATTGCGGCAGCATTTGTCGGACGAAGCATTGCATTTTGGCAACGCACTGACGGACGGCATCACAGTGATGGGCAACGTCGAAGAACTCCGCACTGCGGTTTTTAATCTTTTTGACAACGCAATCAAATATTCGGGTGACAAAAAGAAAATCGTCGTGGATATTCTGGCTCCGAACATTGACACGGTTTCCTTGCGCGTTTGCGACCGGGGCGTTGGAATCCAGCCGAAGGAACTGAAGCGAATTTTCAAGCGCTTTTATCGCGCACCAAATTCACTGACGCGAGATGTTAAAGGAACGGGACTAGGCTTGTTCATCGTGCGTTCGATTGCGCGCCGTCACGGGGGCGATGCGTACGCGGAGAGTCAGGGAGAGGGTCTGGGGAGCACATTCACGATGCGTCTTCCGAGAATTTACCGCGCATGAGCCGGATACTTATCGTCGAGGATGAAGCGCACCTTGCGCAGGGACTTCGCTTCAACCTTGAGGCGGAGGGCCACTTCGTGGAAACCGCGGAGCGCGGCGAGGATGCACTTGAGCGTCTGCTGAAGAAACGAGAGAGCTTCGACGCGTTGGTGCTTGATGTGATGCTGCCGGGGAAAGATGGCTTCTCGGTTGCGCGCGAATTGCGCGAGGCAAAGAATTACATTCCGTTGCTCATGCTGACCGCGCGTGGTCGACCGGAAGATGTGCTGAAGGGATTTGAGTCTGGCGCGGACGATTATTTGCCCAAGCCGTTCAATCTGAACATCCTGATTGCGCGAGTGGAAAGCTTGCTGCGGCGGAAAAATTGGACGCACAACACGAATAGCGTTACGGCCGACCGTCCGCAGCAGAAC
>Ga0207646_10008357_pt1 | contig 10387 bp, 11 predicted proteins | sample KBSK5502metaG_FD_184343 | JGI IMG/M metagenome (GOLD analysis project Ga0207646, IMG submission 184343) | Corn, switchgrass and miscanthus rhizosphere microbial communities from Kellogg Biological Station, Michigan, USA - KBS K5-50-2 metaG... | ecosystem: Host-associated > Plants > Roots >...
GTCCCTGCTGCTGGTTCTGCTCGGGGCCGCCCCGGGCTGGGCGACCTTCCACATCTCCGCCATCGATACGAGATCATGTCCGGCCTGAACGACGATCCGACGGCGCAATACGTCGAGATCAAGATGCTGGCCGACGCGCAGACCGCGGTCGCCCACACGCGGCTGACGGCTTTCAGCTGCGACGGAAGCACGCGCAACGTGCTCCTCGAGCTCGCGCAAGACCTCTGCACTGGCGGCGCGGGCCGGCGTTGGAGCCTGGGCACCTCGAGCTGGGCGGCGGCCACCGGCGTGGCGCCGGACTTCCCGTTCTCATCTGGGCTCTTCGCCCCCTGCGGCCAGATTTGCTGGGGCGCGCCTGGGATCGTGCCTCCAAACCCGGCCACGTGGGACGCCACGGACCCGAACAACTACGTCGACTGCGTCGCGTACGGGGGCTACACAGGCCCGAGACAAGCCAGTGATTCCACGGCGAGCACGCTGACGCCCGGTGACGGGACGATGAGCCTGCAGCGAATAGGCGACACGTGATGCAGGAGCGAGCGCGCGCCGATTCAGGGCAACTCCCTTCGGCGTCCAACAAGGCGTGGCGTGCGACGCGGACTGGGCGTAACCAGGGACCGGGTCGCGTGTTGCGCGCGCCGCGAACGGCTCGCGATGCGACCCTGGCACGCCTTGGGAGCGGTGGTGGGTGTCCTGTGCGTGGCAGCCCACGTCGTTGCAGCGACGAATGTCGTGGAGGTCGGCCCGGGAGGCGCCCTGACCTTTGGCGACCAAGAGAGCGGGTCGAGCACGACGACGATCGCCACGGGCGACCGCGTCCAGTGGGTGTGGGAGTCAAGCGGCCACTCGACGACGAGCGACGGGGGCGAAGAGGGCTGGGACTCGGGCGTGCAGGACGCGCCCTTCACCTTCACCCATCAGTTCCTCGCGCCCGGCACCTTTCCGTATCACTGCATCCCGCACCAGTTCCTCGGCATGACAGGCAGGGTGGTGGTCCGGCCCAGCGGGGAGGCCACGACCCCGACCCTGCCGCCCGTCGTGTGCAACGATCCCCAGGCCGTCGCCGCCGTGAGGGCTCAGATCGATGGTGCGTGCGCTTGCGCCAGCGCTCCGAGCCACGGGAAGCACGTCCGGTGCGCGGCCAGAGCGATCGCCGCCGCCGCAAAAGCGGGCGCCCTGCCCGCCGCCTGCAAGCTTGTCGCCAAGAGGTGCGCCGCGAAGTCGACGTGCGGACGGCCAGGATTCGTGACCTGCTGTCGAACGAGCGCGCGGGGCGTGCAGCAGTGCAGCATCAAGCCGAGCGTGGCCGCATGCGAGCCTCCCAAGGGAGGCTCTGCCTGCGTTGGGGACCGGCCGAGCTGTTGCGACGCTTGCGGTGGCGCGACGTGCCCTCCACCCGCCCCGACGACCACCACCTCGACGAGTACAACGCTGCGCCCAACGACGCCGACACGTCCGCCGGGCGGAAATCCATCGGCCACCACGACGAGCACCACGCTGCCGCTGCTACAGTGCTTCGCCGACGCGGACTGCCAGGTTGCGACTCCCTGTGACGGCCTCCCGCTTTGCATAGGGGGCGTCTGCGTCGCGGGGACACCGGCACTCTGTCCGGACGGCACTTCCGCACTTTGGGTCGGCACGGCGACCAGCCTCACCGGCCTCGTCGACATCGAATTCATGATCTGTCCCGCCGACGCGTTCGTCTCCGGCACGTTCGTGTGCCTGTCTGACTTCGCTCCGTGCTTCGCGGTCGAGAGCGCCATCTTCGGGACGACCTTCGTCAGCGTCGACGGGATCACGATTCTCTTTGCCCCGCTCGTCTTTGCGACGGGTGACACGTGCACGTTCGACGGCCTGCTCGACGGGCTCACGATGGGCGGGGACTTCGTCTGCGTCGACCCGTTCGGCTTCGTCGTGAGCGCCGGCACGTGGAATGCGAGTCGCTGCCCATAGGCGTCGATGATCGCCTCCGGCTCCTCCCGCACCGTCACCACCCGATGGCCTTGAGGCCCAGCCCCTCCCTGATACACGTTTCCACCAGGGGAGCGCGAAGCAGCTGCGGGAGATGGCGAAGCTGCCGTCCGGAACCGTCCCCCCGGAGCACGCATAGTCGCACCGGACGCAGGTGTGCGGGACGCTGGCCTCCTCGGCGGTGAAACCTTGCAGCGGGCAGCGCAGGGTTCCGTAGGTGAGGAACCCGTCGATCCGCTCGACGCCGCCGACCGTTGCCAACGTACCCGTGATCCGCCCCCGCCGGCCATTACAGTTGCCTGCTACGTCCTTGCAGAAGAGGAGTGCGGACACCGCGCTGCAGCGAATCTTGAACCCGCGTGGACCCCCGGGGAACTTGCGCACCCAGGCGAGGGTGGACAGGGGTGCTCTCGCTTCCACCACTCGTGCTCCAGGCTGGTCACCCTGGCGAGGTCGGGCCGCCACCGCGCATCGCGCGGCCCGCTGCCGGTGGCTGTTTGGTCGCTCTTCCACCTCGGCGGTCCCACCCGCGCAGTCGTCTGCTTTCTAAGCAATCGTCGTCAGCTCACGCACATAGCCCTCAGTAGCCTTCCATGGCGTTCACCGCTTTTCGCTGAATCGCGGTCCTTAACCGGCACCAGAACCGGCACCGTGTGAGCGCGTTGCGCGGCGCAACAGACGTTGCCCGTCGCGTGAGCCTCTGCCATCCTCGCGGAGCCCGGATCGAAGGGCGGTGGATATCGTGAAGATCGTACCCGGGGACGAGGTTGCGCGGCAGTGACATGCGGCGTGGCGCACGCGCCGTCAGCGCCAGTCTCGCTGGCCTCGTCGTCCTCGCCTGGGTCGCATGGGCGACGCTCTTCCGGCTGCCCTCGGTCGAGCTTCACTACCCGCTCACGCTAGAAGATCTCGGACCGGGCGCCTGCGGCGACTGTGCCTTCGTCGCACGCCTCGCCCGGGAGTCCGTGCGCGTCTTCACGCCACTCGCGGCGCTGCCCCCGACGGTGCCCGTCGCCGTGGTCTGGCTCGAGGACTCGACCTTCTGGACGCACGGCGGCATCGACTGGCACCGGCTCCGGGCGGCCGCGTCCCGTGACCTCGCCGCCGGCCGTTACCGTGTGGGCGCGAGCACGATCACGATGCAGCTCGCGCGCACGCTCCTGCTCTCGCGCGAGCGAAGCCTGCTCAGGAAGGCACGGGAGATCGCGTATGCGCTCGCGCTCGAGCGGCGCTGGGACAAGTCGCGCATCCTGGAAGCCTACCTGAACGAGGTTGACTTCGGACGCGGGCTTCGCGGGATCGGCGCGGCCGCATGCTACTACTTCGCGGTGCCGCCGACCGGGCTCACCAGACGGCAGGCGTGGCAGCTGGCGACGATCCTGAGAAGCCCCGACCGCCTCTCCGCGCGCGTGGCGCACTCGCCGTGTGCGCGCGCGTCATGAGCGGCGCCCACCTGACCGTGATCCGGGCGCTCCTCGGGGCCGGCTTCGTCGCGGCGGCTCTCGCCGTGGTTCCCGGCCTGCCGCACTCGTTCGAGACGCCGAAGGACGCGATCCTCTGCCTCACCGTGGGGGCGGGCCTGACACTCGCGGCCTTCGGGCCTGCGACGACGGTGCCGCGCACGCTCGCCGGCCCGCTCGTCGCGTTCCTCGCCTCCGGCGTGGCGGCGAGCGCTGCGGCCGGGCTGTGGAACCACGCCCTGGTGATGGATGGCGTCTACGCCCTATTACTCGTGCTCGCGTGCGGCGCGCTCGCTGCGCCCGTCGCGCGCGCACGACTCGTCCGTGTGTTCGTCGCCGTCGCAGCCACGGAGGCGAGCCTGGCCGCGCTCCAGCTCGCCCTCGGCCCGCTGTCGCTGCATCTGCTCGGCAGCGCGCCGCGGCGGGCGTACGCGTTCGGGACGCTCGGCGTCCCGAACTGGGTCGGCGCGCTCACCGCGATGGCGCTGCCCGCCGCCCTCCTCGCCCCGTCGCCGCGGCGGCTGGACGCCGTTCTCGCCGCACTGCTCGTGGTCGGCCTCGCGGTCGCTGGCTCGCGCGGGGCGTGGCTCGCAGCGATCGGCACCCTGCTGTTCGTCCGCGTGCGGAGCGGTGAATGGCGCATGACCCGCCCGCTTCTCGCCGGAGCGCTCCTCGGTGCGCTCGTGGTCGCGGCGACCGGCGGCACGGCGTGGCACGGGCCGGGTTCGGTGAGCGGCAGGCTTCTCATCTGGCGCGCGACCGCGGAGATCATCGCCGCACACCCGCTGCTCGGCGTGGCGCCAGGGGGCTTCGCGGGCGCTTACCCGGCGGCGCTGCATGCCGTGATGGCTCAGCCAGGCACACACGTCCCGCCCCGGCCGACCGCCTTCGTGACCCATGCCCATGATCTCCTTCTCGCGATCATGGCGGAACGTGGCATCGTGGGACTCCTCGCCTTCATCTGGTTCGTCACGGCGCTGATGCGCGTGGGGCGGCGTCGCGGGCACCCCGACTGGACGCGCACGGCGGCGGGCGGGACGCTCGTCGCCTTCGCCCTCTACGGCATGGTCGACGTTCCCCTCGCCAGCACACCGCTCGCGATGGCGGCGTGGCTGTCGGCGGCCATGCTGGCGGCTCCGGACGACGCGGTGGAAGCGGCAACACGGAGCACGCTCGTCCGTCTCTGCCTCGTCCTGGTGGGCCTCGGCGTTGTCGCGTTCGCGCTCGCTGTCGTAGATGGCGACCGTCGCCTGGGCCTTGCGTGGGCGGCAGCGGCACGCGGGGACGCTCCGGATGCGGCAGCGGTGGCTGGGAGCGTGCGAGTGGGACCGGCGCGCGATGAAGTGGACCGCGTGCGGGGGCTCGCCGCGCTCGGTGCCAGCAATCCCGACGAGGCCCTGCGGCTGCTCGCCGCTGCGGCCCACGTCCGGCCGGATGCGGACGTCTACTACGCACTTGCCACCGCGCGGGCGCGGGCGGGAGACCTTCGGGGCGCGCTCGACGTCCTCGACTGGCTCACCGTGACGCTTCCGGGCCTCGTGGGGCCGCACCTCTTCGACGCGGAGCTGCGCCGCGCGGCAGGTAACGGAGGCGTCGACGATGCGCTGCTGCGCGCCCTCATTGCCGCCCGCGACACGGCGCCGAATCCCCGCCTCGATGTCTTCGTCGCGCTGGCCGCCGCCCGGCGCCGGGAGCGTCACGCCCGGGCCCCGGGCGCGCCGCTCGTGGTTGTCGATCCCGGGCATGGCGGCGACTCGGTCGGTACGCGAGCCGCCGACGCGATCGTCGAGAAGGACGTCGCGCTGCAGCTTGCGAAGCCGCTTGCCGCAGCGCTCCGTGCGCGAGGCGCGCGCGTCGTGCTCACCCGGACGCGCGATCACTCCGTCGCGCTCGACGACCGGGCGCGACTGGCCAACGAGCTCGCCCCGGACCTCTTCCTGAGCCTCCACGCGAACGCCGGGCGCGATTCGGAGGCGCACGGCATCGAGCTCTACGTCCGCACGACCGGAATGGATCCCGACGCCTTCCCGCACCTGTCGTTCCGGGACCGCGCCTTGCTCGTGAACGCGCTCCCGGACGGCTTCGCGCGCGCCGTGGCAGCACGCCGGACGCTGGACGGCTGCGCGCTCGACGCCGCCCGTCGCCTCGGGGAAACCGTCGCCGCGCTCGGGCAGGGGACCCCGGCGGTGCTGCCGGCGCCGTTCTATCTGCTCCGTCAGGTGCAGGCGCCGGCGGTGCTCGTGGAGGCCGGCTACCTCACGAACCCGGCTGAGGCACGACGCCTCGCACGGCCCTCGTACCGGCGCGTGCTGGCCGCGGCCATCGCCAACGGCGCGATGCGCGCGGTCGCCGTAAGATGCCGGCCGTGATCAGGGATAGCAGTAGAAGTTCTGGTTGTCGTTGTCGAGCTTCGACGCGATGTCGTCGGCGACGCTTGCCTGGTTTGCCACGAGACAGGCGGGGCAAATCATGGCCACGATCTTGGCACTCGTCTTGTCGTACTTCGCGCGGCAGGACTTGACGGGATCCGTCGACTCGCACGCCTCCTCGTCGAAGGGCTTCTGCTTGGACAGCGCTGCCGCCGCCTTCACGTGGCACTGGAGAATGCAGGCGACGAGGTGCGCGAAGTTCTTGACGGCCGCGTCCTGGCAGTGGAGCCGTTTCGTGTCGAAGGTGAGCACCGTGCCGGTATCGTCGCCGCCGAAGGGAACTGGCATCGTGGCGTTCGCGGCGTATGCAACGAGGTTCCCGCCGATCATGCGCCGGAGCTCGCCCCAGATCGTGCGCGGGTCGCCGCCAGAAGCGACGAGCAAGATCGGAGCAAGGAGCGCGAAAACGAGCGCCCCGGTGAACGCGCGGCTCTTCATGCGCGACTCGTACAGCGGCCGGCCACCGGGCGTCAATGGGTCTTGTCGCCGGCCGTGGCGACGGTCCCTCCGACTCGCAGCGGCCCAGGGCTCGGGGGCCGGCTGTGCGGGTTTCGTGCGGGAACCCCCGTTCCCGAAGTGTGCCGCGGATCATCGCCAGTACTCGGTCAGACGGGAGGAGCCCCATAGCCAACCAGTCCAGCCCAACGGATCGGCGGCTCACCCGCCGCGCGCGAGGCGAGCGCGCGGTCGGGTGCAGTCGCGAGTTAGCCACCAAACCGCTTCCACCGCTCGCGCTCCAGGCTGGTCACGCTGGCGATATGATCCCGCTTGATGAGTACGTAGCCCGAGCGGATCGGGTCCCCGAGGTAGACCGCGGCGCGATCCCCTTCGTCGTCATCGTGGTAGCATCTCACGTCAGCGGCGCCACAGCATGGCCTGAAGCCGCTCGATCTCGCCCAGGAGTTCGGGGATGCGGTCCAACGCGACGTCGGCGGTGAGGGGCGGGGTCGGTTTGGTCCTATCGACCTTGGCCCGGTGATAGGCCTACGTCCCTCGGCGCCGACGCGCGGTCCTTCGCTACGGCTGACCGACGTGGATGGTGACCGTCGCAGACCGAGCGGTCGGACTATCGGGCTCGGGCGAGAACCCCACCAAGCGGCGACCCGCGCACGGCAAGAGGAGCGAGGTGGGGAACCGACTGCGGGACGTCGCAAATGCGTGAAGGTCACACCCACCGAAGGGTCTTCGCGGAAGCGGGCGACGACCGACTTCCCCAGGCTTCCGTATCCCCGTTACGACCCCTGGATGACTTCCAGCGTCTAACCGCCTTCTGTGAAGCGGCCGTTCACGCAGATGCGCTCCGACCAAAAGGTGATTGACGGCGCGGTCAGTCTGGGCGACCCTCGGGCCTCGCGAACACGCTCTGGGGGGAGAAGGGACTCGCAGATGATCGCACGGCTCTCGGGTGTACTCGCAGTGTGCGCGTTGCTCGGAGGAACCGCCTGGGCGGGCAGCATGAACGGGTCGGCGGGGACGATGCCAGCCTTCTATGACGGTACGCTCTTCACCATCAACTTCATGGAACTGCCGCCAGGCGGCGAGGCGGCGAACCTAGCGCGCAACGGATCGATCAACACGATCTACATGTGCGATGCGTGTGAGGGGCAGCTCCCCGGCAGTGGGTCGTTCGTGAGCGTCCTCGATGCGATCCAGGGCGACGGCTTCAACCCGCTCTGGCAAGAGGTGCAGATCAGCTTCAACGCGGGTGTGACGCCGCAACAGTTCACCTCGGACAACGATATCCTCGCGGCGGCGACGGCCCAGCAGATAACGCTGACGCCGACCACCGAGGTGTATCGCTGCTCGGTGATCGGCAAGCCGTAACGCTGGCCCCCGGCGTCGCAGCGAAGAGGTGAGGTCGAAGTAGGCTACGGTTCCCGGCGCTTCCAGCGCACCCTGACCTGAACCGCCCCCGCACAGGGCGGCCTGCAGTCGCTCGATCTCGCCCAGGAATTCGGGGATGCGGTCCAAGCTCGACTGGACGGCGGAGGGCCGCCGTCGAGCCTGCCAGGGCGCTCCCCCACACCCCCACGTTGGCGAGGTGGTTCCACTGATGCGCACGTAGCCCGAGTGGATCGACTCCGCGAAGTAGATGACGGCGCGATCGACACGGCTACCAAGTACCCTGGCGGCTCCTGCGAGGGTGTGCCACACGCCCTCGCCCCCAGCGCCGTTCACGCTGCTCGTTCGACCCGTCACCCTACTCGGGCTACGTGCTCTGCGTCGCCGGTATGGTCCGCGCGGCTAGAGCGCCCGAGGGGCATCGCCGCAGTTGTCTTGAGTCCTAGGTTCTGCGGCACGCGTGAGCGCAGCATGAGGAAGATCTCGTCCGCGATCATGAGCGCCGCAGCCAGCACGAGCGGTAGCGCATACCCGATGACAAGCCAGTCGCCCACGCGGCGGGCGCCCGTGCGCACCGCGATCACGTAGAGCACGAGCACCACGAGCGCCGAGGTGACAAGCAGCATCGGGCCCTTCCAGGCGTCGGCCCTGGCAGCGGGGAGGACCCAGCCCTCCCAGGTCGCCCGATAGAGCGCGTAGAGACCGGCGACGGTGAGGCCGCCCAGGACACAGCCGACTGACGACGAGACGACGCGGGTGCGGTCGACGTCCAAGTTCACCTCCCGTCCGCGGAGCAAGCGGGATGCCGCACAAATTCCGCGCCGTGAACCTTCGCCCCGCCCGCCCGCGGGGCAGTTAGCCTCGGCCCCACTGTGACAATCGGTCGCGCTGGCGTCGGCTATCGGGGCGGGGGAAGTGGAGGCAGGCGTCCGCTCCGACCCACGAGGGACTTGAGACTCGCGGGGTGCTCCCCGGCCCCCGAACCGGTGCCGAACGGAAGGCGGCGAAGGACGGCGCGCAGGACGGCATCCCCTTCGTACCAGGCGAGGACCCGGAGCACGGTCGCGGCGGTCGGCCTAATCCACCACATCGCCGACCGGCTTGAACGGCTCCGTTCCGGCGTCCCAGCGGCGGTCGGAGGACCCGGCCTCGCGGGACGTGCCCACGGCATGGAGGGCAACTGCGAGGAGGAACGAGATGAAAGCCAAGACACCCAAGAGGAGGCGGACGCGCGCCAGCCGCTTCCCGACCCAGAGCAGGTAACTCGCGACCGCGAGCAGGGTCGAGAGGAGCATGAGCCAGCCGTCGAGGGTCATCGACATCGTTTCCCGATTCCCTCCGGCCGCCTGACGGAGCAGGATCCGTGCCTGCGCTCGGCACGTGCACCACCGGCAGTGGCGCGACACCCGGTAGCGTCCCCGGACGTGGTGGAAATTCGGGCTGAGTAGCCGAGGGGGCCCCAGGCTCGCAGTCAGATGAGGATGTAGAGCAAGCGCCGAACCCGGGGGATGAGCAGCACGAGCACGCCCATCACGACGATCAACGTGGCGACCAGTCCGACCGCCAGTAGCCCGATCAGCAGAGCATCGGAGGTCGGCCTCGACGGACGCATCAGCTCCGGGGTCCTTCTTCCGCCGCACTACTCGGCGCGGTCGACTGCGGCGGGTAGACGGATTCGGCAGGAACGCAGCGCGACGTTCTCCAGTAGGCGTCGTCTTGCCCGTTCGCACGCCTTCACGGTGCTGAACGCGCCGAGCTGGTTCCACTCCGGGATCGGGACGGCGTTGTCGGGCAGCGGGAAGCCCAGGCGCGCGTGAACAACGAACGGTGGGTCCATCAATAACCAGCCGCCGGATACTGTCGCCGCCGCCTGTCCGGTGTGGCGCACGGTCGCGGAGCATCGCGCGGCCCGAGGCGCGGCGTCAAGCTGTCGGGGGGGTTGTGTCGAGGGGGTTGCCGTCGAGCGGTTGCCGTCCGCCGCGCCTCGCGCGGCGACCGCACGGGGTGCTCCTTCGGCCTCCCCGCGAGTCATCCATGGCGCGCACGGTGAAAAGCAGAATCATGACCGACGCCCTTCGGCTCCCCCCTCAGATTGTGCGAGACAGAGCGGCGCGCCTATGATGCCCACATGTTCGGTATGGGCTTCGGCGAACTGCTCGTCGTGCTGGTGATCGTCCTGGTGGTCTTCGGCCCCGGTGACGTGGATGACAATCCGCCTCCGCCCCGGCGACATGACGGAAAGGTTCTCGTTCGCAAGATCGCCCTGGCGCGGGTGAAGAACGCCCGGCTCGTGATCCATCCAAACGACCATCCTCCGCCCCACTTTCACGTCGAGGTCGGCGGGGATTTCTCGGGCAGTGCGGTCTACTGCAGCGAGACGCTGGGACGACTTCGTGGCGAACTACGCGGAAGTTTGGAGCGCGCAGTTCGCACCTGGGCGGCAGCGAATCGAGCCTATCTGCGGGAATGAGGTCGTCCCGAACGACCGACTACATCGCCACGTTTGAGTAGCCCGCTCCCGCAGTCTGCTACCGCGCTGCTACCAGAAGCCCCGCACACCGACCAAGACCGCAGCAATGCACAGACAATTCCAACCCTGAATCTATGCGGCCCTTTTCGTCGGCGTTGCTCTGAGTTGGCCCCAAAGCGATCCGCTGGATGGCGCTCATGCCGCTCGCGGGGCTC
>Ga0207646_10008358_pt1 | contig 10387 bp, 9 predicted proteins | sample KBSK5502metaG_FD_184343 | JGI IMG/M metagenome (GOLD analysis project Ga0207646, IMG submission 184343) | Corn, switchgrass and miscanthus rhizosphere microbial communities from Kellogg Biological Station, Michigan, USA - KBS K5-50-2 metaG... | ecosystem: Host-associated > Plants > Roots >...
TCTGGCTCTCGTCGGGAAGCTCCACGTTGAATTCCTGCGCGAAGCGGCGAAGGTAGGGGACGGAGCAGATCGCCATGACGTCATCGAGGTCTATGCCGATCTTCACTAGGCATCCGCGGGAAGGAGCCTAAACGCGCGACCCCGCAGCGGACGCACCGCTCGGAAATGGCGCTCATCAAGGGTAAGCAGGCGATTGGTGCCCGCGCGCGCGGCGAGCACCACGAGCGAGGCCTCCGCAAGGCCGATCCGAAGATCCCGGTACCGCCCGATCACCTCCGCGGCCTGCTCGACATCGTCAGCTCCGAAGCCCTCCAATCGGTACGCGCCTCGAGCGACCTCGCCGAGGAAAAGAAGCTCCGCGGCCGGGCCGACCCGATCCAACAAGACGTAGTCGACCTCGGCGGCAACGAACGGAGAGAGCAGGAACGGCCCGGGGTCCGCCTCGAAGGAGTGCTTCACCTCTTCGTGGCGGTGCTGGTCCGCGTCGATCAACGCGAGAAGCCCACTGGTATCGAGAACGATCACTCCCCGAAACCCTTGAGAGCCTCGTCGACGCGCTCCGCGAGGTGCGGATCCCCACTCCGAAACAAACCGGGGGTCGGACGCGGACTCTCCGCGGCGGTGAGGTGCTCCAGCGCCTCGCGAATCAAGGAGGCCTCGGACCGCTTTCGGCGCCGCGCGAGCCGGCTCAGACGGCGCTTCAACTCTGGCGGAAGGTAGATCGTCGTCTTGAACACGCATATATGGTAGTACGTATGGCACCGATTCGGATCCCGCCTATACCGAGCTGGCCGCCACCCGATCCGTCCAAAGGCCGACCAGGATGACGGCGTTGAAGACCCAGTGCGCCGCGATCGTCGTGGCGAGCGAGCCGGTGGCGATACGCAAGGCGCCCATGATGACGCCGCCCGCGAAGAGGACGACGAACGCGCCGACCGATGCGATCACCCAGAGGCCGGCGACTTGGCCGAGCGACGTGTCGTAGACCGTCGCGATCGCGACGACCACGTGCCAGGCGGCGAACGCGAGAGCGGCGGCGGTCACACCGGCTCGAGTGCCCATACCCCGAACGAGCCCGGGGAGGAGCGTCCCGCGGAACGCGACCTCCTCCGGTAGGACGGCACCGAGCGGAAGGAAGATCGCGATGTGCCGCGCGAGCTCGTCACTCGAGACCGCGAGCAGCGGCCCGTAGACGACGCGCGTGCCGACGATCGCCGGCGCTAACCGCATAGCGGCGACGCTGATCGTGGCGACGGCGGCGCCGCCGACCGCGCCGATCGCCGCACCGCGGAGCGCAAGGCGGCCGCGGAGACCGAGGTCCGCCCGGTCCAGCCCCAGCACCCGCGCGACGAGCAATGAGATCGCGACGAGCGCCGCCCCGGCGGTGACGAACTCGGAGCTCCCGCCGGGCAGAACGGCGGTCGGACCGAAGAGTCGTTGGAGGAGGTTGCCCCAGAGGACGAGGAAGACCGCGAAGAGCCATATCCTCACGAGGTCGCGCGTGGATCTAGCGGAGCGTCAGCCCAGCGATGAGGGTCGGCAAAAGCGCCAGCGCGGCGAGAGCGATGGTGCGAAGCGCTGTCGTCATCGTGAATCGGGACGATGACAGAACGCTGCCGCAAGTGGTCGCAGCCCAGTGTCATCAAGCCGCGAGTCGATCGAGCAAACCGGTGAGCGCATCGCGCCAGTCGGCTTTCACATCGAGCACCGACAGGCGGATCTGTCGCTGTCCGGCCTGCGCTTTGGGGAACGAACGGAGGACGCGCATGCGTTCGTCTGGCTGGATGTCCCGGCCCATGACGACGCGCAGCTCGGGGCCGCGCGCGCGCACCTCGGTCGCACCGGCTTTGGCCGCCCGGAGCTTCACCTCGACGCCGTAGAGGAGGTTTCGGACCGGTTCCGGCGGTGGGCCGTAACGATCGCGGAGCTCTTCACGCAGACCAGCGAGGTCGGCCAGATCCGAGAGCCCGGCGATGCGGCGGTAGAGCTCGAGCTTGCGCTGGCGGCTGGGGACGTAGTCGTCGGGAATGGCGGTCGAGAGGGCCAGATCGACGGTGATCTCCGGGAGGGCGGCCGCCCGCGGGGCGCCACGCTGCTCGTTCACCGCCTCCTCGAGGAGCTGCGTGTACAGCTCGAAGCCGACCGCGGCGACGTGCCCGTGCTGCTCGGCGCCGAGGATGTTGCCCGCCCCGCGGATCTCGAGGTCATGCATGGCGATCTTGAAGCCGGCGCCGAGCTCGCTCGCCTCGAAGACAGCTTGCAGGCGCTTGCGTGCCTGTTCGGTAAGGTGCTGCTCCTTTGTATAGAGAAGGTAGGCGTACGCCTTCTCGGCGCTGCGGCCGACCCGCCCGCGCAGCTGGTAGAGCTGCGCGAGGCCGAGCGTCCCGGCGCGGTTGATGACGATGGTGTTCACGTTGGGGATGTCGAGGCCCGACTCGATGATCGTCGTGCAGACGAGGACGTCGTGCTCGGCGTCCGCGAACTCGACCATGACCCGCTCGAGCTTCCGGTCGTCCATCTGGCCATGTGCGACCACGTAGCGGGCGGTCGGCACCAGCTCTCGTAGCCGATGGGCCTCCTGCTCGATCCCCTGCACGCGGTTGTGAACGTAATAGACCTGCCCGCCGCGATCGATCTCGCGCACGATCGCCTCGCGCAACACGTCGTCGCTTCGCTCAACCACGTGCGTCTCGATGGGTTGACGGTTCTCCGGCGGCGTCTCGATCACGCTGATGTCGCGCACGCCCGAGAGCGCCATGTGCAGCGTGCGCGGGATCGGCGTCGCGGTCATTGAGAGCACGTCGACCTCGGTGCGCATCTGCTTGAGGCGCTCCTTGTGCTTCACGCCGAAGCGGTGCTCCTCGTCGATCACCAGGAGGCCGAGGTCGCGAAACTGCACGTCCTTCTGCAGCACGCGGTGCGTTCCGACGACGATGTCGACCTCGCCGGTCGCGATGCCCTCGGCGACGGCTCGCTGCTCAGCCGGCGAGCGGAAGCGCGAGAGCATCTCGACGTTCACCGGGAAGGTCGCGAGGCGTTCGGCGAACGTCTCGTAGTGCTGCTGCGCGAGGACCGTCGTGGGTACGACGATCGCGACCTGCTTGCCGTCCTGGACCGCCTTGAACGCCGCGCGCAGGGCTACCTCGGTCTTGCCGTACCCGACGTCGCCGACGATCAGCCGATCCATCGGCCGGCCTCGCTCCATGTCGCGCTTGGTGTCTTCGATCGCCTGCAGCTGGTCGGGGGTCTCGGTGTACGGGAACGCGTTTTCCATCTCGATCTGCCAGGGCGTGTCGCGACCAAAGGCGAACCCCTGCGTCGCCTCGCGGGCGGCGTAGAGGCGGAGGAGCTCCTTGGCGATCTCCTCCGCGGCCTTCTTCGCGCGGCGCTTCGTGACCCCCCACTCCCGGCCGCCCAGCGCGGAGAGCGCCGGCGGCGTCCCGCCAACGTACCGCGTGACCTTGTCGACGCGCTCGGTCGGGAGCGACACGACGTCCGTGCCCGCGAACTGGAGCTCGAGGTACTCGCGCACGACGCCCGCGACTTCGCGGGTGACGAAGCGCTCGAACCGGCCGATGCCGTGATCCTCGTGGACGACGTGGTCGCCGGGCTTGAGGTCGGAGAGGAACGACCCGATGTGCACGCGCCTGCGGCGGCGCTCCGGATGGCGAGGCTTGCGGAACCCGAAGACCTCGGCATCCGTGAACACGCGCAGCCCGAGCTCCGGCACCACGAATCCCTCGGCGAGCGGTACGCGCGCGACCACGAGCGAGCCCGGAGCGGGCACGTCTTCGACCGTCTCGCGGGCCACCGCGGTCACGCCGCGGTCGGCGAGGAGCTCGGAGAGGCGCGCCGCTTGGGGCGTTGCGGTCAGGGTGATGCCGTCCGCCGGGAGCGACGACAGCTGGCCGATGAGCTCGCCGAGGCGGCCGGCGTAGCTCGGCGCTCCGCCCCACCCGAGGCGCACGGCGTCCGGGCCGGAGCCCATGCGCGCGGCGCCGCGCTCGGTCGCGAGCGCTTCGATGCGGGACCGCGGGACGTACGGCGGCGGGAACACCGAGACGGGCAGGCCCTGCGCCGCGAGCTCGTCGCGCCGCTCCTCACCCTGAGCTTCGAGGGCGTCGTGGGCGAGGTCGAGCTCGACGGTGTCCTCGAAGACGACCGTCGCCCGGTCGCCCAAGTGGTCGAGAAGCGACGCCGTGGCGCCGAGGGACGGTGCGAAGGCGTCCACGCCGGGCGCGTATCCGCCTTCGCGAAGGGCTTCGACGAGTCGCGCATACGGCGAAAGGTCGGCGCCCTCGTCGCCGTCGGCGCCGGCCAGGCGGTCCCAACCGGCGCGGCCGAGACGCTCCGCGAGCGCGGGCGCCTTTTCGAGCGCGAACTCGCGCGCGGGCAGCACGATGAGCTCTTCGAGCGGCGCCTGGGAGCGCTGGGTCACCGGGTCGAACGCCCGCAGCGTTTCGATCTCGTCGCCGAAGAGCTCGACGCGCGCCGGCTGGTCAGCCGAGGCGGGGTAGATGTCGATGATCCCGCCGCGCCGCGAGAAGGTGCCCGGCTCGTTCACCTCGGTCACCGGCTCGTACCCGAGATCGAACAGCCACGCCGCGGTCTCCGTCCACGAGAGACGGTCGCCCGCGCGAAGCGTGCGCCCGCGCCGCGCGAGCTCAGCTGGCGGGATGGTGTGCTCGAGGAGAGCGCGCAAGCTCGTGACGACGGCGACCGGTGCTTGCGCCGTCGCGAGCCGCCAGAGCGTGAGGAGCCGCTGGTGCACGGCGGTCCCGGAGGGTGCGCTCGCCTCGAACGGCATCGTCTCGCGCTCGGGGAATGCGAGGACGCGTTCCTCGCCCAGCCATCCGGCGAGCTCCGCGCGCCAGCGGCGTGCCCGATCCTCGCTCGGCGCAACGAGCGCGACGGTACGCGCGTTCTGCGCGACGAGGGCGGACCATGCGAACGCTCGAGCACCCGCGTTCGCTTCTGTGACGCTGACGCGCTGCCGATCCTCGAGCCGCGAGGCAAGCTCGCGATACGAATCGCTGCGGTCGGCGAGCTCGAGGATGCCGCCGAGTCGCGTGCGCGCGACGTCGGGGGTGATGGAGGGGGCGAAGCCCCCTCCGATGTCAGCCATTGAACTTCGTCATCGCCGGTTGGATCCCCTCGCGAAGCGCGACCTCCGCGGCTTCCGCCGCGCGGGTGAGCGAGGTCTCCGCCGCGGTGCGCTCGTCGGCATCGAATGGAGTCAGCACGTATGCGACGAGGTCGCCGATCTCGCGCAGCGGGTCGGCAGGCGCGACGCCCACGCGCAGGCGCGGGAAGTCCTCGCCGATCGCCGACACGATCGAGCGCATTCCGTTGTGCGTGCCGGGTCCACCTTTCTCGCGGAGCCGGATCTTGCCGAGCGGGAGGTCGACCTCATCGAAGACGACGAGGAGATCCGACGGCTGTATGCGATAACGGTCGAGCAGCTTCCGCACCGCGCGGCCGGAATCGTTCATGAACGTCTGCGGCCGCGCGATCGCTACGCGTATCCCATCGATCGCGCCTTCGGCGATCCGCGAGTCGGCCGCCTTGACGGCGAACTCGGCCCGGGCCCGCTTCGCCAGACGGGACGCGACCTGAAAGCCGACGTTGTGCCGCGTCGCGGCATAGCCCTCGCCGGGATTGCCGAGCCCGACGACGACGCGATCGACACGCGGGGCGGGTGTGCCGCCACCGAAAAGCTTCGCGAATCTCGACACGTTCACTCCAGACGCCGAAAGGCCCCGTCCACACGGAACGGGGCAGGGGTCGCTTATTTCAGGTCAACGATAGCGTTCGCGACCCGGCGCGTGGAGTGCTCGTCGATCGGGTCGAGGACGAGGATGGCCTCGTCGGCACCGGCCTCGCCAAGCAGGCGTAGATGCGCGGGCAGATCCTTGAGCGGGACCGGAGGCACGTCGTGCGGCCGCTCGCCCGGACCGTCACCGGCTCTGACGAGCACGCACGCGCTGTGAACGATCTCCGCCGGGTCACGTCCTGCTCTCACGCAGGCGGCGTCGATGTCGCCGCGCAGATTCGCGAAACCCTCGACGGTGTTCGCGTAGGAGGTGAACCACGTGTTCCACGCGTCGACGTGGGGCAGCGCGATGCCGAGCATGCGCGCGCCGTTCGAACCGAGCATGAGCGGGACCTTGCGGAGGGGCGGCGGCAAGATGACCGCGTCGTCGACGCTGTGGAACTCGCCGTTGAACGTGACGTGCTCGCCGGCGAGCAGCCGCCGCACGATCTCGAACGACTCCGCGAAACGCGAGACGGTCCGGTCGAACGGGAAGCCGAACGCGCGGAACTCGGGCTCGTTCCACCCTGCACCGAGCCCGAGCGTGAAGCGACCGCCGGAGACCTCGTCGACGGATGCGGCCATCCGTGCGATCACGCCAGGCGCGTGAAACGCCGTCGCCGCCACGAGCGGACCGAGCCGGACTCGCCTCGTCAGGACGGCGAGCGCGGCGAGCTGCGTCCACGAATCCCATGGTCCGCGTTCGGGCCGTCCCCCACCCCGGTAGAGCAGGTGATCGCCGACCCAGATCGACTCGTATCCCGACTCTTCCGCAGCGCGCGCGATCGCGGCGACCTCGGACCACCGGACCTCGCGCTCGACTTCGGGTAGCTGGATTCCGATGCGCACGGCAAGAGGATATCGGTGCGCCAGACGGGAGCTGGCTCGTTGGCATTTCGCCCTATGGCCTCCAGAGGTACCATATGGTACCTATAGGTACCAACCGAAGGAGGTCGGCCGATCCGAATCACAGCCGCTCTCGATGACGTCCTCGCGACCCGGGGACACGTGCGGATACTCCGAGCCCTCGATGGCCTGCCTGAGGGGTTCGCGGTCAGCGCACGCGATATGGCAAGGCGTGCGGAAGTAGCGCACAACCGCTCTTCCGAGGTACTGAGCGCGCTTACCGAGATAGGTCTCACTCGAGTGCAACGAGCCGGCCGCGCCGACCTCTATCAGCTGAACCGGGGCCACATCATGTATCCCGCTGTCCATGAGCTGTTTCGGCAAGAGGCGGCGATCCAAACGGCGTTGCAGAAGTTTCTGCGGCGACGGCTGGCAAGGATGCGCTGCGTGCGGGAGGCTTACATCTTCGGCAGCGTCGCTCGCGGCGAGAGTCGGGCCGGGAGCGACATTGACCTTGCCCTCGTCATCCCACCATCTGGTCCTACCGTCGCCGAGCAGGCCGAGATCGACGAGATCGCGGCCGAGGTGCGCCAGCGCTTCGGCAGTGAGCTCGGAGTGCACATAAGCCCTCGGCCGGTGGCGTATCGGATCGAGGGCCGAGCCGGCCGCGATCTGTGGCGGCGCATCCAGACCGAGGGCATCAAGTTGCTGCCCGTCGGAGGCCGACGTGGCTAGCAAGATCAAGACGGCAGGAGTCGAGAAGTCGAGAAGGTTCACGCGACGACCTATTTCAGAAAAGCCGTCCAGTTCTGCGAAGCTGCCGCGGAGGCATATGCCCAGGAGCGCTACGACGCGGTCGTGGTTCTCTCGATCCACGCTGGGATCAATGCAGCGGACGCGGCGTGTATCGGTGTTGGAACCAGAAAGTGCATCGACTCCCACGAGCGCGCGGCCGACCTTCTCGAAGAGGTCGGCTCCCATTCCCGCGAATTCACCGAAGCCGCCAAACAGCTGCGACTCTTGCTCGCGCAAAAGAACGCGATCGAGTATGAGAACAAGCGGGCGACACGCAAAGACGCCGAGGTCCGGGTACGGCGTTGCGAGAATCTGGTCGGCTGGACCAAGAACACCCTCGTTACGGCCAAACTTCTATAAGCCTTGGCTCGACGCCACCGCCGGCGCGGCGACGTGTCCATGGAACCGAGGCGCGTGTACTGTCGCCCTTCACTGATGTCTGATCCTGGCAGCAGGTCTTCGTTTTCGCACGCTCTACCGCCGTGCAAAGGGCGGCCCTAGCGATGAAGTTCCCACGCTTCGACATGGAGCGGATGCAGTCGGTCTGGGAGCACAAGGTCAAGTACGACCTCTCCGAATCCGGCGTCGAGGCGCTCACGCTCGCTGAGATCACGCGCGACCCGAAGGAGCTGCTGAAAACGAGGCTCGGGTACGCCGAGGGCGTGGGGCGCGAGGCCACGCGCACGCTCGTCGCGGGGATCCATGCGGGCCACGACGCGGACGACGTGATGATCACGACCGGTACGAGCGAGGCGAACTTCCTCGCGCTCGCGTCGCTCGTCAACCCCGGCGACGAAGTGGTCGTCGTGATGCCGAACTACATGCAGGTGCACGGCATCGCGACCGCGCTCGGCGCGCGCCTGCGCGAGGTCTGGCTTCGCGAGGAGCGGGCGTGGACGATCGACCTTGACGCGCTCTCCGTCGCGGTCAACGCGCGCACGAAGGTGATCTGTGTCTGCCAGCCGAACAATCCGACCGGGCAGATCCTCTCGCAGGCCGAGGTCCAAGCCGTCGTGCGGATCGCGGATCGCGAGGGCGCGTGGATCCTCGCGGACGAGGTCTATCGCGGCGCCGAACGCTCGGCTGAGGAAAGCCCATCGTTCTCCGGTCGCGGCGAGCGCATCGTCGTGACCGGCGGGCTCTCCAAGGTCTACGGACTGCCCGGTCTGCGCGTCGGATGGGTCGTCGCGCCGCGCGAGCGCATCGAGGCGGCGGTCGAGATAAAGGACTACACGACGATCGCGCCGGCCACGCTATCCGAGGCGCTCGCCGAGATCGCGCTCGAGCGCCGCAAGCAGCTCCTCGAGCGCGCGCGGTTTCTCATCAGCGAGCGGTGGCCGCTCCTCGAGGATTGGGCCGCTGGCCATTCGCGCGTACTGCACTGGACGCCGCCGGCCGCGGGCGCGATCTGCTTTTTCAGCTACCAGTACCCAATCGACTCGATGGCCCTCGTCGATCGCCTCATCCGCGAATACAGCACGATGGTCGTACCGGGCATCCACTTCCGTGCGGAGCGGCATCTACGGATCGGATTCGGGATGACGTCACGGGTGCTGCACTCGGGCCTCTCGGCGATCGATCGGTTGCTCACGACCATAGACTGACCCGCGGCACGGCGGTTGCACGACCGCCGAGCACTCTTGCGCACGGGAGGTGCCTCACATGCCGGCACTAACGATCTCGTTCATCCTCGCGCTCATAGCGCTCATCTCCGGCGTCCTCATGCTCGTTTCCGGACGTTGGTCGAGGTTTCCGCTAGCCGCGATCGCGATCATCTGCCTCGCGCTGAATCAGAGCGGTCTCATCAAGCAGTAGCGCCCGGTCGCGGGCGGGTCGCTTGCTTGGGGGCACGGCTAGCATGCGCCCAGAAATGGCGGCTCGCCCGCTCCATCTCTTCGAAGCTGGCGTCGTCACCGAGCAGCGTTTCATCGGTCTGCAGGAGGCGCCGGCGGCTCTCGGTCCGCTCCTCGCGGATCGGCTCGGGGCGGAGAAGCGCGTCCGCGTTCCTTTCAATCCGCGCGAACGCTGGCTGAGCGCGGCGCGGGAGGCGTGCCGCGGGCTTTCCGACGGCATCCTGGCGACGCTGCGCGAGGGCGCGACTCCCGTTGTTCTGGGCGGCGAGTGCACCATCGCCGCGGGCGCGCTGTCGGGCGCGCTCACCGCGGAGCCGGAGCTTTCCCTCGTGTACTTCGACGCGCACGGCGACTTCAACACGCTTGCGACGACGCCCTCGCACTACATCTCGGGCATGGTGCTCGCGCACCTCTGCGGGCGATCCGTCGCGCCGCTCCTCTTCCCCGGGGCGCGCAAGATCTCCGACGATCGAGTCGCGCTCGTCGGCGCGCGATCCCTCGATAGCGGCGAGATCACCAATCTCGACCGATCGCGGGTGCTGCGGATCGCCTTCGACCGGCAGCATCCGGAAGCGCCCGGCCTCATCGCATGGTCGCGACGGCGGTCGGTCTGGGTCCACGTCGATGTCGATGTCATCGACCCCGGCGAGTTCCCGGCGGTCGCGTTTGCGGCGGTCGACGGCCCTTCCCTGAAGGATTTCGGGTTCGTCCTTCGCCAGGTGTTCACCGTCGCGGACGTTCGCGGTGTTTCGATCTGTGGGTACGACGCGCGCGCCGACCGCGGCGGTTCGCTCGCCGTGCCGCTTGCGGACCTGCTCGCGAACGCGATCGGCCGGGTACCGGTCCGGGCCTGATTCGAACCCGCGAGCGCCGCCCGGGCCAATGAAAGCCACGGGGAGGCGATCGACTCAATCGGTTGGTTTGAGCGCAAGCCTGGGCGCGCTCACGAGTCCGCCTTCGCTTGCTGCAATCGCCCTGCTTCTGATCAATGACCACCTTCTGAAGCAGCTCTGGCCATCGTTCCTGACAGGGAAACTAAGTGACTTCGCCGGTCTGTATTTCGCTCCGTTCGTCGTCCTTG
>Ga0207646_10008360_pt1 | contig 10386 bp, 11 predicted proteins | sample KBSK5502metaG_FD_184343 | JGI IMG/M metagenome (GOLD analysis project Ga0207646, IMG submission 184343) | Corn, switchgrass and miscanthus rhizosphere microbial communities from Kellogg Biological Station, Michigan, USA - KBS K5-50-2 metaG... | ecosystem: Host-associated > Plants > Roots >...
GGAAGTCCGCGACCTTCAGGATCGCATCGGAATCGATCAAGAGCGAGCCGAGGACGCTCTGCTCGGCGTCGACCGCCTGGGGTGCGAGCTTGTCGATGCTCATGGAGCTGCGGGAGCGAGCGCCGCGTGGAGCAAGCGAGGTCTCCTCGTTGGGGAGTGGGAGATGACGCCTCGCACCGTAGCCGCGCGTCGGCCCCCGACGAGCGACTTGTCCACCCCGTAATCCACGAACTTCGATTCCTGGTGGGGATTGTGTGTGGAGATCACCTACGCCTCACTGGGAGAAATCGACCTGCCCAGTGGACCGCGTCGATGTGACACGTACTCTGTCGCGGGCTGCGACGCTCCCCTCTGAGATATCGGCTGACCTGTCCGCGAGGAACTGGGGCCTATCGTTCAGGCCGATACATGCGAGCGCCCCGCCGCCGGGGCGCGCCGCTTGATCGTTCGGCGCGCTGCCTGGGTGAGCCCCGGCGGCGTTCTCGGGATGGAGTTGGCCCGGGCGCTCCCTCCTATCGGCTCAGCCGATACGCTCGACCGCAGGAGGCCGCGGGCAGGCCGCGGGCAGGCCGCGAATGCTAGTCCGCCAGGTTGGCCCAGTCCGGGGCAGGCACCTGGCGCCCATCGGTCTGATTCCACGAGTCCCATTGCGACACCACCAAACCGGAGGCATCGAAGCGCAATACCGAGGTGCCTGCCAGCGTCGTCTCACGGCCCGCTTCGATCAGGGTCGCCCACCAGGAAACGGCCGCCTGGTCGCCATCCACGATCGGCTCTGCGAACCAGGCACGAATGGCATCCTCCTCGTCGAACGAGGCCTGGACGTAGGCCCGCACGCCATCGTGGCCGATCCCAGGCTCACGAAACGGCGCCGACCAATGGCGTGCGCCGGCTGCATACAGGGCGACGATGGAGTCGGTGTCTTTGGACACCCATCCGCTTCGCCACACGCGTGCCCAGCGTCGCGCGGCGTCGACGGTCTTCACGGCAGCCCTCAGTGCAGGGGCGTGACGTTGACCAGAACCGATGCCTCGATGCCCGTGAAGACGTGAACCGTCACACGATGCTCGCCGACCGTCTTGATCGGCTCCTTGAGCACCACCTGGTGCCGATCGACCTCGATCCCTTCCTTGGCCAACAGATCTGCGATCTCCCGATTGGTCACTGACCCGAAGAGGCGGTTCTTCTCGCCGGCCTTGACGCCGACCTCGAGGCGGACGCCTCGGAGCTTCTCGGCGGTGGCTTCTGCTTCGTCGTGCAGCGCACGCTCGCGATCCTCACGCTCCGTACGGTGCCGCTCCCAGTTCTTGAGAGCACCGGCATCGGCCACCTGCGCGGCCCCGGTTGGGATCAGAAAGTTGCGGGCGTACCCAATCTTGACCTCCTTGAGCTCGCCTTCGCGGCCGAGGCCCCGCACGTCGCGCTTGAGGATGACCTTCATGAGCTGACGTTCTCCGCGGTCTCTTGCGACGCAAGTGCTTGGCGGCGTGAACGCGAGTCCCGCCACCCGGCCAGCAGGCGTCGCACGTTGCCGGGATCGCGGAGGTCCCCGTACCGTTCGAGGAGCTCGGGCAGGTTGTCCCGGACGCGGTCGTATCGGTCCCCGAGCACGTCGCGCAGACGATCGAGGTCTCGGTCGAGACGCGCGGTGCCGTTGTGCGCCCGCTCCATGTGCTCGCGGCGCACGTCCTCCGGAGCATTGGCGATGAACAGGTCAAGGACCAGCAGCAAGACCGTCAGGTCGTCCGCCTGACCGATGATCGGCAATGCGTCCGGGATCAGGTCGATGGGCGTCACCAGGTAGGCCAGGCCGGCCCCGAGCAGCAATTTGAGGTGAAGCGGCGTGCGGCGATCGCGGGCGAGACCCCAGATGAGACGCGCATACGTAGGGAGCTTCCAGACGAGCTGCGCCATGCGGACGTATCGCCAGCGGCCGGTTCGGTTCAGCACGAGATCGGCCTCCTGATCGATGGGGCCCCGATTCTAGCAGAGCCCCTGCGCCCTGCCCCCGAGGTGGCGCCATCGGCTTGACGATAGAACACCTGTTCTGCTAGGGTCCTGCGTGACCGCCGACCCCGGAGGGAGTCACCGCTTGACCAGGCACGACATCGACCGTCGACAAAAGATCCTCGAGTGCATCGCGCGGACCGTGTCCGAGCGCGGATATCCGCCCTCGGTGCGCGAGATCGCGGATGCCGTCGGCCTGGCCTCCACCTCGGCCGTCCACCACCACCTGATCGCTCTCGAGCGCGATGGTCTCCTCGAGCGCGGCAGCCACAGCTCACGCGCGTTGCGACTTACCTCACGCGCGGAAGGCAAGCGGGCGAACCGCCTTCCGTCGCGCGTCACACCCTTCCGCATGCCTGTCGATCGCGACGTGGTGTCGCTGCCCGTTCTCGGCGAGATCGCCGCGGGCCAGCCCATCGAGGCCTATGCGGATGCGGCGGAGTCCCTGGACGTCCCCCGCTCGATCGAAGCTCGAGATGGGTCGTACGTCCTGCGCGTGCGCGGAAAGAGCATGATCGACGCCCTCATCGACGATGGCGACTACGTGATCGTCCAGCCTCAGGCGACCGCGCGGGACGGGGACATCGTGGTCGCGCTGCTGGAGGACAACGGGGTGACGCTCAAGCGCTTCTTCCGCGAACAGGAGCGTATCCGTCTCCAACCGGCCAACAGTGAGATGGAGCCGATCTTCGCCAGCGAGGTCCAGATCCAGGGCAAAGTGGTGGGCGTCATCCGCAAGCTCGGCTGACCGCCGGCCCCAGGCGTCCGCCATGAGCGACGCATCGAAGCACCAGGCGTCTCTCCGCACGATCATCCACGCGGACCTCGACGCCTTCTATGCGTCGGTAGAGGTGCTTGATGACCCGTCCCTGCGTGGCCGGCCGGTGATCGTGGGCGGCGCGCGCGGCGAGCGAGGGGTGGTGAGCGCGGCGTCATACGAGGCGAGGCGATTCGGCGTGCACTCCGCGATGCCGATCCGAACTGCAGAGCGCCTGTGCCCTACCGGAGTCTTCCTGCCGGGCCGTCCAGACCGATATCGCGAGCTGAGCGATCGGGTGATGGCCATCTTCCGCTCGTACACGCCCCTCGTGGAGCCGATCAGCCTGGACGAGGCGTTCCTGGACGTCACGGGCAGCGCCGCTGCCTTTGGGAACGGCGAGGCGATTGGAGGGCAGATCAAGGCGCGCGTCCTCGCCGAGGCCGGGCTGGTGGTGAGTGTGGGAGTCGCCAGCAACAAGCTGTGCGCGAAGGTCGCTTCCGACCTACGCAAGCCGGACGCCCTGGTGGTCGTGCCGCCCGGCGGTGAAGCCGCTTTCCTGGCGCCGCTGCCGGTAAGCCGTCTGTGGGGTGTCGGCCCCAAGGCTCAGCAGGCATTGCGCGACTTCGGCGTCCAACGAATCGGGGAGCTGGCCGCGCTGCCGGAGGCGACGCTCCAGCGGCGGTTCGGCCAGCACGGTGGCGAGCTCGCGCGGCGCGCCCAGGGCAAAGACCCGTCGCGCGTGGTTCCGAGCCAAGCGCCCAAGAGCATCGGCCACGAGCACACCTTCGAGCACGACGTGGTAGACCCGCGGTACCTGGAATCGACGCTGCTCGACCTGGCGGAGTCGGTCGCGACCCGCCTGCGCCGACACCGCATGGCGGCAGGTGCCGTGCAGCTCAAGTTGCGCTACGAAGGGTTCGAAACCCTGACACGGCAGGAATCGCTTCCGCGCCAGACCCGGGACAGCGAGCCGATCTACACCGCGGGGATCAACCTCCTGCGCAAGACGCTCGTGCCGGGGCGAGCGGTCCGCCTGGTGGGGCTGACCGCGATCAATCTGGCGGACGTGCAGCAGCTGACGCTGTTCGACGGTCTCGAGCGCGAGGAGCGCCTGTCGGCGTCCATCGACGCGGTGCGCGGGCGCTTTGGCGAGAAGGCAATCACCCGAGCAAGGTTGCTGACCGATCGACCGCGGCGCAGGTTCGACTTCGGCGAGCGGCCGAACAAGGCGGGTCCCACGCGCGGGGCCGATGAGGTTGACGAATAGAACGCGCGTTCGTATAGTGACGCCCTAATCGAACGCCTGTTCGGTGCCTTGGGCAGGCCTGACCTCGGAGGAGTACCTGACCATGGCACGTATCGATAGACCCCATCCTGCCCACGTCCGCTGGGACCGCGCCTCGGATCGACCGTCGAGCGTCAGCTGGGGCGGGCGTGAGATACAGGTGACGCGCCTGACGGCCGTTCGCGACGAACGTCACGCGTACCACGCGGAGCGCGGACCACGCCTCACGATGGTGGTCGAGACCTCAATCGGGCCGGCGACGCTCGTCTTCGACGCGAAGGCGAGCCGTTGGTACGTGGAGACGGTCGACCAGGCAGCCTGACGGCGTCTCTGCGCCGAGGGCGCCCGTACAATCGCCAGCGCGTGGTCCGCAGCGGCCATTCGGGCCGCCGGAACGCGAGCGAGGCATCACCGCTTGAACGACACCCAGACTGGGGCGCTCGCCGCCCTCGCGCCGCTCAGCGTACGTGAGCTTCTCGATCGCCTCTCGAGCAGCGACCCGGTACCCGGAGGAGGCAGCGCAGCGGCGCTGGCGGGTGCCATGGGCGCCAGCCTGGTCTCCATGGTCGCGGCGCTGACCGCTGGCCGCGCCGAGTACGCGGAGGCGGGCGACGCGGCTCGCGAGATCGGCGAAGCGGCGTCGTCACTTCGCGACGAGCTCATCGAGCTCGCGCAGCGAGACTCGGATGCGTATCAGGCAGTCGTCACCGCTCGGCGGCTTCCGCGCGAGACCGATGAGCAGCGCCTTGCCCGCGCTCGCGCCATGAGCAGCGCCATCGTGCAGGCGGCCGAGGTCCCCTTACGCACGGCCCGGGTCGCGCGGGAGGCACTGGAGCTGGCCGGTCGGATCGCGCCCATCGGCAATCGCAACGCCGTCAGCGACGCAGGCGTGGCAGCCCTGCTGTCTGCAGCGGCAATCCGCGGCGCGATCCTCAACGTTCGCATCAATCTCCCCTACCTTCCAGAAGATGCGCCTATAGGCGCAGAGGTTGGCGCGGAGCTGAGCCGCCTCGAGCAGGAGACGACCACCCTCGAGGCCGCTGCCCTGGCCGACGTCGCGACCCGGATTGGCTGACGCGTAGGCGATGACCGCGCGGCTGCTCGACGGCAAGGCGCTCGCGGGCGAGCTCCGCCAAGAGCTCGCCGATCGGACCTCGGCGATCGTCGCCCGAGCCGGTGCCGCACCCCGGTTGGCGATCATCCGCTTCGGGGAGGCCGGCGCATCAGACGTGTACGTTCGGAGCGTTGCGCGCGCGGCCGAGCGGGTGGGAATCGATCCGATGATTGTCAGCCTGCCCTCGGACGCCGCAAGCGATGCGGTGCAAGGCCGCATCGAGGACCTGAACCGCGACGCCCGGGTTGCGGGCATCGTCCTGACCGAGCCGCTCCCCGCCCGACTGTCCAAGACGCAGACGGCCGCCGGCATCGATCCAGCCAAGGACGTGGACGGGGCGAGTCCGCTGAACGCCGGCTGGCTCGCGCGGGGCGAACCCCAATTGCTGCCGGCGACCGCGTTGGCGGTGATGACCATTCTGCGGCGGAACGACATTCCAATCGCCGGCAGCCGAGCGGTGGTCGTCGGTCGCTCGTCCGTGATTGGCCGTCCCGCGACGCTGCTGCTGCTGGCGGCTGACGCGACCGTCGTCGTCTGCCACTCGCGCACCCGCGACCTCGCCGCCGAGACGCGACGAGCCGAGATCCTGGTGGTCGGCGCCGGGCAGCCCGGTCTGATTCGAGGCGACATGGTCAGCCCTGGCTGCGTGGTCATCGACTGCGGCATCAACTCGACTCCCGAAGGCATCGTCGGAGACGTCGACTTCGAGGGCGTTCGACAGGTCGCGGCCGCCATTACGCCGGTTCCCGGAGGTGTCGGCCCCGTGACGTCGATGATGGTCGTAGCACAGACCGTCCAAGCCGCAGAGAGGATGTCTTGGGGCGCGACGGCGCCTTAGCCCGGGAGCAGGCTGCTATCTACCAACTGCAGGACGGCAGGAGGCGTTCCGGAGATGGGGCTGCTCGGCAGGCTCGCCATGAAGGTCACGGTCGTGGCCCAGGCCGCCTGGTCAATCGCACCCTCGCCGTGGGCCAGGGTGTAGTCGTTCGACCACGTGGCAACCGTCGCGTTCAGGATCGCAAGCTGCGCCGCCGGATCCTGGCCGAGGGTCGGTACAGTCGCGACGGTGGCGTCGAGACCCTTCTGGGGATCGGCCTCGATCTCGCGCATCGCGCGCAGGGTCGCGGCGATGAAGGCTCGTAGCTGCGTCCGCTTGGTGCTGATGGCCTTTGTGCTGGCGATCAGGCCGTTGCCGGGCAGCGGCACGACCTTGTCGACCCGCAGGATGCTCGCCTGGGTTCCGTGAAGCTCCAGCTGGACGGGCTCGTTGTTGATGAATCCGGTGGCGGCGTCCACCGCGCCCTGTGCCAGCGCGGCGCCCTGTCCGAAGTCCGGGTACAGCTCGATATTGAGGTCACTGGGCTTCAGTCCGGCCGAGCTCAACAGCGCCTGCAGCATGATCCAGCTGCTTCCGTACTTGCCCGGCGTTCCGAGCTTCCGGCCGCGCAGGTCCGCCGCGGTCCGGATACCGCTGCTCTGCTTGGCGTAGACGATGTTGGGGAACTGCGCGTAGATCGTCGCAACGTAGCGAATGGGGATCCCCTGGCTCACTGCGGGGATGACGCTGGTGCCGTCTGAAATGCCGACGTCGATGGTCCCCTGCCCCACCAGCGTGACGAGATCTGGATCGATCTTGTTCTGGAAGGTGACCTGCAGGCCGGCTTCACGGTAATAGCCGGCCTGTTGCGCAAGGTAGAACTGCGCGAACTGGACGCTCGGGATGTAGCCCAGCCCGACACTGAGCGGCGTGGGAGCGGCCGAACCCGCAGCAGCCGGGCTGGTCGAGCCAGAACCTGCCGGTCCGCAGGCCACCAGGATTTGAATGGACAGTAATCCGGCGGCGGCGAGTGCCATCCGCCTGGATCGCAGGCTCCACGATGAGCGATAGGCGGTGATCATGTGCAGCGGTCCATCACCCGCGCTCGCCCACCAGCCGGCGCTCCACGAGCAGGATCAACCAGTAGAGCGCCACGCCCAATGCGGCGATGGTAACCAGCGTCGCGAACAGCAGCGGCGTGTCGAACAGGCTGCCGCGCGCCAGGTTGATGAGGACCCCCAGCCCAGACTCTCCGCCGGCCCACTCCCCGATGATCGCGCCGATGACCGCGAGGGTGGCCCCCACGCGGATGCCGCCGAAGATCGACGGCAGGGCGCCGGGGATTTCGAGGCGTGTCAGGACCTGCAGCGGCGTTGCCCGGAAGACCCGGCCCACCTCGAGCAGCTGGGTGTCCACCGATCGGACCCCGACCATGGTCGCGACCGCGATCGGGAAGAAGACGATGAGGGCGCAGATGATTACCTTGGAGAGGAGTCCGGTCCCGAACCAGAGCGCGATGAGCGGCGCCAAGGCCAAGATCGGCGTTGCCTGGGCGGCTACCAGGTAGGGCGATAGCAGTCGCTCGGCCAGGCGTGACCGAGCCAGCTCGTAGCCGGTGAGCACCGCCAGACCTGAGCCGATGGCGAAGCCGAGCAGGACCTCGGTCAGGGTCGTCACCAGGTGGGGCTCGATGATGCCGTCACGCCAGGCGGCGACGAGCCGGCCGGCAACGACCTCCGGCGGGGGCAGCACGAAGGTGGGATAGCCGCCGATCACGACCAGCAGCTTCCAGGCGAGGAGGAAGGCGGCGGCGACCGCAAGGACGGGGAGGAGATCGCGCGGGTGTCGCGTCACGCCACGCCCTCCTCGGACGGCGGCTCAGACCCTGGGCTCCGTTCCGGCTCGATTGCCGCTCGGATGGCTGCTGCTGCATCAGTGACGAGAGTCGCGTCGAGGTCGGTGAGGGTCCTCGGACGTGGAAGGGAGATCGGGACGCGGGCGGCGATGCGGCCAGGACGACCAGCCAGCACCAGGACGCGATCCGCCAGGAAGATCGCCTCGGGAATCGAATGCGTCACCAGCAGGATCGTGGTGCGCGTCCTGCGCCACAGGGATTGCAGCATCACGTTGAATCGCTCGCGAGTCAGTGCGTCGAGGGCACTGAACGGCTCATCCAGGAGCAGCACGCCCGGTTCCAGTGCGAGCGCCCGCGCGATGGCGACGCGTTGCCGCGTCCCGCCGGAGAGCTGGTGCGGACGGAGCCGCTCGATATCGTCGGTGCCCACCAATACCAACAGGTCGCGCGCGCGAGCCTCTCGCGCACTCGCGGACCAGCCGGCCAGCTCGAGCGGGAGGGAAACGTTCCCGAGGGCAGAACGCCATGGAAGGAGCCTCGGCTCCTGGAAGACGAAGCCCACGCCCAGGTCTGGGGCGCTTACGGTCCGATCCCCAACCGTGACCTGACCCTGTCCCGGGTCGAGCAGGCCGGCGACCAGCTTGAGGAGGGTGCTCTTCCCGGTCCCATTTGCGCCGATGACAGCCACCAGCTCGCCCGGCTCGACCTCGAATGAGAGGTCATCGAGTGCAGCTCGCGGAGGGTCACCTGGATAGGCGAAGGAGAGGTGCGCGACCGCGATCGCCGGTCGCCTCCGCTGTTCAGCGGTCGGCCTGAGCGACTCTCCGCTGGCGGGTGTCGCAACTGCGCTTTGCGTCGAGTTCGTCCCGATGCTCCTCTCGCCTCGGGGCAATACGACGCGCGGCCCGCGCGGCCAGATCGGCCCGCAGCCGCAACCTTCTCTCATCCGGACTGTACCGTCGGCTCCGCTTGCGGCTCCATCGGTCTGGCTGCCGCTCGGATCTGCTGACACCCGCCGACGCTTTCGCGCGGCTGGCCGCTCGTGGGCTCGGCCTCGCAAGCGAGGCCGCTACCACCGGTCGGGAATCACACCCTGCCCCGAAGGCGCGACGAGTCTACCAGCCCGCCCGCCGGTTGGCTCTGATGGCCTCAATCGTCGGGCCTACCCAGCGATCCGAGCCGGTGCACCGTGGGCGCGATTGCGGGCCAGAGCGAGGTGTATGCGTCGAAGAGCCTGTCGTAAGTCTCTCGATTGGCCGGATTCGGTTCGCAACGATGGTCGAACCGCACCATCGAACGGATGGCAGCGACCGTGTCCGGGTGCCAGCCCAGGCCCACGGCCCCCATGATCGCGCCACCCAGCAGGGCGGCCTCCCGAACCTCGGCGACCGCAACTCTGACGCCCATGACGTCGGCTTTGATCTGGTTCCACGGGTCGTGGCGCGCGGTCCCGCCGGTGACACGCAGCTCATCGATGCGTATCCCGGCAGCCAGGATCGGTGTGGCCACGTGTCGCAGGGCGAGCGCCGCGCCCTCCATGATGGCCCGGGCCAGATGCGGCGCGCGATGCCCAAGCGTCAACCCGACGAAGGCTCCCCTCGCAAGCGGGTCCCAGATCGGCGAGCGTTCGCCTGCCAGGTACGGCAGGAATACGAGGCCCTGGGCTCCGGGCTCAATATGCGCGGCGGCCTGGATGAGAGAGCTGGCATCGACCCCACCCACGACGTCCGTCGCGAACCAGTCGAGCGCCCTGCCGGTCGAGGTCATCGCTCCGCCGACCATCCAGCGACCTGGCAGCGGCGCGGGAGCAACCCAGGTCTCGCGCACCGCGATCGCCGAATCCCAATAAACCGCGAGGCCACCGGACGTGCCACCCGTGTCGATAGCATCGCCGGGGTCCACGAGCCCTGCGCCGTGGAAGCTGGCGAAGGAATCCACCGTGCCCGCGAAGACCGGCATTTCTGCCGGAAGACCCAGCTCGGCAGCAGCCGGCGCGCTCAGCCGCCCAACCACCGATCCGGCATCGATCACAGGTGGGAGACGCTCGGCCGCAAGCCCGGCCGCCGCGGCGTGGTCGGGATCGATGGGCTCCTGGCCGGGCGACCGCGTTCTCGCCGCCACGCCGGTGAGGCGCAGGGCCGCCCACTCCCAGGAGTTCAGATACCAACGCGCGCGGGATGCAGCACCGGGGTCATGTCGCTCGACCCACCTGGCCGCCGGCAGGATTCCCAGCGCCCACCCGGAAGCACCGATGGCTGCTTGGATGGCACCCGCCTCACTCGAGATGCGGCTGTCCATCCAGGTCAGGGCCGCCCGGGTCGCTTCACCAGCGGGATCCACCATGACCAAGGTCGGTCCCTGACCGACGCAGCAGATCGCGGCGATCGAAGACGGGGCACTCGCGAGCTGGTGCGCGATAGTGCTCACCGCCCGCCACCAGGACCCGGGATCCTGCTCGGAACGGCCGGTGGCCGGGTCGAAATCGATCTGATATCCAACACGCCCGGTCGCTACCATCCGGCCGTCGGCGGTGATCAAGCCTCCCTTC
>Ga0207646_10008361_pt1 | contig 10386 bp, 8 predicted proteins | sample KBSK5502metaG_FD_184343 | JGI IMG/M metagenome (GOLD analysis project Ga0207646, IMG submission 184343) | Corn, switchgrass and miscanthus rhizosphere microbial communities from Kellogg Biological Station, Michigan, USA - KBS K5-50-2 metaG... | ecosystem: Host-associated > Plants > Roots >...
AGGGCGATCGCCACCAAGAGAAGGGCGAGCCGCGTTCGGGGGAGACGAGGGGTCATGGAACGACTATACCCCAAGAGCTGGCTCGTCCTCGGCTTCTGCCTCCATTGACCGCCGCGTCGTGAGCCCAACGCCCGCGGCGACCAGGAGGGTGGGGAGGAGGAGGGTCGGGGTGCGAGCGCGCGGGGACGGTAGGCCTGGAGCAGGCTATGTTAGCATGGGCTTCTCATGAAGATCGGGCTCGTCGGGCTTCCCAAGAGCGGCAAGACCTCGCTGTTCAATCTGCTGACCGGACAAAGCGTGGCCACGTCGTCCTTCGGCACCGCGCGCGGCGAGATGCACACCGGCGTCGCGCGGGTGCCCGACGTGCGCGTTGACCGGCTGAGCGCACTCTTCAAGCCCAAGAAGACCACCTACGCATCGTTCGAGGTCGTGGACCTGGCGGGCATCGCCAAGGGTGACCGCCAGGGGCTGGAGGCCAAGGAGTTCAGGAACGCGGACGCCCTCCTGCACGTGGTGCGCGCATTTCCCGACGCGACCGGGGGCGCCCCGAACCCGAAGAGGGACATCGTCGATCTCGAGACCGAGCTGATCCTCGCCGACCTCGAGGTGGTGGAGCGGCGGCTCGAGCGGGTCGAGGCCTCGCTCAGGAAGAAGCGCACCGACGCCGACGCCCGCGAGCAGGCCATCCTGCTCAAGGTCAAGCCGGGGCTCGAGGGCGAGACGCCGATCCGGGCGCTCGAGCTGCGCGAGGACGAGGCGCGGGCCCTGCGTGGCTTCACCTTCCTCTCGCAGAAGCCCATCCTCCACTGCCTCAACCTCGCCGAGAAGGAGATCGATCGAGCGCCGACGCTGGTCGAGGGCTTCGGTCTCGCCGAGGTGAAGACGCGGGCGGCCACGCGCATCGGCTGGGTCTCGGCGGTGATCGAGGCCGAGGTGGCCCAGCTCGCCGGCGACGAGCAGGCGGCGTTTCTCGCCGACCTCGGCCTCGCGGAGCCGGCGATCAAGCGCGTGCTGCGAGACTGCTACACGCTCCTCGGGCTGATCTCCTTCTTCACGGTCGGTGAGGACGAGGTGCGGGCCTGGTCCGTTCCCCACGGCACCCGCGCCCACGACGCCGCCGGGGTCATCCACACCGACATCGCTCGCGGCTTCATCCGCGCCGAGGTGGTGGGCTACGAGGACCTGGTCGCGGCCGAGGGCTCCATGGCGACGGTGCGGGAGCGGGGGCAGTTCCGGCTAGAAGGGAAGGAGTACGTGGTCGAGGACGGCCAGGTCTGCCACTTCCGCTTCAACGTCGCCAAGTAGCGGCCGAAGCCGTCACCGGTACTTCTCCCAGGCCCACCACAGGCACTGAACCGGGAAGGTGAGGACGAGGCGATCGCCCGGGTAGGCCTTGCGCGGATCGAAGCAGCCGTCGGCGACGGAGAGCGGGTCGCGCGTGCCGCCGAGATCCCCGTCGGCATGCGAGGCGCAGGCCGAAGTGCAGAGCTCGAAATGAACGTGCGGGACGCCGAAGGCGCTGCCAGAGGTCCCGATGAGGCCGATCGTCTGACCCCTGACGATGCCCTGTCCGACCCGGACGAGCGCCTGGTGCATGTGACAATAGACCGTGTAGCGCTTGAACGCGAGATGGGCGAGCACCACGCCCCTCCCGCAGCCGAGCTCGTAGTCGAGGAGCCGGCTCACGACGCCGTCGGCGGCGGCCAGAATGGGAGCACCTCGCTGACCGCCGAAGTCGACGCCGGCGTGGCGCTGGAGGCGGGGGCGGTTGTTCGCGCCCATCTTCGAGCCGTACGTGGACAGGATGACGGCTTCACCGGGGGCCTGGGCCATCCCGGACGCCGGCGGCAGGAGGAGAACGGGAATGAGCGCCAGGACGAGCAGGAGCCCGACCCCGCTCATTGCGGCTTGATGAGGCCGAGCCTGACCTGACCTCCGATGGACTTGATCAGCTCGACCAGGGTCAGGTCCGAGCTGTCGTTCACGAGCACGCAGCCCGCGCCCAGGATGAGTCCGGTGCCGCCCGCCTGGTCGATCGCGTCCTGCGCTTCCGCCTTGGCTTTCTCCGGCGGCCCCTCCTTGAGCGTCGTCCACTGATCGAGGCCGCCGATCACGGCGCCGCGGACGCGCGCCTTGCCCTCCTCGAGGGTCGGGCCGGCGCGGCGGTCGTCCCAGTTCCAGGCGTCGGCGGGGAGCGCGGCCAGCCGATCGAACATCAAGCGCTCGCCGTGGCAGTGAAGGATGGTGAGCTTGGACTTGGGGCGCACCGCGTCCAGGATGCGACGGTCGTAGGACTCGCCGAAGCGCAGGTACTCGTCCTCGCTGTGGACGTCGGTGCTGGCGGCCTGCACCGAGTAGAAGAAGCCCTCCGCGCCCTCGCGAAAGCAGGCATCGGCGAAGGCGAGGATGGTCTCCGTGATCGCTTCGAGTGCGTCGGTCACCGCCCGGGGGTTCTCGGCGAGGTCGTACTTGAGGCGGTCGCCCGAGAGCTTGCGCGCGAGCGAGAGCGGGCTGAACACCGTGGGGAGCGTGGGGCAATCGGCCCGCCTGTCCACCACGCAGCGGATGATGGTCTCGATGTGGTCGGCCCAGCCGGTGGACTCCATCTTGACCGGACGGATCTTCTTCCAGTCCTCGGGCGCGTTGACCGCGTGGCGCGCGCACGGCCGGTGGCCGTCAGCCATGACCTCGTCGCTCTCCACGCAGCCCCAGTCCTGCACGGCATAGCCGCCGGTCGGGGTGACCTTGAGGAAGTCGGAGCCGTAGCGCTCGTGGAACCGCAGGGTGGTCTGGGCGAGGGCGGCCGGCGAGCGGTCCACCTCGGGGAAGTGCCGCCAGAAGGCGTAGGGGGGCCGGTCGGTCGGTTGGCGTGTGAGCGCGGCCCGAACGCGTTCGAGCTTGGTCATGGTTGACTCCCGATCGGACGGGGGAAGTTCATGCACTCGACGAAGATGTCCTGGAAGTCCGGGTGGGCCGCCAGCGACACGTGCTCGATGCTCCGCGCGATGGCCTCGGCCCGATGGCGCTCGGCTTCCGACACCAGCGCGAGCTGGGCGCCGAGCGCGGCGGCATTGCCCACGTAGCGGATCCTGCTCTCGGGCAGCCCGGCGGGGATGATGCCGATGCGGAGCGCGCTCCTGATGCTGAGGTAGTTCCCGAACCCTCCCGCCAGCATCAGCTCGCTCACCTGGCCGTCGCGCACCCCCGCCACGTGCTGGAGCATGACGACGCCGGAGGCGATGGCGCCCTTGCAGAGCTGGACCTGGCGCACGTCGTCCTGGGTGAGGACGATCTCCTGGACGGCGCCCGCCTCGCCGGGGCGCGCCAGGACGACCGTGCGCTCCTCGCCGCGCATCACCACCCGCTCCCGGAGCGGCGGGGGCAGCCGATCACGCCCCTCGACGTCGATGAGCCCGGTCCAGTCGATGGCGCCCGCCTCGAGCAAGACGGCGATGACGTCGATGAGACCCGAGCCGCAGATCCCCTGGGCGGGCGCCTCGCCGATGGTGTGGAGTCGAAGCGCTCCCCCGTCGAGGCCGGCGCGATCGATGGCGCCGAGGGCCGCGCGCATCCCGTGACGGATCTGCGCGCCCTCGAGCGCCGGGCCCGCGGGCGCCGAGCAGGCCCAGAGCTGATCCCGGGAGCCGAGCAGCACCTCGCCGTTGGTGCCGATGTCCACCGCGATCCGCAGCTCGGGTGTCTCCGCCATGCGGGTGACCAGCGCCACCGCCACCGCGTCGGCGCCGACGAAACCCGCGACGAGGGGCAGCAGGCAGACGCGCGCCTCGGGGTTGACCTTGAGGAACAGCTCGCGCGCCGCCAGCACGAGCGGATGACGCATGACGGGCGCGTAGGGCGCGAGGCCGACGTGGGAGGGGTCGATCCCCAGCAGCAGGTGGTGCATGCAGGTGTTGCCGACGATGACCACCTTGTAGATCCACTTGGCGAGCACGCCCGAGTCGCTGACGAGCTGCTCGATGTGCTGGTTGAGGAGGCCGATGATCCGCGTCTGGAGCTTGCGGAGGTTGCCGGCGTCGAACTGGACGAAGGCGATGCGCGACATCAGGTCACCGCCGAACACGGCCTGCGGATTGAGGCTCGAGACGGAGGCGAGCTGCTCGCCGGATGTGAGCTCCATCAGACTGCTCACGACGCTGGTCGTGCCGATGTCGATGGCGAGGCCGAACTTGAGGAGCGAGGTGTCGCCGGACTCGACCGCGAGCAAGCGCCGGCCGAAGGTCGTCACCGTGACTTCGCCCTGACGCTCGCGCAGCGTGGCGGGCAGGGCCTTGAGCAGCCCGACCGCCACGTCGTCCGGCGTCGCGCCGGTCGCCGCGAGGAGCTCCTCCAGGTCCGAGGTCTGGTGATGCTCCTCCTTGGGCAGCGCCACGTGGACGACCGCTTTCCTGATGCCGGCGTCGAGGGCCACGGGCAGGGGGAGGTCGGGCGGGCGTTCGGCGCCCAGGATCTGAAAGGTCCGCTCGTCCAGCGGCGGCGCGACCTGCACCGTGATGGGCTCGCTGACACGGCACTGGCAGGCGAGCCGATAGCCCTCCCGGACGAGGCCGTCGCCAAGCTGGAGCTCATCCATGATGGTGGGGGGCGGGATGGTCCCCGAGACGAACTTCACGCGGCAGGACGTGCAGCGCCCGCGGCCGCCGCAGGTGGCCGTGATCTCCACGCCGCCGGCGTGGGCCGCTTTCAGGATGGTCGTGCCGCTTTCGACCGGGAGCGTCCGCCGGTCAGGCAGGATGGTGAGGGTCGCGGTGGCCATGCGGCTCCGAGCATACCACCCGGGGGCGGACAGGGTATGAGGACCCCCACCTCGCCCGTGGCGCGTTCATACGACTCAGATCACAGACGGCACGGGACGGTTGCCTCCGCGGTTCCCAGGTAATCCTTGACTTCGCGGGCCCTTTGCCGAATAGTACGTTCACCCGTTGCCGGCAGGCTCCCGGGAGGTCCGGTGCTCCGATACACGGTCTATCGACTGCTCTGGCTGGTTCCGACGCTGCTCGCGATGGCTCTCGTCACCTTCCTGGTGATGCACGCCACGCCCGGCAGCCCGCTCGACCCGGTGGCCCAGGACGCGAACCCGCTCTCTCCCGAGGCCCAGAAGAACCTGGCCGAGGCGTACGGGCTGGATAAGCCGCTCTACGAGCAGTTCGGGCTCTTCGTCGGCAAGGCCATTCGGGGCGACTTCGGCCAGTCCTTCGTCTACAAGACCCGGACGGTGAGCGAGATCCTCGTCGAGACGTTCCCCATCTCGCTGTTCCTCGGGAGCATGGCGCTGGCCATCGCCGTCGCGGGCGGGGTTGCCCTCGGCATCCTCGCCGCCGTGTACCAGAACCGGTCGTGGGACTACCTCTGCGTGAGCCTGGCGACCCTCGGCGTGAGCGTCCCCAACTTCGTCCTCGCCGTGTTCATGATCGTGCTCTTCTCCTTCGTGATCCCGCTCTTCCCGACGGGCGGCTGGGGCTCGCCGCGGGACTGGGTGCTGCCGGCGGTGACGCTGGCGCTCGGTCCCCTCGGCATCATCGCCCGCTTCACGCGCTCGAGCATGGTCGAGGTGATCCGCTCGGACTACATCCGCACCGCGCGGGCCAAGGGGCTGGCCGAGCAGCCGGTCGTTCTGAAGCACGTGCTGAAGAACGCGCTGATCCCGGTGGTGACGCTCCTCGGACCGATGTTCGCCGCGGTGGGGACGGGCTCGTTCTTCGTGGAGTCCATCTTCCGCGTGCCCGGCATGGGCCGCTTCTTCGTCCTGTCCATGACCGGCCGCGACTATCCCATGATCATGGCGGTGGTGCTCATCTACGGCGCCTTTCTCGCCCTCATGAACCTCGTGGTCGACCTGACCTATGGCGTTATCGACCCCCGCATCCGATACTAGCCTGTCCACGCCGGGCAGCTCGGCGCCGATCGGCGCGCTGGCATCGCCGGGCACCGAGCTCCGCGGCTCGAGCCTCTGGCGCGACGCCTGGCGCCGGCTCATCCGCAACAAGCTCGCGGTGGCGGGTGGCCTGACCGTCCTGCTCCTCTGTCTCGTCGCGGTCTTCGCGGACTTCATCGCGCCGTACTCCTACACCAAGCCCAACTTCGGCCGGATCTACGAGTTTCCCTCGCGCGACTTTCCGCTGGGCACCGACCAGCTCGGCCGGGACGTGCTCTCCCGCATGATCTACGGGGCCCGCGTCTCGATGCTGGTGGGGCTGGGCGCGCAGGTGATCGTGGTCCTCATCGGGGTGCCCATCGGCCTCATCTCCGGCTTCCTGGGCGGTCGGGTCGATCTGTTCCTCACGCGGTTCGTGGACGTGATGTACGCGTTCCCGCAGCTCCTGTTCGTGATCCTCGTCATGTCCATGCTGGGGGCGGGGCTCACCAACATCTTCATCGCCATCGGCTTCACCGGATGGGTGCGCATCGCGCGCCTGACGCGCGCCCAGGTGCTGTCCCTCAAGGAAATGGAGTTCGTGGAGGGAGCCCGCGCGCTCGGCGCCGGTGTCTTCCGCCAGGTCACCCGTCACATCCTGCCGGGCGCGCTCACCCCGATCGTGGTGTGTGTGACCTTCGGCATCCCCGAGGCGATCTTCACCGAGGCGGCTCTCTCCTTCATCGGGGTCGGGATCAACCCGCCGACCCCGTCGTGGGGCCAGATGGTGGGGGAGAACCAGCAGTTCCTGCGCTCGTACTGGTACCTGTGCGTGTTCCCGTCCATCGCCATCGCGGTCACCATGCTCTCGTTCACCTTCTTCGGCGACGGGGTGCGCGACGCGCTGGATCCCAAGATGAAGTAACCTGGATTCGTGCGAAGGAGGAAACGGCCCATGCGCATTCCCGACGAGCAGCTGGATCTCTTCGAGCGGCGCCTCCACGCGATCGGCGTCGGCCGCCGCGATTTCCTCAAGGTCGTGGGCGCCATGGCCGCCTTCGGCGCGCTCGGCTTCGCCACCCGCGCCGAGGCCGCGAAGCCGTCGAAGCCCGCGCCCGGTGAGAAGCTCGCGAAGGACCAGGTCTTCCGCTACGGGGGCGGCGGCTTCTTTCAGAACGAGCCCGCCAGCCACGACTTCAACAAGGACCTTTACTGTGGGGGCGTGCCCGCCCTCTTCGCCGGACTCATGGTCTTCAACGCCGACTTCGTGGCGGTGCCATGGATGGCGACCAAGGTCGAGGGCAACAAGGACGGCTCGGTCTGGACCTTCCAGATCCGGAAGGACACCCGCTGGTCGGACAACTTGCCGGTGCGGGCGCAGGACTTCGAGTGGTCCTGGAAGCGCCAGCTGAACCCCGAGTCGAAGGCGCCCTACGCCGCCTTCCTCTACGACCTCAAGAACGGGGAGGCCTTCAACAAGAAGCAGGTCACCGACCCCGGCCAGGTGGGAGTCCGGGCGAAGGATGACTGGACACTCGAGGTGACGCTCGAGGGACCCCGCGGGTACTTCCCGGTGCTAGCCGCATACCTCGCGGCCCTGCCCGCCCACCGCGGGGCCGTCGAGAAGCACGGCGACAAGTGGACCGAGGCCGGCAACCTTGTGTCCAACGGCCCCTTCACGCTGGAGGCGTGGGAGCACAACAAGCAGATCGTGCTCAAGAAGAACCCGTACTACTACGGGGCCAGGGACATCCATCTGACCAAGGTGGTCATCCCCATCATCCCGGTGGCGGCGGGCGTGCTGCCGTACGAGAACAACGAGCTGGACTTGACGGGGCTCCAGGCTGGTGACCTCAAGCGCCTGCAGGGCGACCCGCGGGCGGCCAGGGACATATTCCGGTATCCATTCCCCGGCACATGGTACCTGCTCCCCCAGGCCACCAAGCCGCCCTTCGACAACGTGAAGGTGCGCCGGGCCGTCGCCCACGCCATCGACCGGGAGAATGTGGTGAAGGTGAGCCAGGGCCTCGCGATCCCTGCGTGGTCGATGATCCCGCCCGGCTTCCCCGGCGCTGTCGACGATCCCAAGATCAAGGCCATCCAGAAGTTCGACAAGAAGCTCGCGCTCGACCAGCTCAAGGGCACGCCCTTCGAGGGCGGGAAGAACTGGCCCAAGATCACGCTCAGCATGCGGGACGAGGCGCTCGGAGCCAAGCCCCTGGCCGAGGCGGTCCAGGCCGTGCTGCTCGACGCCCTCAACATGAAGGCCGAGCTCGAGGTGCTCGAGCCGCGCGTGTTCCGCGAGCGGCTGTGGAAGCAAGATCTACAATTCATCTGGATCCGCTGGTTCATGGACTACCCGGATCCCCACAACGAATACTTCGACACCTTCTACGGCAAGAAGACCACCGGGAGGCGCCAGGCCTGGGTCAACGACGCTTTCGACAAGGAGCTCGAGGCCGGGCGCGACACGCGCGACCCCAAGAAGCGGCTCGAGCACTACGCCAAGGCTGAGGAGATCATGCAGACCGACGTCGGCTATGTGCCCGTCGCCTGGGTGGTGCGGTACGCCGCGGCCAAGTCCTGGGTCAAGGGGATCGAGAAGAACAAGGCGGGCGAGTTCGTGATCGACGGCAACATCTACGTTGACATGTTCCAGCACATCTACATCGTCGAGCGGGGGTAGGGGAACGGCCATGACTCCCGTACGCAGTGGCGACGAGGGGCTCAGCCGGCGCGGCTTCCTGGGGACGGCGGCGGGCGCCAGCGCGGCCGCCCTGGGCGCGCTCGGGTTCCCGGCCATCGTAACGGGTCAGGCCGAGGCGTTGCGCATCGGCCACCTGACCCCGCGCACCGGCTTCCTGGGCCAGCTCGGCGATTATGGTTTCAAGGCGGCGGCGATGGCCGTCGAGGAGGCCAATACCGGCGGGGGCGTGCTCGGCCGCAAGATCGAGCTGATCGCCGAGGACAGCGTCAACCCCGGCGTGGCCGTGACCAAGGTGCAGAAGCTGGTGGAGCGCGACAAGGTGCTGTGCCTGCTCGGCGAGATCAGCTCGGCCTCCGCGCTGGCCATCGCCGAGCAGGCGAACCGCTACAAGGTTCCCTACATCAACACCGGCGCCAATTCCGACGAGCTGCGCGGCAAGAACTGCAACCGGTACATGTTCCACGTCGAAGGCTGCAACACCATGTACACGAAGACCATCGGCCGGTGGCAGCAGAGCAAGAACCTCATCAAGGGCGCCAAGTGGTACATGCTGACGGCGGACTACGCCTTCGGCCACGACCTCTTCCGCGTCTCCTCCCGTTTTCTCAGCGAGAACGGCGGCACCGTGATGGCCAATGACATGGTGCCCACCAATACCCCGGACTACAGCTCCTATATCTTGAAGATCCGCCAGGCCAAGCCCGACTTCGTCTACATCAATCTGGCCGGCAGCGACCAGACCACGTTCCTCAAGCAGTACCGCGAGTACGGCCTCACATTCCCGCTCGCGGGCGGCGTGATGGACACCGTGCCGTTCTGGGCGGCCGGCATCGAGAACCTCTCCGGCCACTGGCAGAGCCTCTGGTATCACGGCCTCACGCTGCCGGCCTCGCAGGCCTTCACCAAGCGGTTCTGGGACAAGCACGGGATGCCCCCCGATAACCAGGCCTGGGGCGACTATGTCGGCGTGAAGATCCTGCTCCAGGCGATGGCGGAGACGAAGAGCACCGAGGGGGCCAAGTGGGTCGCCCACTTCGAGAAGGGCGCCACCTTCGACATCCTCAAGGCCCGGAAGGGCAGCTTCCGCGACTGGGACCACCAGCTCCTGCAGGAGATGTACGTCGTCAAGGTCAAGGACAAGAAGGACGCCCGGGACAAGTGGGACATCTTCGAGCTCGTCGAGACCGTCCCGAAGGCGAACGAACCGCTCGAGCTGATCCAGCCCACGAAGCAAGAGAACCCCTGCACGATGGCGTGACCGCCGGGCGGGAGGGACGCGCGCGCTCGATCCAACCGCCCGCTGACCCATGCCTGTCTTCGTCATCGCCGAGCACATCGCCAACGGGCTCCTGGTCGGTTCCTACTTCATCGTCCTCGCCCTCGGCCTCTCGCTGATCTTCAGCCTGGGCGGCGTCGTCAACCTGGCGCATGGCGCCTTCTACGCTCTCGGCGCCTATCTCGCCTTCGAGGTGCAGCGCCGCCTCGGCTTCTTCGGGGCGATGGTGCTGTCGCCGGCGGGCGTGGCCCTCGTCGGCGTCATCATCGAGACGCTGTTCCTGCGCCGGCTCTACCGCGAGGACCCGGGGCTCGGGCTCCTCTTCACCTTCGGTCTCGCGATGGTAGCCGAGCAGAGCCTGCGCCTGATCTGGGGCGCCACCGGTCTGCCGTTCGCGATCCCCGACGCGCTGCGCGGCCAGGTCTTCATCGGGGATTTCATCTACTCGCGTTACCGGCTGGCGGTGCTCGGCGTCTCCGCCCTCGCGGTGACGGGATGCTGGCTCCTCCTCAACAAGACCTCGTTCGGACT
>Ga0207646_10008363_pt1 | contig 10382 bp, 12 predicted proteins | sample KBSK5502metaG_FD_184343 | JGI IMG/M metagenome (GOLD analysis project Ga0207646, IMG submission 184343) | Corn, switchgrass and miscanthus rhizosphere microbial communities from Kellogg Biological Station, Michigan, USA - KBS K5-50-2 metaG... | ecosystem: Host-associated > Plants > Roots >...
GCATCAGAAGTTACCTCGTATCGGCAACCGCTAGGCTCGTACGGCATGGACAAGATGCCCGTCGCGCCGCCAGCGGTCTCGCCGCTGCCCGACCAGATCGACAAGCTGTGGGAGGAGCGCGGGGACCTGAGCCCTGATCACGCCGCCGCCGCCAGCGTGATCACCGCGGCCGTCGACCAGATCGACGTCGGCCAGGTCCGGGTCGCGTGGATCGACCCTGGTACCGACGCGGTGGTCGTTGACGAGCGGGCCAAGCGGGCGATACTGCTGGCGTTCCGGGTGCTGCCGATGACGCGGTCGCAGGTCGGCGACTTCCGCTACCACGACAGGGTCCCTCTGACCAGCCAGCTTGACGGCGTCAGGGTAGTGGCGGGCGCGATCGTGCGCTGGGGCGCGTACGTGGCTCCCGGTGCCGTGCTGATGCCCTCGTTTGTCAACATCGGAGCGCACGTCGACTCGGGCACGATGGTGGATACGTGGGCGACGGTCGGGTCATGTGCCCAGATCGGTAGGAACGTGCACCTTTCCGGCGGCGTCGGCATCGGAGGTGTGCTCGAGCCGCCGAACGCCGTCCCCGTGGTCGTCGAGGATGAGGCATTCATCGGGTCGCGCAGCATGGTCGTCAACGGGGCTCGCGTGCGCGCGGGCGCGGTGCTCGGCGCCGGGACGATCCTGACGCCAACCACGCACGTCATCGACGTCCAGACCGGCGAGGAGCTCCCGCGCGGCGAGGCGCCTGCCTGGTCGGTCTGCGTCAGCGGCACGCGTGCCCGCGCCTTTCCCGGCGGCGAGTACGGCATGCAGTGCGTTCTCGTGCTGAAGCGGCTGGCCGAAGGGGACAGGCACGACAAGGCGTCGCTCAACGGCGTCCTGCGCGACCACGGCGTCGACGCCTGAGCCCTCGGGCCCGATGCCCGTTCTGTAACCGTCTGCCCGGTCCGCTGGCCCGCTGGGATGATCGCCCAGAAGGTTCGCCCGGATGGTATGAGCATCGGCTAGGTCGTGGCACGATTCTGGTTGTGTACTTCATGCTGTTGGCAGCCGCCATCGCGATCCTGGCTGGCGTCGTCGCGGTGGCGATGGGCTGGGGCGGCGAGATGGCCGCGGCAAGCCGCGACCTGCCGCCATTCCCGCTGTGGGTCAGTACGGCCTCCGACGTGGCGATGATGCGGCTGCCGGCTGACCTGTTCGGGTATCAGCGGGAGGCGACGGACCAGGCGCTGTACGCGGTCTCGTTGCTTGTCGCCGACCGGGACGCCGAGATCGCCCTGATGCGCGATGAGATCTGGCGGCTGAGCGCGCGACAGCGAGACGAGCGGACCGCGGGAGGGCGTGACCGGTTGTCGGCGGGCGAGGCGCCCGCGGCGATCGAGGCGGCTGGGGCGGTCGAGCCGTCAGTGGCAGCCGAGCCGTCAGTGGCGACTGCGGCGATCGAGTCGTCGGTGGCGGCCGAGGCCGCTCCGCCGTCATGAGCGGGGCCGTCGCGGGTCCCGACGGCCAGCCACGTTGTCCGTGGTCGCTGAGCACGGATGACTATCTGGCCTACCACGACGACGAGTGGGGTCGCCCGGTCCGCGATGACACCGGCATGTTCGAGCGACTCTGCCTCGAGGCCTTCCAATCCGGCCTGTCCTGGCTGACCATCTTGCGTAAGCGTGACAATTTCCGGGCCGCGTTCCGCGGCTTCGACCTTGAAGCCGTCGCGTCCTTCGGGGCCGACGACGTGGCGCGCCTGCTCGGGGACCACGGCATCGTGCGCAACAGGGCGAAGATCGAGGCGGCCATCGACAACGCCCGCGCCGCACTCGACCTGCCCTCAGGGCTGGCGGAGACGGTCTGGAGCTTTGCGGCCGAACGGGCGGAGCCCCCCGTGACCCTTGACGACGTGCCGTCGTGGACGCCGGCTTCCAAGGCGCTGTCGGCGCACCTGCGGCGGCAAGGGTTCCGCTTCACCGGGCCCGTGACGGCCTACGCGACGATGCAGGCGTGCGGCTTGGTCGACGATCATCTCGCCGGATGCTTCCGCCGGGGCGCGTACCTCAGGTGAGGGCGCTCGCTGAAGACCCCAAACTCCCCGATATGATGCGCTGCTTACCGGCACCGCACTGGCCGGTGGCTGCCTGGAATGGTCGGCCATCGCCCGCCGGTTCGACATGGTGAGCGGACGTCGCAATGGTGCGGGCGCGGATGTGGAAGGCACCGGAATTGGGACCTCATGGGTGCGGATAGCCAGCCAGCGGGGCGGCGGAGACCAGGCTTGACCAGTGCGCTGGCCGGTCAGCCAGGGCCGGGCTCGCGGCCAGACGGCAGGCCGGCCAAGCCGACAGCCGCGGGTCTTGGCGTAGACATCGCGACGCTTGACTGGCAGCGGTCTGGCACCGAAGCCGGGTCGTTCGAGGTGGCATTTGTCGTCGCGGCGGACACGGGCGATGATCTCGATGCAAGCGACGGCGGCCTTGGTGGCCCTGACTGGGTTCTGCTCAGGGTGGCGGGCGATCCAGACGGCCGAGTGCTTGTCTACGACCGGACCGAGTGGACGTGCTTCGTTGAAGGTGTCCGCGGCGGGGAATTCGACCTGCCGCCCGGGTAGCGCACGCCGCGGCATCGCCCCCTCGATGTGACCGAGGCCCGCGCGATGCGCGGGTGCGGCCGAAGCTGTCGATCATGATCGAACCTGCGTGCAGATCGCTAATCTGCCAACATAACGATTGAGGACATGAATTGTGATTCGCAACTTAAGGCGCGCTAGGGTGGCGATATCGGGGGTGGAGGAGGCCAGATGAGCGATGACGCCTATGGCGCCACCATCGCTAAACTGCGTCTGGCTCGTCGGCTCACCGAGCTCAGGGTAGAGGCCGGATACACCGCGAACCACGTCTGCGACATGCTCAACTGGGGTCGCGGCAAGGTCGGGCGCTTCGAGGCCAACCAATGGAAGCGTCCCGAGATGAGCGACATCAGGGACCTGCTGAGGTTCTACGAGGCGGACGAGTTCGGCACTAGGGAGATCGAGGCCCTGGCGCTGCACGCGCGGGTCCGGCCGTGGTGGCGGGACTACCAGGACATCTTCGACAACGAGTTCCCTGGCTTCGAGGCCGACGCCTCCAGGATCAGGATCTTCTTCCCGCTGGTGATCCCCGGGCTGCTGCAGACGCCCGATTACGTCGACGCGCTGATGCGATCGAGCGGCAAGCCGCCGGCCTGGCGTCGGCGCGCTACGGAGGCAAGGCTGCACCGCCAGCAGATCCTGGAGCGGGACAAGCGCACGATGCCGCAGCTGCAAGCCGTGATCACCGAGGCCTCGCTGCTCTACCGCTGGGGCAGCAGGGCCGAGCGACGTGAGCAGTTGCTGCACCTTATCGACGTCGGTGATCGGCAGGGCGTGCACCTGCATCTGCAACGGTTCGCCGACGGCCCGCCGCCCGGCCTGTTTTCGGCCGTGCAGATCTTCGACTATGACGGCGGCGAGGCCAGCCTGGTCTTCACCGAGCACGACTACGGAATACAGGAGGTCAGTGATGCCGAGTACATGAGCAACTACATCGATGCCTTCGACCGGGCCGTGGACGTGGCGCTCGAGCCGCGAGACACGGCCGTGTATCTGAAGCAGATCTCAGAACGCCTGGAGTAACCGTGACTGACCTGTCTCGTGCCGTCTGGCGTAAGGCCAGGGCAAGCTATGCCAACGGCGGCTGCGTGGAAGTTGCCGCCAATCTCGGCGCCGTGATCGCCATCAGGGACAGCACCCGGATCGACGACGGGGCGCACATCGTCCAGCGGTCGGATTTTGCGGCCCTGCTGGCCGATGTGAAGAGCGGTCGCTACGACGTCTAGCGGCGGCAAAACGGCCGCAGCCGGAATTCTCGGTGCGCCGGCCAGGAAGCGGAATCCCCCCGAGGAGGGAGCCCCGGGGGGATTCCTTGTAGCTGCGCCTGTCTCGAGGCGTCTGGCGGTCTAGCCTTGGGGGCAGCACCGCCAGAGCAACTCTACACTCGGCAAGCAATCCGCCAAAAGGTTCTATTCGCGTTAACTGCTATAATGAGTCAGAAACGGGCAGGGACGAGGGCCATCTGTCAGGCAATGTAGTCCACGGTTCCATCTGCCGGGGTCATTGCGAAGAGTGCCAAATGACTCGTAATCTGTGTTTCACAGATGCTGAACTTCAGGAGGGCGGGGCCAGGATGTTACTGACACCCGCCGACCGAGGTCCGGCCGCGCAGTCAGACGCTGGGCACAACGCTCAGGGAAGCCCGTGGCTGGCGGCTCCGGTATCCGAGCTATCGGTTCCTGTTACCCCGCGCGCGGGCGGTTTCGCTCAGGCGGGGGCGCTGGCTGGCGGGCCGTTCGCCCCGGGCGACGGCCCGCCCGATCTGGGCTTGGCCGATGCGAGCGTCCGTCATGGCGGCTGCTTCGTCCGGCCACTGCCGCTTGACAACACCTGCGCCGGCGCGGCTAGGCGGTTCTTCCGCGAGGCGCTGGCCGGCTCGGACCTGCACGGCGACCTGATCCACGATGGCGTCACGATGGCGAGCGAGCTCGCCGCGAACACGATGAATGCGCATGGCAACGTCGAGTTCGGCGGCCGGGCCCACCGGCCGGTCAGCGGGATCCCCGAGTTCTGGCTCTACCTGCGGTCTTGCGGCTCGGGCAGGGAGCTGGTCTGCAAGATATTCGACTCAGAGCCCGGCTGGGATGCTGGCGAGCCGCTACCCGTAGGTGCCGCGGTCCCCGCGGGACCCGACTCGATCCGCGGTCGCGGGCTGCAGATGGTGGCGGGCCTGTCGGCCGGCCGTTGGGGTCATCACCTCAGCCGGGGCCGGCTCGGGGCGTGGAATGTGCAAGGCAAAGCGGTCTGGTTCGCTTTGCGTATCCCGCCGGGCAGTGACCTCGCCGCCAGCGAGCGGGTGTGCCCTCGGGGCTCGCGGGCGATCGCCGAGCTGACCGCGGCGCTCGCCGACCGTGGTCTCGGCGCGGGGCTGGTCCCGGTCACCGACACGGGCGGGGACCTTGCCGTGCTCTCCGTCAGCCGCCAGCTCACCGTCTGGTGCCGCGGCGCGGTCATCTGGTGGCAGGAGCCCGACGGCGGATACGACCGGCTGATGGTGACCGACCTCGTCGAGGCGACGGAGCGCATCGTCTGCGCGCACGAGGAACTGCGTGGCGGGCAGGGTGGCGAACAGGCCGGGACGACTGATCGGGCGACTAATCGGGCGACGGACGGGACGACAGACTGCAGCGATCCCGGCGACTCCGGCGAACCTGGCGACCTGTGACCCGGCTGGCCGCGCGACCGGCCCGCCGCCAACCGCGGATGGGCGCTACGGGATGGCGTTAGCTGCCCCGGTAGGTCGGCTGCTCCTTGTTCACGAACGCGGCGGTCGCGTTCTTGTGATCTTCGGTCTCGCCTAGCCTGGCCTGAATCTCAGCTTCCTTGCCGAGCGAGGCGACCAGCCCGTGGCCCGAGGCGAACAGGAGGCTCTCCTTGATCGCCCCGAACGCGGCCGTCGGCCCTGCTGCGAGCCGCCCAGCGAAGTCCCGCACATCGTCGGCGAGCGCGTCATCGTCGACAACCCTGGTCAGCAGTCCCATGGCGAGCGCGTGCTCGGCGGTAAGCGGCTCAGCGAGCATGAGCAGCTCGGCAGCCTTAGCGATGCCGACGAGCCGCTGCAGCGTCCACGACGCGCCCGAGTCGGCGGAGAGGCCGACCTTCGAGAACGCCATCACCAGGCTGGCCCGCCTGGCAGCGATGCGGAAGTCGCAGGCGAGCGCGAAGGCTGCGCCGGCTCCGGCCGCGACGCCTGGTAGCGCGGCGATGACCGGCTTCGCCATTGTCGCGATGCTCGTGATGATCGGGTTGTAGTGCACGCGCACCGTGTCGAGCGCCGATCCTGCTGCCTTGAGCAGTTCCGCATGCTCCCGCAGGTCCTGCCCGGCGCAGAACGCCTGGCCGGCGCCGGTCAGGATCACTGCCCGCACGGCCCGGTCTGAGCCGCTCCGCCGCAGGACGTCGACCAGCCAGTCCTTCATCTCCGTCGTCAGCGCGTTCCTGGCTGCGGGCCGGTTCAGCGTGATAGTCGCCACCGCGCCATCGACCTCGTAGCGGACCTGATCGTCGCTCACTTGGCTCTCCTCAGCTAGGGCGGGGCGTTCGGGGCTGGGCTCGGCGTCGGCGCCGCGGCGCCGGCGAGACAACAGTCCACGAAGCGCGCAGCGGCCGGCAAGAGGCGCTCGGCCTCCGCGTGAAACACTACGGCGGCCTCGGTGCCCGGCCAGCGCGCGGGCAGCAGCTCAGCGGGAAGCCCGGGATCGGTGAACAGGAACTTGCGCCATTCGTGCACGAGTTCGCTTCGTATCGCGAACACTGTCTCGTCCGGCTGACCCTGGCCGGCCAGCCGGGTCAGCTCGCGGGCCTGCACGAACCACTGCGAGTACGCGCCAGCCAGGCCGTCGAGATCCCAGGCCCGCGCGGCCAGGCGCCGGGAATCGCCGTCGTAGCTGGCGTGGAAGCGCTCGGCTCGCACACGTTCCGCGGTGAGCAGCGGACTGAGCTCGGCGGAGGAGCGCGGGCTTATCCAGGTCGCGCCGTTCACGCGCGCGTAGCCGAGGTAGCTGAGGCCGCCATTCAGCCGCTCGCGAGCCGGCCTGCTGGCGATCCGCTCAAGCACGACCACGTGCCAGCGCCCGTCCCAGGCGGGCGGGTCATGCCGGTAGATCCGGTCGGCCGCGTCGCGCAGCCGGCCGGACGCGCGAGGGGTCAGCCGGTATCCGGCGCCGTCCGGGAGCCTGACCTGACTCAGCCAACCTTGCCTCGCCATCCTCGAGACCGCGGTGCGCACGGCAGGAGCCGAGATCTGCAGCGGAGCGAGCAGCCTGACCAGTGCTGCCACAGGCGCTCGCTCGCCTCGCGAGAGCAGGTGATCACCATAGATGTCGAACAGTGCCGATCTGGCGTTCACGAACCTAGCCTCGCGCGCGGACGGACGCTGGGCGACCGTCTAACGGTGATCGATGCCACCAAGGTCAGGGAACTGAACGATAATAGAGGTACCGATTGATGTAGATGTGGCTTGGCAGTCCTGGGCAGCGCGCAGCGGAGAGAGGCTTGGCGTCACGGCGCCGCGGTCAGGCTCTACCCAGCGCCCAGGCTGCGCTGCGGGTGGCCGTGCGCGGCTCGATGACAGGAAGGGGATACGGATGGCGGCGATGAAGCCGCGGACGGGTGATGGTCCGCTTGAGGTCACGAAGGAGGGCCGCGGGATCGTGATGCGCGTGCCGCTCGAGGGCGGTGGTCGGCTCGTCGTCGAGCTGACGCCCGACGAGGCTAAGGCACTCGGCAATGCCCTTGAGTCCGCTGTCGGCTGAAACGGCGTGATGGCCTGATTGATGCCTGTTATCGGTACTGTGACCGCGCTGAGCCGCGCCGATCTCGGCACGGCGGGGAGTTACCTGCGCGCTGCGGGCGCAGGCGAGCTTGAGCTGGCTGATCTTGTCGCTGTCCCGGTCGCAGCAGGCGGCGAGGTGGCCGCCGATGCGGGACTTGATGCGCTGCTCGCGGCCGGCGCAGCCGAGGTCGTCAAGGCCGCGCAGCAGACCGGGAAGGCCGGCCAGGTCGCGCACGCGGTCGCGAAGGTCGGCCAGGCCACGGTGCGGATCGCCCTCGTCGGCGTCGGTGACCGCTCTCCCGGCGAGCTGCGCCGGGCCGGCGGCGAGCTGGGGCGGCTGCTTCGGCAGGGCGACCGTGCGGTGTCGTCGGTCGTGGCCGGGCAGCCCGACGACCAGATCACAGCCTTCGCCGAGGGCGTCCTGCTCGGTTCTTACCGGTACTCGGAGAAGTCCGAGGCAGGCATCGACCACGCCCGTGTCTGGCCGGGCGGTTCCGGTGGGGTGCCCCCACTCGAGTACGCCCAGCTTAGGCTGCTCGTACCGGGTCCCGGCAAGCCGCTGCAGTCGCCGTCGACCGGCCGTACCGGCCGCGGCACCGGGTCGGCCGCGGCGATCGACGAGGCGGTCATCTTCGCGACGGCCACGGCGTTGGCCAGGGACCTGACCAACGCCCCGTCGGTGCGCAAATGCCCGCAGTGGCTCGCCGATGTCTCAACCAAGATCGCAGCCGAGAACGGCCTGGCCTGCCGGGTATGGACCGAGCAGGAGCTAGCCAGCGCGGGCTTCGGCGGCCTCATGGCCGTGGGCTCCGGTTCTGACCGGCCGCCCAGGCTGATCGAGCTGAGCTACTCGCCGCCAGCCGCCCGCAGGCACGTCGTGCTGGTCGGGAAGGGCATCACCTTCGACAGCGGCGGCCTGTCGCTGAAGCCGAACGACGGCATGAAGGCGATGAAGACCGATATGGCTGGCGGCGCCGCGGTGATCGCCGTGATGTCGGCGCTAGCCAACCTGGACCTTGCCGACAAGATCACCGGGCTGGTCGCGGCCGCGGAGAACATGCCGTCAGGTTCCGCGTACCGGCCAGGAGACGTCCTGAGCATGTTCGGAGGCCGGACTGTCGAGGTGCTGAACACGGACGCGGAAGGCCGCCTTGTGCTGGCCGACGCGATCGCCTACGCAGACAGGACACTCGACCCCGATCAGATCGTCGACGTGGCGACGCTGACGGGCGCGGCAAGGATCGCGCTCGGCGGCAGCCTCGCCGCACTCTACGCAACGAGCGACGATCTCGCTGCCGCCCTGCTCGCCGCGGGCGAGGCGAGCGGTGACCGGCTGTGGCGCATGCCGCTCGCCGAGGATTACCGCGGCTCGCTCGATTCGCCGGTCGCCGATCTGTCGAATGTGTCACGCGCCGATGGAGGGGCCGGGTCGATCACCGCAGCGCTCTTCCTGCGCGAGTTCGCCGGAACCCGGCCATGGGCGCACCTCGACATCGCCGGGGCCGCAAGGAGCGGGGCGGACGACGGGGAACTGACGGCAGGCGGCACCGGATTCGGCACCCGGATACTGCTCCGCTGGCTGACGGGAACCTGACGAAATGACAGTGTTTGTCGGGCCGACGAACCCGTGCCGGGCGGCGGTCAGGTTGCCCGCTTGACGGCGGCGAGCAGGCCCTCGCCGATCGGCAGCAGCAGCGGCACGAGAGCCTCGTCAGCGAACACGAGTTCGCGGAGCTCTCCTGCGGAGCCGGTATCCGGATCGCGGTGCGCGAGATTCTGGCCCTCATCTGCCCAGAGGGCGTTGTCGAAGGCGACGATCCCGCCCGGCCGGAGCAACCGCAGTGCGGCTGTCAGGTACTCGGGATTCTCGCGTTTGTCGGCATCGCAGAACACGATGTCGTAGGCGCTGTCCGCGAGGCGGGGCAGTACCTCAAGCGCCCGCCCGGTGATCAGGCGGTATCTGCCCGATCCGAAGCCCGCGTCGGCGAAGACCGCCCTGGCCAGCCGATGATGCTCCGGCTCAAGGTCGACGCTGGTCAGGACCGATCCTGGCCGCATCCCCCTGAGCAGCCAGATGCCAGACGTACCGCAGCCCGTGCCGATCTCCACCACCGCCTTCGCCCCGACGGCGCCCGCAAGGAACCGCAGCGCCATGCCGGTCAGCGCGGCGACGGGGACCGCGCCGCCGACCCGTTCGGCATTCGCCCGCGCGGTCTGAAGCGGCTCGTCCTCCCCGGCGAACTGGTCGACGATGCCTGTGACGTCTGAGCGGAAGATGGCGGCCTCCGGTTGGCTTCGGTGAACTTGCCCGGGCCGCAGCCTAGCGTTAGCCAAGGTCAGCCGGGAACATGCCATGCGGGCCATACGTTCATGGTTTGCGGCTACCGTAACTATGAGGGCGATGCCCTTGCAGATCGGCAGCGCCGGGCGGCACCGCTACCCCGCAAGCCCGCCGCGAGGAACGACCACCTGAGGGACGGTTGATGCAGACTGAGGCGGTGGACGAGGCCGGACCCGCGGAGGCAGGCCCGGCGCCGATGCGCCCCGTGGTTGGCAAGGCAGTGGTTGGCGGCCCTGTGGTTGGCAAGGCAGTGGTCGGCAGCCCCGTGATCGGCAGCTCCGTGGTTAGCAGCACCGTGCCCGGTAAAACGCTGCCTGAGGACGCCCTGTCGTGGACGCCGCCGACCTGGGAAGAGGTCGTCAGGGAGCACTCGGCCAGGGTCTACCGCCTGGCTTATCGGCTGACCGGCAACTGCCACGACGCCGAAGACCTGACACAGGAAGTCTTCGTGCGGGTGTTCAGGTCGCTGCCGAGTTACACGCCGGGAACGTTCGAGGGTTGGCTGCATCGCATCACGACGAACCTGTTCCTTGACATCACGCGCCGAAAGCAGCGCATCCGGTTCGAGGGGCTCGGCGAGGAAACGGCTGCCAGGCTCAAGGGCACCGAGCCGACGCCGCCGCAAGCCTTCGACGAGCGCCATCTCGATCACGACATTG
>Ga0207646_10008365_pt1 | contig 10379 bp, 11 predicted proteins | sample KBSK5502metaG_FD_184343 | JGI IMG/M metagenome (GOLD analysis project Ga0207646, IMG submission 184343) | Corn, switchgrass and miscanthus rhizosphere microbial communities from Kellogg Biological Station, Michigan, USA - KBS K5-50-2 metaG... | ecosystem: Host-associated > Plants > Roots >...
GCGAGCGCAACAACTGCGACTAACGATGGAATTAGCGCGGCAGTGGTTGGATTTCGCCGCACCCACTTCCAGCTCCGGCTCAAAACCCCAGTGCGACGCGCTCGTATCGGTTCGTGTCGCAGCCATCGCTCCAAATCTTCCCCCAGCGCTTCGGCAGTTTGGTAGCGCTTTGTCGGATCTTTCTCCAAACATTTCAAACAGATCGTGGCAAGATCGACATCCACTTTCGGATTCCACAACCGCGGGTTGCGCGGCTCCTCTTCTAAAACCATGCGAATGGTTTCGTATGTTGTGCCGCCGGCAAACGGCGCTTGACCGGTGAGCGTTTGATAAAACACCGCGCCCAAGGAATAGACATCCGCCGCCGCGGTCAGTCCTTTGACGCGACCGGCGGCCTGTTCCGGCGACATGTAGCTTGGCGTCCCAAGAACATCGAACGAATTCGTGATTGTGCTCTCCTGCTCGATCAGTCGAGCCAAACCGAAATCCGTCAGATGCGGCTCACGGTGTCGATCCAGTAAAATATTTCCCGGCTTGATGTCGCGATGCAAAATGCCGCGTTTGTGCGCGAATTGAACCGTGCGCGCAATTTTTACCAACAATTCGGCTGCGCGCCGGATCGACATCGGCTCCCGCCTCAAAACTTCATCGAGTTGTCCACCTTCGACGAATTTCATGCTGAAGTAGCATGAGCCGTCGCGCTCGCCGATTTCATAAATCGGAACGATTTGTGGATGTTCGAGACTTGCCGCTGCCTCGGCTTCGTGACGAAAACGCTTTAGATGCGGCGTGCTCGACCATTGACCGAGACCAATGACTTTCAATGCGACGGTACGATTGAGACTTTTCTGGCGCGCCCGATAGACCACCCCTTGTCCGCCGCGACCGATTTCCTCGAGCAAATCGTAATCGCCAAATCGCATCTGCACGCGCGGCTCTTCCGGCGCGCTTCCGTCCTCATCGTTGAGTGATCCAAGACCAGTTCGGAATAGACAGACGCTGCACAATCCGCGTGGCGAATCGGCAAAGACGGTCGCGCCACACTTTGCGCAAACTCGTTCAGTTCTCGTCACACTCCCTCCGGATGGCTCAGGCATTTCAGTTGTACTGCTCGAAATTCTTCCAGAAGTTACGTCTGCAACACCGAAATAAAGTGACGCAATTCGTCCTCGACGTCGCCGGGCACCGCTACGGTCTGCACGATTTCGTCGCGTAACAATTGCCGATAACGCCGACGCAATCGATGAAATGCCTGCTTCACCGCGTTTTCGGTCATGCCTAATTCGGTTGCGATCTGCCCCTGAGATCTTCGGCTCGGTTCGTCGGAGAGCAATTCTTTCAAGGGATCGAACAACTGGGCGTTGCCCGCTGTCCGATATTCTGATTCCAGCCGCGTCAGCACGTGCTCGAGTAGTGTTAACGCCCAACGCCGTTCGTAAATTTTGTCTGCACTCACACTGTCCGCCGGTTCGAGATCGGCGCGCTCACGCGCGACGAGCTCTTCTAAAGGAACAAGCGCTCGGCCCTCTCCTCGTTTCACTGCCATCTCGCGGCGTCGCGCTTTGCCCAGAAAATTCTTTAGAGAAACCAGCAAGTATGAGCGTAAGCGTCCCTTTTCCTTCCGGACAACATCCAAGTCTCGGCGCTCAAGAAGCATCTCGAAAAACCCCTGGGTCAGGTCCTGCGCCTCTTCCGGTTTGTAGCCGTTGCGCCTAACGAATCCATACAGCGGCCACCAGTAGGTCCGGCAAAGTTTTTCCAGCGCCGCATCTGCCGCCGGGGATCGTCCTTGCGCGGCGAGCACTACGCTCCACTGAGTCGTTACAAACGCCACGCCGCCAGCGCCGGTGCTGGCGCTTTGCTCAGAAGCAGCCGCGTTCATGGAAGCAGCCGCCCATTACACCGCAGAATCTCTATCAGAGCAACGCCTTACTCAGTTACCGGCAGTCTTTGGAGCTAATCTCTTGTCCCTCGCTCTTCGCATTTCAATCGGAGTTCCGCGGGTGCAAGCATCGCACCAGTGTCGCTTATTGCGGTCGAGACGCTTGCGCGCGCCGCAACTGTCGCACACGAAAATGTCGGTCGGCTTTTTTCTGTATCCAGGATTAATGGCCACGATTTTCTATTCGGAAGATTGACCGCCAGTGGACGCATGAGCGCCCCACTTTGTCGAGGAAGTTCTTACTCGCTGCTTTGGCGGGGCCTGCGCATGATGTGAATGGCGAAGATCCGGCTTTGATGCCGCGCGAGCAGATAATCAATGAAATCGCCGATGATCGAATTCGGTTTGTGGCCGAGCTTGGTCACCACGCGACAGATCAACGTGCCACTGCGGCCGTGCCACTCCAGATTGATCGCGCCGTGAACATCGCGTGCGCTGTGGATTTTCGCCCAACCGTGTGGACGGCCCGGTTGCTTCGCCCAAACTTTGATGAAACCGAATTTCTTTTCGAGTTTCGGATCGCGCATGATTTGACTGCGCAACGATCCGCGCCCGGTCGCAATCACTTGGATCACGGTCTGCATCGATGCGTCACGCTAACGAAATCGGCCTAACAAAGAAAAATTCAAACGAATTCTTGATACATCACGTAAACATCGACATATCCCCGCGTCGGATGCCGAAACGCACCCGGCAATGTGCCAATGATTTTCATGCCGAGATCCTGCCAGAGTTTTACCGCAGATTCGTTTGTCGAAACCACGAAATTGAATTGCATCGCGCGAAATCCGAGCCGCTGCGCTTCTTTCAGGCAATGCTCGCCCATCGCGCGACCGATTCCCTGCCCGCGCGCGTTCTTCGCGACAATAAACGCCGCATTCGCGACATGGGCGCCGCCGGCTGCTTGATTTTGATGTAACGTGTAACTGCCGACGATTCCATTTTCGCTTTCGGCAACACAAACGCGTGCGTTGTGCTTTAACCAGTAAGCGAGCGCACGCTCCCGCGGAATGTCGCGCTCGATTGGATACGTCTCGCCCGCCGCAACTACTTCGTGAAAAATTTCCCAGATCGCATCGCGATCGGAATCTTTCGCGAGTCGGATTTTCATTTCCATTGATCGGATTTCGGATCCCAGAACGGGCCGGTTAAACCGAGCGAGGCGAAGATCGATATCATTTCATCGGGTCCGGGCCGACGCGATTCAACCGTGAGCCGATTCCCGTACCAGTGCACAGCGAGTTGCCAGAGTTGCTCAAGGTTAATAAGCGGACGTCGCGGAATATTATGCGCGGCGCACCATTCGTTGACCGTCTCTTCCGACCGGAAGAGTAGCATGGTCGCTCAAGTAAAAACGAGATCGTCCCACCAATGTGCGGCAGGCACCGCAAAATGTGCAACGTACGGCTTCAAAACGGGCGCGCCATTTTTCACCTCGAGCGTCAACGATTCGCCGGTTTGACCGTCCACCGCGCGGCTGATCGCATCACAATGGAGCGCGGCCGCGATTCCGTACGCATCCCAAACGCAATTCGCGTAATACTCTTTGCTGTTGGCTTCGACTGGAAATGAAGTTGGAATTCCCGAAAACGGCGGCGCCATTCGAATCCGGCGCGGATCGCCCGGCTCCGGGAGAAGCAGACGCTTCGAATGCAAACGCCCGAACACACCAAGAACTTCTTCCTCATCGATGTCGATCTTGCGTGAGACTTCGCCGGAATTTGGAACCCGGCCAGCTGCGACAGTGATATCGTAAATCGCGAGCTTAACTTTCGTCCCGAGATCCAACTCGGGCATCCGCGCAATTTAGCGCCTCTTGAAATACTGAACAGCTTTCTCGTGTTTCTTGGCGGCGGCTTTGGTTTTGAAGGTGCCGAGATTCCGGCGCTTGTGCGTCTTTGGGTTTTTCTTTCGTGAATACAACCGGTAACGCCCTTAACTTTTCGGATCATGGCTTGCCCTCCGCCTTAGTTCGGATGCGAGAAGTGCGGCGAGCGCAATGAAAATGGCGAGATCGATCGCCATGTGCTGCGGAAAACTCCAGTGCTGGCTCGCGTGACCGAAACAACCGCAAGTGATATCGAGACCGCGCACTTTCGCGGCGATAGTCGCACCGATGAAAACCAAAATCAGCGCGGTCAAGATCGACAGTCCTCCGCGGTAAAGAAAGCGGAAGATCACCGCGAGGCCGCAAAAGATTTCCAGCCACGGCAAATAAAAAGCGAGCCGGACGCTGACGAACCAGGGAATCGTTTTGTAATTATCGATGTCGAGTCCGAATTGGACGGGATCGAGCATTTTGAGCACGCCGGCGTAAACGAAAATTCCGCCGACGACAAGATCGACAACGCGCCAGAAAAGTTTCATCTGCGCGTCTTCACCCATTCTTCCCAGCCGCCTTGGAGAACGAAAACGTCCTTTAGCTGCGCTTCATTGCGCAATCGTTTGGCGACGTCGCGGGCGGCATTGCAACTCGCAGCGCTGCAATAGACGATAACTTTTTTGTCCGGAGACCAGTTCGGCAGAAATTGCGGCAACAATTCGTTCCAACGATCTTCGTTCAGCGAAAACGCGCCCGGCACGTGGTCTTTCGCAAATTCATCATCCGGCCGCGCGTCGACCCAGATCGCACCCTCGCCCCATGCCTTCGCTTGATCGACAGTAACCAGCTCCGACGCCGGAATCGGCGATTGCCAGGAAACTTTGTCGCGAAAATAAAATCCTTCGCCGATCGCGGGTAGAGCCGCGAGCGCGACGAGGATGAGCGCTTCTCGAAGTGCGCGCAACTTTAGTGAGCGGTCGATGGCGACGGAATGGCTGCCGGTGTGGCGGCTTTTGCCGGGGACGATGCGGGCGCAGGCGAAGTCGGACGTTTCATGGCCGGAGCGATTGGACCAGCCGGCGTGTTCGGACGCCGCAAGAGCGGTGGAACCTGCGTGTTCGCCGGATTATTTTGCGACGGAGGATTCGTGACCTGCGCGTTCACGTAAAAAGATTTCGGCGCGTCCTTCGGATAATCGGTCTGAATCGTCAATGAGGTGCCGATCGCGCGCGTCGTCTCTTTCGGCGCCACTTCAATATTCCACTCACCGGGAGCGCTGCCAGCCGTCACATTCGCGGTGAAAAGGTCGTTGTTCGATTTCACAGTGATGTTCTTCGCCGGAAAATCTTTTGACGCCTTCACAAAAATCTTCTTCAGCTTCGGCTCTTCCCCCTGTTGCCAATAGACAAACGTCGGCCTGATCTCGAGCGCCGTGGGAATGTTCGTCCGCAAAGTCAGGATCGTCGTCGCCTGCGCAGGATTCGGATCGTCGGTTTGCACGGTCACAGTTTTGGTTTGCAAACCGGTCCGGTCGCCGATGGTAAACGTCGCCGTGATCTCGCCTTTCTCTTTCGGGTTCACGACTTCCTTCTGGCTCTGCGTTGCCGTGCAACCGCATGACGCCTTGACCGATTTAAAATGCACCGGTGTTGTGCCGACGTTTTCGTATTTAAAATGCGCGACCGCGGTCTTGTCGCCGATCCCTGGCTTGAGATCGATCGTCTGTTGTCCCCATTTCAATTCCGCGCGCACGCCGGCGCAGAGCAAGATCGACAATGTGAAAGTTAGGATGCTAGTTTTCATTTTTTCGAATAAGAGCGCTCAATATAATCAGAGACCGCGTCCCGCCAAGAGCGCGGAATAGCGCCCGTAAGTTTGGCATATTTGGCGGTGGAAAGAACAGAATAAACCGGGCGCTGCGCCAGCCAATCTTTCATATCGGCGAGCTTCATTGGGCCGACAGTTTTCGCTTTAATTGGAACGCCACGAGCGCGGCAGCAATCGAGCGCGTGCTGCGCGTATTCCTGCCAACTGCACTGGCCGGAGTTGGAAAAGTGTAGGAGACCGTCCGGCACATCGACGTCGAAAAATTGCGTTAACATTCTGGCGATATCGCTCGTGTAAGTCGGCGCCGACAATTTATCGGCGATGGCGGCGATTTTTTCTTCTTCGCCCGCGCGCTTGATCATTGCGTCGATGAAACTCGGCCGATCCGGTCCAAAGACCCACGAGACGCGGATGACAACGTTGCGATCGCTCGCTTGAAGCACGAATTTTTCGCCAGACCTTTTTGATTTGCCGTAAATGCTGATCGGCGCGATGGCGTCACTTTCGAGATAGGGCTCGCGTTTCTCACCATCGAAAACGTAGTCGGTGCTGAAATGAATCAGTTTCGCTTGCTTGTCGCGGCAAACCTCGGCCAGAACGTTGGGTGCTTCGGCGTTCATCACGAACGCTTGCTCTCGTTTCGTCTCACAAAGATCGACATCCGTCATCGCGGCGCAGTTGATGAGCACGTCGAATTCAGCCGATGAAAGCCGGCCGCGAATTTGGTCCGGCCTTGCCAGATCAAGCTGCGCCCGAGCGAGACCGACGGCGTCGAAATTTTCCCGGTACTCGCGCAGCAGCGCCGCCCCAAGACGACCGCCCGCGCCCAAAATTACAATTCGCATCGCTTAATAACGTCCGGCGCGCTCGAGCAACGGTTGCCACCACGTTTGATTGTCGATGTACCACTGAATCGTGGACTCCAGACCCTCTTGGAACTCTTTGCGCGGCTTCCATTTCAATTCCTTTTGGGCAAATGACGAATCGATGGCGTAACGACGGTCGTGTCCGAGGCGATCTTTCACGAACGAAATCAAACTCTCCGGTTTACCAAGTTGTTTCAGGATCATTTTCACTAAATCGAGGTTCGTGATTTCGTTGCCGCCGCCAAAATTGTAGACCGCGCCCGGTTTCCCATCGAACAATGCGGCAACGACCGCGGAGCAATGATCCTGAACGTGGATCCAATCGCGCACGTTCATGCCGTCGCCGTAGACCGGCAGCGGTTCGTCACGCAATGCTTTGATGATCATGAGCGGAATTAATTTTTCCGGGAACTGATACGGTCCGTAGTTATTCGAACAGCGAGTAACGATCACTTCCTGGCCAAAAGTTTTGTGATGCGCGAGGGCGAGAAGGTCGGCGCCGGCCTTGCTCGATGAATAAGGCGAGCTCGGATCGAGCGGTGAATCTTCCTTAAACTTTCCGGTCTTACCTAACGAGCCGTAAACTTCGTCGGTGGAAATCTGGACGAATCGCTGGACGCCGTGTTTCCGCGCGGAATTGAGCAACACGCTGGTGCCAATGACGTTGGTGTGAATGAAATTCTCAGGCGAATTGATGCTTCGATCGACATGCGATTCGGCGGCGAAATTTACCACCGCGAAAAACTGGTGCTCAAGCATGAGCGCGTCCACCGCGTCAGCGTTGGCGATGTCAGCTTTGAAAAATTCGTAGCGTTCGCCATGTTCCTCGACCACGCCATCGAGATTGGCCAGGTTGCCGGCGTAAGTGAGCGCGTCCACATTTGTGATCGAGGCCGGCTTGTAATGTTGCAGAATATAGCGAATAAAATTGCTCCCGATGAAGCCGCAGCCGCCGGTCACAAGAATTCGCACAGCAAGAGCTAACAGCGCCGAGGCGGGCGCGCTAGTGGATTTTCCGCTGCTCCGCGACACTCTCGAGACTTGGAAAACTGCGTTCGTCGAAAGCGAATGGACGCCGTGGATCATCATCGGCCTGGCTGCGTTCCTCCGATTCATTTTGCTCGGAATGAAGCCGCCGCATTTCGACGAAGGCATCAACGGCTGGTTTGTCGATCAAACCCTTCACAACGGCTTCTACAAATACGACCCGACAAATTATCACGGCCCGCTCCATTTTTATGTACTGCTGGTTTCGCAAACGTTGTTCGGCCGAAATCTGTGGGCGTTGCGGCTACCGGTGGTGCTCGTCAGCATCAGTTGCGTCTGGCTCACCCTGAAATTCGAGCTGTTCGTCGGACGAACCGTCAGCCGGATCGCGGCGTTGGCGATGGCCGTCTCGCCGGGTTTTGTTTTTTACGGCCGCTATTCCATTCACGAAGTTTGGCTGCTGCTCTTCACCTTGCTCTTTTTCTACGGACTGTTCGGGCTCTGGAAATTCGGGAGCGCGAATTTTCTTTGGTGCGCCGGCATGGGTCTGACCGGCATGATTCTCTCGAAAGAAACTTACATTCTGCACACTGCCTGCGCCCTCATCGCCATTCCGGTGTGCGCGATCTCAAATTATTTCAACCGTCTCGATGATCGAAAACGCGCTGTCCAAACCTGGAACTATGTCGATCTTGCCGTCATCGTCGCGGCTGGCGTTGCCCTGATCGTTTTCTTTTACTCGGGCACGTTCTTTCACTGGACCGGATTGAAAGGACTTTATCAGGCCTACAAACCGTGGTTCGAAACCGGCAGCCAGGGTCACGGGCACGAAAAACCGTGGTACTACTGGCTCTTGCTGATTAGTCGCTACGAATTGCCGGCGGCGGCAGGTTTGCTCTTCTGCATTTTGGCGCTGCGATTTCAGAATCTGTTTCTGCGCTATCTCGCCATTTATGGCGTCGGAACAGTGATGGCCTACAGCATCGTCAAATACAAGACGCCGTGGTGCATCATTAGTTTCATTTGGCCGTTTCTATTCACGTTCGGCGCGCTCATCACGATGACGCCGATGCGATTCAAAGCGGCAACTTATCGCTGGATCGCGCTCGCGCTTTTCGCGGTGCTCGGTTACGCAGTTTTCTATGAACAGACCAACAACTTCGATCATGTCTGGCCGTACGTGCTGATCGGCGGCGCCGCCATCGTGTTAGCGATGTTATGGAGTCAATTCATCGCGACAATTGTTGCCGGCCTGGTTTTAGTCGTTTCACTCGGACATTGCATCTGGTTGAATTATTTCCGCTGCAGCACCGACACCGAACCGTACGTTTACGTCCAGACTTACAACGACATTTTCAAATTCACCGATCCGATCCTCCAGCTCGCGCATTCCGATCCGCGCGCTTATCAACTCACCGGCAGCATCATTCGTCCGAGCCCATATCCACTGCCGTGGATGCTCGATGACTTCGGCCGCGTCGGCTACTACGAGAAAGATAATATGCCGGACAAAGTCGACGCCGATTTTTTGCTCGTGGCGCAGGACAAAATCGCGACCGTTGAATCGAAGCTGCACGAGTCGTACTACACCATGCCGATAACGATTCGGCCGTATCAGGATCCGTCCAAGGCATATTTCAGCGCGAAGATCTTCAAGAATTTCTTCGCGGGTAAATCGCCGGATTTTACCGGACCGAAGCCGACACCGGTGCCCGCGGCAACTGCAACTGGCACTCCAAGTCCAACTTCTAGCTCAACTCCAACTCCATGAAGTGGCTCGCCGGCGGTTTAACTTTTGTAAACGCAGCAACCGTTTGCGGATTGCTAATTGGAATGCTCGCCGGCGGACTGGGCACTGGAGTTGCGTTTACGGCTCTTATGCTGGGATTCGGGTTCGCTCTTCTGGCCTATTTTAGAACCGAAGATCCGAAGCCGCAGCCGGAGTCAGTTGATGAAACCAACTCGCAACCGTGGCGGTATCGAAAAATCTGGACGTGGATCGTTGCCGCGATCTTCGCCATCTTCGCGTTTCGTTCATTTATCTGGCTCCTCTACTACGACGGAAACGAGATGAAGATTCAATCGCCGGTGAATCTCGGCGACCTCGGTCTTCACATCACGCACATCAACTTCTTCGCGAATGGCGTTCATCTTTGGCCATCGAACCCTATCTACGTTTTCAGCGATCATCTTCGTTACCCCGCCGGCATCGATTTCTTTAACGCGGTGCTCTTGAAAGCGAATGTCGATCTGGTTCCCGGACTGGTTTGGGTTGGATTGCTTGCGTCACTCGCGACGTTCTACGCGTTCTATCGCTGGGGCGGCGCATTTGGCGTAGCCGGTTTTCTTTTCAACGGCGGCCTCGCCGGTCTCTTTGGGTTTCTGCAGAGTTTCAAGTTCAACGATTACCAGGATATCAACACCATCGCTTGGAAAAGTATTCCGCTCACCATGCTCGTGACGCAGCGCGGATTACTTTACGCGATTCCGGCCGGTCTCATTTTACTCTGGCACTGGCGCGAAAAATATTTTCGCAGCGGGAAAGATCGACAATCCGGCCCGCTCCCGTTTTGGGTTGAGCTCTCGCTTTATGCCTCGATGCCGCTCTTTCATCTCCACACATTCATGGCGCTCAGCATCGTGCTCGTGTGTCTCTTTGTGGCCGGTGACCCGCAGATTCGTGGACACATTCTCACGCTCGTGTTGAGCGCTCTCATTCCAGCGACGTTTTTTGTCTGGCTCATTAGCGATCATTTCCTCGCTGGTTCAGTCCTCGCATTCCATCCCGGCTGGGCCCAGGACGAAGGTGAATTTAGAATGTCGTTCTTTCGATTCTGGTTCTTCAATTTCGGAATCTTGGTTCCGCTAGTCCTCACTTTGATCGGCCTGATCGCCTGGCAATTGTACCAAGCGCATCAGACCAGACGACTCGAAT
>Ga0207646_10008368_pt1 | contig 10378 bp, 4 predicted proteins | sample KBSK5502metaG_FD_184343 | JGI IMG/M metagenome (GOLD analysis project Ga0207646, IMG submission 184343) | Corn, switchgrass and miscanthus rhizosphere microbial communities from Kellogg Biological Station, Michigan, USA - KBS K5-50-2 metaG... | ecosystem: Host-associated > Plants > Roots >...
CATGTGGCTTCACAGACGGTTCCTGGTTGGCACCAAGTATTAGAAGTTGAACTTCAGCGACAACTGGACGATTCGCGGGCTGGAGCTGAAGCCGACAATCCGTCCGAAGTCGCCGACGCTAATGTCGCTGATTGGATTGTCTTGGTTGGCACGGTTGAATAAGTTGAAGAAGTCTGCGCGAAACTCCAGGCCGTTCGCCTCATTATGCGGGAAACGCTTTCCGAGGGAAAAGTCAAAATTGGTCTGGCCCGGCCCGCGCAACACGTTGCGTCCCACGTTGCCGATGTCTGTCCCCAGATCACCGGCCAGGGCCGTTCGATCATTAGCGCTTGGGATTGGCTGGCCTGGCTGCACGGCGGCCGCGGTAAAAGCAGCTGGGTTGAAATAATATCCTGTCGGAATTTTGGTCATAGCGGTTCTGCGGTTTGCCCCCGGCGCCCAGTTGGGACGCGCTCCAAACAGTCCATATAGCAAGCCTCCTGTAGGATCGAAAATATCTACCGGCAGGCCCGACATGGCAATCACGATTCCTGAAAGCTGCCAGTTCGAGAACAGAAGCCGTGCTGCCGAACCATGGGCAAACCCGGGCCCAGGCACATCCCACAGGTAGTTGAAGACGAAGCGATGAGTGCGGTCAAAATCCGAAATCCCGCGGTTGCCGCGGGCGCTCAACTGATCACCCCAGACGTTGGCAGTGTCCAGCCCCCCACCGCGGTCCAGAGAGCCGTCGGAATTGGCCCCCCCGCCAGGATTCGAAGCGTTGTCGATCGACTTGGAAAACGTGTATGAAGCGGAAAACTGCAACCTACCAGGAGCCTGCCGCTTGAATGTTGCCTGGAGAGAGTGATATATGGACTGCGCAGTCGATCCGTTCAGAGCGAAAAACGCGGTGCTGACTCCTTGCAATGGCGCACGCAGAGCCGCATTCTCGACGGTATTGTCGGTGATTACGTCGCCCGTCACCGCGTTCCTGATGGGATGGTTCAGACTGGCGATCCTCGCTTGGTTCACAGCGAGGCCCCGAAACAGTTTCACGCCACGCGAGCCGGCATAAGCAACCTGCAGGGTCGTATTTGGCAGCAGCTCATATTGCAGGCTCGTATTGAATTGCTGGGAGTACGGAGTCCGCGCATTACGATCAATAACAGTGGCGGTCACCGAGCTCCCGGGTTGAATCAGCGGAAAGCTGCTGTCCGGCGGCGCATCAGCGAAAGGATTACTGAATGGCTTTCCGGAAGTGTTGGAATCCAGGAAAAATGGTGGCGCAAAATACCCCAGCGCCAGATAGAAGAATGATGGGCGCGAATAGAAGATCCCGTACCCAGAGCGGATCGCCAGCCGTCCGGATTTGAGCGGGGACCACGCCAACCCGATGCGTGGGCCGAGGTTGTTTGGGTCGATGCTCTTCACCATGCGTTTCCCGACTCTGCTCACGCCGGGCAAGCTGTATTGCGGAGGAGCGTTCCCCGCCTCAACTATGCCGCCGATTGGTGGACCCAACGGAAATCCATTGCTATCCACTTCCAGGAGAGGCCGGTAGAGCGCGGGATCAAAGCCGCCGATGCGGCCCTGAGAATCGTACGGCGGTAGATCCAATTCGTAGCGCAGGCCGAGGTTGAGGGTGAACTTTGAAGAAACCTTCCAATCGTCTTGCGCAAACAAGTGGTAATCACTGGTGATGGCGTCGCGCTGAGTCAACCCCGTGCCGAGGTGCGCGAAGCCGAAGGTTCCGCCGGGAAATTGTGACGCGCCAGTGTTCCCAATTAAGAAGTCGTTGAAGGTCGGGAAATCGATTTCCCCATAGGAAAATACTCCCGCACGCGCCCGCCACTCGGAATGCCGGAGTTCACCACCCACGCGAATATTGTGTTTTCCCCGCTGCAGGGAGAGAACATCGCCAAAGGATAGCGAGGGCGTGTTACCGCGATAGGTTATGTCTGAGGTCCCAATGGATGCGCCGCCCTGGTCGCGGCCCAGCACCATCAATGGCAAGCCAGGATAGTGCTCTGCCGTCGAGCGCTGAATTCCAAGGGAACTGTCTTGCACCGATTCCTGCGGTACTTCATCATGCCGGATGAAACTGTAGCCAAATCTTGCTTCGTTCACGGCTGTGGGGCTGAAACTGTGAATCTCCTGCACGGAGAGCACGCGATTGTCGACGTTTATCTGCGTGCCAAAGCCGGGCAGGCTGGCTGGCACGCCAAAGTTCGATCCTGCAAGCGCACTGAACAGCGGAGCATCAGCGAAGAAAAGCTTGCCGCTTAGCGAGTCTCTCGAACTCATGCGGTAGTCGAGATTAGTATTGAACTGCTCCTCGCGGTAGGTGGAAAGCGCCGTGCCCGTGACCCGGCCACTGGCAGTCTGAGGCGTGGGAATCAGAAACTGACCATTTGCAAGTCTTAGGTTCAGCAATTTCATCGCAATCGGATCGATTGAGGCCACGCCGAATTGACTGATGAGGGTGGCGGCAGAGCGATCGTCAGTTAGTCCGGGTGCGATCAGAACACTTTTGTACAGGCTTTGATCGGTGGCACCGTTCGCCTCTCGTGTGCCCTGATAGGAGGCGAAGAAAAACGCGCGGCTGGTTCGCACGGGGCCGCCCAGGGTTGCGCCGTAAACGTTGCGCCTCATCACGGGCCGGCTCTCGCCCACTGCTTTCAGATTCAGATCATTCGCATTGAGAGCCTCATTGCGGAAGTACTCATACACAGCACCGTGCAGAGAGTTGCTGCCGCTCTTGGTGACCACCTGCACGCTGCCACCCCCACCTGCGACCGAAGCGTCATACACCGAGGTCTGAACGTTCACTTCGCTGATGCTCTCGGGGGCGGGAACGGCAACATCCGTGAACTGGTGCAAGGAAATGTCATTGGCATCGATTCCGTTGATTTGATAGCTGTTCTGGGTCACGCGCGAACCATTCACGGAAACATTGGGCGAGTTGCGCCCAATGGCGTTGTTGTTGGTGAGCGGTGCGGCTACGCCGGGTGCGAGGGTCAGGAGTTGCAGAAAGTTACGCGTCGGAAGTGGCAGCTCTGTCAGGCTGCGCGAATCGAGTGTGGTGTTCAGTTCAGAACTGTCGCTGCGTACTAGCGGCGGTGCGTCAGTCACGTTAACTTCGAAACTGGTCTGTGCCAGTTCGAGAACAGCGTTCACGGTTGTCGTGTCGCTCAGGCCGACTGGGAGGTTGTGGAATATGGCCGCGGCGAACCCTTTCGCCTGAATTTTCAAATCGTAATTGGCTGGCGGGAGTAACGTCACTGAGTAATTCCCGGCGCCGTCGGACACTGTTGTGCGTTTGTCCGCGGTGGCCGGATTCTCGACGACGACTTCAGCGCCTACGATTACGGCTCCTTGCGTATCTCGCACTGTGCCTGCGATCCGGCCAGTGGTCTCGGTTTGCCCAGAAGCGAAAACGGAGAGGAGTGCGCAGAGGTAGGGGACAACGATGCGCACGAGTTTTGCACCAACCCACATCAAGACTTACCAATCTGCGGCTGGGGCCAACCAAGGAACAAGTTTCCTAAGCCTCGGGTCGGCCGGACAACCTTACCTGTGGCTTGCATCGGAGGCTAGGTGGGCAATCCCACTCGACGCAGTAGCTCCGTGAATCTTGGATCCGAACGCAGCGGGTCCCACGCAGGTTCGTTCAGGCTGTCCAGCTCCTTGACTTCATAGGCTTTCTGCAGCCATGCGATTGCTTGGTCTCTATCTCCCAGGTATCCGTAAATGGAAGCGATAAACGGCAATGGAATATAAGAGCTTCGTGAGGAGGCCTCTAGTTGATGGGCAAAGACTCGCAGTGCCTTCTCATAGCCGCCTCTCTTGTAGGCGCGTCCGATGGCTTCGGACAGGTGTTTGTATTCCAGGATGCCTGCCATTTTCTGCCATTCGGAAATAGCCTCCTCGTGCCTTCCTGTCAAGGCATAGATATTTGCGAGGCAGTTGTGCACACCGATGTCGTTGGGCCTCGACTGTGCCTGACTCTGGTAGAGCTCGATCGCGCGATCGAATTGGCGTGCCAAATAGAACGCCTCGGCCATGTGATCGTTCTTGGGGTCCAGGCTCTGCGCCCGTTCGTATTCGTCCATTGCATCTTGAGTTCGGCCCTCTACTGCAGCGAGAAAATTCGCGTATTCGTGGTGTGCATCCGCATCGCTGGGGGCCAGTAGGATGGCCCGACGGTACTCTTTCTCCGCTCCCGGCCAATCCCACTCATGCACACGCAGACTGGCAAAGGCGCGGTGCGCCCCTGCCAGGGAATCGTCGAGTTGCAATGCTTTCAGCAGCAACGGCTTACCGCGCGGCACCGTGTCCCGCCATGGCAAAGGAGCCGATTGCAAAACATCCCAAATTCCAAGATATGCCGGAGCATAATTCGGATCCTCTTGGATCGCCTGTCGGAAATAATGCTCGGCCTTCTCGGCTTCAATGGCAGCCAGCTTGGCGCGGTCCTCCTTGAAGACCGCTTCCCCCTCAAGTTGGAGATGATATTGTCCTTGCAAGTAGGCTTCATGCGCTTTCAAGTTCACCCGATGCCAGGAATGCAATTGCGCCTGTTCGCCCGGGGTCATTTTCACCCGAATTTCATCCACAATTGCGCTCGCCACGGCACTCTGCAATGCCAGCACATCCCTTAGATCCCGGTCGTAGGTCTGCGCCCATAGGTTGGCGTCTTTGGCCGCGGAGATTAGCTGTGCTGTTATCCGCACGCGATCACCCGAGCGCAGCACCGAGCCTTCCACGATTCCATCCACTCCCAACTCTCGAGCAATTTCTGGCAGAGGCTTGTCCGTTTTCTTGTAGCGCATGATGGAAGTGCGGGAGATCACCTTTATGGCGCTGATGCGGGAGAGTTCCGTGATCAGTTCCTCGGTCATGGCGTCGGTGAAATATTCCTGAGCGGGATCGCCGGAGAGGTTCTGCAGGGGCAGCACGGCGATCGAGCGAATCTGGGGGACGTCGCCTCTTCCCCGCAGATGCTGCCACCACTGGTTCGATGTGAACCCCACTACCGCGAGGAGCAGGGCGGCCAATCCAAGCCTGACAAAAGTGCCAATGCGCAAGGTGCGGTTTGATCGCGTCCCAGTGTGGGGTTCTGCCGTTGGCAGCGATCCGTCGGCAGGGGTTGTGGCAGCGTTGGCGTTTACTGGGCCAATGAAACGGTATCCGCGCCGTGGCAGGGTCTCGATGAAACGCGGAGTCTCTGCCCGGTCCCCCAGCGCCTCACGCAGCCGTTTGATGGCGTTATTCACCCCGCCGTCGAAATCGACGAAGGTATCCGACGGCCAGATGCGTTGGCATAGATCTTCCCGAGTAACAATCTCACCTGGATGTTCCAGCAAAATCTGGAGGACCTGGAAGGGTTGTTCCTGCAGCTTGATCTTCACACCCTGCTTGCGCAGTTCTCCCCCACGAAGATCCACCTCGAAGACACCGAAGCGAATGGCCCCGCGCGATGGACCAACGTCTTGCGTATTCAGTGGCGCGCCATTTGTGGGAGATGCCTGTTGCGTCGAGCTTGTCATTGCGGCAGCCCCACCCGTCGGATCATTTCTGCAAATCTCTCATCGGAGCGCAGGGGCTCGTAATCTAAGGCAATCTTCATAGTCGCAATAGAACCGTCGCGCTCTTCATAGGCCTTTTCCATCCAGGCGAAGGCGCGATCTTTGTCACCCAGCACTCCATACAGGTACGCCATCATGCTCGGCGGGAGGTACACATGATTAGCGCCTGCAATTTCTCCTTGCTGTGCTGCGACGCGCAGAGCACCTCGGTAGCCAGCCTTCTCATAACCGTGGCGAACAGCCTTGGCGGTGGCTGTCCAGCCAGTTCGTGTTAACAGCCCTGCCCACTCGTCTATTGCTTCTTTGTACCTTCCGCCCCGCGCCAGCAAAAGCACGCGCCACCAATATTCCGCAACTCCAGCGCGCTCGTGCGTCGCAGCAAATTTCCGCATCCGCCCAATCCGCAGCTCAAGAGGCGTCAGTGGTGAGTCGCCATAACTCAAGTCGGGATCCAGCTGTAGCTGCAACTCATGCTCTTTAAGCCCTTCCTGCAGTCGTCCCATAGAATCGAGGTAATTGGCGTAACTGTCGTGTGCTTTCGCGGAGTTTGGATCTAGCTCGATCGCACGCTTGTATTCCTTTTCGGCATCAGCCCAGTTCCACTCGTCTTGAAACAAGATATCTCCGAGGGACACATGAGCCATTGCGAGCGTGCCATCCAGCGCCAAAGCCTTCATGAGCGCTGGCTTCCGCCTGTTCACAAGATCGGTGTGGGGATCTACCCACCCGGCAAACTCGTTGATCGCACCCGCATATCCCAGATAAGCCGGAGCATAGTTGGGATCGCGCTGGATGGCCTGATCGAAGTTCGCAAGGGCCTGGTGGAACCCGTTCTTAGCAGATTCCTCCTGACCTTTGACTAATTCCATACGCTGGAGCAGAGAAAGATAATACTGACCTTTCCAATAGGCATCGAGGGCTTCCGGATTGACCGCTTGGCGTTTCTCCAATCGCGCAGTCTGCTGGGGTGTCATCTTGACCCGAATTTCATCCACAATTGCGCTCGCCACGGCACTCTGCAAAGCCAGCACGTCGCGTAGATCGCGATCGTAGGTGCGAGCCCACAGATTTGTGTCCTGAGGCGCGTAAATCAATTGCGCCGTGATGCGCACGCGATCACCCGAGCGCAGCACCGAGCCTTCCACGATTCCATCCACTCCCAACTCTCGAGCAATTTCTGGCAGAGGCTTGTCCGTTTTCTTGTAGCGCATGATGGAAGTGCGGGAGATCACCTTTATGGCGCTGATGCGGGAGAGTTCCGTGATCAGTTCCTCGGTCATGGCGTCGGTGAAATATTCCTGAGCGGGATCGCCGGAGAGGTTCTGCAGGGGCAGCACGGCGATCGAGCGAATCTGGGGGACGTCGCCTCTTCCCCGCAGATGCTGCCACCACTGGTTCGATGTGAACCCCACTACCGCGAGGAGCAGGGCGGCCAATCCAAGCCTGACAAAAGTGCCAATGCGCAAGGTGCGGTTTGATCGCGTCCCAGTGTGGGGTTCTGCCGTTGGCAGCGATCCGTCGGCAGGGGTTGTGGCAGCGTTGGCGTTTACTGGGCCAATGAAACGGTATCCGCGCCGTGGCAGGGTCTCGATGAAACGCGGAGTCTCTGCCCGGTCCCCCAGCGCCTCACGCAGCCGTTTGATGGCGTTATTCACCCCGCCGTCGAAATCGACGAAGGTATCCGACGGCCAGATGCGTTGGCATAGATCTTCCCGAGTAACAATCTCACCTGGATGTTCCAGCAAAATCTGGAGGACCTGGAAGGGTTGTTCCTGCAGCTTGATCTTCACGCCTTGCTTGCGCAGTTCTCCCCCACGAAGATCCACCTCGAAGAAGCCGAAGCGAATCGTCCCTCGGGTTGGCGGAGCAACTTGCATATCCTGTGGTGCTTCCAGGGGGCTAGGTTGGCAACCTCACCCGCTGCAGCAACTCTTTGAATCTCGGATCGGACCGGAGTGGGTCCCACACGTTGTCAACCTTGAGATAGATGATGCACCAGTTCCGCTGTTCGTATGCTTTGTTCAGCCAGGCGAAAGCCCGATCCTTATTTCCCAGGCTGGCGTAGGTAAAGGCCATGGCAAACACTGGGGGAATATCGTCGTGCTCCTTCGAGTATTGCTCGGCCGCGCGCATCCACTCTTGCAGAGCGAATTTCGCGCCGCCTCTAGCATTGGCGCGCTTGAGTATCTTTACAAAATCGTGCCATCCATAGAGAGTCAGACATCTCTCATACAATTCAATAGACTCTTTATATCGGCCGGCAACGGCATATTCTTTAGCCACTTCTCCGGTCAAGAACGGGTCGTCGGATGCCGTCTCATCGACGATCTGCTTCTTTTGCTCCAGGGACATCCCCGCACGGACAGTGAGGGGGCCCTCGCAGCACTGACCGTAGAAATCCCGCGTGAGGTCGAGCGACTGGGCTAGCTCGCGCTCCTTGCTGGCCTCATCGCTGCGTCCCACATTGTCCAGGTACTCGGCATAGGCAGCGTGGGCCTCGGCTAACCCAGGGTTGAGTTGAATCCCTCTCTTATATTCCCTTTCGGCGCCTCCCCAGTCGTATTGGTATTGCATCAGGAGTCTGGCTAGCGCAAGATGCGCCCGCACGTTTGTTTCATCCAGTTCCAGGGCCCTCTGGAGCGCGGACCGGGCACGGGGGAGGAAGGAAAGACGTTGAATTGCCATCGCATCGACCGCGTTAAAATACGCCAGGTATGCCGGCACATAGTTAGGGTCTTCCCGGATAGCTCGGTCCAGGCAAGCCACCGCTTTGCCGAGTTCGGCAGTGACTGCCGGTTCTTTACCGTAGTACAACTCCTGTTTGCCGGCTTGGTCTAGGTGGAATCGCGCTTCCAGGTAAGCGTCCAACGCTTTGAGGTTGACCGGGCGCACGCTTTTGAGTTGCGCGCGTTCCTCAGGCGTCACGTTGATCCGAATCTGGTTCGCAATAGTAGTTGCGATATTGTTCTCCAAAGCCAGCTCATCCCTTACGTCATCCTCAAAGCTCTCTGCCCAGAGGTGCCCGTCACTGGATCCATCGATCAATTGCATCGTGATTCGCACCCGGTCGCCGGATCGCTGCACAGTCCCTTCCACGATGCCCTCCACTCTGAGCTCGCGCGCGATTTGCGGCAGGGGCTTTTTGCTGTCCGCGTACTGCATCGCTGTAGTGCGGGAAACGACTCTCAGTGCGCTGATTCGCGCCAGCGCAGTGATGACAGCGTCAGTTATTCCTTCCGCAAGGTACGCCTGCTTGGGATCGCTGGACAGGCTCGGAAATGGCAGGACGGCTAAGGACTGGATCTTTGTCGTATGGGGAGCCCTGGAAAAACGCTCCCGTAGACCCCCTAGGTTAAGCCAAAATAAGGTTCCGACAATAGCCATGGCTGCGAGCGCACTCAGTGCAACCCAGAAAACCTGCCGAGAGAGCAAACCCCCTGCCTGGTTCGACCTGTCCACCACATTGATCCGGGAATTGCCGTAGCCATTCACCGTCGCGATGAAGCGATATCCGCGCCGCGGCAGGGTCTCGATGAAACGCGGAGTCTCTGCCCGGTCCGCCAGGGCCTCACGCAGCCGTTTGATGGCGTTATTCACGCCACCGTCGAAGTCCACGAAAGTATCCGACGGCCAGATGCGCTGGCGCAGATCTTCCCGGGTAACAATCTCACCCGGATGTTCCAGCAAAATCTGGAGGACCTGGAAGGGTTGTTCCTGCAGCTTTACCTTTACACCGTGCTTGCGCAGTTCTCCGGCGCGGAGGTCTACTTCGAAGGCCCCGAAACCAACCGTTCCCGACGATGTGGCAGTTTCTCTCATGACCAGCAACCGGTTATTCGTTCATCGGGGCAGCCCGACACGGCGCATCAGATCTTGGAATCTCGGATCGGAGCGGAAAGCCGGAAGATAGTCCGGGGCTGTCTTGAGCTCGATCATTATGCCGTCGCGTTCTTCATAGGCTCTTTCCAGCCACGCCAAGGCCCTGTCTTTATCTCCCAGGAACATGTAGAACTCCACCATCAGCCGGGGGGGCACATGGGCTTCCTTGAGGGATATCCCTTCCAGTTTCCTGAGCACGTTCCGCAAAGCCCCTTTGTATCCTGAGCTCTCGTATCCACGGCGCATGTCTTGCGCTAAGTCGTATTGATCTTCATAGCCAGAAGCGGCAAACATCTGCTCCCACTCACTGATTGCCTCTTTGTACATGCCCTTTAAACCGTAAGTTATCCCGAGCTGCCAATGCAGCCCTACATCCCCGGGCTCGCGTTCAACATAGTTTCGCAGCACTTCGATGGCGCGGTCGTATTGCCTGTTATGGTAAAAGACCTCATGCATATGCTCGTTGAGGGGATCCACTTCTTGCGCCCGTAGGTGTTCTTCCGTACCTTCATCGAGCCGTCCCATCCCGTCCAAAAACAGTGCGTACGCCTCATGAGCGTCCGCGGCGCTGGGGTTGAGCTCAATGGCTTGCATGAACTGGTTCTCCGCTCTAGACCAGTCCCAATCATAGTTGCAACTTGCTTCGGCCAGAACCAAGTGAGCGTCGGCTAGGGTATCATCTAGCTCCAACGCCTTCATGGCTGCTGCCTTTGCCTGCGGCATGACGCTTCTCGGGTCGGCTTCTATTCCGGCTTGGCCAGTGTAGGCACGCGCCAGCCCGACGTACCCGCGCGCGCTCGGCTCCCCTTGCAGAGCTTGCTGGAAGAACTGAATGGCTTGTGAGCTTCCCCGCGGAATTCTCAGGTAGTAGATGCCCTGGAGATAGGCTTCGTGAGCTTTCAGACTCATAAACCGTGGTGTGTGCAATCGTG
>Ga0207646_10008369_pt1 | contig 10378 bp, 6 predicted proteins | sample KBSK5502metaG_FD_184343 | JGI IMG/M metagenome (GOLD analysis project Ga0207646, IMG submission 184343) | Corn, switchgrass and miscanthus rhizosphere microbial communities from Kellogg Biological Station, Michigan, USA - KBS K5-50-2 metaG... | ecosystem: Host-associated > Plants > Roots >...
AGCTCTTCGGAACAGCTTCGATGCTCTTCCGAACAGCTTCGATGCAGTTCGGAAGCTTCATCAACAGAGCTCCAAGCTCCATCAACGGAGCTCCGAACTCATTGATTCTGAACGAAATCGATCCCGTCGACGATATCCCGAACTTGTTTGATGATAGGATGCCGCTGTTTTCTGCTGCCGGGAGGGGACTCCATGTTCCGACTTGCCGCTGCTTTGATCGGCTTCCTGTTCATGCTTCAAACTCCGTATGACATTGTTATCACTGGCGGCCGGGTTCTCGATCCGGAGACCGGACTCGACGGAATCCGCAACGTCGGCGTCTCCGCAGGCAAGATCGCGAGCATCTCCACCGCACCGTTGACCGGCAAACAAACGATCGATGCGACCGGGTTGGTCGTCGCGCCGGGCTTTATCGACCTTCACTCCCACGGACAAACGGAGGAGAACTACCGATACAAAGCCATGGATGGTGTAACGACGGCGCTCGAACTCGAAGTCGGCGTATCGCCAGTTCGCGAATGGTATACCGCGCGAGAGGGCAAATCGCTGATCAACTTCGGTGCGAGTTCCGGTCACATTCCGGCGAGGATGGCCGTTATGAAGGACACCGGAGGTCTGCTTCCACGAGATGCAGCGATGAACCGGCCGGCGACTACCGAGGAGCAGAAAGCAACGGAGGCTTTGGTTCAAAAAGGACTCGATGAAGGCGGTTTGGGAATGGGTATGGGAATCGCGTACACGCCGACCGCAACGCCCGATGAAATCCTCAGCCTGTTTTATCTGGCGGCACGGTATAAGCGGCCGGTATTCGTTCATATGCGGGGTGGAAACGTCATCGCGGCGTTGCAAGAGGTGATCACGGACGCGGCGGTTACCGGCGCGCCGCTTCACGTGGTCCACATCAACAGCGCCGCAACGGCCAAGACGCCGCAGGCTCTCGCTATGATTGAAGGCTCCCGCGCTCGCAATCTCGATGTCACGACCGAAGCGTATCCCTACACGGCTTCGATGACGGAGATCGCATCGGCCGCCTATTCCAATTGGGAGAACCAGGGCCCCGAGTTTTTTTCCCGTCTCTTATGGCCTGCCACAGGGGAGCGGCTGACGCGGGAATCCTTTGAACGCTATCGGAAACAGGGTGGCTTCGTCATCTCGTTCGGCAACACGGAGGAGATGGTCCGCGCCGCCGTCTCTCATCCGTTCGTCATGATCGCCAGCGATGGCATCATCGAGGACGGAAAAGGGCATCCGCGCGGCGCCGGGACTTACGCACGGGTCTTAGGCAAATACGTCCGTGAGGAGAAGGCACTTACGTTGATGGATGCAATGCGCAAGTTCTCATTCATGCCCGCGCGGCGCCTGGAATCGATGTCCCCGCAAATGCGCCAGAAAGGCCGCCTCAAAGTTGGCGCCGACGCGGACATCTCGATCTTCGACGCCACACGAGTCATCGACAAGGCCACATACGAAAACGCTGCGCAGTATTCCGATGGTTTTCGGTATGTCCTGGTTTCAGGTGTGTTCGTCATCCGCGACGGGAAACTGCAGGAAAGTGTCACACCGGGCCAGGCGATTCGCGCCCGATGAAGGATGTCTTATGACAGAACTTTTATACGCCCTGAATTCCTACCGAAAAGAGTTTTCATTTAATGACCGGGCAGACACTCAACTCGATTGGCCGATTTGAGGCGGTAAGAAGTTGGTTGCCGATCGGTCGAGTGATATAGTGCCGCCGTGCGAAGAATCATCGCAGCCTATGCCATTGCCGCTGTGCTGGTGGGCTTCGTGTATGCGCCGTTGTTCCACGTACACGGCGCGGATTCTCACGATGCGGAGGCTCCAATCCTCCATGCGCACTTTCCCGAGCCCGAGACGGTTCCACCCTTCGTTGCGTTCTCGTCGCATCATTCCCATTGGGCCGCTAGCTCCATCGATGTGTTAACGGCGGCGGCCGTCCAGATGATCGAAGTCAACGCCGCCATCACGGAACTTCCGTTCGAATTCGATGCCGGGCACATCTCGCTTGGATTTGTTCGATCGCATGACGTGGCGCGGGCTCACGCTCCACCTGCTGTTGAATCGCTTAACTCCCGCGCTCCTCCCGTCTAGTCTCCGCTCTCGCGTCGTCTGACGCGCGTCTGTCTTTTCAATCGATACAAATTCATCGGGTGCGAATGTGAAATCGAAATTTGTCATTTCATTGCTCGTGATCGCTGCATCGGCAAGAGCCGCAGTGGCACAGGATCCCGCTGAGCCGTTGACGCTGCAACGTGTCGTGGACACCTATATCGCGAAGAATCTGGAATTACAGGCAGCCGAGCACCGGCTCGAACGAACGCGAGCCGATCAGATCGCCGCGCGGTTGCGGCTCAATCCCGGCCTGACCATTACTGCGGAAAATCTCAAGATCAATGGGCCGGCGCTCCCGTTCAACCGGTTGTACGAATTCGCGGCGTCGTATTCGGAGACGATCGAACTTGGGGGAAAGCGAAAGCTGAGGCAAAGTGTCGCTGACCTGACAGTGTCCGCCGCTGAAGCGCAGTTTGCCGACACAATGCGCCGCGGCATTGCCGAGGTGAAGCGTCTGTACTTTGATGCGCTGCTGGCTCGATACAACATAGACATTGCTGTTGAAAATCGTCAGACGTTCGAGCAACTGGTCCAGTTCAATCTCGCAAGATTCCGCGAGGGCGCGATCCCCGAATGGGACGTCATCAAGGTCCGGCTGGAACGCATCAAGTTCGACGCGGCAATCCGCCAGGCTCAGCTTACCGAACGCCAGGCCGTGATCCGGCTGTTGGAACGGCTGTGTGACTCGACATTCACAAAAGATATTGCCGGGCAGATGGACTTTCGAACGATCGATGCCGATCCCGAATACCTCAAGCAAACCGCGCTTGTCGAACGATCAGACATTCAAGCAGCGGAACGCGATCTGGAAGCGGCCGGCGCGCGGCTCGCACTCGAAGAAGCGCGAAAGCGTCCTGACCTGACGTCGTTTGTGGGATACAAGCGCCTGGCGACGGACAACACTGTCCTGTTCGGCGTTTCAACGCCGTTGAAAATTCGCGATCGAAACGAAGCGGGAATTGCGCGCGCTCAGGCCGACCAGAAGGCCGCGCAATCCCAACTTGCTCTGATCCGCAACCGCGCCATCGCGCAGGTCGAGGCCGCGTACGCCGCGTTTCAGTCTGCGCGTGACCAGGTTCAGACGTTCCGAAACGAACTGCTGAATGAGGCCGATGAATCCCGCTCGATTGCTCTTGCGGCTTATCAGGAAGGAGCGACGCAACTGCTTCCGGTGCTGGACGCCCAGCGAACGCGCAGCGAAGTGCGCCAGCAGTACTTCCGCACCCTATTCGATTACCAGGTCAGTTTGATCGATCTCGAGCTTGCCGTTGGAAAGGAGCTTCCATGAAGAGCTTCAAGTGGATTCTCGTATGCGCCATCCTCGCGTGCGCAGCGTGTGATCGCATCGGCAAAGCCGACGTCCAGCAGCAATCGCCGGTTCCGGAGAAGAAGGCGGCCACAGAGTTGATCCTCAGGCTTGCCGATCAGGCGGAAGCCGGAATTGAAGTCGAGAACGTTGCGATGACGGATCAACCCGAGGTGCTGGAAGCGCCGGGCAGGATCACGCTCACCGACAGTGGAAACTGGCGCATTGGCGTTCTACCGAGTGGTCGCGTTGAAAAGGTCTACGTCAACGCAGGTGAGCTCGTTCGCGAAGGTCAGATACTTGCGCGAATGCACAGCCATGATGTGCACGAAGTCCGCGCCGCATATCAGACCGCCAAAACCGAACTGTCACGCGCCCAGGCTGCTGCTGCCCTGGCAGAGAAAAGCTACGAGCGCGCCCAGCGTCTTTATTCGCTGAAGGCGGGGTCACTCGGAGAAGTCGAACGTGCACGGCAGGAACTCGCCAATGCCGACGCGGCTGTCCGCAACGAGCAAATTGCATTGGAGAAAGAGCGGATCCATCTCGAAGGGAATCTCGGTGTGGCTGCCGATCCGGGGCCGGAGGTCGGCGAAGACGAAGCGGATCTCATCCCGATCCGCGCTGCCGGCAGCGGCTACATCTTGACGAAGAGTGTCACGCCTGGGACCGTCGTGGATGCCACAAAGGATCTGTTCATCATCGGCAATTTGAACCGGCTCTGGATGATCGCGTCGGTGAACGAGGCCAACATCCACAAGCTCCATGTTGGGCAGGCCGCGATCGTTAAGACGAAAGCGTTTCCTGCAGATTCGTTTAAGGGCAAGGTCACCAACCTGAGTCCGGAACTGGATCCGGTGACTCGTGTCATGCGAGTTCGAATCGAGTTGGAGAATGCTTCGCTGAAGCTTCGGCCGGAGATGCTGGCCACCGCTCAAATCGCGGTTGGCCCATCACGATCTCTTCTTCTGGTTCGCAGCGATGCAATTCAACAGATCAACGATTCGGATGTCGTCTTTGTCCGAAAGTCCGAAGAACGTTTCGAGGTGAGGCCTGTGCGTTCAGGTGAGACTTTCAACGGACGGGTAGTCCTGCTGGAAGGAGTCCAATTTGGTGATGCCGTCGTGACCCACGGGAGTTTCCTCCTGAAGTCTCAATTGTTGAAGTCTTCAATCGAAAGCCAGTAGGCATGCTGAACGCAATCATTGAATTCTCGCTGAAGCATCGCGGCGCGATGTTGATTGCGGTGTTGCTCGTGGCCGCCGCGGGTGTCTATGCGTTATACACGATCCCCGTGGATGCATTTCCCGACTTGACCAACAATCAGGTCGTCGTTGTTACGGAAGCGCCCGGCCTGCCGCCAACCGAAGTCGAACAGCTTGTCACCTTTCCGATCGAGCAGGCGATGCTCGGACTCCCCGACAAGGAAGAAGTGCGTTCGCTGACGAAGCTCGGACTCTCTATGGTCACGATCATCTTCCATGATTCGGTTCCGTATTACTTCGCGCGGCAACTCGTGAACGAGCGCCTGCAGCAGCTCGCATCGCGGCTGCCGCAAGGCGTTCAACCGGTGATGGGATTACCGGCAACCGCATTCGGTGAACTTTATCAATACACGCTCCATGGGTCGCTGGATGCCATGCAGCTTAAGGATCTTCAGGAGTGGACCATCAAGAATCAGCTCCGCACCGTGCCCGGCGTGAGTGAAGTCAACACCTGGGGAGGAGTCACGAAGCAATTCCAGATCAAAGTCGATCCTGCGCTGCTTCAGCAATACGGACTGACGCTGCACGACGTCGCGAGTCGCATCCAGGAGAACAATACCAACTTCGGTGGCGGATACATCGAGCATGCATCCGAACAGTACACATTGCGCGGGACCGGGCGCGCAGCCACTGCCGAAGAACTGGGCCGGATTGTGCTGCTCGAGAATCAGGGCACCGCGGTGCTGCTCCGAGACATCGCCGACGTTTCGGTAGGAGGCGCTCCCAGACAAGGCGCCACGCTTCGCAATGGAGAAACAGTCTCGGGCATGGTGATCATGCTCAAGGGCGAGAACGGCAAACGCGTCATCGAAACGGTGAAGGAGAGAATTGCGAACATCCGCCTGCCTGCCGGTGTTCGCATACTTCCCTTTTATGACCAGTCGATCGTGATCGACGCAACCATTGGTACGGTAGAGAAGAATCTGTTCGAAGGCTTTGTGCTCGTCACGACCGTGTTGCTCATATTCCTCGGGAACGTCACCGCTGCCGTAATCGTCGCGTCGGTCATTCCACTCTCGATGTTGATCAGCTTCCTCGGCATGCGTCTTTTCGGCATCAGCGCGAACCTTATGAGTCTCGGCGCCATCGACTTCGGAATGATCGTCGATGGAGCCGTCGTCATGATGGAAAACCACGTCCGCTGGCTTGAACAAGGCGGTCCAAACGACTTCACGATTGAATCCGCGCACCGCGCCGCAAAGGAAGTCGCCCGTCCGATGGTATTCGGTGTCGCCATCATTATTGCCGTATACCTCCCCATTCTGTTTCTACAAGGGCTGGAAGGACGGATGTTCCGCCCGATGGCCGTGACCGTTTGTTCAGCTCTGTTCGGCTCTCTTCTCCTGGCATTGACGGTTATTCCATCCCTGGCGACGCTGGTCTTCAGGCGGCGTCATTCGCAAACTGGGGGCACCCCGGTGATTGCACGGTGGGCCGAATTCATCAATCGCAGTTACAGCAGAACACTGGGATGGACTCTCGATCACCGCTACCTGACCGTGAGTGCTGCGATGCTTGTTCTCCTCGCAGCCGTTCTGTCTCTTTTCTCCATCGGAACAGAATTCATGCCCAAGCTCGACGAAGGTTCGATTCTGATCGAGACCCGCAAACTTCCCGGCGTTTCGCTCACGGATTCTGTCGAGATGAGCAAACGGGTCGAAAAAGTATTGCGAACGTTCCCTGAAGTCGAAGATGTGGTCACGAAGATCGGCCGCCCGGATTTCGCGACAGAAGCAATGGGGATCAACCAAGGCGATGTTTATGTGCTGCTGCATCCGGCCACAACCTGGAAGCGTTTTCATGCGAAAGATGACCTGATTGCCGCTATGGATGCGGACCTTTCGAGAATTCCGGGCATCAATTACAACTTCAGCCAACCGATGGAAATGCGCCTCGACGAGACTGTCTCCGGAGTCAAATCGGACCTGGCTGTAAAGATTTTTGGCGATGACTTCCGCACGCTGGACATGCTTTCGAAGCAGGCCCTGCGTGTGATTTCCAATATTCGCGGAGCGGCCAATCCGCAGGTGGAAATCACGTCGGGTGTTGCCGAGCTTTCAGTTCGCCCCGATCGCAGCGCACTGGCCCGATACGGCGTCGATGTGTCGCAAATTGAGCATGCCGTCGAAGCCGCCGGGTCTGGCTGGATCGTGTCGGACGTCATCGAGGGGCAAAAGAAATATACGGTCGCTATTGGTATGCGCGAAGATTATCGAGCGGATCCCGCAGCAATACGCCGGATTACACTTCGGGCGCCTGGCGGTGAATACGCCACTCTCGGCGATCTGGCGCACATCGATGTCCGGCGCTCAATTGAAGTGATCAACCGCGAAGACGGCCAGCGCCGGGTCGTTGTCATGTCCAATGTCCGCGGACGCGATCTGGGAAGCTTCGTTGCCGAAGTTCGGTCGAGGATTGCGCAGGAAATTCAGCTCCCGCCCGGTTACTTCATCGAGTATGGCGGGCAATTTGAAAATCAGGAGCGGGCCACGCGGCGGTTGATGTTCGTCATTCCCCTGGTGATCGTCATCATCTTTGCCTTGCTCTTCACAACTTTTGGTTCGGCAAGCCAGGCATTTCTGGTGCTGATGAATGTTCCATTCGCCCTGGTTGGCGGCATTGCCGCGCTCTGGCTGAGACACATGAACCTGAATTTGTCGGCATCGGTCGGTTTCATTGCGCTATTTGGTGTGGCCGTCCTGAATGGACTGGTTCTGGTGAGTTCGATCAACGGGCTCCGCGATTCCTCTTCAACAATCCGTGAAGCCGTGATGACCGGAGCGCAGCGCCGCCTGCGTCCTGTGCTGATCACAGCGCTGGTCGCCAGCCTGGGATTCGTGCCGATGGCTTTGGCAACGTCAACTGGAGCTGAGATTCAACGCCCCCTGGCGACGGTTGTGATCGGAGGCCTCTTCAGCTCCACCGCTCTGACGTTGTTCCTTTTACCTTTGTTCTACGCGTGGATAAGTTTCCCCTCCTTGGTCAAGGAGGGGTGGCCGCGCCATCAATAAGATGTTCCGAAGGCACCTTTTATTGGCGCGGACGGGGTGGTTGGTTCAATAATCGCTTCTTTATTTGACCAGCACCACCCCAGCCGCCGCTACCGCGTCGGCTTTCCCCTCCTCGGCTGAGGAGGGGAGCCTATTGCCTCAGAAGCTGAAGCGCATTGCTAATTCAACATTTCGGGGATTATTGGCCCGGTTGGGGCGGCCAAAGAACGGAGAGGTCATCACGCCGCTGTAGTTCTGATACTGCGGGTGGTTGAAGGCGTTCCACAGATTGACGATGAACGTCATGTTTGGACCGGACGACGCTGTCGCGCCGGAGCGTTGCGCCTCGGCCTTCAACCTGATTGTTTTTTGCAGGCTCGTATTGACGTTGAAGTAGCCGGGACCGCTGCCCGCATTGCGCTTCACGCCGGGAGGCCGATCGTTCACAGTCGTATCGGCGTTGTCATCAAAACCTGTCGTGATGTTATAAGGCCGGTTGGAATTGGCCTGTACGTTGGTATTCACACCGACATTCCAGAACGTCCGGAACGTCACGCCCGTGACGAACCGATGACGTTGATCCTGTGGCGCGCGGCCCCATTCGGTACGCACGTCGTAGTTGTTTTCCGGGAGAGCGAAGCCGAAGTTCCCATCCGTATCGTTGTAGTTCCAGCCGAGTGTGTAATTGCCGAAGGCATTCAAGTTCCATTTGTTGCGCAGTGTTTGCCGGAAGCCGAACGTGATGTTGTTGGATCTCGAACTCGCGCTCGATTCGATTTGAACGATATTGCCTGCCGCCGGATTGGGACGAACCAGCGATCCCGGAAAGGGAGCGTTGATGTTCCGGCCCCGATACAGGTGAACACCCCGCGATTGATCCCATGCAAGCGTCAGGGCGAGTCCCTTCGGCAGACTCTTTTCCACGGATAAATCGCTGATGAAGTTGTATGGCGTGAGAAGTAGAGGTGATTCGGCCCGAACCGATGCCGGTGTTGAGCCGAATGTTCCGTTCGCGAACGGGTCCGGATAGGATGGAAATCGAATAACGAATTGCTGCTGATGCACGCCATCAAAGCGATGTAACTGATCGACGGAGACCTGGCTCAACCGCTGATGAAACATCCCGATGCCGCCGCGCAGCACGACGCTATTCGAGATCTGGTACGCGAAGCCGACACGCGGGTCCAGGTTGTTCACGGAAATGTTGGTCTGCGTTTCGTAGCGTGCGCCCAGGGAAAGATTCAGAGCGCGCGAGATTTTCCAATCCGATTGAAAGAACATACCGACTTCAATCTGCGCATCGTCCACGAATGGTGTGCCCTTGTTGATGCTGAATGTCACCGGCTGTTTCGCGAGATAGTCGGCAAGACTCGAGAAGGTGAATGTACCGCCGAAATTGTTCTCGTTTTCGTTGTGATTCAAGCGGCGCAGCAATTGCCCACCGGTCTTGAAGCTCCATCGGCCGCCGGAGTACATCCAGAGATCGCCAAACTCGACGGTGCGGTTGTCATTGACGCTTTGGTTTTGAGCGCCGCCTCCGTTGAAGGCATCGAGGACGTCGATCGAAATGTCATCGGAGATCGGACGTGTTCGCGAGAAGTCGCGCCGGTAAGAGAATCGAGCTTCGTGCACCAGTTGCTTGTTCAGAACGGCTGTCTCGCGCACCTGGTATTCCGTGTTTTGTGCGTGCCGTGTCCATGCACGCGAGGCCAATACGAAGCCACCGATTCCCTGATTATCGTTATGAATGTGCTGGTAATCGAGATTGAACGCGACGGTGTTATTCGGAGTCAGCGCCCACTGCCCGCGCGCATTGCCCGCGCGATTGACATTCGGCATGACCACCGCATCGGAAAGCGGGCCCGAAGGAACGATTGCGCGAATCGTATCGCTGTTCTCATTTTCGTTGTCGCGGAAATTCAGGTTGAGGGTGAATTTGTTGGCGATGACCGGCCCGCTGACACTCGAATTGAAATTTCGCTGCTGATATGGAGGCCGCGTCATCGCGAACGGATTCCGCGCGTTGAGCACGGCGTCTCTGAACAGGAAGTTCGCGATGCCGTGATAGCTGCCGGTACCCGCCTTGCTGATGATTTCGGTGCGCGTGAAACCGACGCCGCTGAATTCCGCGCTGAAGGGATTGTTGTTGATGCGAATTTCCTGGATCTGATCCTTCGGGGGAACGCGGCCGCTGGTAAAGCCGTCGATCACGAACATCGTGTCGGAACCGGCCTCTCCCCTCGAGCCCGCGACCTGTTGCAAGTATGCGACGAGATCGTCGGTTTCATCGGGCAGCGTATCGACAGATTCCTTTTCGAGCACAGTGGTCTTCAGGCTTGCATCCGAATCGATGTTGACCTGATTGACCGCCGTCGTCACTTCAATGGCCTGCTGCAGTTGCGCGACGCGCATCGTGATCGCAAGAGGACGGGCATCGGCTGCCGCCTGCACGGTCTCGGTGTGTGCCTCGAAACCCGGCGCGACTATTTCGATCTTGAGCTCGCCGGGATCGACCGCGATATCGAAGTCACCGGTCGCGGACGTGACCGCTTCTTTCACGACCTCATCAGCCCGGTAGATCTTGATCTGAGCCCCCGGCATCACCGAACCGGAAGCATCGGAGACACGGCCTCTGAGTTTCGCCGACTGGGCCGACTGGGCGAACATCACACTCACGCCGAGCAAAATGA
>Ga0207646_10008370_pt1 | contig 10376 bp, 9 predicted proteins | sample KBSK5502metaG_FD_184343 | JGI IMG/M metagenome (GOLD analysis project Ga0207646, IMG submission 184343) | Corn, switchgrass and miscanthus rhizosphere microbial communities from Kellogg Biological Station, Michigan, USA - KBS K5-50-2 metaG... | ecosystem: Host-associated > Plants > Roots >...
ACTACGACGCCGACTGCCCGCCCCGACTGGGCGAGAAGGTGGCCGTGCTCGGCTACGGCAGCCAGGGCCACGCCCACTCGCTGAACCTCAAGGACTCGGGCGAGGACGTCCGCGTCGGCCTCTATCCGGGTTCCAACTCCCGGGCCAAGGCCGAGAAGGCCGGGCTCAAGGTGATGGACGTCGCCGACGCCGTCCGCGAGGCCGACGTAGTGATGGTGCTGACGCCGGACGTCGGCCAGCAGAAGCTCTACCGCGAGGCGATCGAGCCCAACCTGCGCGCCGGCATGATGCTGATGTTCGCGCACGGCTTCGCCATCCACTACGGCACCGTGCAGCCGCCCAAGGACGTCGACGTGACCATGGTGGCGCCCAAAGGGCCGGGCCACCTGGTGCGCTCGACCTTCGTCGAAGGCAACGGCACGCCCGCGTTGATCGCGCTCCAGCAGGACGCGACCGGGCGCGCCCGCGAGCGCACGCTGGCCTACGCGAAAGGCATCGGCGCCGGGCGCGCGGGCATCCTCGAGACCACCTTCAAAGAGGAGACCGAGACCGATCTCTTCGGTGAGCAGGCCGTGCTCTGCGGCGGCATCTCGCGGCTCATCCAGACCGGGTTCGAGACGCTGGTCGAGGCCGGGTATCAGCCCGAGCTCGCGTACTTCGAGGTCCTGCACGAGATGAAGCTGATCGTCGACCTCATGTATCGCGGCGGGCTGGCGTTCATGCGCTACAGCGTGTCCGACACCGCCGAGTACGGCGACTACATTTCCGGGCCGCGCGTGATCGACGAGCACGTACGCCAAAACATGCGCGCAGTGCTCAAAGAGATCCAGGACGGGACCTTCGCCGAGAAGTGGATCGACGAGAACAACACGAGCGGGCGCGCGCACTTCCTGGAGCTGCGCAGGCAGAACTCGGAGCACCAGATCGAGAAGGTCGGCGAGGACCTGCGCTCGATGATGCCCTGGCTGGAGCCCGCGGAGAAGAACTGAGGAGGCGGATCGAATCGAGATGACCGACGACCGCGTATACATCTTCGACACAACGCTTCGCGACGGCGAGCAGTCGCCGGGCTTTGCGCTCGACGGCGAGCAGAAGCTGGTGCTGGCGCAGCAGCTGGAGCGGCTCGGGGTGGACGTGATCGAAGCCGGCTTCCCGATCTCCTCGCCGGGCGACTTCGAAGCCTGCCGGATGATCGCGCGCCAAGTGCGACGCCCCATGATCACCGCGCTCGCGCGTGCGGTGCGGGGTGACATCGACGCGGTCTGGGGCGCCATCCAGGAAGCCGAGCGGCCGCAGATCCACATCGTGCTCTCGGTCTCCGACATCCACATCCAGCGCAAGCTGGGCCTCAGCCGCGGCGAGGTCGTGCGCCGGGGCGAGAACGCGGTCGCCTACGCGCGCGAGTTGTGCGACGAGGTGCAGTACTCACCCGAGGACGCCGGCCGCTCCGACCGCGACTACCTGGTAGAGACGGTGGAGCGCATGCTCGACGCCGGCGCCACCGTGATCAACATCCCCGACACCACCGGCTACTGCCTGCCGCAGGAGTTCGGCGCGCTGATCCGCCATGTGCTGGCGCACGTGCGCCATCCCGAGCGTGCGCTGTTCAGCGTGCACTGCCACAACGACCTGGGCCTGGCCACCGCCAACTCCCTGGCCGCGGTGGAGGCCGGTGCGCGCCGCGTGGAGTGCACGATCAACGGGATCGGCGAGCGCGCCGGCAACGCCTCACTGGAAGAGGTGGTGATGGTGCTGCGCGTGCGCCAGGCCGCGCTGGGCCTGAAGACCACAGTGCTGACTCCGCAGATCGCGCCCACTTCCCGGCTGCTCAGCGACCTCACGGGAGTCAGCGTGCAGCCCAACAAGGCCGTGGTCGGCGCCAACGCCTTCGCGCACGCGTCCGGCATCCACCAGGACGGCGTGCTCAAAGACAAGCTGAACTACGAGATCATGCGGCCGGAGGACGTCGGCTTCGACGACTCGCGCATCGTGCTCACCGCGCGCTCCGGACGGCACGCCTTCAAGCACCGCCTGCGCGTGCTGGGCATCGTGCTCGCCGACGAGCACGTGCAGCCCGCCTGGGAGCGCTTCCTGTCGGTGGCCGACCGCAAGAAGGAGGTCACCGACGCCGACCTGGTCGAGATCAGCGCGTATGTGCAACGAGGAGTAGCCCGGTCCGCATAGGGTTCCAGGGGGAGCCCGGCGCCTACTCCGAGGAGGCCGCGCTGCTGCTCTTCCCCGGCGCGGAAACGGTGGGGCATCCGTCCTTCCGCCTCGCCTTCGAAGCGCTCGTCGCCCGCGGCGTCGACCTCTGCGTGCTGCCGGTCGAGAACTCGCTGGGCGGCATCGTGCAGGAGGTCAACGACTACCTGTGGGAATTTGCGGGGCTGCGGGTGACGCGCGAGCACGTGCACCCCGTCATCCACTGCCTCGTCGGGCGTCGTGACGCACCCATAACACGCGCACTCTCGCATCCGCAGGCGCTGGCCCAGTGCCGCAGCTGGCTGCACGCCCACGGCATCGAGGAGGTCACGGCGCAGGACACGGCGGGCGCCGCGCGCTGGCTGGCCGAGAACCCGACTCCCGGCCTCGCCGCGATCGCCTCGGCCGCGGCGGCGGGGCGCTATGACCTGGAGGTGCTGGCCGAAGGGATCCAGGACGACCTCTCCAATCGCACCCGCTTCCTGGTCGTCGACCGCGGCCGGCCGGCCCGACCCGCCGAGTGCGCGGGCGGCTGCCGTTCTTCGCTGGCCATGGTCACGGCGCACAAGCCGGGCTCGCTCGTGCAGGCGCTGCAGTGCTTCTCGCAGCGGGGTGTGAACCTCTCCCGGCTCGACTCCCGGCCCATCGCCGGGCGGCCCTTCCAGTACCGCTTCTACGTGGACTTCGAGGTGGGCGACGCCGGCGAGGCCGAGGCTGCGCTCGCCGAGCTCGAATCGGTGGCCGCCGAGGTCAGGCTGTTCGGGACCTACCCCGCCGCACTGGGCTAGGTGTTAGGTCAGGCGGCCTTGACAGCCGCCACCAGCTTCGTCAAGGAGTCCTTGGCGTCGCCGAAAAGCATGATCGTCTTGGGGTCGTACAGCAGCTCGTTGTCGATGCCCGCAAAGCCGGGACGCATCGAGCGCTTGAGGAAGACGATGTTGTGCGCGTCGTCCACGTTGAGGATGGGCATCCCGTAGATGGGGCTGCCCGGGGAGTTTCGCGCGGCGGGGTTGACGACATCGTTGGCGCCCACCACCAGCACCACGTCGGTGCTCTTGAACTCGTCGTTGATCGCGTCCATCTCCTTGAGCTGCTCGTAGGGCACGTTGGCTTCTGCAAGCAGCACGTTCATGTGCCCGGGCATGCGTCCGGCGACGGGGTGTATCGCGTAGTCGACGGTGACGCCCTTCTTCTCGAGCAGGTCGGCCAGCTCGCGCACCACGTGCTGCGCCTGCGCCACCGCGAGGCCGTAGCCGGGGACGATGATCACGCGCCGCGAGTAAGCGAGCATGGTGCCGATGTCGTCGGCCTGGCCGGCGCGCACGCTCTTGCCCTCGGAGCCGGCGGCGCCGGCCGGCCCCGCCACCGGCGTGCCCACGGCCGCGAACAGCACGTTGGCGATCGAGCGGCCCATGGCCTGCGACATGAGCAAGGTCAGCAAGGTACCGGAGGCGCCGACCAGGGTGCCAGCCACGATCAGGGCGAAGTTGTCGAGGATGAACCCCGACGCCGCCACGGCCAGGCCGGTGAAGGCGTTGAGGAGGGAGATCACGACCGGCATGTCGGCGCCGCCGATGGGCAGCACGAAGGCGACGCCCAGCACCAGCGCCAGCACCAGCAGGGAGACGAAGGCGAGTGGGACGTTGGCGATCACGATCAGCGCGAAGGCGAAGCCGAGGATGGCGGCCGCGATCAGCCCGTTGACGACCTGCTGCCCGGGATAGGTGATCGGCGTGCCCGTCATGAGCTCCTGCAGCTTGGCGAAGGCCACCATCGAGCCCGCGAAGGAGACGCCCCCGATCACGATCGAGAAGACCGACGGGAACGACTCCGCGGCCGAAGGGTGCCTGCCCAGGATGTAGGTCAGCTCGTAGACCGCCACCAGCGCCGCCGCGCCGCCGCCCACGCCGTTGAAGAGCGCCACCATCTGCGGCATCGCCGTCATGCGCACCCGGCGCGCGCCGACGGTGCCCACCACGCCGCCGATGATCACGCCGATCACCGCCAGCACGGCGCCCGCGGCGGTGAACTTGTGCAGAAGCACCAGGTTGATCACCGTGGTCAGCAGCGCGATCACCATGCCGACGGCGGAGATCCAGTTGCCGCGGCGGGCGCCTCGCGGCGAGCTGAGCTGCTTCATGCCCACGATGAAGAGCACGGCGGCGACCAGGTAGAGCGCCTGCAGCAGCAGCCTGCTCAAGCCTTGCGGCCCCGGAACATCTCCAGCATGCGGTCGGTAACCACGAAGCCGCCGACCACGTTGGTAGTCGCGAGCACCACGGCCACGAAACCGAGCACGTAGCCGAGGGGGTCCTGCGCGCTGCCGGCGATGATCAGGGCGCCCACCAGGATGATGCCGTGGATGGCGTTGGTGCCTGACATCAGGGGCGTGTGCAGGATGGTGGGGACCTTGCTGATCACCTCGATGCCGACGAAGATCGCCAGCACGAAGTAGGTCACCAGCGTCAGCAGCTCGGTCGTCACGAGGCCATCATCTTCTTCGCCGCCTCGTTCACGACCGCGCCGTCGTGCGTCACCATCGCACCCTTGAGCACCTCGTCCTCCAGGTTGAGGTTCAGCTCGCCGTCCTTGACCATCAGCATCAGCAGGTTCGCCACGTTGCGCGCGTAGAGCTGGCTGGCGTGCACGGCCACCGTGCTGGGCACGTTGCGGGTGCCGTCGATGCTCACGCCGTTCACGTCCACGATTTCGCCGGGCTTGGTGAGCTCGACGTTGCCACCCCCCTCTGCGGCCAGGTCGACGATCACCGATCCCGGCCGCATCCCCTGCACCATCTCCGCAGTGACCAGCACCGGCGCCTTGCGGCCGGGGATCGCCGCCGTGGTGATCACGACGTCGGCCGCCGCCACGCGCTCGGTGAGAAGCTGGCGCTGCTTGTCCAGGAACTCCTCGGACTGCTCGCGCGCGTACCCGCCCTCGCCCTCCTGAGCCTCCAGGTTCAGCTCCAGGAAGGTGGCGCCCAGGGACTTCACCTCGTCGCGCACGGCCGGCCGCACGTCGTAGGCCTCGACCACCGCCCCCAGGCGGCGCGCGGTGGCGATGGCCTGCAGGCCGGCCACACCGGCCCCCAGCACGAGGACGCGCGCGGGCGCGATGGTGCCGGCCGCGCTCATCAGCATCGGGAAGTACTTGCCCAGGCGCATCGCCGCCATCACGACCGCCTTGTAGCCGGCCAGGGAGGCCTGGGAGGAGAGGGCGTCCATCGACTGCGCCCGCGAGATCCGGGGGACCATCTCCAGCGAGAAGGCCGTGACGCCACGGGCCGCGAGCGACTTGACCGCGTCCTTGTTGGCCGCGGGCTGCAGGAAGCCGATGCTGACCGCGCCCTTGCGCATGGCCTTGACGTCGCCGTCGGCCGGGGGCTGCACGCGCAGGACCACATCGGCGGCCGCCAGCGCCTTGGCGTGCTCCTTGGCGATCTTGGCGCCGGCTTCCTCGTAGGCCTTGTCCGCCAGGCTGGCCCCGGCCCCGGCGCCGGCCTCGACCGTCACCTCGAGCCCGGCCGCCACCAGCTTGGCCACGGTTTCCGGGGTGGCGGCGACGCGCCGTTCTCCGGGCGCGCTCTCACGGACGACGAGGACCTTCATTCGGCTGGTGAATCTAAAGGAACGCAGGGCGCTGCCGCGTTCACCCCGCCGGGCTGCCCGCGGCCGGGCGCATAAAAGGAGCGCGCCGGCGGTTGGGGGCCGCCGGCGCGCCAGGGAGAGAAGGGCTTATCTGATTGGGTCCGGATTCTGGACCCGCTCATGTGCTTCCCACGAGCATCTCGCCGTCGGAATGGGGTCAACCATCCAAGCGGATACGATTAGGAACCCGATTTCAGGGCTTATGTCGAACGTCCGGGTCAACGCGCTCACCTTCCAGGCCGCCACCGTCAACGGGTCCGGCAGCCAGTCCGCAAACATGGTCCTGACGCGCGCCATCTTCTCGATGGGAATCCCGGTGGCGCCCAAGAACGTGTTTCCCAGCAACATCGAGGGCCTCCCCACCTGGTACCAGCTGCGGATCACGCCCGAGGGCTACATGGCGCGCAAGGGCGACCCCGACGTGCTGGTGGCGCTCAACCCGGCGACCTGGGCCAACGACCTGAAGACCGTCCGCCCGGGCGGGGCCGTCGTCCACGAAGAGGCCTACTCCACCGCCGACGCCCGCGACGACGTCACCTACTACCCGGTTCCCTTCGCCAAGCTGGCCAAGACCCGGATCGAGAGCGACACCCTCCGCAAGCAGCTCACGAACATGCTCTACGTGGGCGTAGTGGGCGGTCTCCTGGGCATCCCCCGCGACCGCCTCGAGCACGGCGTGCAGCGCGTGTTCCAGACCAAGCCCAAGGCCTGGCAGGTCAACCTCGACGCGGTCAACGTGGGCTACGAGTACTGGGAGCAGAACTTCAAGGACAGGCCCTGCGGCTTCCGCCTGGAGCCGCTCAGCGGCAAGGTCGACGACCTGGTCCTGGTCGAGGGCAACCAGGCCGGCGCCCTGGGCGCCCTGATGGGCGGCGTCACGGTCGCGGCCTGGTACCCGATCACCCCCAGCTCCAGCCTCTGCGAGAACCTGATCGCTTACGCCGACCGCTTCCGGGTCGACCCCAAGACCGGCGAGAAGCTGATCTCGGTCGTGCAGGCCGAGGACGAGCTGGCGGCGCTGGGGATGGCGATCGGCGCCGGCTGGGCGGGCGCGCGGGCCATGACCTCGACCTCCGGCCCCGGCATCTCCCTGATGGCCGAGTTCAGCGGCCTCGCCTACTACGCCGAGATCCCGGTCGTGATCTTCGACATCCAGCGCGTCGGCCCCTCCACCGGGCTGCCCACCCGGACCATGCAGGGCGACGTCGCCTTCGCCTACTCGCTGTCCCACGGGGACACGCGCCACATCGTGCTGCTGCCGGGTACCGTCGAGGAGTGCTACGACTTCGCGCGCACCGCCTTCGACCTCGCCGACCGCTTCCAGACGCCGGTCTTCGTGCTCTCCGACCTCGACCTGGGCATGAACCTCTGGATGACACCGAGGTTCAAGTACCCGGAGGCCAGCTTCGACCGCGGCAAGGTGCTCAGCGCGGCCCAGATCGAGGAGCTGAAGGGCGACTGGGGCCGCTACCGCGACGTCGACGGCGACGGCATCACCTACCGCACGCTGCCGGGCACCGCGCACCCGCTGGCCGGCTACTTCACGCGCGGGTCGGGCCACGACGAGAACGCCCGCTACACGGAGAGCGCGGAGACGTACGCCCGCAACATGGACCGGCTCGCCCGCAAGCTCGAAGGCTCGCGAGAGGCCCTGCCGCAACCTTTGCTGGACGAACCGGGTTCTGAGGTCGGCTTGATCGCTTTCGGATCCACCGACGCCGCCGTCGCCGAAGCCCGCGCGCTCCTGACCGAGTCCGGGCTGCGCACCGACTACCTGCGCCTGCGGGCGCTGCCCATGTCGAAGGCGGTCGCCGAGTTCGTGGCCCGCCACGAGCGCCTGTACGTGGTGGAGCAGAACCGCGACGGCCAGGTCTACGACCTGGTGCGGCTGGAGCTGCCGCCCGACCAGGTCGGCAAGCTGCGCTCGATCCGCTATTACGACGGCCAGCCGATCCCGGCCGAGGCCATCACTCGACCTTTGATGGAGCTGGAGGCCGTGCCCGCCTGATGGCAGCCACCCTCAACCACATCGGGCTCCCCCGCGACGCCAACCCACCCCACGAAATCTGCGATTTCGCGGGGACCCCGGGATCGCTTCGATGAGCGCCACTCTCAATCACATCGGCTTGGGCCGCGATGCGTACAAGGGCGCCGCCACCACGCTCTGCGCGGGCTGCGGCCACAACTCGATCACCAACCACCTGGTCAAGGCGCTCTACGAGCTGGGGGTCGAGCCCCACCAGCTGGCCAAGATGAGCGGCATCGGCTGCTCGTCCAAGACGCCCGCCTACTTCGTGGAGCAGGCGCACGGTTTCAACGGCGTCCACGGCCGGATGCCCGCGCTGACCACCGGCGCCCAGCTCGCCGACCGGCGGCTGATCATGCTCGGCGTCTCCGGCGACGGCGACACCGTGTCCATCGGACTGGGCCAGTTCATGCACATGGTCCGGCGCAATGTGGACTGCACTTACATCATCGAGGACAACGGCACCTACGGCCTCACCAAAGGCCAGTTCTCGGCCACCGCCGACGTGGGCTCGGTGCAGAAGAAGGGCGCCGTCAACACCTTCCAGCCCATCGACCCCTGCGCCATCGCGCTCACGCTCGGCTGCTCCTTCGTGGCCCGCTCGTTCAGCGGCGACGGCAAGCAGCTGGTGCCACTGATCAAGGCGGCCATCGCGCACCGCGGGATGGCCCTGCTGGACGTGATCTCGCCCTGCGTCACCTTCAACGACCACGACGGCTCGACCAAGAGCTACAGCTGGGTGAAGGAGCACGACGAGCAGATCCAGGACGTCTCTTTCATTCCCTTCTTCGAGGAGATCGCGGTCGACTACGAGCCCGGCACCGCGGTCTCGGTCGAGATGCACGACGGCTCGCACCTGGTGCTCAAGAAGCTGGCCGAGGACTACGACCCGACCGACCGCATGCGCGCCATGCGCCTGGTCGAGGAGTCGCGCGCCAAGGGCCAGCTGCTCACTGGCCTGCTCTACATCGACGAGTCGATGGCCGACTTCGCGACCACCGAGCACCTCCCGGCCGAACGCGCGCTGCGCGACCTGGGCGAGGATGAGCTGCGCTTGAGCCGCGCCGACTTCGACACCTTCATGGCGGAGTTCGCATAGCCACCCCGGCGGCCGTCGAGCACGACGGCGCGACCGAGGAGCTGGCCCGGCGCGACCCCGACCTCGGCCGCGTGATCGCGATCGTGGGTCCGCTCAACATGCGGGCGGGCCTGGGCAGCCACTTCGCCGCGCTCAGCCGGTCGATCGTCTTCCAGCAGCTGGCCGGCCGCGCCGCGGCTGCGATCTTCGGGCGCTTCGAGCAGGCGGTGGGACCGGAGCTGACCGCCGAGGCGGTGCTGCGCACGCCGGAGGCCAAACTGCGCGCGGCCGGGCTGTCGGCGGCCAAGACGGCGTCGCTGCTCGACCTGGCGGCCAAGGTGGCCGGCGGCAGCGTGCCCCTGGACGGCATCGACGCACTGCCGGACGCCGAGATCATCGACCGCCTTTCGGCGGTGCGCGGAATCGGACCCTGGACGGCCGAGATGTTCCTGATCTTTCAGCTCCGGCGCCCAGACGTATGGCCGGTCGACGACCTGGCCGTGCGCCGCGGGTACGCGACCATGCACCACCTCGCCGCATGGCCCAAGCCGAAGGAGCTGGAGCGGTTGGGCGACGTGTACCGGCCCTGGCGCTCCGTGGCCGCCTGGTACTGCTGGCGCATGGCGGACGTGGTGCTGCCCACGTAGCGCCACGTAACGTGGCGGGACCGGCAGGGGAACCGGCGAATTTCGCGATCCTGACGCTCCGAGGCGACAGCCAGCGCCGAGGAACGCAAGGAGCGCAGCCGTCGCTGTGCGACTGAGTACCGCAGAAGCTGGCGTACGCATCGGACGTCCGGGCGCGAAAGGCGCGGCCTCACCTGCCGGTCCCGCCACGTAAATTGGGGTGGGAGATGTCCTCCCGCCCGGTGGCGCTGCTCGCCGTCCTATGCCTCGTTTTCGCCGCCTGCGGCAACCCACCCCAGATCAAGGTCCCCGCCTTCAAGCCCACCCCAACCCCGAGCTGGCCCGCGCCCGCCATCCTCCAGGTCGAGAACGCCCCCGAGTCGCAGCCGCACTCCGGCCTGCAGAACGCCGACATGGCGTTCGAGTACCTGACCGAGGGCGGCATCACCCGCTTCACCGTCGTCTACTTCAACCCCTCGGGCAGCCAGAAGATCGGCCCCGACCGCAGCGCCCGCCTGGTCGCGCTGCGCCTGGTCCAGTCCTACCACGGCGTGCTCTTCTATTCGGGCGCCAGCGACTACGTGCAGGGCAAGATCTGGGACAACAAGGTGCCCAACTTCACGGAGGGCTCCGACGGAGGGAAGTACTTCGAGCGCGACCGCTCGCGGGTGGCGCCCCACAACCTCTTCACGACCGGCGACCAGATGGCCCAGGCGGTCGACAAGTCCGGGCAGCGCATCACCTACAAGCTGCCGGCGCCCGCCGAGCCGCCGGCCCAGGGGACGCCTGCCGGCCGG
>Ga0207646_10008372_pt1 | contig 10372 bp, 7 predicted proteins | sample KBSK5502metaG_FD_184343 | JGI IMG/M metagenome (GOLD analysis project Ga0207646, IMG submission 184343) | Corn, switchgrass and miscanthus rhizosphere microbial communities from Kellogg Biological Station, Michigan, USA - KBS K5-50-2 metaG... | ecosystem: Host-associated > Plants > Roots >...
CTTGCTGACGGCGAAACTCAGGCGGACGCTAGGGATGGCCGCCGTGTTCGCCGTACCGGCGGCGATCCTGGCCGCCGGGCTGGCGTCGGCCGCTCCGGCGCAGGCCAGCCCCGCCGAACGGGCCAGCGCGGGGCACCTCTCGGTGACCGTCGACGCGATGAACCCGTCGTACGCCACCCCCGGCGCCACGGTCACCGTGTCCGGAACCGTCACCAACGGCACCCGCCAGACCCAGGCCGGCCTGGAGGTACGGCTGTACACCTCGGCGACCCACTTCACCACCCGGGATGGAATGGACGCCTACGTGTCCCGCGGCGTGGCCAGCGACCTGATACCCGCCGGGGACCCGTTCTTCGTCTCCGCCAGCCTGGCGCCCGGCTCCACCGCCTCGTGGTCCGCCTCGTTCCGGGCCGGCACCCAGGGGATCACCAGCTTCGGCGTATACGGGGTGACCGCCCAGCTGCAGGACGTAGCTGGCGGGGTGGTATCCGCCGACCAGACGCTGCTCCCGTTCTGGCCCGGGTCCCGGGTGGCGGGCCTGGCGCGCCCGCTGAAGATCTCCTGGCTCTGGCCGCTCATCGACCAGCCGCACCAGAAGGTGTGCACCGGCACCCTGACCAGTAACGACCTGGCTAGCGCCCTGGGCCAGGGCGGCCGCCTGTCCACCCTGCTCGACGCCGGAGCGAGCCACCCCGACGCCCGCCTGACCTGGGTCATCGACCCGGCGCTGCTCAGCGACGTGAGCACGATGACCAGTCGCTACCAGGTAGGCGGCCAGCCGAGCTGCACCGGCGCCTCCGGCCAGCCGGCCAGCACGGCCGCGGCGAGTTGGCTGGCCGCACTCAGGAAGATCACGCCGGACCAGCCGACCCTGCTCACCCCGTACGCCAACGTCGACATGACGGCCCTGGTCCATCAGGGCCTGACCAGGGATCTCGGCACCGCGTACCGCACCGGCGAGGCGGTGGCGAGCAGCGTGCTGCACGAGACGTTCGGGCACGACGTCGCGTGGCCACCCGGCGGAACCGCGGACCTCTCCGTGCTCACCAACCTCGCCGCCGCCGAGCACGTCGGCACGGTCGTGCTGAACAGCAGCGAGATGCCACCCGTCGTGGACGCCGCCAACCCCTTCCGGCCGGACGACGCGGTCGCCTCGCTCCGGGTCGCGGGCCTGCCGATGAACGTGCTGCTCGCCGATAACACCCTGACCGGGGTGCTCAGGGCCGGCGACACCAGTTCCGGCACCCTGCCGAAGAACACCGAGTTCGCCGTGCGGCAGCGGTTCCTGGCCGAGACGGCGATGATCGCCGCCGAGGCCCCTGATTCCGAGCGCACGATCGTGGCGGCCCCGCCGGACGGCTGGAGTCCGTCCGGGGCCCTCGCCAGCGACCTGCTCGGCGAGACCGCGACCGCCCCGTGGCTGACGCCGACCCCGCTGACCAGCCTGAGCTCGGCACCAGACACCGAACGCACGGTGCACAGGCACTCGCCGCCGGGACGCACGGCGAGCCCGGGCGAGCTCAGCCCCGGCTACCTGAGCAAGGTGCGCGGCCTCGGCGCCCGGCTCGGCGTGTACAAATCCATGCTCTACAAGCCCGCGGCGTCCTACACGCGCTCCCTGGACGAGGCCCTGCTCGCCACGGAGTCGGCCGCCTGGCGCGGGCGCCGCGCGGCGCAGGGCGCGGCGCTGGCCGATCACCTGTCCGAGTACATCAGGAACGCCGACAACAAGGTCAAGATCATTTCGTCCGGCCAGGTGCCGATGGGCGGCGCCTCCGGGCTGGTCCCCGTGTCGATCCAGAACGGTCTGCATCAGGCCATCCGGGTCCGGGTGGTGGCCACGGTGGCCAACTCGCCCCTGCGGACGTCCCAGCTGACCATCGGCCACTTCCAGGACGTGGTGACCATCCCGGCCAACGCGCCGGGCACGGTACGGCTTCCTGTCAACTCCGCGCCGCAGGGGTCAACCCAGATCAAGCTCAGCCTCACCAGCGCGGACGGGACGCCGCTGCCGTTCACCGAGACGTCGCTCACCGTCCTGTCCACCAGGTACGGCCGGGCGATCCTGTTCCTGATCGGCGCCGCGATCGGCGTCCTCGTGCTCACCTCGCTGTACCGTGCCGTCCGGCGGTGGTTGCACGGCGACACGCATCTCGTCAGCGAAGAGGCGGACCCACCGGGTAGCGTCGTGACTGGCACCAGCGACGCGCGACACCCGACGGAGGCACCGGATGACCTGGCCGATGCACGACGCTGGGTCGACGACGCCTGACCCCGGGCCGGACGACGCCCGCCGCCAGCCGCCCCCGTGGCCGCCCGAGCCGCCGTGGCCGGAGGAACCGCGAGACCAGGAGCCCCCCTGGCCGGACCAGCCCGGATCAGGCGAGCCGGGCCCCGGCGACCCAGACCCCTCGCGCCGGGGCCGGCACGCCGCCCCTGACCCGCTGCCGCCGATCGAGGGCCCGATGCCGGGCGGCGGCCCGAGCCCGGCCGAGACGACGCTGCCGCTAGCGCTCAAGTGGCCGGCCCCTCCGACCCGGCCGCACCGCTCGCCAGCCCCCGGCCCGGCCGGCGCTCCGCACGGGTGGCGCCGGGTTCCCAGGACCGGCGGCTACCCACCGCCCAGCCCCGCCCAGCCGCCTCGCCCGCAGCCCACCTTCACGCCGGCCAGGCCTCCCGGACCGCCCGGCGGGCCCGGCGGCCCCGGCGGCGGGCCCCGCGGGCCGGCCAGTCCCGTGGCGGGCGCCCGGCACGCCGGAACCCCGCGGCCCGCCGCGACCCAGCGCTCCAGCCTGGTCCGATCCGGCGCCGGCATGGCGGTCGGCACCCTGGTCTCGCGCGGCACCGGCTTCCTGCGGACCCTCGTACTGGTCTACGCGGTCGGCATCGGGGCGCTCGGCAACGCGTACAACAACGCCAACACACTGCCGAACACGGTCTACTACCTGATGCTCGGCGGCATCTTCACCAGCGTAGTGGTGCCCCTGCTGGTCCGGGCGGCCCGGCGCGACCCGGACCGAGGCGAGGCCTACGCGCAGCGGATCTTCACCCTGGGCGCGCTGGCCCTGCTGGCGGTCACCGTGCTGGCCACGCTGCTAGCGGCTCCGCTGGTGTACCTGTACGCGGGCAGCATCAACGGCCCGCCGGGCAGCCACCTCGCCGCCGAGCACAACCTGATGGTGGTGTGGGCGTACTGGTTCATCCCGCAGATCTTCTTCTACGGGATGAGCTCGCTGATCGGGGCGATCCTGAACACCCGGGGCCGGTTCGCGGCGCCGATGTGGGCGCCGGTCATCAACAACCTAGTGGTCATCGCCGTCGGCGCCCTCTACTTCGTCACGGTCGGCACGAACAAGGAACCGTGGACCATCTCCCCGGCCGGGGTCCAGCTGCTCGGGATCGGCACCACGCTCGGCGTGGTGGCGCAGACCGTGGCGCTGTTCCCGTCGCTGCGGGCGGCCGGGTTCCGGTGGCGCCCCACCCTCGGGTTCCGGCCCGGCGAGGTGTCCGAGATGGGCCGGATGGCCGGCTGGATGTCGGTCTACGTGGTCACCCAGTGGGCCGGCAACCTGGTCGTCCAGATCCTGGCCAACAAGGCGTCGCCCGGAGTGAACGGCTACTCCGCCTACTCGATCGCCTGGCAGCTGTTCCAGCTGCCCTACGCGATCGTGGGCATCTCGGTCATCACGGCCCTACTGCCCCGGATGAGCGAGCACGCGAGCGCCCGCCGCTATTCGCTGGTCAGGGACGACTTCTCGATCGGCGTCCGGCTGGCATCGGTGATCGTGGTGCCGGCCGCCATCTACCTCGGCCTGCTCGGCGGCCCGATAGCCGAGTTCCTGTTCTCCTACGGCAGCACCTCGGCGGTGCACGCCAGGTATGTAGGCGAGGTGTTCGGCCTGTTCTCCCTCGGCCTGGTGCCTTACATGCTCACCCAGCTGCAGCTGCGCGTCTTCTACTCGTTCCAGGACAGCCGGACCGCCGCCTTCGTCGGCCTGCTCACCATGTGCGCCAGCATCGCCGCGGCGCTCATCGCCTGGTCCATGCTGCCCGGCAGCCAGGTGGTGGCCGGGCTGGCCATCGCGTACGGGTTCGCCAACCTGGTCGGGACGGTCGTCGGCTGGGCACTGCTGCTGCGCCGGGTCGGCAGCCTGGACGGGTGGGCGATCGCCCGGAGCCTGACCCGGATGCACCTGGCGACCGTACCCGGCGTCGTCTTCGCGCTCGCCGTCATGGCCGGCGCGGGACATGTCGTCCACAACCCCAGCCCGGCCTATGGCCTCGTGGTCACCGTCGTCGGCGGCGGCGGCGCGATCGGGCTGTACGCCCTCTGTGCCAGGTCACTGCGTGTAGCCGAGTTCGGATTCCTGATGAAGACGATCACGGCAAGGTTCAGCGGCCAGAGAAGCCAACACTAAGCGGTCGGCATTAGCATGGGTGGCAACCTATGAGCACATACACGTCGGAACCCGGAACTCGGCTGGCGGGACGGTACCGTCTCGTCGACCAGGTCAGCTCGGGCACCGGCTGGACGTACTGGAAAGCCACGGACGAGACCCTCGCCCGTTCCGTTACCGTGCTCACTTTCGCGACCGGTTTCCCCCGGGTGACCGAGACCGTGACCGCCGCCCGGGCCGCTAGCCGGCTCGGCGACCCGCGCTTCTCCCAGGTATTCGACGTGGAGGACGGCGAAGAGCTGGCCTACGTGGTGCTGGAGTGGGTGGCCACGGAATCGCTGCTCGACATGCTCTCCGAAGGCCCGCTCGAGCCGGCCCGCGCGGCCGCGCTGGTGGTGGAGGCGGCGCGGGCGATCGCCGGCGCGCACGAAATCGGCCTGGCGCACCTGCGGCTCGATCCGGCCTGTCTGCACTGGACGGCGGGCGGCGGCGTGAAGATCGCCGGGCTCGGCATCGACGCCGCACTGGCCGGGTCGGCCCTGACCGCGTCCGACGACGGCACGGACGACCCGGAACTCACCGACACGCGGGACCTGGCCCGGCTGCTGTACGCCGCGCTAACCGGCTACTGGCCCGGCCAGCCAGGCTCGGCCGGGTCGGCGTCCGGCCCGTCGCCGCAGGCGGCACGGCCAGTACTGCTGCCGCCCGCGCCGGAGAACGGCTCGGGCCTGTGCACGCCGCGCCAGGTATCCGCGGGAGTGCCGGCCGGCGTCGACGACGTAACCTGCCGGGCGCTGTTCCAGCAGCCGAACCGGCACGGGCCGGCCCTGAGCACCGCGGCGACGTTCGCCGACGCCCTAGCCAGTGCGGCCCCGCCCATGCCGTTGCCGTTTTCCACCGCGGCCACGCCGGCCCGGACCGCCCCGTCCGGCTACGGCTATCAGCAGGACGGATCGACCAGCCCGTACCCGCCACCAGAGGCCATGCCGCGCCAGGGGCCGCACCCCGGGCTGCACTCCCGGCCGGGCGGCGGCCTCAAGCCGCCGTCCGAGCGCTCCACCGCGGCCCGTGCCGTCATCGGCGTCGTGATCGTGCTAGTCCTGGCGGCGATCGGGGTGGCCGCCTGGTCGGTCAGCCGCAGCCTGCATCACTCTCCTGCCCCGGCGCCGACCGGGTCTCACTCGTCGTCGCAGAGCGCGGCGGCGGCCACCATCCCGCTCAAGCCGGTCAGCGCGAGCGTCTACGACCCGCTCGGCAGCAGCGGTGACGACGACCCTGCTGAGGCGTCAAAGGCGATCGACGGCAGCGCCAGCACAGCCTGGCACACCAGCTACTACTTCAGCCATGTGTTCGGGAACCTGAAGAAGGGCACCGGGCTGATCCTCGACATGGGCCGACCGGTGCGGCTGAGCCAGCTGACGATCCAGTTCGGCACCAGCTGCTGCACCCATGTCGTGATCGAGGTCGGCAGCAGCAGCACAGCCAACGCCGCGACGCTGAGCACATTCACCCCGGTCCAGAGCTCGAGCGCCGCTCATGACAGCACCACCTTCGACGTGACCAAGCCGGTCACCGGCCGCTACGTGCTGATCTGGATCACCGACCTACCGCCGCTGGCCAGCAACCCCGGCAGGTACGAGACGCTGATCTACGACGTCACCGCGCACGGTTCCACCGCGGGCCAGCCGGGCTGATGCGGCATGCCGGACGACGGCTCGCCAGCTGACCACGAGCTGCTCCGCCGGCACGTGGCCGGGGACGCCGAGGCGTTCGGCGAGCTCTTCCGCAGGCACCGGGACCGGCTGTGGGCGGTGGCGCTGCGCACGCTGTGCGATCCGGAGGAGGCCGCCGACGCGCTCCAGGACGCCATGGTTTCCGCGTTCCGCCGGGCTGCCGACTTCCGCGGTGAGTCCGCCGTCACCACCTGGCTGCACCGGATCGTGGTGAACGCGTCCCTGGACCGGCTGCGCCGCCGCGCCGCCAGGCCTGCCTTGTCCACCGGGGACGAGCAGGCGTTCGAGGCCCTGGTCGCGCAGGACGGCGATCCTGCGCGCGCCTCGGACACCAAGCTGGACGTGGATGCCGCGCTGGGGCTGCTGGCGCCGCAGCAGCGGGCCGCGCTGGTGCTGGTGGACATGCTCGGCTTCTCGGTGGCGGACGCCGCCGCCATCCTGGACACCTCGCCGGGCACGGTGAAGAGCCGCTGCGCCCGGGCCCGCGCCCGGCTGCTGCCGCATCTCGCGCACCTGCAAGGGAACCGATCGGCCAGCGAGAGCGTCTCACCTGCGCAGGGAGGCGACACGTGAGCGGGCAGATGACCCATCTGGACACCGATGTCCTGGCTGAGTTCCGCGCGGGACTCATCACCCGCCGGCGCGGCGCCAGGATCGCCGCGCACCTGGCCGGCTGTGACCGCTGCACGGCCCTGGACGACCAGCTGGCCGGGGTCTGTTCACTGCTGGCCGCCGTCCCGGTGCCGGCCATGCCGGACAGCCTGGCCCAGCGTCTGGACGCGGTGCTCGCGGCCGAGGTGGCCCAGAGAGGCATGACACAGGGAGATCAGGCCGAACGGGCCGACGGTGACGGCACGGCCGAATCCCCCGCGCCCCGGCGGCCGGGCGGCGACCGCGGCTTCCGGCTACTGACGCTGCGCGTGCTCGCGCCCGCGGCTGCCGTCGTCCTGCTGGCCGCGGGCGGCTACGGCCTGAGCCGCATCGGTCTCGGCTCGAGCACCGAGTCGGCCGCCTCTACCTCAGCAGGCCGCGCGGAGCAGGCCGCGCCCGCCGCCGCGCCCACCGCCGCGGCCAGCGCGAAGTCGGGCGCGCACGCCAATGCGCGCGCGGCCGGGCCGACCAAGAGAGCGGTACCGCAGGGGATCACGCCGGCCATCGTCGTCAGGATCAGCCACAGGAACTTCTCCCACGCCGGGTTCGAGCAGCAGGTTCAGGCCGAGTTGCGGGTGCCATCCGGCTCGCTCGCCACGCAGGCCGCGTCGCCGCAGGTCCGCGGCTGCGTGCAGCAGGTGGCCGGCACTTACCGGGTGCAGCGGGTCGAGAGCGTCCGCTACGACGGCAGCCCGGCCACCCTCATCGTGGCCCGCACGGGTGCGGACGATACGGCGTGGATAGCGGCCCCGGACTGCTCCGCCACCCATAGTCACGTGCTCGACACGACATCCCTGCCATAGGGAATCTCCGGGCCCTAGTATCGGTTCACTGGAGTGCCAGTCAGATGAGGGGTTGATAACGGTTGGCAGAGGTGACCGAAGTCCGGAACGTCATCGTCATCGGGTCCGGCCCGTCCGGTTATACGGCGGCGCTTTACGCGGCTCGCGCCGAGCTGAAGCCCTTGGTTTTCGAGGGCTCGGTTACGGCCGGCGGCGCGCTCATGCAGACCACCGACGTGGAGAACTTCCCGGGCTTCCCGGACGCCATCATGGGTCCCGAGCTGATGGACTCGATGCGCAAGCAGGCCGAGCGGTTCGGTGCTGAGCTGCTCTCGGATGACGTCATCGCGGTGGACCTGACCGCGGACCCCAAGGTGGTCAAGACCGATGACGAGACCTACCTGGCCAAGGCCGTGATCATCGCCACCGGTTCCCGGTACAAGGAACTCAGCGTGCCCGGCGAGAAGGAGCTGGGTGGGCACGGCGTCTCCTGGTGCGCCACCTGTGACGGGTTCTTCTTCCGCGGCCACGACATCGCGGTCATCGGCGGCGGTGATTCGGCCATGGAGGAGGCCATGTTCCTCACCAGGTTCGGCAAGTCGGTGACGGTGATCCACCGGCGCGACACGCTTCGCGCCTCGAAGATCATGCAGGAACGGGCGTTCGCCAATCCCAAGATCAACTTCGTGTGGAACAGCGAGGTGGTGGAGGTCCTCGGCCCCGGCAAGGTCACCGGCCTGCGGATCAGGAGCACCAAGGACGGTACCGAGCAAGTGCTGCCGGTGACCGGCATCTTCGTAGCCATCGGCCACGACCCGCGCTCGGATCTGTTCGCCGGGCAGCTCGCCACCGACCCTGATGGCTACCTGCTTGTCGACCAGCCGTCCACGCGCACCGCCATCGAGGGTGTCTTCGCCGCCGGCGACGTCGTCGACCGCACCTACCGGCAGGCGGTCACCGCCGCCGGCACCGGCTGCGCGGCGGCGCTCGACGCGGAGCGCTGGCTGGCCAGCAAGGAAACCTGATAGCACGAGCCGTGCAGGAATTATTCATCGCAAGTCAAAGGGGTGTGATCGCAAGTGGGCGCGACCAAGGTCGTGACGGACGAGACCTTCGAGGTGGAGGTCCTGAAGAACGACAAGCCGGTCATCGTGGATTACTGGGCCGAATGGTGTGGCCCGTGCCGCATGGTCGCCCCGGTGCTCGAGGAGATCGCCACCGAGTACGCGGACAAGATCGATGTCGTAAAGCTCAACATCGACGAGAATCCCGCGGTATCGCAGCGTTACGGCATCATGGCCATTCCGACCATGAACGTGTTCTCCGGCGGGCAGGTCGTCAAGCAGATCGTCGGGGCCAAGCCGAAGTCGGCTCTTCTTCGCGAGCTGGCCGAATACATCTGATCCTGTTCACTCCGAACGGATCAAGCAAAGACCCCTCAGGGTCATGCGAAGCGCCGGTAATACGGGCCGCAGCGCACCCTGGGGGGTCGACGGCGTCATGGACCCGAGCAGCCGCTCCAGCGCCACCTCGACATCCTCCCGCCAGCTCAGCACGGTCCTGAGCTCCATCCGGAGCCGCGGGTAGTGGTGGTGCGGGCGCAGTCTTGAACCCCACCGCGAGCAGGTAATCCACCGGGAGCACACAGGCCGGCGACTCCCAGCGCCGGTCGCCGAAGGCCTCGATGGCGCGCACGCCGCGGCGGGTGAGGTCCTTGGCCATGGCCTGGACGAGCATCCGGCCGATGCCGCCGCCGGCGAACTCGCTGAGCAGGTGAGCGGTCATGAACAGCACCGCGTCGGCGCTCACCGGGCTGGTGGGAAAGGCGATCGAGCGAGGCACGTACTGCGGCGGCGCGAACAGCATGTACCCGGCGGGTACGCCATCGACGTAGGCGATCTTGCCGCAACTGCCCCACTCGAGCAGCACGGAAGAAACCCAGGACTCCTTTTCGAGTTCCAGGTCGCCGCTTTCCTCGGCACGCGCCCGGCTAACCGGGTCAAGTTCCCAGAAAACACATTTACGGCACTTCGGCGGCAAGTCCCCGAGATTATCCAGCGTGATGTTGACGATACGACGTGACATCCTGTTCCCCGGCTTCCGGCTTCCCCGGCAGAATCCACAAGCGTTACCGGGAGATACCCCGTATCCTGGCATGATACTCCGGCCGAGAAGGCCCGGTGGGCCCTTGGGCCCCCAGGGGGGTTTGGGGGGGCGGGCAGCCCCCCCAAGAGCAGGGGGGTCTGGGGGGGATCGTCCCCCCGAAACAACAGGGAGAGGCCGTGACACCCGAACAGCAGCCGATATCGCAGCCGCAACGAATCGACCGCTATGTCGGCCAGTACGCCGAGCGGGCCGTTGGCATGGTGGCTTCGGAAATCAGGGCGCTGTTCGCCGTCGCCGCCCGGCCCGAGATCGTATCGCTGGCCGGCGGCTCACCGTACGTGGCAGCGCTTCCGCTCGACGTCGTCGGCGAGATGATCGGCCAGCTGATCGCCGACCAGGGCGCGACCGCGCTGCAGTACTGCACCGCCCAGGGCGACGCGGGACTGCGGGAGCGGATCTGCGACGTCATGGCGCTGGAGCAGATCCGCGCCCACCCCGACGAGGTCGTGGTCACCGTCGGGTCGCAGCAGGCCCTGGACCTGATGGCCAGGATCTTCGTCGACCCCGGCGACGTGGTGCTGGTCGAGGCGCCCTCCTACGTGGGCGCGCTGGGCGCCTTCGCGTCCTACCAGGCCGACGTGGTGCACGTGGCCATGGACGACGACGGGCTGATCCCGGAAGCCCTCGAGGAGGCCATCGCGCG
>Ga0207646_10008373_pt1 | contig 10372 bp, 10 predicted proteins | sample KBSK5502metaG_FD_184343 | JGI IMG/M metagenome (GOLD analysis project Ga0207646, IMG submission 184343) | Corn, switchgrass and miscanthus rhizosphere microbial communities from Kellogg Biological Station, Michigan, USA - KBS K5-50-2 metaG... | ecosystem: Host-associated > Plants > Roots >...
CAACGGCACATTAATGTTTAAGCAAAGAACTAAGCGAGCTTTGCTCGCTGTGCGGACGAGACGTCCGCGTTCCCAGCGTTAACCTAGTCAGAGCTTCCTAAAGTTTGTCGGACACCTAATGCAAAAACGGGAGCGGCAAAAAAAGATTCTCAATCTGATTCGCGCTAAGCGGATTGGCACCCAGGAAGGGCTGCGGTCACATCTCGAGCGCTCAGGCGTGCCGGCCACCCAGTCGAGCGTGTCGCGCGATTTGGAAGAGTTGGGAGTGATCAAGCATCACGGCGCCTATGCGCTGCCACACGCGAATGGGGACGCGTCCCGTGGACTGCTGAGCCTGGATGTGGCTGGCGATGTTTTGGTGATCGCGAAGTGTCTGCCCGGCCGAGCTTCGGCGGTGGCTGTCGAAATTGACGATGCCGCCATTCCAGAAATCGTCGGTACCCTGGCCGGCGAAGACACCATCTTCATCGCCGTGCACGATCAAAAGGCACAGCGCGCGGCGATTAAAAAGATTTGGGAACTATTTGGATGAAAGAAATGCCGCAGAATCACGAAGACACAGAGAACAATCTGAAATGGGTTTGACTTAGCTCTGTGTCTCTGTGCCTCTGTGGCGGTCTAATGGTGATGGGAAACGGAATCAACAAGATTGTCTTGGCTTACTCCGGCGGACTCGACACGTCGGTGATGCTGCGCTGGCTGAAAGAGCAATACCAGTGCGAAGTTGTCTGCTACTGCGCCGACGTGGGCCAGGGGGCCGAGATGGATGGGCTGGACGAAAAGGCCAAGGCGACCGGCGCGTCGAAACTTTACATCGAAGACCTGCGCGAAGAGTTTGTGCGCGATTACGTCTGGACGGCAGTCAAGGCGAACGCGGTTTACGAAGGCGTCTATTTGATGGGCACGTCGCTGGCGCGCCCCGTGATTGCAAAGCGCCAGATAGAAATCGCAAGGCGCGAGAAGGCCGACGCCGTCTCGCATGGCGCGACCGGGAAAGGTAACGATCAGGTCCGCTTTGAGTTGACTTATTACGCGCTCCAGCCGGACATCAAAGTGATTGCACCGTGGCGCGATTGGGAATTCAAGGGGCGGACGGACTTGATTGCCTATGCTGAAGCTCACGGCATTCCCGTTAGCGCCACGATCGACAAGCCGTACTCAACTGATCGAAACCTGATGCACGTTTCGTACGAAGGCGGAATTCTGGAAGACCCCTGGGCAGAGCCGCCTGAGAATATTTTCCAGATGACTCGCTCGCCTGAGAATGCGAAAGGCGAAGCTGAGTATCTCGAAATTGGTTTCGAATGCGGCGAGCCAGTTTCCATCGACGGCGAGCGATTGGATCCCGTGGCGCTTTTGTCAAAGCTCAATAAAGTCGGTGGTGAACACGGAGTCGGCCGCGTCGATTTGGTGGAAAATCGGTTCGTCGGCATGAAATCGCGCGGCGTCTACGAAACCCCGGGCGTCACGATCCTGCAGGCGGCACATCGGGCGTTGGAATCAATTACGCTAGATCGCGAAGTCATGCATCTGCGCGATTCATTGAGCGTGAAGTTCGCTGAAAGTGTTTACTATGGTTTTTGGTTTGCCCCCGAATTCGATCTCATGCGCAAGATGATCGATGAGACTCAGCAGCCCGTGTCGGGCGATGTGCGTTTGAAGCTGTACCGCGGCAATGTGATTGTAGTTGGTCGCCGCTCGCCAGACTCGCTTTACGACGAGCGCGTGGCGACGTTTGAAGCGGACACGGTTTACAACCAGCGCGATGCGGAAGGATTTATCAAGCTAAATGCGCTGCGGTTGCGACTGCGAAGTAATCGATGATCTACGCCCTTCTTTGCGACTTTGCGTAAAACAGAACTAATAAGATCACGCCCAGGCGTTAAGGCGCAAGAAGAAGTCACCCTGGGTACACTGAGAAACAAATACGAAGAGGCGAAGGAATGGAAGACACGGTAATTGTAGCAGACAAGATTGGATCGGCGACTTCACCGCTCGGTCTTTCGCGAAGCTTAAATGTGGTTGGCGAGAACGCCGCGCCGCGGGCCGGCGATGTGGTGGTGGTGCGCGTGCTGACCGACAACGCGACCTATAACATGCTGGAACTGCCGACGGGCCGACTAGCAAAGGTAAATCCCGGCGATGTGCTTGTGGGCGTCCTCGGCCGAAGGCGCGCGCTAAAAGGCTTCGTGGGCGATGTTCCAGCGACGATCGCCGCCGGCGACGAGCTTCACTTACTAAATCTGGGCGGCGTGATTGGAAGTTGCAGCGGTCACCACTCCAGCCTCAACGATGCGATCAAAGTCGAAGTCGTTGGTCTCGCCTGTAACGATCGACGAGTGATCAGGAACATCGCCGATGTCGCACTACCGCGCCAGGATAATCTCGGTGCGACCGCACCTCTGATAGTGATTGCCGGCGCCTGTATGAACAGCGGCAAGACGTTCGCAGCCACGGAGATAATTCAGCTGGCAACGCGGGCGGGATTGCGCGTAGCGGCCGCGAAACTGTCGGGCATTGCCTGTCTGCGTGACACGCTGAACATGGCAGATCACGGGGCGATTGCGACGGCGAGCTTTCTCGACTGTGGTTTGCCGTCGACTGTCGATGCGGGCGACCTGGCGCCGGTGGCGAAAGCAATCATCGCGCGCCTGAACGAAAGCGCGCCGGATTTGATTGTGATTGAACTTGGCGATGGCATTCTCGGCGGGTACTCAGTCGAATCGGTGTTCGAAGACTCTGAGTTTCGAAATGCCACGGCAGCGTTAATCTTCTGCGCTTCGGACTATGTCGGCGCGTGGGGTGGAATCGAGTTGTTCCGGCGGCGCGGAATCGCGGTGGATTTGATCGCGGGTTCGGTTACTGATTCGAAAATGGGTGAAGACTATATTCAGAACGAATTCGGCGTTCCTGCGGCCAACGCCAGACGCAACGGGGCGAAGTTGTTCGAGATTGTTCGAGACAGGGTTTCAGGTTTTCAAGTCGCAAGTTTCATGTTTGCTTTTGATGGCTTGAGGTGCGCGATACAGAACCGGAGCGGTAGCGACCGGATCAAAAAGCTCAACCTGAAAAAAGAACGGTCAATAAATCGCAGATGAATGCCGGCATCCGGTCGCATCCACCACCCCACGCGGGCTGCCCGCGCAGGGACCGCGGTCCGCTCCCGGTTCCGTAACTGAAACATGAAACTCAAGATAGCAATCTTTGGTGGCTCGGGTTACGGCGGTTCGGAACTGCTCCGTATTCTGTTGTTGCATCCGGACGTGGAGATCAGCCTGGTCACCGCGAATGAGCATGCCGGCAAAGCGGTGGGTGAAGTGCACCGCAATCTCTTCGGGCTGACTGATCTGAAATTCAGCAAGGCGCCTGAAGATTTGGACAACCTGGCCGATCTCGACTGTATCTTTCTCGCTCTGCCGCATGGCCAGGCGATGGAAATAGCGCCCCAGCTTCCGGCGAGCGCCTGTGTTATCGATCTCTCTGGCGACTTTCGTTTGCGCGATCCAGCCACTTTCGCCCAGCACTACGGGCGCGAGCACAGCGCCATGGACGCACAGACACAGTTTGTTTATGGCCTGACGGAAACGAATCGAGAAGTCATCAGAACAGCGCGTCGCGTGGCGAATCCCGGATGCTTTGCTACGGCTACCTTGCTCGGCCTGGCGCCGCTGGTCGCCAGCAATATCCTGACGAACCGCGTCATCGTCGATGCCAAGACGGGCTCGTCAGGGTCCGGCGCCAAGCCGGCGACGAACACACACCATCCCCAGCGAAGCAACTCGTTCTATGCCTACAAGCCATTTACCCATCAACACGTGCCGGAGATTGAGCAGGAACTGACTGCCATCGGCGAGTGGAACAATGAACTCGTTTTCATGACGCATTCGCTGCCGGTTGCTCGGGGCATCTTCGCCTCGATCTATACGGAGACGAAGGAAGAGATTAGCGCCGCCAATGCGCGCGCGATGTTCGAGGAGTTTTACCGCGATTCATTCTTTGTGCGGCTGATCGATGGCAGTCCAGACATCAACTGGGTAAAGAACACGAACTTTTGCGACATTGGGTTTGCCGCACGCGGACGGCAGATGGTTGTCTTCACCGCGATCGACAATCTGGTCAAAGGCGCCGCCGGCCAGGCGGTGCAGAATATGAATTTGATGTTCGGGCTGGATGAAAAGACGGGTTTGATGCTGACGGGTAGTAATCCATGAGCGCCGATCAATCATTCACCCCCGCGCCGATCAAGCCGGCGATCTCGTTGGCGGATCTTGATCGCATTGATATTCGCGTCGGCACCATTCTGTCGGCAGAAGACGTAACCGGTTCGGATAAGCTACTCAAGCTGACTGTTGATTTTGGAGATCATCGTCGCAGCATTTTGGCGGGAATGAAGCAGGAACGCGAGAACCCGCGAGAAATCGAAGGCCGGCAGGCGTTGTTCGTGGTCAATCTGGACCCAAAGAAGATGTTGGGCGAGCTCTCCGAAGCAATGCTGTTCGATATTGGCTATGCCGACGGTGTTGTGCCGGCATTGGCAGTGCCTGCGCGAAACGTTCCGAACGGAACCAGAGCAGGATAATGGCGTGAAGTGGCACGGGCATCTCGTCCGTGAATCACGCGCAAGATGCGCGTGCCACAACCGAACGGATGCGCGTTAGACCGGACCATGAAACCAGAGGCAGCCACAAATTTGGAAGAAGTAATTTCACTCGAAGAGCGATACCAGCTCGCTACATACAAGAAGATGCCGATCGTGGCAGATCGCGGCGACGGCGTTTGGATCTATGCGAGTAACGGCGAACGCTATCTCGATCTCTATGGTGGTCACGCGGTCGCCGCCACGGGACATTGTCATTCGCATGTGGTCAAGGCAATCAAGGAGCAGGCAGACAAACTACTCTTTTATTCCAACCTGGTTTATTCGGAAGCGCGGGCACGCGCGGCTGAAAAATTGGTTTCAATCGCGCCCGATGTGCTGACCAAAGCGTTCTTTTGTAACTCAGGAACGGAAGCGAACGAGAACGCGATGCGCATGGCGCGGATGACCACCGGGCGAAATAAAATCATCACGTTCAGTGGCGGATTTCATGGACGCACGGCCGATGCAATCAGCGCGACGTTCCTCGGCAAGTATCGCGAACTGGGCAAGCCGAATGTGCCCGGCCATCTGCAAGCAGAGTTTGGCGACATCAATTCAGCGCGTGCTCTTGCCGACGATTCGGTTGCGGCGATCATGCTGGAGCCGATTCAATCGATGGCCGGCGTGCGCATGGCTGAGCCTTCCTTCTATCGGGCAGTGCGCGAGCTATGCGACGAGCGTGGGATCATTCTGATTTACGACGAAGTGCAAACCGGAATTGGCCGCACGGGCGAATGGTTTTTCGCCGGCAGTGAAGCGGGTGATGGAGTTGTGCCTGACATCGTTACACTGGCGAAAGCGCTCGGCAGTGGCATTCCAGTGGGCGCCTGCCTGGTAACGGAAAAGGTCGCGTCGCATATCAAAGAGAATGATCTCGGTACGACGTTCGGGGGCGGCATGATCGCGATGGCCGCGGTCACGGCGACACTGGAGGCGATTGAAGAGGATGACATGTTGGAGAACGTGCGCACAGTAGAAGCTTATTTGCGCGCGCGGCTGAAAGAAATCGAGCAGGTTGTAAATGTTCGCGGTCGGGGATTCCTTTTGGGCCTTGAGTTCGCTGACGCGGCGAGACCGATTCATGAGGCTTTGCTGGATCGTCGAATCATAGCCGGCACCTCGAGCGATGCGAAGGTGTTGCGCTTGTTGCCACCGCTGTGTCTGGGAAAGGAAGAGATCGATCTGTTTGTTGACGCTCTGCGGCAGTTGGTTCGAGCGCAATAGGCCGCGGCTCCGCCGCAGCACAGTGCGGTAAGGCTCTGCCTTAGCGATGACTTCAGGAAAGATTTCGCCGAGGCTTAGCCTCGGCGAAGGTTATCAACAGATAGCTAGCCGGAAAGGCGAAGCCTTTCCGCACTGTGGGGCGGCAAAGCCACTAATCGAAGATGCACTTTCTTTCAACGGACAAATTGTCGGCAGGAGAAGTCAATCAACTCCTCGATTTGGCTCGACGTTTCCAGTCTGGCGACGATCAATCGAAGCCGCTCGCCGGGCGATCAGTGGCTCTGGTCTTTTTCAATCCCAGTCTGCGCACGCGGGCGTCGATGCAAGTTGGCGCTTATGAACTCGGCGGAAATGCGGTGGTGTTGGAACCCGGCGGAACCAGTTGGACCCTGGAGCATCGCGAAGGCGCGGTGATGGACGCGGACAAGACGGAACACGTCGCGGAGTTTGTGCGCGTGCTGGGCCGTTACTGCGCTGCGATTGGCGTGCGGACGTTTGCGGCTTTGAAAAACTGGGAAGAAGAGCGCGCGGATCCGATTCTCAATGCCTTCGCCAGGTACTCTGAAGTTCCGATTATTAATCTCGAATCGGCCATGCATCATCCTTGTCAGGCGATGGCCGACATGATGACTATTCGCGAGAAGCTCGGCGAAGCTCGGAAGAAGGTTCTTCTGACCTGGGCGTGGCATCCAAAGCCTCTGCCGATGGCGGTGCCGAACAGCTTCGCACTGGCCGCGGCCCAAATGGGGCACGATCTCGTGATCGCGCATCCGAGTGGATACGAACTTGATGATGAGTTGATGGACACGGTTAGACAAAAAGCGATCGCGGAAGGTGGAAACGTTACAATCTCGCACGAGGTCGATAAAGCATTCGAGGGCGCCGAAGTTGTCTATGCCAAGAGTTGGGGCAGCAAGGACTTCTATGGCGCGCCGGAAAAAGATATCGCCGAGCGCGAACAGTATCGTGGTAAGTGGATCGTTGACGAGCATAAGATGACACGCACGAACTCGGCGATCTTTATGCACTGTCTGCCCTTGCGCCGAAATGTGATTGTGACGGACGGAGTGATTGACTCACCTTCATCGGTGGTCGTGGATGAGGCGGAGAACAGATTGCATGTGCAGAAAGCGATCCTGGCAAAGCTGCTTGGAAAGGAAGACTAGCCGCGGATGAACGCGGATAGACGCGGATTCGAGCAAAGAATTTCTAATGTGGTTCCGATCTGATCCGCGAGTATCCGCGTTAATCCGCGGCCAAAACAAGAATGACTGACACCACTGAAATCGGCAACCAACTGCGTCTGGATCTCCTCCGCGAGGCGCTGCCTTACATTCAGCGCTTCAAAGGAAAAACGTTTGTCGTGAAGCTCTCTGGCAAGGTCACGGAAGCTCATGAGGGGCTGATCTCTTTGGCTGAAGAACTCGCTTTGATGCATCAAGTCGGAATCCGGCTCTGCGTGGTGCATGGCGGCGGCAAGCAACTGAGCGATCTGGCCAAGCTAATGGGCGTCGAGCAAACAATCATCGAAGGCCGCCGGGTAACCGACGACGCCACGCTGGAGATGGCCAAGATGATTTTTGCCGGCAAGATCAATACTGACATCCTGGCGGCGCTCCGTCATCGAGGGGTCGAAGCGGTTGGATTGTCCGGAGTAGATGGCAACATCATTCATGCGGAACGTCGTCCACCAAGTGAAGTGGTCAATCGCGAAACCGGCGCCAGCGAGCAAGTGGATTTTGGCCACGTGGGCGACATCATTCAGATCGACTCGCGTCTGTTGACCGTTCTGCTGGATCAGGGTTATCTGCCGGTGATTTCTTCACTGGGCGCGGACGCCGAAGGAAAAGTCTTCAACATTAACGCCGACACGATCGCCGCCGAGATCGCAATTCAGCTGCAGGCCGAAAAGTTAGTCCTGCTAACGGATGTTGACGGCATTCACCTGCGTGCAGGAGATCCGCAATCGAAACTTTCGCGCCTTACCGCCGACGAAGCCGAAGCTCTGATTAACGCAGGAACCGCCACCGGCGGAATGATTCCCAAACTACAAAACATCATCGAGCTCTTGCGGCGCGGGGTGAACAGCGCACACATCATCAACGGTACGTCGCGCAACGCTCTGCTCGCGGAAGTGTTCACTGATAAAGGTACCGGAACGATGATCGTGGCGTGAGGCTCAAACCTGGGAGTCATTCAAATCTCTCAAACACCACCAGCTTCCCGTGAAAATCAAAGGTCAGAAGGAAGTCTTGGAAGAAACCGTTCCCAATAATCAGTTGATACTTCTTCTTATCGTGTCCGGTGCCAGCAGGCCAAAAAGAAACGGGGACCGAGTCGGCGTACAGTCTCCCGATCCGAACTGACTTGAGAAAACCGCTCTTGCCTTTGAACTCGCCGTTATACCCGGCCGAAGTTTCGGGCTTTGCATTGCCGGCTTCTTCTTCCAGGCCGAGCATTGTTATCGCTTCCGGAGTCAGAGCAAATGTGTCGCTCGATCCAGTGTCGAGGGTGGCTCGCATTTTTTCACCATTGACGAAAACGGAGTCGATGAGCACGTCATTCTCGTACCGAAAAGCGACTACCGTTCGCTCGACAGTGTTCGGCATGTTCTGAATTCCAGGATAGGGAGTCTCGGCATAGAAACGTATCTTTGAAGCCGGATAGTCAATCTGGAAGATCCGGTCCCTGAAAAAGCTGTAACCGAGCACTCCGTGAATCGGCCTTCCAAGTTTGGCGGATAACTGTGTGAGGTCAATGGCCGCCGCTAATACTTCCTTCGCGGTAACATTTCCCAGCACGACGTCCGGAACTTTCGTCGGATAGACCAGGTTAGTTTCAGCGCCGCCGCCCGTCCCCGGATAGCCCTTTGAGCCCAGCTTCAGGCCGAGCTCCCGCGCGGTCACCAGGTCAATCGCCGACGGATCGGTGTCCGTGTCGAAAAGCATGTTGAAGGGACCTTTGCCGGCGATCTTCACCTGCACCACGATCTGATTTCGGACGAATTCGAAAGGGACTTCCGCCGAGGGCGCCTGGTTCTGCGCATATCCACTCTGGAAACCGGCGAAGAGAAGCAACATGACGCCAAGCGTCAGCGCGAAATTGACTGTTAGTTTTCTAAACATATGGTGAATATTCGAGGCTGAGACGCAAATAGTTTCGGGTTCCATTCCATTTCCGGTCTGCGAATGACCATATCGTACATGACTCGGCAGGAATGCCAGCCTTTCTTGTCTCCACCAATAGATATTTTGCGTTCAGTCCAGAGGAAACCGAGATCGTCGTGCGTTTTTCTGCTCGACTATTCCGTCGTGGCACGGTCATTGCCCATAGCTGCGGCGGAGGTCAGCTGATGAAAAAGTTATTCGCACTATTGTTAACCATCGCGATTCTGGCGGTGGCCGCGGCGCCAAGCTTCGCACAGGGTCGAAGTTGCCGCAGCCGCAACTACGATTCACGTAACTACGATTCAAGGTCCTACGATTCACGCTCTTATGATTCGCAAGGTTATTACGACAATTCGCGAGCCTACTATGACTATGGGCCGCAATACCGTGGTCGAAGCACTTGGAATCAACATCGAGACAAACTGACCGTCGGAGCCGGAACCGTGGGCGGTGCGATTCTCGGCGGTTTGATTGGTGGTCGGCGAGGCGCAGCGATCGGTGCGCTGGCTGGAGCCGGGGGCTCAGCGCTCTACACTTACAAAATGCGACAGCGCGGATACCGCTACTGAGCGCGCGAACATCTTGGGTTCGGTTGTCATCAAAGACGACCGTGGGTTGAGGCCGGGTTGTGAAGGGGAGAGCGCGATCCGGCCTCGATTACTTTAAAAAAATATTGGGTTCGGTCGTCTCTTGATGACCGTTGATTGAGGCCGGATTGCGAAGGGGAGAGCGCAGTCCGGCCTCAAATTTTCTGTCGAGTGTTACCGGAGAATTCAAAGTGAGACAGGCGTTCCGCTCTTGGGTCCACGCGCAAGATGCGCCTGCCACTGTTACGGATAGATCAGATTGTAGAGTTTTTCGGCCCAGTCCTCATCTAAATTCTGCAGGATAACATATTGCTCGATCGCCCCGTCGCGATTGCCCTGGGCCAGCAGGGTCTTGCCCAGATTGAAATAGGCCTTTCCGAAATCCGGCTTTAGCCGAATGGCCTGACGAAAAGCTTCCACCGAGTCATCGTGCCGGTTCATCGCTTCATAAGCTTCGCCCAGATTGTTCTGCGCATTCGCGTCGCCCGGCCTTAGGATGGCGAGTTGCTTAAAGGCTTCGACAGCCTCGGGGTATTTCCTGGTTTGCAGATAACGTAGACCAAGACGGTCATAGGCGCGGGCATAGTCCGGCTTTAATCGCAGCGCGTGTTTGTACGCCTGAATCTCTTCATCGAATTGCCCCCAATCGCGATACGTCAACCCGAGGGCATAGTAAGCATCGGCCGCGTTGTAGGGATCCAGTTTGATTGACTGGCGATAAGCCGCTTCGGATTCGCGATATTGCTTCAGATAAT
>Ga0207646_10008376_pt1 | contig 10370 bp, 7 predicted proteins | sample KBSK5502metaG_FD_184343 | JGI IMG/M metagenome (GOLD analysis project Ga0207646, IMG submission 184343) | Corn, switchgrass and miscanthus rhizosphere microbial communities from Kellogg Biological Station, Michigan, USA - KBS K5-50-2 metaG... | ecosystem: Host-associated > Plants > Roots >...
CTGGTCCTGCCAACTGCGCCGCCGACCTCGACGCCGACACCGGTGCCACCGACCGCGACGCCGGTCCCGCCAACTGCGACGCCGGTCCCGCCGACGCCGACCTCGACACCAACCTCGACGCCGACGCCGATACCGCCGACTGCGACGCCAACCTCAACGCCGACGCCGGTGCCACCGACAGCGACGCCGGTCCCGTCGACCTCGACACCGACGGCAACGCGTACGCCGACAGCGACGCCGACTGTGACGCCGACTTCGACACCGACAGCGACGCCAACCCCGACGCCGACGACGACGCTTCCGCCGACGCCGACTTTCACCCCGACACCCACGCCGACCTCGACGCCGTCCGGTCCGACTCCGACACCGACGGTGACCCCGACGCCGACCCCAACTCCGACTCTGACCCCGACGCCGCCGTTCGTCGCGACATCTACGCCCAGTCCGACTCCGAGTCTGACCCCGACGCCCCCATCACTCGCTGCGGACTTCCACACGCTCACGCCGTGCCGCATCGCGGACACGCGCGACGCGAACGGGACGTTTGGCGGGCCGCCGCTCGCCGCTGGCAACGTCCGGGACTTTCCGGTGGCCGGGGTGTGCGGGGTCACATCGACCGCCAAGGCCGTCGCGGCCAACCTGATCGCCGTCCTCCCGACGACGGAGGGTTACCTGACGGCCTATCCCGCGGGCGCGTCGCTCCCGCTCGCGAGCACTCTCAACTTCCGAGCAGGGATCGTCCGCGCGAACAACGCAATCCTCGGACTCGGGACGTCCGGTCGAGTGTCGGTATTCTGCGGGATGCCGTCGGGCTCGACGAACTTCGTCCTCGACGTCTCGGGATACTTCGAATAGACGAGAAGGCAGCGGTTCAGGCCGCCGCCCGTCCGGACCGGGTTCGACCGGCCGTTACGTTCGCGCGAGCAGAATCACGACGACCAGGAAGGACATCAGCTGAACGCCCGACCGTTAGGCCGCAGGGGGGCCTTCTCAATGAGCTCGTATTGCGCGGAATGAAGAGTCATCCGACTCCCGAGCCGCTATGCCCGCAGTAACTCCGGACAGCGCTGTCGGGGTCAGCCCATCCATCCGTTGCTGGTCGAGCGAAGGTCGAGGGTCGCCTCTCTCCGAAAACGCCCAAACCCGCCACGCAAGAGGCGGCTCTCTTACGGGAATTTTCGCTTCACGCCGACGCCCGCGAAGTGCGGACGGTCCTTCCGTCCGGAGGGATTTGGCGAAGAGGGCAGGATTTTCCCGCCGGAAATAGAATTCCGCCGCCGTGACGCTTTCGCAGGGTTCGAAGCTCGGTCCCTACGAGATCCTCGCGCCGATCGGCGCGGGCGGGATGGGGGAGGTATACAAGGCGAAGGATGAGCGGCTGAAGCGCGACGTCGCGATCAAGGTGCTGCCAGTCTCCTTCTCGGCCGATCCGGATCGTCTGCGGCGTTTCGAGCAGGAGGCTCAGGCAGCGGGCGCACTCAATCATCCCAACATCACCGCCGTCTACGACATTGGACAGCACGACGGCGCGCCCTACGTCGTCCAGGAGCTTCTCGAAGGCGAGACCCTTCGCGCGGAGCTTGCAGGCGGACGATTCTCCCAGCGAAAAGCGATCGACTGCGCACAACAGCTCGCTCACGGCCTGGCGGCGGCGCACGAGAAGGGAATCGTGCACCGAGACCTCAAGCCCGAGAACGTCTTCGTTACGAAGGACGGGCGCATCAAGATCCTCGACTTCGGCCTGGCCAAGCTGACGCACCAGGAAGTCGGGTCCCAGGCCACCAGCCTTCCGACTGCCACCGCCGGCACCGAGCCCGGCGTCGTGCTGGGAACCCTCGGCTACATGGCGCCCGAGCAGGTTCGGGGTAAGCCTGCCGACGCCCGCTCGGACATCTTCTCCTTCGGCGCGATCCTCTACGAAATGCTCTCGGGGCAGCGCGCCTTCCGGGGTGACTCGGCCGCGGACACCATGTCGGCGATCCTGAAAGAAGACCCGCCGGATCTTTCCGTGACCAACCAGTCCATCTCGCCGGGCCTCGAGCGGATCGTGCGGCATTGCCTGGAAAAGAACCCCGAGCGCCGCTTTCACTCCGCGCACGACCTCGCCTTCGATCTGAAGGCCCTTTCCGGCGTATCGGTCACCGGACTGATGGCACCTGCGGTTCGCGAGCGCCGGGCGAAGTGGACGCTCGGCGCCGCCGGACTCGCGCTCTGTGTCGCCGTGGGCCTTGCGTCGTTTTTCGCGCGTCCCGTGACGGCCGATGGGACGCGCGATGGGATCGTCTCCCCGGACGGCGCGCTCCTTCTCGTCCAGGGAGGCCGCGACGAGTACCAGATCTACCCGTCAGCCGGAGGAGATCCCCGACCCGTTTCCTCGCTTGCGCCGGATGACGTCGTGGCTCGCTGGACCGCTGACGGCCGTGGCTTCCTGACCAATCGTTGGTCGGAAGTGCCCGCCCGCCTCGAGCGCGTCGACTTTGCGACGGGACGCCGGGAGCTCGTTCACCGTCTCGCTCCACCGGATCTCGCCGGCGTTGTCCGGATACAAAATGTGACGCTCGCGGGCGACCAGAAGGTTTACGCCTACTCTGCCATACAGCGTCGGTCCGACCTCTTTCAGGTTGACGGAGCGCGATGACGCTGACGACCTCTTGGTTGCCGTGAGTTCGGGCCGCTACGGCAGCGAGTACTCGCCGTCGACCTTGTAGGTCATGCTCCCGTCGGCGTTGGCCGTGCCCTTGTAGGTCCCCTTGCCCTTGATGCCCTTCAGCTTCCCGGTGCCGCTCGTGAAGCTCCAGGTGCCCCCGTCGCTGACGTTCTTTCCGTCCTTCAGCTTGCCCGAGCCCTGAAACTTGGCGGTCGCCGTGTCGCCGGTGGTCGTCGTGGCCAGGTGATAGCCGTTGGACGAGCTCGTGTCGCCGGACATCTCGTTCAGACTGGTGGAGACGCCATCCTTGTACGCCTGGCCTGGCCCCCCACCGAAAAACCGGTCCAGGTGCACTGGGCCTGGCCGATCGCGAAGGAGTGGTTGGGCTGGTCACTGACGGCAACCGGGGGCGGGGAAGCGGGATCCATTTTGCACGTGGCCGTACCGGCAGTCTTCGTCGCCGCGGAGAGGCTGACTGCCACCAGGACACCGAGGAAAAGAAGTGAGCCGAATCGAGTTTTCATGGTTCCCTCCTCGTTGTTGCGCTCGATTCTATGCTCGCTGACTCGCGACAGCGTTTCGTCTTCGACGATGCCGAGGCCGCTCGCCCGTCCGCGCTGTAGAATCCGAGCCTCTTTCGCATATCCAGTTCCAAGCTCGGTGGTGAGCCGTTGAAGAACTCCGGGGTGATTCCGTCGTGATCGGCCGTAGCTTCGCCCAGTACCGCGTCACCGCCTCGATCGGCGCCGGCGGGATGGGGGAGGTCTATCGCGCGACCGACACCCGGCTCGGCCGCGACGTGGCGATCAAGGTGCTGCCGGCCGCCATGGCCGGCCATCCCGAACGCCGCCAGCGCTTCGAGCAAGAAGCGCGCGCGGCCTCGGCCTTGAACCACCCCAACATCCTGACCGTCTACGACATCGGTGAAACCGACGGGACAACCTATATCGCGATGGAGCTCGTGGAAGGAAAGACCCTTCGCGAGCTCCTGGCGTCGGGAGAACCGCTCCCGACGAAGAGGCTTCTCGACATCGCCGTGCAGACCGCCGACGGTCTCGCCAAGGCTCATGCGGCCGGGATCGTGCACCGGGATCTGAAGCCCGAGAACCTGATGGTCTCGAAGGACGGCTACGTCAAGATCCTCGACTTCGGGCTGGCGAAACTGACCGAAACGGTTTCGCAGGACGCGTCCGGGTTGCCGACCATGATCGGGGCGACCGAGCCCGGCACGGTCATGGGCACGGCCGGGTACATGTCGCCGGAGCAGGCGAGCGGCCAGCCCCTCGACTTCCGCTCGGACCAGTTCACCCTCGGCGCGATCTTCTACGAGATGGCGACGGGCAAACGTGCGTTCCAAAGAAAGACCGGCGCCGAAACTCTCGTCGCGATCATCCGGGAGGAGCCCGAGTCGCTCGGACAACTCGCGCCGAAAGCCCCGGCCCCGATTCGATGGATCGTCGAGCGCCTGCTCGCGAAAGATCCGGAAGAGCGTTACGCCTCCACCAAGGACCTGGCGCGTGATCTGAAGAGCGTCCGCGACCATCTCTCGGAGACGTCGGCCTCCGGCGGACTCGAGACGGCCGAACCCGCCCGCCCGCGCCGGCGCGGATGGGTTCTGCCGGCGGCCGCCGCGCTCGCCGCCGGCCTCGCCGGAGGATTCTTGCTTCGCGGCTTGACTGCGAGCGCGAGGACGGGCGCGCCCGTCGAGCTCTCACTGCTGACCTACGCGCGCGGTTCCATCATGTCCGCGCGGTTCGCTCCGGATGCGCAAACGGTCGTTTACGCCGCCTCCTGGGAAGGGCTACCCCTCGATGTCTTCACGACGCGGCCGGGGAGCTCGGAATCGCGCTCGCTGGGGCTCGCCGGAGCCGGCCTGCTCGCGATCTCCTCCACGGGTGAGCTGGCGATCTCTCTCAACCGTCACTTCATGTTCGGCTTCGAGACGGCCGGGACGCTGGCGCGGGTTCCGCTGGCGGGCGGCGCGCCGCGCGAGGTCCTCGAGAACGTCGAGGACGCCGACTGGTCGCCCGACGGCAAGAGCCTCGCGGTGGCGCGCCACGTGGGGAACCGCAACCGGCTCGACTACCCGATCGGAAAAGTGCTATACGACGCGCCCGGCTGGGTGAGCGACGTGCGCGTCTCGCCCGACGGGCATCTCGTCGCCTTCATCGACCACGCGTTGCGCGGAGACAACGTCGGCACCGTGAAAGTCGTCGACACGGACGGCAAGGTGCGGTTGACTGGCCCGTTAGCGATCTCGGGACTCGCGTGGTCTCCGCGAGGCGACGAAGTCTGGTCGAGCGGACGCGACAGCATCTCGGCGACTTCGCTTTCGGGCAAGACCCGGGCGATCTGGAACGTTCCTGCGGGATTCCTTCGGGACGTCGCGCGCGATGGCCGTGTTCTCTGCGGCGTGAATTCCTCCCGCCGCGAGATCGTGGGCGTTTCCGGGGCCGACAGAGTCGAGCGCAATCTCACCTGGCTCAATTGGTCCTTCCCCAAGGGCATCTCCTCGGACGGGAAGACGGTTCTCTTCGAAGAGCAGAACATCCAGCCTCAAGGCGTCTATCTGCGCAAGCTCGACGGCTCTCCCGCCGTCCGCATCGGGGACGGAGGCGCGTGGGGCTTCTCGCCGGATGGACGCTGGGTCCTGACGACGCGGCGGGAGAGAGAGAAGGACTCTCAGCTCACGCTCCTGCCCACCGGAGCCGGAGAGCCGAGACCGCTCCCGAAGGCCGATATCCTGGTCCAGGCGGCGACCTGGTTTCCGGACGGGCGCCGGATCCTCTTTTCCGGCTTCGAGCCGGGGCACGGCTCGCGGCTCTTCGTTCAGGACATTCCGGACGGAAAGCCCCGTCCCATCACCCCCGAGGGAGTCGGCATTCGCTTCGAAGTCGTGTCGCCGGACGGCAAGTGGGTCATGGCGACCGGGACGGACCGTCGGATCGCCATCTATCCGACCGAGCCCGGCGAACCCCGTCTGGTGCCGGGAATGGAGCCCGACGACATCCCGCTCAAGTGGACCTCCGACGGCGCTTCGATCTTCGTCTACCGCCCGTCCGCGCCTCCGCTCCGCGTCGAGAAAGTTGACGTGAAGACGGGGCGCCGCACACTCTGGAAAGAGATCCGACCCCCCGACCCGTCCGGCGTCGAACAGGTCGGCCCGGTGCAGATCACGCCGGACGAGACGTCGTATGTGTACTCCTACCGTCGAGCGCTCGACGAGCTCTACCTGGCGACCGGGCTGCGCTGAGGAACCCTTCCGAAACCCCGAAGAGCAGGGCCGCCCGGGAAGGTATGATCCGTCCACCTTTGGAATGCCAGTCGGCACCTGAATTCCAACGAGATTGTTTTGCGCGAAGGAGTTAGTCATGCGGAAGAACCCGTTCATGGTTTCCCTGGCAGTGTGTTGCGCCATCGTTCTCTCGAGTTCGGTCGCCCTCGCGGCCGACAATTGGCTGGGCACCTGGAAGCTCGACGCCGCGAAATCCAGGTACAAGCCGGGACCCGGACCGAGAAGCCTGACGCTGAAGTTCGAGTCGACGGTCGACGGGATCAAGCTCACTTCGGATGGGGTGAACGCCGAGGGAACCGCGACCCACGGCGAGTACGTGTCCAGGTTCGACGGCAAGGACGTTCCGTGGACGGGCAACCCGGACGCCGACACGGCCTCGGCCAAGAAGATCGACGACAACAGCTACGTAAACGTCTGGAAAAAGGATGGCAAGACGACGATCACCGCGAAGGCTGTCGTCTCGAAAGACGGAAAAACCTTTACCACCTCGCAGAAGGGAACGAACGCGAAGGGCCAGACCGTGAACAACACGGTAGTCTTCGACCGGCAATAAAGCCGGCGTCCAACAGACTCCCTTTCGCGCTCCGGAAGAGGCGCCCGTCCGGCTACCAGATCCGGATGCGATCCTCGGGCTTCACGTAGTTCGCGTCGCCCTCCTTCACGTCGAACGCCGCGTACCAGGCGTCGACGTTGCGGAGCGGGGCGAACGCGCGGACGGCGCCGGGCGAGTGCGGGTTCGTCGCGAGGAGCTGGCGGAGGGCGTCGTCGCGGATGAGCGTCCGCCACACCTGCCCCCACCCGAGGAACACGCGCTGCTCGCCGGTGAAGCCGCCGATCACCGGAGCCGGCTGTCCATTCAGCGACCGCCGGTACGCGTCGAGCCCGAGCAGGACACCGCCGAGGTCACCGATGTTCTCTCCCATCGTGAGCCGGCCGATGATGTGGAGGCCCGGCAGCTGCGGAAAGTTGTACGCCTCGTACTGTGCGCCCAACTTCGTCGCCTGCGCGTCGAACCGCGTCGCGTCTTCCGGCGCCCACCAGTCGCGGAGCATTCCGGTGCCGTCGGACTTCCTTCCCTGGTCGTCGAAACCGTGCGTGATCTCGTGGCCGATGACGCCGCCGATCGCGCCGTAGTTGACGGCCGGGTCCGAATTCGGATCGAAGAACGGCGGCTGGAGAATCGCCGCCGGGAAGACGATCTCGTTCTTCACCGGCGTGTAGTAGGCGTTGACGGTCTGCGGTGTCATTCCCCACTCCAGCCGGTCGATGGGTTTGCCGATGCGGTTCACGTCGCGGTCCCACTCGAACTTCCCGGAGCGCTCGGCGTTCCCGACGAGGTCCCCCTCGCGGATCACGAGCGCCGAGTAATCGCGCCACTTCGCCGGGTAGCCGATCTTGACGCCGAACTTCGACAGCTTCTCGAGCGCCCGGGCCTTCGTCTCCGCGCCCATCCACTGTAAGTTCTCAATGCGGCTCTTCATCACCGCGAGGAGGTCGGCGACGAGCTTCTCCATCTTGGCCTTCGACTCCGCCGGGAAGTACTCCGCGACGTACGTGCGGCCGATCGCTTCGCCCATCGACTCTTCGGCCGCGTCGACGGCGCGCTTCCACCGCGGGCGCTGTTCCTCGGCGCCATTCAGGAACTTCGAGCGGAACTCCCAGTTCGTGTCGACGAAGCGTTTCGAAAGGAGCGGCGCCGCGTCGTCGGCGACGCTGAACGCCTCCCACGCCTTCAGCGTCTCGACCGGCGTGTCGGCAAAGATTGCCGCGAGCTTGGGAACCGCAGTGTTCTGCCGGACGACGACGCGGTCGGCCTTCCCGAGGTCGGCTTCCCTGAAGTAGACGCGCCAGGGGAATCCCGCGGCGCTCTTCTCGAGGTCGGCGGGCGTCGCCGGGTTGTAGGTCTTGTCGCGGTTCCGGCTCTCGGCGCGCGTCCAGTGCGCGTCGGCGATCTTCGTCTCGAGCGCCACGACGTCAGCGGCGTTCTTCTCGGGCTCCTCCCACCCGATCAGGCGCAGCACGTCCGCGACGTATTTCTGATAGCGGTCCTTCTGCGGCTTGTAGTTGTCCTTCAGGTAGAACTCGCGGTCGGCGAGGCCGAGGCCGGACTGGGAAAGGTAGAGCGCGTACTTGTCGGGGTTCTTCGCGTCATCCGTCACATTCGGGCCGAAAAACGATCGGCCGAAGCCGGCGCGGGAGCGGGCCATGAGGACGGCGACGTCGTCGCGCGACCCGGCTTTCCGGATCGCGTCGAGCTGCGAATGGATCGGCTTCGCGTCGAGCTTCTCCGCGGTTCCTTCGTCGAGGAACGTGCGGTAGATCGCGGCGACTTTCGCCTCGTCCGAGCCGGGCTTCAACTTCTTGTCCGCCGCCCACCGGTCCAGGAGGGCGCGCTCCCGCGCCTCGGAGAGGTCGCTCAGGATCGCGAACGCTCCGTAACTCGCCCTGTCCGGCGGGATCTTCGTCGTCGCGGCCCACTTGCCGTTGACATAGCGGAAGAAGTCGTCGCCCGGCTTGACGGAGCGATCCATTCCCTCCAGATCGACGCCCCACGTCCCGTAGCGCTGGGCGGCGGTCGGGGCGGTCGGCGTCGCCGGCTCTGCAGCGCGTGCATCCGGAACGAACAGAGCCAGGGAAATCGCGAACGCGGCGAGCTTCGAGAACATCGTGTGTTTACCTCTTCTGTTTGCCACCCGAAACGAGCGGGCGCGAGGATAACAAATCGGTATCGAGAAAAAATCCGACGCGCGGCGCGTCGTCTCGGCGTTTTTCGTTTCTGCGCTCCGAGAGACGCGCTTCTTACTTCTCCTTCAGCTGGACGCACACGCAACACATGCCGGTCACGGGGGCGAGGACCGGCTTCGCCGCGGGGAGCTCGAGCCCTTCGACGACGCCTTCGATCAGCGCGAGGTTCATCCCGCAGACGAGGTCCTTGTGCTCGCTTGCCAGGGCATGGAACGGACAGTTGCGGAGCCGCAGGTCTCCGCCCGCGGCCTCGGGCTCGTATCCCTGTGCCGTGAGCGCGTCCACCATCCCGGCGAGAAGTCGCTTCCGTCCGGGTCGCGAGCCGGCCCGCGCCCGGGCCTCCACGCCGATCTGCTCACCGATACCCCGTGCCGTCTTGACGAGCGCTTTCCGGGTCCTCGGAGCGTCACTCGCGTCGATCGCGGTAGCCAGAATGCGAGCCGCCAGCTCGTATCTCCGTGGCGGCAGGGTGACTTCGACCTGGCGGTCCGACCGCCGGTACAGCTTGGCCGGTCGTCCGGCGCCGGGGCCGGAACGGCCCGACAAACGCCGGAAAGAGACTTCGAGCAACCCCTCCTCGACCAGCCGGTCGAGGTGGAATCCGGCCAGGCTTCGCGAAATCCTGGCCGCCCGCGCGGCTTCGTCCCGGCTCACGTCCCCTGCCCGGCTCGCGACGTAGAGGTAGAGCTCGCGCCGCGCGGGCTCGCCGAGCGAGGCCAGGCCCGCGATTTCCTGCTCGAGCTTTCGGGCCGTCACGGGGAGATTCTAAAACAAATAAAAGTTTTTTAAATCACTTCGAGCAACCGCTCCGTATCTATAATAGCAGAGATTGATTTTAGAGACCTTTTCATAAGGAGAGACTTCATGCCCTCGATTTTCGCCGTCCTCGCATTCACCCTGATGGTTCCGACATCTCCACCCGTTCATTCGATCGGCGCCGTCCATTCGGCGCCCGCCGCCTCGATCCCTCTCGATCGGAATGCCTTCCACGACGCGATGCGCAAGCTCTGGGAGGACCACGTGACCTGGACGCGCCTCTACATCGTCAGCGCCGCGGCCGGTCTGCCGGATACCCAGCCGACCGCGGAGCGCCTGCTCCGGAACCAGGTCGATATCGGCGACGCGATCAAGCCCTTTTACGGCGAAGCCGCCGGCGAGCGCCTCACGGCTCTCTTGAAGCCGCACATCCTGATCGCGGCCGAGCTGATCGACGCCGCCAAGGCGAACGACAGCAAACGAGTCCAGGACGCGTCGGCGCGCTGGTATGCCAACGCGTACGAGATCGCCGACTTCCTGAACTCCGCGAATCCCGCCAACTGGCCGCGACAGACGCTCCGCTCCGAAATGCGCCACCACCTCGATCTGACGCTCCAGGAAGCACAGGCCCGGCTCCGCGGCGACTGGTCGGCCGACATCGCCGCCTACGACACCGTCCATCAGCACATTCTGGGAATGGCGGACGTGCTGTCGAAGGGCATCGTCAGCCAGTTCCCTCGGAAGTTCCGGTCGTGAGCACGGTTCCGGAGCGGTCGGGCGGGGCGATCGAGCCTCGCCCGATCCTTCCGAACGTGTACCCGATGGTCCACCCGCCGGCCGTCGCCGGCGCGGAAGAGTTTCCGGTCGAACGGGTCGCGGCCGCGTTCCGTGGTTTTCTCGAGTCGCTCGGCCTGGATCTCGAAGATC
>Ga0207646_10008377_pt1 | contig 10370 bp, 3 predicted proteins | sample KBSK5502metaG_FD_184343 | JGI IMG/M metagenome (GOLD analysis project Ga0207646, IMG submission 184343) | Corn, switchgrass and miscanthus rhizosphere microbial communities from Kellogg Biological Station, Michigan, USA - KBS K5-50-2 metaG... | ecosystem: Host-associated > Plants > Roots >...
GGTGGGTTCGAACACCGGGAGCGGAGGCGGCGGCGGGGGCGGCGCGTTGGTGATCGCGTCCTCTGCCACCATCACCTTGACCGGCCAGATTCTCGCCCAGGGAGGCACAGGCGGCGCGTTCTTCACGACCGGCCAGGCCGCGGGCGGCGGTGGAAGCGGAGGCTCCGTGCGGCTGATCGCGACCTCCATCACGGGCTCCAACGGCACGATCAATATCGCCGGCGGCGCGGGAGGCAACGTGAACACCGGTAACGACGGCGGCGCGGGCAGCGCCGGCCGCGTGCGCGTCGAGGCCTTCACCAACACGCTCGCCGTGGGGCTCGGCACCGGCACGGTCGGTGTGCTGTCGGTGGGGGCGCCGACGTCGGTCACGCTGGCCAATGCGCCGAGCCTCCGAATCGCGGCGGTTGGGGGAGTCGCGGCTCCTGCGGCACCGTCCGGTTCGTTCACAATCGCGGACGTCGTCTTGCCGCCTACCACCACCAACCCCGTCGCGGTCAGCCTCGCCGCGGCCAACATCCCCGTCGGCACGACGGTGACCGTGACCGTGAAGGGCCTCTATGACTCGGCCAGCTCCGCGACCAGCACGCCCCTGGCCGGCACCCTCGCCGCCTCCACCGCAACGGCCAGCGTGACGATCCCCACCACCGAGCCGAGCATCGTCGGCGCCTCGGCCAGCTTCCTGCTGACGGCCGCGACGGGCGGCGGGCCCGTCTATGTCAACGGCGAGGAAGTCGAGCGCGTGCGCGTGACCGCGACGCCGGGCGGCCCCTCCACGGTCGCCTACGTCACCAAGTCCGGTCGTGAGGTCCCCATCAGCACCGCGCGATGATCACGTGGTTCGGAGCGATCGTCCGGCAGCGCGGCCCGCTGCGCTTCGTCTTCGAGGTCCTGCTCGTCGTGCAGGTCCTTCATCTCGGCGAGCACGTGGCGCAGATGATCCAGCTCTACGTCCTCGGCTGGCCGCCCGCGATCGCCCGCGGCATCGTCTCCAACCTCGATGTCGAAAAGGTCCACTTCTTCTGGAACCTCGCCGTCATCGCCGTGCTCGGCTGGCTGGTCGCCCGCGGCCTCCGGTCGCGCTGGCTCCTCGCGACGCTCGCGTGGAGCGTGCTGCACACCTCCGAGCACGCGTTCCTGCTGACCAACGCGTTGCTGCACGGCCTGGAGAGTCAGCCCGGCATCCTGGGTGCCGGCGGCTGGCTGGCGCGACACGGCTGGGACGTGCCCGGCCTCACGACGTGGTCCAGGGCGACCATCCACTTTGCCTGGAACACGGGCGAGGTGGCGTTGCTGCTCCTCGCGTACGCCGCCGTCGCGGGCGTGCGCCGGCCGCGGCTGGCGGCGCCGGCGCGGGCGCTCGTGGAGCGCATGGCGATCCTGTGCCTGATCGTCCTGATTCCCTCGACCGCGACCGCGCCGGTCGAGACGATCACCGCGCTCGCTCCGACGGAGATCTGGGTCGACGGATTCCGAACCGTCAACGGCATCGTCGTCGACGACCACGACAACCTCTACGTCTCCGACGCTGATGCCGGCACCGTGACGCGCGTGGCGCCGGATCGCAGCCGCACCGTCGTCGCGACCGGGCTCGACCGGCCCATCGGCCTCGCCCTCGATCTCAGCGGCCGGCTGCTGATCGCCGAAGAGCGCGCGGGACGCGTGGTGCGCGTCGAGCCGGCCGCCGGCCGCACGACGCTCGCCACCGGCATCCAGCAGCCACGCTGGCTCGCCGTGGGCGACGGCGGGACGGTGTTCATCTCGGCCGGTGAGCCGAACAAGATCCTGGCGCTGCGGCCGGGCGGCCCGCTCGTGGTCTTCGCCGAGAACTTCAAGAACCTCGAGGCCCTCGTCTTCGATGACGGCGTCCTCTTCGTCGCGGCGAAGGGACGGGTGGGCGGCCCGGACACCCACGGCGTGGTCTTGGCAATTCCCGTGCTCCCCGACGGCAGCGCCGGCGCGATCACGCAGCGCGGGCCGGCCGATACGTTCGACAAGCCGGTCGGCCTCGCGCGCGATCGACTCGAAGCGCTCTACCTCACGACGAAAGAGCTCGACACGAGCAACGGGAAGTCGAAGGATACGGTGGCCAAGCTCCATCCCGACGGAATGGTGACGCTCTTCGCCGAGGATCTGCGCGATCCGCAGGCGCTCGCGCTCGACCACGGCGGCCACCTCTACGTCGCGGACGGGATCGCCGGCCGGGTTATCCGGTTCCGCGCCCCGCCAGCGCCGACGCTCGATCCGGTGCCCGAATTCACCAACCAGTCACCCTTCACCGTGCGGGGCACGACCGATGCGGGGGCGCGCGTCGACCTCTTCGTCAACGAGGGAGCGACGCCGGTCAGCGGGAGCGCGGATGCCGTGGGGAAGTTCGCGCTCGCCGTTCCTCTGGCTTTGAACGCCGCGAACACGCTCGAGGTCTTTGCGACGGCGCACGCCGGCAACGGCCTCACCTCGCCCGCGGCCGAAGCCAAGGTGACGCACGACGGCATCGCGCCGTCCCTGGCGTTCCAGGCTCCGCCCGCAAACGGATTCGTCCGTCAGACCGTCACCGTCCAGGCGCAGGCGACCGACGGCGGCAGCGGTGTCGCGAGCATCGCGCTGAGCGCCGACGCGACGTCGCTCTCCGCGTCGCTCGCTCCGTCCCCACCCGCGGCGACCGTGACCGCGACCGCCTCGTGGAATACGACTGGCGTCGTGGACGGCACTCACACGCTGTCGGCCGTCGCCACGGACCGTGCCGGCAATCGGCAGTCGGCCACGCGCGTCGTCATCGTCGACAACACGCCCCCCGACACGCAGATCACCGGCGGCCCCAGTGGCGAGATCCAGGAGACCAGCGCGACATTCACGTTCACCGGGACCGACAACCTCACGCCCGTGGCCAGCCTCGCGTTCGCGTGGCGGCTCGACGGCGCCGCGTTCGGGGCGTTCTCGGCGGCGACGACCGCAAGCTTCACGTCGCTGGCCGAAGGCAGCCACACCTTCGAGGTCAAGGCGCGCGACCTCGCGGGCAACGAGGACCCGACGCCGGCGTCACGCATGTTCACCATCAGCCTGCAGCCGACGATCACGAGCGTGAGCCCGGCGAGCGGCCCCGTCGGCACCCTGGTGACGATCACGGGGAGCGGCTTCGTGGTCGGGGCGACGCAGGTCGCCTTCAACGGCGTCGCGGCGATCGTCCGGTCCGTCACGCCGACGACCCTCACGACCACCGTGCCCCTCGACGCCCGCACCGGCCCGGTGACGGTGACGACGTCCCGCGGGACGGGCACGAGTCCTCAGTCGTTCACCGTCGTGAGCACCGAGGACTTCTCGATCCAGGTGCTCCCCACCACCGCGCAGCTCGTGCAGGGCACGTCGACGACGTACACGATCTCGCTGCTGACTGCGGGCGCCACGCCGTTCACCGGGCTAGCGACGCTCTCGGTCGCTGGCCTGCCGTCCGGGGTAACCGGTGTCTTCGCGACCGCGGCGACGGTGAGCGGCGGCCAGCTGCGCACGCTGACGCTCACGGCGGCCGCGTCCGCCGCTCCCGGCCCGGCTACCGCCACCCTCACCGCGAACGCCACCCTCGACGCGGCGGCCATCACGCGCAGCGCTACCCTCGGCCTGACGATCGTCCCCGGCGGCCGCACCGCGGCCCTGGGACAGATCACGTTCACCGACGGCACGCCGATCGTGGGGGTCCGGCTCACACTCGCCAGCATCACCGCGACCAGTGACGCCGGCGGCAACTTCCAGCTCCTCGACGTGCCCGCCGGTCAGCAGATGATCGGTATCGACGCCAACGTCGCCCAGCCCGGCCTCCCGATCTACGGCATCGGCGTCACCCTCGTCGCCGGCCAGGCCACCCAGCTCGCGCCCTTCCGCATCACCCCGCCCCCGCCGCCCGAGCGCTTCGCCCCCCTCGCCAACGCCGCCGCCGATCAGGTGATCACCGACGCGCGCTTCCCCGGCGCCTCCATCACGATCCCCGCCGGCGTGACCATCACGGGCTGGGACGGCACCGTCAAGACGAAGATCGCCCTCGAGCGCCTGTCTCCGGATGCGCTCCCCGTGCCGCCGCCGCCCGGCGAGACCCGCTCGCTCTATCAGGTCTTCTTCGGCACGCCCATGGGCGGTCTGCCGTCGGCGCCGTTGCCCGTCACCGTCCCCAACGACCAGAACCTCGATCCCGGCGAGAAGGCCGAGATCTGGTACTACGATGCCGCGCCGATCCCCGGTGTCCCCGCCGGCTGGCGCCTGGCCGGTCTCGGTACCGTCAGCGCCGATGGCAGTAAAGTCGTGTCCGATCCCGGAGTCGGCATCTCGCGCTTCTGCGGGGTGTGTGGGGTCTTCTGCATCATCAAGAATCTCCTCAAGCAGCCCAACGTCAACCCCCAGGGCCCCAAGACCGGCGAGCCCGTCGATCTCGGCACCGGGCTCATGGTCGTCGACAAGACCGACCTCGTGCTGCCGGGCCGCCTGCCCGCCGTCCTCCGCCGCAGCTACAACCCCCAGGATCCCTACGGCCGCATCGCCGGCTTCGAGCTGGCGACCGGCCCTGGCTGGACACTGTCCCTCGACGTCGTGCTGCTGCAGGAATCGGCGAGCGTGCGCCGGTTGATCCTGCCCGGCAACTCGCGCTTCGCCTTCGTCCTGCAACCCAACGGCACCTTCGTCAACACTTCCTTCCCGGACTTCGCCGGCGCCGTTCTCACCGCCTTGCCCGGCGGCACGCATACCCTGCGCTTCAAGAATGGCTCTAGCTGGCGCTTCGCCACCGGCTACATCCCCCGCGTCGGTGGGCCCTTCGTCATCTCCGGCCTCAGCCTGCTCGTGGCCCAGACCGACCGCACCGGCAACACCCTCACCATCGTCCGCGATCAGTTCGGCGCCCCCACCCAGGTGACGGAGCCCGGTGGCCGGGCCCTCACCTTCACCATCGATCTCGTCGCCACCGGTGTCGGCCGCCTGCTCAGCGTGACCGACCCCATCGGGCGCACCGTCCGCTACACCTACGCGACGTCGGCTCCCTTCCGCCTCGACACCGTCACCGACCACGCCGGCGGCGTGACCCGCTATGCCTACGCCGCGTCCGGCGGCATCGTCAGCATCACGGATCCTCGCGGCATCACGTTCCTGACCAACGAGTACGACGCCCAAGGCCGGGTCGTCCGCCAGACCCAGGCCGACGGCGGCGTCTGGACCTTCGCCTACACGGGCCCTGTCAGCGCCCATACCTCGGTCACCGTCACCGACCCGCGGGGGAATGTCACGGTCCAGCGGATGGACAACGCCGGCTTCGGCACCGAGACGATCGATGCGCTCGGACAGTCAGCACGCCAGGTACGTGATGCCGTCGGGCGGGTGACGTCGACGACCGATCCGCTGGGGCGCGTCACGCGTCTGGCCTACGACGCCGTGGGCAATGTGACCCGTATCATCGATCCCGCGGGCAACGTGCGGACGTTCACCTACGAGCCGACGTTCAGCCGCGTGACATCGCTCACCGACCCGCTCGGTCAGGTTACGCGTTTCGAGTACGACGCCTCCGGCAATCGGATCACCATCGTCGATCCGCTGGGCAATCGGACGACGTTCACCTACAACGGGTCCGGCCAGCCGCTCACCGTCACCGATCCCCTCGGCAACACGACGCGCTTCGAGTACGACGCCGTCGGCAATCTCACGGCCACCGTCGATCCGCTGGGGTATCGGACCACGCGCGAGTACGACGGCGTGTCTCGCCTGACCCGCCAGCTCAACGCCCTCAGCCAGGCAACGGCGTTCGGCTACGATCAGCTCAACCGCCTGGAGACCGTCCTCGATGCCCTGAGCGGCGTCACCCGCTTCGGCTACGACCCGAACGGCAACCTGCTCACCGTCACCGACGCGCGCAACAGCGTGACGACCTACACGTACGACCCGATGGACCGCATGGCCACCCGCACCGACCCCGTCGGCGCCAGCGAGTCCTTCGCCTACGACGGCCTCGGCAACCTCACTCGCCACACCGACCGCAAGGGGCAGGTCGCGACGTTCACCTACGATCCGCTCAATCGCCGCATCGGTGGGAGCTACGTCGACGCCACGACGAGTTTCGCGTACGACGGCGGCGGCCGCCTCGTCCAGGCCACCGACTCCCTCGGCGGAACCGTCGTCAACCAATACGACGCCCTGGATCGGCTCCTCGCGCAGACCACGAGCCTGGGGACCATCGGCTATCAGTACGACGCGCTCGGGCGGCGCATGACCATGACGGCGCCGGGTCAGTCTCCCGTGAGCTATGCCTACGATGCGGCGTCTCGCCTGACCGCCGTCACCCAGGCCAGCCAGCTCGTCCAGCTCCAGTACGACCTCGCCGGCCGCCACACGCGCCTGACGCTGCCGAACCAGGTGTCCGCCGAGTATCGATACGACGCCGCCTCGCAGCTGACCGCGCTGATCTACAGCAACGCCACTGGTCCCCTCGGGGATCTCGCGTACCAGTACGACCCCACCGGCAACCGCATCGCCGTCGGCGGTTCGTTCGCGCGCACGCTGCTGCCCGATCCCGTGGCCTCCGCTTCGTACGATGCGGCCAATCGACAGCTGGCCTGGGACGGACGCCCGCTCACGTACGATGCCAATGGCAACCTCGCCGCCGACGGCCCATGGATGTACACCTGGGACAGTCGCGACCGGCTGTCGCGGCTGTCCGGCCCGGGCACGTCCGCCGCGTTCCGGTACGACCCGCTGAGCCGCCGCCGTCACAAGACGATGGGTGGGACGGAAACGGAGTTCGCCTACGACGGCCCGAATCCCATTCAGCTCCTGTCGGGCGCCGGAGGCGTCACCACCCTTCTCACCGGGCGTCGGATCGACGAGTTCTTCGTTTCGACGGAGGACGTCGACCAACGAACGCTCCTCACGGATGCTCTCGGCTCCACCATCGCGGAACTCGACGTGACCGCCGCGCCCGTGGCCGAGTACACCTACGAGCCGTTCGGGCGGGGCTCCGCGACGGGCGCGTCGCGGAGCCCCTTCGAGTACACGGGTCGCGAGAACGACGGTACCGGTCTCTACTTCTATCGCGCGCGGTACTACCACCCCGGACTGAGCCGCTTCCTCAGCGAGGACCCCCGTCGGCTGGCGGGCAGCCACGACAACCTCTACGCGTACGTGGACGGCTCGCCCCTCAGGTTCAGCGACCCGTTCGGGATGGAGAAGTGTTCCGACACGGTCGGGGCCGTGTTGCGGAATCCAGAGAAGTACCTCGGCCGATTCCCCGATTACGTCACCCTGTCGCTGTTCCCGCAGCTTTGGCGGTTTGCCCCGGGCGTTACGATCACCATCGATCAAAAGGGCAACATCCTTTGGGGAGGTGGGGGGTCGTTCGAGCGAAGCTTCAGTTTGATGGCAGGCTGGGTGGCGCGACGAGAGTACAGTGAACGAGCGGTCGAAGACTTGCTCACGGAGCTTTCAATGACCGGCACGCTCGCCGCGGGCGGGTTCGGGGGCGGCGTCACGGCATCACCGCTGAGTGGCTGCGCGGCGGTGGAAGTCGGTGTCTCAAGCGGTAGCGGAGTGTCCGCCACCTACGGCAAGAAGATCGGGAACCTCCTCGATTGGCTCGGTTTCTGAGCATGCGCCTCGTGGCCGCACTGGTCCTGGCCGCATCGGTCGTGATCATGGCCACCGACCTGATCCGCATGTCCATCTTTGCGGCGCAACACCTCGAGGCGCTCCAGCTCGAGTTCGACAAGGTTCCGCCGTTTCCGGGAGCGGAGCGAGCGGGCGTCATGCGCACCCACAAGAGTCGCATCGCGGCCGTCAGCGAGAAATACATCGGCCCCGCTCCGCGACCCCAGATCTTCGATCACTATCGAAGGGTGTTCGAGGCTGCGGGCTGGCGATCCTGCGGCCGTTCGATCACACACGAGAACTACTGCCGGGACGACTACGAGGCGATCGTCTCGCTCCCCTCGGCACTTGGCTCGGGCTCGTACAGCGTGACGCTGCAGTGGAACCGGATCACTTGGCCCGTGTGGCTCATCGCGGCCGCGCTCATCACGCTTGCCTGTTCGAGTCTGGCCATTTTGACGAGGCGCACGGTGCCAGGCCGCCCGCGGGGAGGGCGGTCATCGCTGCGGCTTCGCTCACCGCTCGCCCCTGCAGAGTGCGTGAGACGACTGGAGGCAGCCGCAGGCCGCGACATCATCTTCCACGCCACGGGGACGATCGACGACGAGGCGATGACCTTCGGACTGGAGAGGCGGCAGGGCCGATTGACATCGAGCGTGATGGCTCCGTACTTCCATGGAAGGCTTCAGGCCGATCCGGCGACCGGTGGCACGATCATCGTCGGCTCGTTCGGCTTTCATCCGGCGGCACGAGCCGGCGTGGTCACCGTCATCGTCATTGCATTGCTCGCCATCAGTCTTTCGCTCCGTCGAGACGGTTGGGGAGACGTCGAATGGGCTCTGCTGACCATCGCCGTTGGCGTCGCGGGCCTGATCGTCGCGCGCTGGACGCGCCGTAAGGTCAGGGGCGAGATCATGATGTTTCTCGCGGCGACGCTGCAGGCCCGGCCAATCGAGTCAGGCTCGAACGTCGCTCCGTAGCGGTTGGTTTCTGGAGAGGCCCTAAGGCGTGGCCGGTCCCGGTCAAGCTCGCGTTCCGCCGGCGGCCTCACCCCGGACGAGCGACGGCGGGTGCGGGAGCTGAAGGGGAATTGGGGCAACACCCACCCGCCGTCGACCACGATCGTCTGACCGTGATGTAGCTGGCGGCGTCGGAGGCCAGGAAGACCGCGACGTTGGCGATGTCCTCGGGCTGACCGTAGCGGCCGAGCGGGGTGCACTCGAGGTGCTTGCCATACTCTGCGGGATCTGAGAGCAGATGCCGGTTGCTCGCGGTCAGCGTGCGACCCGGCGCGATCGCGTTCACCCGAACGCCCGAGCGCCCCCACTCGAACGCGGCGGCCTTGACGAGCTGTGAGATCGCCGCCTTGGCGGCGGCGTAGACCGCCCGGAACTCCGCGCCGTTGAAGACCAGCTGCGAGCTCGTATGGATGATCACGCCGCGCCCTTGCGCGACCATCCGCTCACCGACGAGCCTGGTGAGGGCGATGGCGCCCACGAGGTCGACGTCGATGATCCGCCGAAGATCAGCCCACTTGAGATCGAGGAAGGGCTCGTAGAGCAGGATGCCGGCATTGTTCATGAGCACGTCGATCGCGCCCGCGGCGTGGACGAGGCGCTCGACCGCTGCGATGTCGCCCTGGTCGAACGTGTGCAGCTCCATCGCGCCGAGCTCGCGCCCGACCGCCGCCAGCCCCGGCCCATCGACGTCCGCGAGGACCAGTGACGCGCCGACACCCGCGAAGGCCCGGGCCATCCCGGCGCCGATCCCGCTCGCGGCGCCGGTGACGCACACGCGCCGTCCCGTGAAATCGAAGTGCTCGAGGTAACTCACGCGTGTCAGTATCCGAAGAGCCGCGGCAGGAACGTCACCAGCGGCGGGAAGAGCATGCAGAGAAACAGCCCGGCGTAGGTGACCAGGATGAACGGCCAGATGTTGACGATCAGCCTCGACAGCGGCAGCTCCCACAGCGCGGAGACGACGAACAGCAAGATCCCCACGGGCGGCGTCAACGAGCCGAGGGTGATGTTGATGATGAAGAGGAACCCGAAGTAGATCGGGTCCAGCCCGTAGGCCAGGGCGACCGGCGCCAGGATCGGCACCAACATGATGTAGGCGGCGTTGGACTCGAGGAACATGCCCACCACGATGAGCAGGAGCATCACGAGGAAGGTGAACATCATCGGGCTCGACGTGAGCGCCTGGAGGAACGTGCTGATCCGCTGCGGTAACAGCTCCGCCGTGAAGAGGTAGGTGACCATCGAGGCGAAGCCGATGAGCGCGCCCACCACGGCCGTGATCTCGGCGGCGTTCAAGAGGGCCTTGGGGAGATCACGGAGCCGGAGCTTGCGGGTGACGAAGAAGCCCACGACCAGCGCATACACGACCGAGATGGCGGCCCCCTCGGTCGCGGTGAAGGCCCCGACGATGATGCCGCCGATGACGACCACCGGCATCATCAGCACGATGAACGAGCGCCGCACCTCCTGCCAGACTCGGCGCAAGGAGAACGGCTCGCCCGCGAGCGGATAGCCGCGGCGCCGAGCGTACCAGGAGCACAGCGCCATCAGGGCCAGCGCGATGATCACGCCGGGAACGAACCCGGCGAGGAACAGCCCGGCCACGGAGACGTCGCCCGCCATGACCGCGTAGACGATCACGCCCGCGCTCGGCGGGATGATGGGCCCGAGGGTCGCCGCCGAGGCGACCACGCTGGCCGCGAACTCCTTGCCGTAGGCGCGCGTCAGCGGCGGCCCGAG
>Ga0207646_10008378_pt1 | contig 10369 bp, 7 predicted proteins | sample KBSK5502metaG_FD_184343 | JGI IMG/M metagenome (GOLD analysis project Ga0207646, IMG submission 184343) | Corn, switchgrass and miscanthus rhizosphere microbial communities from Kellogg Biological Station, Michigan, USA - KBS K5-50-2 metaG... | ecosystem: Host-associated > Plants > Roots >...
GGGTATGACGCGTTCATCAAGAAGTACCTGCAGACCGCGTCGTCGCGGTTCCCGAACGCGCTGCTGCACTTCGAGGACTTCGGCGCCGACAACGCCCGCCGGATCCTGGTCACCTACCGGGACAAGTACCGGCTCTTCAACGACGACATGCAGGGCACCGGCGTGATCGCCATGGCCGGGCTGTACAGCGCGCTGAAGGTCACCGGCACCCGGTGGCGAGACCAGCGGGTCGTCGTCTTCGGCGGCGGCACCGCGGGCATCGGCATCGCCGACCAGATCCACGCCCAGATCGTCCGCGACGGGCTGGACCCGGCCCAGGCGACCCGGCAGATCTGGGTTGTCGACCTGCCCGGCCTGCTCACAGACGACATGATCAACGGCATGCTCGACTACCAGCGCCCGTACGTCCGCCCCGTGGCCGAGGCCGCGGACTGGGCGAAGTCCCCGGCGGCGATCGACCCGGCGGCGGCGGTGCGCTGGCCGGAAATGGCCGCCTTGCAGCAGGCGCGCGCCGACTCGGGCATCATCGGCCTGCAGACCGTGGTCGAGAACGTGCAGCCGACGATCCTGATCGGCACCTCGACGGCGCACGGCGCGTTCACCAAGGACGTCGTGGAAGCGATGAGCGCCGGCGTCAGCCGGCCGGTCATCTTCCCGCTGTCCAATCCCACCTCCAAGATCGAGGCCATGCCCGCCGACATCATCACCTGGTCCAAGGGGAGGGCGCTGATCGCCACCGGCCTGCCGATCGGGCCCTTCGAGTACGACGGGGTGACCCACCAGTTCGGGCAGGCGAACAACGCGCTGGTCTACCCGGGGCTGGGCCTCGGCACGATCGTCTCCGGCGCATCCAAGGTCACCGACGGCATGCTGCACGCGGCCGCCGAGGCGGTCGCGGGCCAGGTCGACGTCAGCGAACCCGGCGCCGCGCTGCTGCCCGCGGTAGAGAACCTGCGGGCGTCGTCGGCGACGTCGGCCATCGCTGTCGTCAAGGCAGCGAACGCGGACGGGGTCGCCGGCAAGAAGAAAATCGACAACCCGGTTCAGGCGGTCCAGGACACCATGTGGCAGCCGGTCTACCCCGACGGGGCCGCGCGGTGATCGGGAGCAGGTCATGACCAGCACCGCGGCTCCGAAGATCCTCGACCTGCCGATCGGCCTGCACGTGACCGGCATGCGGCGGGAGTTCGACAGCCTCGGCGATGTCGAGGTACCGGCCGACCGGTACTGGGGCGCGCAGACCCAGCGCAGCCTGCAGCACTTCAACATCGGGCACGACCGGATGCCGAAGGAGGTGTATCACGCCTACGGCCACGTGAAGAAGGCCGCGGCGCTGGTGAACACCCGGGCCGGCCGCCTGCCCGCGTGGAAGGGCGAGCTGATCGCGCGCGTGTGCGACGAGGTCATCAGCGGGGCCCTGGACGAGGACTTCCCGCTGTACGTGTGGCAGACCGGGTCCGGAACCCAGTCGAACATGAACGTCAACGAGGTCGTCGCCAACCGGTGCATCCAGCTGGTCGGCGGCACGCTCGGGTCGCAGCAGCCGGTCCACCCCAACGACCACGTGAACATGGGCCAGTCGAGCAACGACACGTTCCCGACCGCGATGCACATCGCCGCGTACGCGATGGCGACGCAGAAGACGATCCCGGCGCTGCGGCGGCTGCGCGACGCGTGCGAGCGCAAGTCGAGGCGGTGGGCCGAGGTCGTCAAGGTCGGGCGGACGCACCTCGAGGATGCCGTCCCGCTGACCGTCGGCCAGGAGTGGTCCGGCTACACCGGAGCGCTCGACGACGCGATCGCCGAGGTCGAGCACGCGACCCGCGGCCTGCTGAAGGTGGCCATGGGCGGGACGGCCGTCGGCACCGGGCTGAACGCCCCGCCGGGCTTCGGCGAGCAGGTCGCGGCGGAGATCGCGAGGATGACCGGCGCCCGCTTCGAGACCGCGCCCGACAAGTTCGCCGCCCAGGGCACGCTCGACCGCATGGTCCGCGCGCACGCCGGGCTCAAGGCCGCGGCCGTCACCCTGTTCAAGATCGCCAACGACCTGCGCTGGCTGGGCTCCGGCCCGCGCACCGGGATTCACGAGCTGATCCTGCCGTCCAACGAGCCGGGGTCCTCGATCATGCCGGGCAAGGTGAACCCGACACAGGCCGAGGCGATGCTGATGGTCACCATCCAGGTCATCGCCTCCGACCTGGCGGTGACCATGGGCGGCGCCGAGGGCAACTTCGAGCTGAACGCGTTCCGCCCGGTGCTGATCAGCAGCTACCTGCACTCGGCGCTGATCATGGCCGACATGTGCGACCACTTCCGCGAGTTCATGGTCGAGGGCGCCGAGCTGAACGAGCCCAAGCTGAAGCAGGACATCGAGCGCTCGGTGATGATGGTGACCGCGCTGTCGCCCGTTATCGGCTATGACCAGGCCTCGGTGATCTCGCACTATGCCATCGACCGCGACCTGACGCTCAAGCAGGCCGCCCTGGCCAACGGCGTCAGCGAGGAGCTGTACGAGCGGGTGGTCAACCCGCTCGCGCTGACCCGCGGCGGCTCGGCCGACCTGGCGCCCGGCCCCGGGAGGCAGTGAGATGACCCCGGGCCCCGCCTGAGCCTGGTCGCCGTGCGCGGGGGCCGCCTTGTACGGTGCCGGGCATGGTCTCTTACCGTCAGCCCGGAACCGTCCTGACCGACCACACCTTCACCGTCCCGCTGGATCACGCCCGGGCCGACGGCGAGCAGATCCAGCTGTTCGCCCGGGAGGTGGTCGCGGCCGACAAGGCGGCGGACGACCTGCCGTGGCTGCTGTTCCTGCAGGGCGGCCCCGGGTTCGGGTCCCCTCGTCCCGTCGGGCGGGAGAGCTGGCTGGACCGGGCGCTGAACGACTACCGGGTGCTGCTGCTCGACCAGCGCGGCACCGGGCGGTCCACTCCCGCCAGCCGGCGCACGCTGACCCGGCTCGGCAGCGCCAGCGCCCAGGCCGGGTACCTGTCGCGGTTCCGGGCCGACGCGATCGTCGCCGACGCCGAGCTGATCCGCGGCCAGGTCGCCGGCGGCCGGCCGTGGAGCGTCCTGGGCCAGAGCTTCGGCGGCTTCTGCACGGTCAGCTACCTGTCGCTGGCCCCGGAGGGCATCCGCGAGGCCCTGATCACCGGCGGCCTGCCCGGCCTGGACGCGTCGGCCGACGATGTCTACCGGGCGACCTACCCGCTGGTGGCGCGCAAGAACTCCGAGCACTACGCGCGCTACCCCCAGGACGTCGAGCGGGCCAGGGACATCGCCAGGCGGCTGGCGGCCGGAGAGACCCGGCTGCCCAGCGGCGTGCCGCTGACCGTGGAGGCGTTCCAGTCCCTCGGCCAGATGCTCGGCGCCAGCACCGGCACCCACATGCTGCACTACCTGCTGGAAAACGCGTTCGCAGCCGATGAGCTGTCCGACGAGTTCTTGTACCAGGCCGAGTCTCGCCTGACCTTCTCGTCCGGGCCGCTGTACGCCCTGGTGCACGAGGCCTGCTACGCCCAGGGCAGCGCGACCGGCTGGGCGGCGCAGCGCGTCCGGGCCGAGTTTCCCGAATTCGACGCCGGGGCCGCGCTGGACGGAGACGGCCAGCTGCTGTTCACCGGCGAAATGATCTACCCGTGGATGTTCGAGAACGACCCGGTGCTCGCCCCGCTGGCCGAGGCGGCGGAGATCCTGGCCCGGCGCGGCGCGTGGCCGCCCCTTTACTACGCCGACCGGCTGCGTGGCAACGACGTGCCTGCCGCCGCGGCCGTCTATGCCGACGACATGTACGTGCCGCTGGAGTTCTCGGTGCCGACGGCCCGCGCCATCCGCGGGCTCAGGCCCTGGATCACGAACGAGTACGAGCATGACGGCCTGCGGGTCAGCAACGGCCAGGTACTCGACCGGCTGATCGCGATGGTCCGCGGCAACGCCTGAGCCGCCGGGGCGGCCGGTGCTGCCCCGGCCAGGTCAGCCGAACAGGCCTGCGGGCGGCGGGTGGTGGCCGTCCTTGACGTGAGAGTAGTCACGGGCCTCGGCCACCAGGCCGGCCTGGTCGAAGCGCACCACGGTGCAGCCGGAGATGGTCTCCGGCTGGTCCTGGGCGTAGGTCTGGGCCCAGTACTCCACGGCGGCCGCGTCGCCGTCGACCCGCGGCTCGGCGAACCACACCACCGCGGGGCGGGTCTCCTGGGCGAAGCACTCGTCCAGGTAGCGCCGCAGCCCGCCACGGCCGCTGTAGGGCCGGAACATCGACGCCCAGTGGTCGCCGTCCTCGGCCTGCAGGGCCACGATCGCGTCGGCGTCGTGCGCCGGCCAGGCCTGCGCCCACGTCCTGGCCCAGCGCCGGGCCGCGTCCCGAGTGTCCATGATCGCCTCCTGCCGGACAATGACCGCGCTGCGACCACTCCTATCACCGGTCCCCGACAGAACGGCCCGGCAGCGGGCCGCGGGTCAGGCGGCCGGCCCCGGGAGGGGCGCCCACGTCTGAGAGCGCCCCTCGCTCCGGTCAGTCGAGCACGGCGGTGACCGTTCCGGCGCCGACCGTCTTGCCGCCCTCGCGGATCGCGAAGCCCAGGCCCGCGTCCAGCGCCACCGGCCGGCCCAGGGCCACGGTCATGGCCACGCTGTCGCCAGGGGCGGCGCTGCCCGGCTCGCCGAGGTCGACCTCGCCGACCACGCTGGTGGTGCGGACGTAGAACTGCGGCCGGTACCCGGTGCTGATGGGCGTGCGCCGGCCCCCCTCGGCCGCGCTCAGCAGGTGGACCGTGGCCGCGAACCTGGAGTGCGGCGCGAGGCTGCCCGGGTACGCCACGACCTGGCCGCGCCGGACCTGGTGCCGCCGCACGCCGCGAAGCAGCAGAGCCGCGTTGTCGCCGGCCTCGCCGCGCTCCATCGGCTTGCCGAACGTCTCGACACCGGTGACGACCGCGGCCAGCCCGGTGCCCAGGCCGACCACCTCGACGTTGTCGCCGACGCGGACCGTGCCCCGCTCGACCGCCCCGGTGACCACCGTTCCGCGGCCGCTGATCGTCAGCACGTTCTCGACCGGCATGAGGAACGGGGCCTCCGTGTACCGCGCGGGCACTGGCACGTGCGCGTCGACCGCGTCGAGCAGCGCGCCGATCGCGGACACCGCGTCCGCGTCGCCCGCAAGCGCCCGCAGCGCCGACACCCGGACGACCGGCACCTGGTCTCCTGGGTAGCCGTGCCAGGACAGCAGCTCGCGTACCTCGAGCTCGACGAGGTCGGCGATCTCCGGGTCCGCCGCGTCCGCCTTGTTCAGCGCCACGACGATGTGCCCGACGCCCACCTGGCGGGCCAGCAGCACGTGCTCGCGGGTCTGCGGCATCACGCCGTCGAGCGCGGACACCACGAGAATCGCGCCGTCGACCTGGGCCGCGCCGGGCCGCCAGCCGGGGCCGACCTCCACGAGGTGTGCCGCGCATCCCCGCCGCCTCGCGCAGCCGCGGACCTGGTGGTGGACCTACCGGGTCCGCCTCCCGGTTAGGTAGTTGCCATCAAGCAACTGATTCGCGATAGACTGTAGCGAGTGCAGACGATCGGTGAGCGAAGCCAGGCCGGCAGCAACGGATCCCCGGGCACCGGTGACCGCTACAAGTGGATAGCGCTCTCGAACACCACGCTCAGCATGACGATGGCGACCATCGACGCGTCGATCGTGATCATCGCGATGCCCGCCATCTTCCGCGGCATCCACCTGAACCCGCTGGGCCCCGGCAACATCAGCTACCTGCTGTGGATGATCATGGGGTACCTGCTGGTCCAGTCGGTCCTGGTGGTCACCCTTGGGCGGCTCGGCGACATGTTCGGCCGGGTCCGCATCTACAACCTCGGCTTCGTGGTGTTCACGCTGGCCTCGATCGCGCTGTCGCTCGACCCGATGACCGGCGGCGGCGGCGCGCTGTGGCTGATCGGCTGGCGCTGTGCGCAGGCGTTCGGCGGCGCGATGCTGATGTCCAACTCGGCGGCGATCCTCACCGACGCGTTTCCCGCCAACCAGCGCGGCATGGCGCTGGGCGTCAACCAGATCGCGGGCATCTCCGGGCAGTTCGTCGGGCTCCTGCTCGGCGGGCTGCTGGCCGCGTGGGACTGGCGCGCGGTGTTCTGGATCAACGTGCCGATCGGCGTGTTCGGCACGGTCTGGGCCTACCGCAGCCTGCGCGAGATCGCCACCACCAGGCGGGCGCGCATCGACTGGGCCGGGAATGTGACGTTCGCCGTGGGCGCCGGCGTCCTGCTGGCCGCCATCACCTACGGGATCCAGCCCTACGGCGGGCATGCCACCGGGTGGACCAACCCCTGGGTGGTCGGCGGCCTGGGTGGCGGCACCGCGCTGCTGATCGCGTTCGGGATCATCGAGACGAAGATCGCGGAACCGATGTTCCGGATGAGCCTGTTCAAGATCCGCGCGTTCGCGGCCGGGAACGCGGCGAGCCTGATGGGGGCGATCTCGCGCGGCGGGCTGCAGTTCATGCTGGTCATCTGGCTCGCGGGGATCTGGCTCCCGCTGCACGGCTACGACTACGTGGACACGCCGCTGTGGGCGGGCATCTACATGCTGCCGCTCACCGCGGGGTTCCTCATCGCGGGCCCGATCTCCGGGACCCTGTCGGACCGGTACGGCCCGCGCCCGTTCGCCACGGCCGGGCTGCTGGTCGCCGCGTGCGGGTTCACCGGCCTGATGCTGCTGCCGGTCAACTTCTCGTATTGGCTGTTCGCGCTGATCATCTTCTGCAACGGGCTCGGCTCGGGACTGTTCGCCTCGCCCAATACCTCGGCGATCATGAGCAGCGTCCCGGCCAGGCACCGCGGCGCCGCCTCGGGCATGCGCTCGACGTTCCAGAACTCGGGCATGTCCCTGTCGATCGGCATCTTCTTCTCGCTGATGATCGCGGGCCTGGCGGCCACGCTGCCCCGCACGCTGACCAGCGGGCTGCGGGCGCAGGGCGTCCCGCTGAACGTCGCCTCACACGTCGCCCACCTGCCGCCGGTGAGCACGCTGTTCTCCGCGCTGCTCGGGTACAACCCGATCGGCAACCTGCTCCGACCCTCGGGGGCGCTGGCCAGGCTGCCCCGGCGCAACGCGGCGGTGCTGACCGGGAAGCAGTTCTTCCCGCACCTGATCTCGGGCCCGTTCCACCATGGCCTGATCATCGTGTTCAGCGCGGCGATCGCGATGTCGCTGACCGGCGCGTTCATCTCGCTGCTGCGCGGCCGCCGCTTCTACTACGACGAGGAACCGGCCCAGCCGTCCTCGGCGCAGCCGGGCGCGCCGGTCACGGCCGGCCTGGGGTCCCCCAGCCAGAACGGCAGTCACCGGGCCGGCGCGTCGGCCGCGCACGCGAGCCAGCGAGTTCCGGACGGGCTGACGCCAGAGGGGCTGACGCTGCGCGGGCGGGCGGTGGAGCGAGTGCGCAGGCGCTGGGCGGCCGCCCGCTCGAGGACGTGACCAGGCGCGCGGCGGCGGGGGGCTGCCCGCGCGCGGCCATGCGCGGCTAGACTGGGCTCGTGCCGCGATACGAGTACCGGTGCCGCGCCTGCGGCGATACGTTCGAGCGGACCCGCCCGATGAGCGAGTCGTCCGCTCCGTGCACCTGCCCCCAGGGCCATGACGACACCGTGAAGCTGCTGTCCACGGTCGCGGTCGGCGGCCGGGCAGGCTCCGCGGCGCCGTCCGCTGCGGGCGGCGGTGGCTGCTGCGGCGGCGCCTGCGGCTGCGGCGGCTGACCGGCCCCGGGCTTAGTCCCGCGCGAGACGACCGCACTGCCGTTCCTGCGTGCGTGCGCTGGGCCGTTACATATCGGTCATATGGCGTTACTGATCCGCAATACCGCGCGAATAGCGTTGCGTCTTCTCGCGACCGAGAGGATGCGCCGTGGAGATCAGCGCGCGGGACTGGTTCGGAGAGCGCTCCTTTCGGCACGGGGACTTCGCTGAGCTGGCGGAGCCCGGGCCGGCCGGGCGACGGCCGCCGGCCACGGTGAGCCTGGTCCTGCCGACGCGCAACGTCGCGGAGACCATCGGCCCGATCCTGCATCAGGTCGCCCGCCTGAACCTGCGCAGCAATCTGGTCGACCAGGTCATCGTGGTGGACGCCGACTCGACCGACGGCACCAGCGGGATCGCCCGCCGGTGGGGCGCCGAGGTGTACTCGGAGAACGAGCTGCTGCCGGAGTACGGGATCGCGCGCGGCAAGGGCGATGCGATGTGGCGCAGCCTGTCGGTGGCCCGGGGCGACATCGTGATGTTCGCCGACGCCGATACGAGGCACTTCGGCGCGCACTTCGTGTACGGCACCCTCGGGCCGCTGCTGACCGTGCCGGGCTTGCGCTTCACCAAGGGGGCCTACCGGCGCCCGTTCAGCGGCCCCCCGGTGCCGCTCACCGACGGCGGGGGCAGGGTCACCGAGCTGATGGCCAAGCCGCTGTTCAACTTGTTCTGCCCGGAGCTGGCGGCCGTCCTTCTCCCCCGGCCCTACGGGGTGGAGATGCGCTCGACCTGGCGCATCTTGTTCGTCGCGTCGAGCGCCGCGACCTTGTAGGACTCGGCCAGCGTCGGGTAGTTGAACACGGCGTCGACGAGGTAGTCGATGGTGCCGCCGCAGCCCATCACGGCCTGGCCGATGTGGACGAGCTCGGTGGCCCCGGTCCCGAATACGTGCACGCCGAGCAGGGTGCGGTCGTCCGGCGAGACCAGGAGCTTGAGCACCCCGTAGGAGTCGCCGATGATCTGCCCGCGGGCCAGCTCCCGGTAGCGGGAGACACCGACCTCGAACGGCACGCACTCGGCGGTGAGCTGGTCCTCGGTCTTCCCGATGAAGCTGATCTCGGGCAGGCTGTAGATCCCGATCGGCTGCAGCGAGTGTGCGGTGTGCACCGGCTCACCGCACGCGTGGTGGGCCGCCAGGCGGCCCTGCTCCATTGACGTGGCGGCGAGGGCGGGGAAGCCGATGACGTCGCCGACAGCGTAGATGTGCGGGACCTTGGTGCGGTAGAACTCGTCCACCTCGATCCGGCCACGCTTGTCCGCGCTCAGCCCGGCTGCCTCCAGGTTGAGCTCCTCGGTCATGCCCTGGCGGCCGGCGGAGTACAGGACCGTCTCCGCCGGGATCCGCTTGCCGCTGGCCAGCGACGCGATCGCCCCGCCGGGATGGGCCTCGACCGAGGCCACGGTCTCGCCGAAGCGGAACGTCACCGCCAGGTCGCGCAGGTGGTACTTGAGCGCCTCGATGACCTCGAGATCGCAGAACTCCAGCATCCGGTCGCGCTGCTCCACGACCGTCACCTTCGTGCCCAGGGCGGCGAACATCGAGGCGTACTCGATGCCGATCACCCCGGCGCCCGCCACCAGCATCGACCGCGGGACCCGCTCGAGGTGGAGGATCCCGTCCGCGTCGATGATCGTCCGGTCGTCGAACGCCACGCTCGCGGGCCTGGCCGGCTTGGTGCCGGTCGCGATCACGATATCCTTGGCGCTGACCAGGCGCAGCCGGTCGTCGCCGTTGTCGACCTCGATGCAGTTCGGGCCGGTGAAGCGCCCGGTGCCGGTGAGGATCGTGACCCCGTTCCTGGACAGCTGGCTGCGGACGACGTCGCTCTCCCGGCCGACCACGTGCTGGGTCCTGGCCGTCAGGTCCGCGATGGTGACCTCGTCCTTGACCCGGTAGGCCTGCCCGTACATCTCCCGCTGGTCGAGGCCGGTCAGGTACAGCACGGCCTCCCTGAGCGTCTTCGAGGGAATCGTGCCCGTGTTCAGGCACACCCCGCCGAGCATGCGGGGCCGCTCAACGATGGCGACCCGGCGATCCAGCTTGGCCGCGGCGATCGCGGCCTTCTGGCCCCCGGGCCCGGATCCGATAACGACGAGATCGAATTCATGCACGCTCCCAGTGTGGCCACGCCGACCCGCCATTGAAAGACCGTATGGGCCGGGCACTGTGGTGAAATGCGCTCGTCATCATCGGTAATGATCGCGAAACACGCCCCGACTACGCTCTCGCGGTGGCGGACATCTTCGACGGCTACCGGCTTGCCGACGCATGAGATGAGATGTTCGAGCGGCCCGGGTCGCCGTCCGCCTCACCCGGACGGGGTAGCCTGGCGCCGTCAGCCCGCCGAGCCGCCGGAGGACGAGATGCTGCCGATCAGCGCCGAGCGCTACTACACCGAGATCGAGGCCAGCACCGACACCCTCGCCCGGCTGGTCGACGGCGCCGACCTGACCCGGACGGTGCCGACCTGCCCGGACTGGACACTGCGGCAGCTGGCCACCCACGTCGGCCGCGCGCACCGGTGGGCGGCTCAGATCGCCGCGACCCGGTCGGCCGAGGTGATCCCGTTCCGCCAGG
>Ga0207646_10008379_pt1 | contig 10367 bp, 7 predicted proteins | sample KBSK5502metaG_FD_184343 | JGI IMG/M metagenome (GOLD analysis project Ga0207646, IMG submission 184343) | Corn, switchgrass and miscanthus rhizosphere microbial communities from Kellogg Biological Station, Michigan, USA - KBS K5-50-2 metaG... | ecosystem: Host-associated > Plants > Roots >...
GGGGCTGGCCCGGCGTGAGCCTGCGGCCTTGGCGCGCGCCATCACGTTGGTCGAAAACCAGCGCGACGGGTTCGAGCAGGTGTTGTCCCACGCGCACGGCTTGCTCGGGCGCGGCGGTACGCGGCGCGTGGGCATCACCGGTCCCCCCGGGGCGGGCAAGAGCACGCTCACAGAAGCGCTGATCCAGCGGTTCCGCGCCCAGCGCCTGTCCGTCGGCGTCGTGGCCGTCGATCCGACCAGCCCGTTCACGGGAGGCGCGCTGCTGGGCGACCGGATACGGATGGAATCCGTCAGCCTCGACCCGGGCGTGTTCATCCGCTCGATGGCGACTCGCGGGGCGCAGGGCGGGCTCGCCACCACCACGGAGGAAGTCGCCGATCTGCTCGAGGCGTTCGGCTTCGAGCGCGTACTGATAGAGACGGTGGGCGTGGGGCAGACGGAGCTCGACATCGCGCGCAGCGCCGAAACGACCGTGCTCGTACTGGTGCCCGAATCGGGCGACGGCATTCAGGCGCTGAAAGCCGGGGTCATGGAGATCGCGGACATTTACGTGGTGAACAAGAGCGACCGGCCGGGCGCGGACAAGTTTCGACAGGAGGTCGAGGTCATGCTCGGCATCCGGCGCGGCAATGCGTTCCGGCACGTCGCTCCACATCACCGGCCGGACCGCGCGGGACCTCGGTCCGGCCGTCCGACCGTCCAACCGTCCGACCTCTGGGAGCCCCCGGTGCTCGGCACGGTCGCGTCGACGGGCGCAGGAGTGGACGAGCTCGCGGCTGCTCTCGATCGCCACCACGCCTATCTTCAAGCGGGCGGCCGGCTCGCCGAGCGGCGGCGGCAGCGCCTGGCCGCGCGGACGCGCGCCGTGCTGGAGCGCAGCGTGCGACGCTGGCTCCTGGAAGGGACCCGCGTCGAGGAGCTCCTGGCGTTGCGGTTGGACGACGTGGCGCACGGCCGGCGCAGCCCGTACGACGTGGCGGCGGAGATCCTCGAACAAGTGAAGGCCGGGGGGGGCGCGACCCGATGAGCCGCAGCGACAAAAAGCACGTCTACACGCCGGAGGACTTGCCCGGCTTCGACCCGCGCACCCGCTTGGGCGCGCCGGGCGCCTACCCCTTCACCCGCGGCATCCATCCCACGATGTACCGCGGTAAGCTGTGGACGATGCGGCAGTTCGCGGGGTTCGGAAGCGCGGAAGACACGAACCGCCGCTACAAGTTCCTGCTGGAGCACGGGCAGACCGGCCTGTCCGTGGCGTTCGATTTCCCCACACTCATGGGATACGATTCCGACCACCCGCGCGCCGAAGGCGAGGTGGGCAAGTGCGGCGTTGCGATCTCGTCGCTCGCCGACATGGAAGACTTGTTCCGCGGCATCCCGCTCGATCAGGTCTCGACATCCATGACCATCAATGGGCCGGCGGCGATGCTGTTTTGCTTCTACGTCGCCGCGGCCGAGAAGCAGGGCGTGGCGACCACCGCGCTGCGCGGCACCGTGCAGAACGACATCCTCAAGGAGTACATGGCCCAGCACGCCTGGGTGTATCCCGTCGAGCCCGCCCTCAAGATCATCGTAGACATGTTCGAGTGGTGCGCCACGCACACGCCGCTGTGGAACACGATCTCGATCTCGGGCTACCACATCCGTGAGGCGGGCGCCACGGCGGCGCAGGAGCTCGCGTTCACGCTGGCGAACGGGTTCACCTACGTGGAGCGGGGGATCGCCCGCGGGCTGGACGTGGACGCGTTCGCGCCGCGCCTGTCCTTCTTCTGGGACATTCACAACGATTTCTTCGAGGAAATCGCGAAGCTCCGGGCCGCACGCCGCATCTGGGCCCGCCACATGCAAGAGCGCTATGGCGCGAAGCATCCGCGCTCCGCCATGATGCGGTTCCACTCCCAGACGGCGGGAGTCACGCTCACCGCGCAGCAGCCCATGAACAACCTGGTCCGGGTGGCCTATCAGGCGCTCGCGGCGGTGCTCGGCGGCACGCAATCGCTGCACACCAACTCGCTGGACGAAACGCTCGCGCTCCCGACCGAGGAGGCCGTCCGCCTGGCCCTGCGGACCCAGCAGATCATCGCGCACGAGACGGGCGTCGCGGAAGTGATCGACCCCTTCGGCGGATCCTATTACGTGGAGTCGCTCACCGACCGGCTCGAGCGCGAGGCGGAGGGCCTGTTCGCGGAGATCCAATCGGTGGGCGGCGTCGTGAAGGGGATCGAAACCGGCTGGTTCCAGCGGCAGATCGCCCGCTCCGCGGAGCAGTTCCAGCGCGACGTCGAGGCCGGGGGCCGCGTGCTGGTCGGTGTGAACGAGTACCTCAGCGCGGACGACCACCCCGTCGAGATCCTCAAGGTGTCGGGTGACACCGAGGAGGGCCAGCGGCGCCGGCTCGCGCGTCTCCGGGCCGAGCGCGACAACGCGCGCGTCGCAGAGCGGCTCGAGGAATTGCGCCGCGCCGCCCGCGGCGACGAGAACGTGATCGGTCCGATGCTGGACTGCGCTCGCGCTTACTGCACCCTGTTCGAGATCCGGCACGCGCTCGAGAGCGTCTACGGCGCCTACCGCGAACCGGTATTCTTTTAGACCATGTCCGCACAGCCGATTTCCGCCAACGAGAGCGCCGTGCGTGCCGCCGTCGAGCGGTTGTCGCGCGTCCCGCCCGGCGCGTATCAGGTGGTGTCGTGCTACCTGAAGCTCGAGCCGCGAGACAAGACCCGCGGCAAGTATCTGATCAAGATCAAGAACCGCATCCGCGACGCGCTCGCCGCCCTGCAGCGCCAGGACCTCGAGCGCGCCCTGCGGGCCCAGGTCGCGGCCGACCTGGAGCGCGTGCAGGGCTACTTCGGGGAGCCGACCCGGCTGCCGCCGGCGCGCGGGATCGCGCTGTTTGCCTGCGGCGCGCTCGATCTGTTCGAGGCGCTCCCGCTGCCCCACGTTCATCGCTCGCGGCTCGCGGTCGCACCGGTGCCTCTGGTGCGCGAGCTCGTCGCGCTCGAGGAGGAGTTCGGCACCATCCTCGTCGCCGCGTGCGACCGCACCAGCGCGCGGTTCTTCGAGGTCACCGCCTACGACGTCGGCGAGCTGCCCAGCCTGACGGCGGAGGCCACGCGGCCGGGGAAGTTCCACGGCGAGCGGCAGGCGAAGCGGGGCAACATGCTGGCGGGCGGCTTCGGCGAGCACAACTACCACATGCGGATCCGCGTCGAGCGGCAGCGGCACTACGCGCAGGTGGCGGACCGCATCTTCCAGATCCACACCCAGCGCCCGCTCGCCGGGCTCGTCGTCGCCGGCATCGGCGTGGACGCGGCCGCCCTGTTGCCGCACTTGCACACGTACCTCCACGACCTCGTCCTCGGTGTGGTGCGCTTGAACCCCAAGCGGGTCACGGCGGCCGAAGTGCGCGAAGCGGCCCTGTCGCTGCGGGAGGAGCGAGAGCGCGCCTGGGAGCGCGCGCACGCCGAGGCGGTGCGTGAAGGCGTCGGCACGGGCTGGGCGGTGAACGGCATCGACCCGACGCTCAAAGCGCTCCAGCGGGGCCAGGTGCGCACCCTGCTCGCCGATGGTCAGGACGACGACTCCCCAATCGACGACGCCGTGGAAGAGGCCCTCGCTCAGCGCGTCCAGGTCGACGTCGTGTACGACGAGCGCGCGCGCCGCGTGGTGGACGGGCTCGCCGGCCTGCTGCGGTTCCGCCGCTGATGCCCGGCTCGAAGCGCCCCATCCGGGTGCTGGTCGCCAAGCCCGGCCTGGACGGGCACGACCGCGGCGCCAAGGTCGTGGCCGCGGCGCTGCGCGACGCGGGGATGGAGGTCATCTACACGGGGCTGCATCAGACCCCGGAGATGATCGCGCAGGCGGCGATCCAGGAGGACGTCGACGTGGTGGGCCTTTCGATCCTGTCGGGCGCGCACTTGACCCTGTTCCCGCGCGTCAAGCAGCTGCTGGTGGACGCCGGACGAGACGATGTGCTGGTGACGGGCGGTGGGATCATTCCTCCGGAAGACATCGCTACGCTGCGCCAGCAGGGGATTGGGCGGTTGTTCGGACCCGGCACCCCTACGGCGGATCTGGTAAAATACATCGAGGAGTGGGCGGCCGAGCATGTCTCGGCGTGACCCCCACCTACACCCCCGTCTCCCTTGAGCCGTCTTAAAACGCTGACCGCGGAATACCGCGAGCTCAAAGCGCGCCTCGAGCAGGGCGGCGGGCCCGACAAGGTGCGTCGCCAGCACGAGCAGGGGAAGCTGACCGCTCGCGAGCGGATCGAAGCGCTGCTGGATCAGGGCGCGGCCTGGTTCGAAATCGGCCTCTTGGTGGCCTTCGACCAGTACGACGGGCAGGCGCCCGGAGCCGGCGTGGTGACGGGTCTCGGGCGGATCGCGGGCCGGCCGGTAGTGGTGGTCGCGAACGATGCCACTGTAAAGGCCGGGTCGTGGTGGCCGGAAACGATCAAGAAGATCCTCCGGGCCCAGGAGATCGCGATGCGCCAGCGTATCCCGATCATTTACCTCGTGGACTCCGCCGGCGTGAACCTGCCGTACCAGGGCGGCGTGTTCCCCGGCCAGTACGGCGCGGCGCGGATCTTCTATTACAACTCGATCATGCGACACTACCTGCGCGTGCCGCAGATCGCCGCGGTCATGGGACCGTGCATCGCCGGCGGGGCGTACCTGCCCGCCCTGTCGGATGTCATCTTCATGGTCGAAGGGACGTCGTTCATGGGGCTGGGAGGCCCGAACCTCGTAAAGGGCGCGACCGGGCAGACGGTGGACGCGGAGTCCCTGGGCGGCGCGGCGACACATACGGCGGTAAGCGCGGTAGCGCACTATCGTGCGAAGGATGATCGGGAATGTCTGGTCCGGATCCGGGAGTACGTCGAGCGCCTGCCCCGTACGCTCCGACCTCCCGCCCCGGGCGGCAAGCCGAAACGCAGTCCCAAAGACTTGTACGACCTGCTGCCGTCGGACCACCGCATGAGCTACGACGTTCGCGCGGTGCTCGACTGCGTGCTCGACGCGGGAAAGTTGGACGAGTTCCAGCCCGACCTCGCGCCCGAGATGATCTGCGCGCACGGCGCGATCGAGGGGCGGACCGTGGCCCTGATCGCCAACTCGCGCGGGGTCATCAAGGGCAAGAAGGGCGAGGCCCCGAAGATCGGGGGAATCATTTACACGGAGAGCGCCGAGAAGGTGGCCTACTTCATCGAGAACGCCGACCGCGAGCGCATCCCCCTCCTCTTCGTGCAGGACGTGTCGGGGTTCATGGTCGGCACGGAAGCGGAGCATTCCGGGATCATTCGCGCGGGCGCACGCTTCGTCGAAGCGATGGCGACGGCCACGGTGCCGAAAGTCGTGCTCACCGTGAACCACGCGTCGGGAGCGGGCTACTACGCCATGGCGGGGCAGGGGTTCGATCCCGACTTCATCGTCTCCTGGCCGACCGGAAGGATGGGAGTCATGGAGGGTGAGTCGGCGATTCAGGCGGTCTTCGGGAACGACGCGGCGAAGCCCGACAACGCCGCCGCCGTCGACGCGATGCGCGCGGACTACGAGCACCAGCTCGACGCCAGATTCGCCGCCGCCCGGGGCTTTGTGGACGCGATCGTCCTCCCGGAGGAAACCCGCGACACGCTCGCTTTCCTCCTCGAGGCGACCGGCGAATTCACCGGCCCGCACGTCGGAGCCTTCGTGCTGCCGAGTCAGCCATGAGATCACACGCCATCCCGTTGCTGCTCCTCGCCCTCACCGCGGCCTGCGGGAGCTCTGCTCCACCGCCGGCCACGCGACCGACGCCGGCCTCCGCGGCGCCCACGGCTCCTCCTGCGGCCCCTAGCGCGCCCCCGCCGACGGCCACAGGCGTCGCGAGCCGGCTCCCCATTCTGCCCCCGGCGCGCGCGCTACTCGTCGGCCTGATGGCGCTCCACAGCGCGGGAGTGGACGACTTCCGCGCCAAGCACCCTACCTATGATGGGCGCGGCGTCCTGATCGGCATCCTCGATACGGGCGTAGATCCTGGCGTGAACGGACTGATCGTCACCAGCACCGGCGCGCCCAAGCTGCTCGATGTGCGCGATTTCTCCGGGGAGGGAGTGGTGCGGCTCACCCCCGTCACGCCGACGGGGGACGGCACCGTCTCGATCGGCGGCCGGGCACTCTCCGGCGCCGGTCGGATCGGCCGGCTCACCACCGCGAACACCTGGTACGCCGGCACGCTGGCCGAGCGGCCGCTGGGCAAGCTGCCAAGCGCCGATCTGAACGGCAACGGGACCAACAGGGATGCCTTTCCCGTCATCGTGGTGAAGGCGACGGACGGCTGGGTCGCGTTCCTGGACACGAACCTGGACGGCTCGTTCGAGGACGAGATGCCGCTGCACGACTATCGCCAGGGCCGTGAGGTGATCGCGCTCGGCTCGAAGCCGATCACCCTGGCCGCCAACTTTGGCGAAGTGAACGGCGTCCCGACCCTCGCCTTCGTATTCGACAACAACGCGCACGGCACGCATGTCGCGGGCATCGCCGCCGGGCACAACCTGTTCGACGTGGCGGGCTTCGACGGCGTGGCACCGGGCGCGCAGCTGCTCGGGCTGAAGATCGCGAACGACGCGCGGGGCGGTATCTCGACGACGGGCAGCATCCAACACGCGATGGAGTACGCCGCCCGCTTCGCCGAGCAGCGCAACCTGCCGCTCGTGCTGAACCTGAGCTGGGGAATCGGCAACGAGCCCGGCGAACGCGCCGTCATGGACTCGATCGTCGACGCATTCATCGTCGCCCATCCGGGGCTCGTGTTCGCGATCAGCGCGGGGAACGACGGGCCCGGGCTCTCCACCGTGGGTCTGCCCGGGTCGGCCGACCTGGCGGTCTCCGTGGGCGCGGCGCTGCCGGGCATCTACCTGCCGCTCGAGGAGGACGGCGCCCCGCCGGTGGCAGGCGACTTCGTCGGCTCGTTCAGCGGGCGCGGCGGACGGTTCGGCAAGCCCGACCTGCTCGCGCCGGGGTGGGCCTACTCGACCGTGCCGTCCTTCGACACGGGAAACGAGATCAAGGCCGGCACGAGCATGTCCGCTCCCTATGTGTCCGGCCTCGCGGCGTGCCTCATATCGGCGCTGGTGCAGCAGGGACGCCGGCCGGGCGGCGCCGACGTGAGCGCGGCGCTCCGGGCCGGTGCGGCCGGCCTACCCGGCGCCGGCGTGCTCGACCAGGGCTCCGGCCTGCCGCAGCTCGAGCGGGCCTATCGTTGGCTGCTCGCGGGGCATCAGGGCTCGGGCTACGTCGTGCGGGCGACGACGGGCGGCGGATCGGCTGCGTTTCGGCGCGATGGTCTCGGGGGCCCCGCGGACACGATCGAAACGTTCCGCGCGCGCCACGTCACCGGGCTCCGGGCAGCGCAGTTCTCGTTGCGGAGCGACGCGCCGTGGCTGACCGCGCCCACGATGCTGCCGGCGGGAGCTCGCGAGACCGAGATCCCCCTGACCTATACCGCTTCCGCGCTCGCCGCGCCGGGCGTGTACGTGGGAACCGTGACGGCCTGGAATCCCAGCGATGCCATCGCCGGCCCGCTGTTCCGACTCGTCAACGTCGTGGCGGTCCCGTACGACCTCGCGGACAAGCCCGTGTCCGACGAGCGGCGCGCGGTCGGCCCCGGCCAGGTGCGTCGCTACTTTCTCCGCGTGGCACAGATGGGCGCGACCATGGTGGCCACCGTCACGCTCCCGGACTCCGGGCAGCAGACGGCCAAGGCGATCCTGTACGAGCCCAATGGCGCGCCATTTCGAGAGCTGGCGCGCGATTCGATCGTCCCGCTCGGTGGATCCCAGGCGGGCACCGCGCGGTTCGTTGTCCGCGCGGAAGACGCGCTGGCCGGTGTGTACGAGCTGGACGTCGTCGCGCCGCCGCGCGCCGGGGCCGTCGCGACAGTGCGCGCGCAGCTCGCGCCGCTGGGACTGGGGGACCGGGAAGCGGCGAACCCCGGCCCTGCGATGGTCGCCGGGCGTCTCACGCAGGCGTTGGTCGGCGCCGAGCGCGCTCTGGATGTGGCGGGCCGTGGCGCGACGCCCGAAAGCCTCACGGTCTCGGTGCCCGACTGGGCGGCCACGGCCGTCGTCGAAGTGGAGGTCCCGCGCGAGCACTGGCGCGAGTTCACCGATTTCGGCGTCACCGAGTTCGATTCCGCTGGGCAGCAGGTCTCCCAGGGCCCGCTGGAGTTCGCGTTCGGGCGTCAGGCCTTCGCGGTACCGGCCGCGCTCCAGGGCCACCCGCTCACGGTCGAGCTGTATCCCGGCTTCGCCCGCGACAAGGGCGTGCATCCATGGCGGGCGATGGTGCGGGTGCGCTTCCTGCTGCGCGAGCCGCGCCCGCTGGGCGACGGCCGGGACATCACGGTGCTTCCGGGCGGACGCGCGCCGCTTCCTACGCAGCGGACGCGGGACCTCAACCTCCCCGAGGGGTTCGCCCCGCTCATCGAGCTGAAGGTACGCGCATCGGGAGGCGGCCCCGATGCGGCTCGCCGAGTCGTGGTCAGTCCGTGAAACCGCAGCCCGCCCCCACGGTGCGCATCGCCGCAGGGCAGGGATTCTGGGGCGACTGGCTCGAAGCACCCTATCGCCAGGTAACGGGCGGACCGATCGACTACTTGATGATGGATTACCTGGCCGAAGTGACGATGTCCATCCTGCAGAAGCAGAAGTCACGCGACCCGTCCCTCGGGTATGCGAAGGACTTCATCCCGTCGATGGAGCGCATCCTCCCGATCGTGGCGCAGCGGGGGATCAAGATCACCGCCAACGCCGGGGGGGTGAACCCCCGTGCCTGCGCGCAGGCGGTGGCCGAGACCGCGCGCCGCCTGCAGCTCGGTGGCAAGGTGCGGATCGGGGTGGTGACCGGCGACGATCTGCTGGGGCGGCTGGACGGACTATTGGCCCGCGGGCACGAGCTCAAGAACCTCGACACGGGACGACCCCTGTCCGAGGTGCGCGACCGGGTCGTGTCGGCCAACGCGTATCTCGGCGCCTGGCCCGTGGTGGAGGCGTTGCGCGGCGGCGCGAACATCGTCGTGACGGGACGCGTCACGGACACCGGGCTCACGCTTGCGCCCATGATTCACACGTTCGGGTGGCGGCCCGACGCCTGGGATCTCCTCGCCGCCGGCACGGTCGCGGGCCACACGATCGAATGCGGCGCGCAGTGCAGCGGGGGCAACTGCCTGGTGGATTGGGAAGGGATCCCCGACCTCGCGAACGTCGGCTATCCGATCGTCGAAGCGTCGGCGGACGGCACCTTCGAGATCACCAAGCATCCCGGGACCGGCGGTCGCATCAGCGTGGCGGGCGTGAAGGAGCAGCTCGTATATGAGATGGGGAATCCCGCCGAATACATCACGCCCGACGGCATCGCGGATTTCACCACGATTCAACTCGAGCAACGGGGAAAGGATCGGGTTCGTGTGTCGGGAGTCAGGGGGCGACCCGCTACCGACAAGCTCAAAGTGTCGATCGGCTATTTCTACGGCTACAAGGCGGTCGGCACGCTGGTGTACGCCTGGCCGGACGCCTACCGGAAGGCTCAGGCTGCGGACCGCATTCTCCGACAGCGGCTCGCAGACCTCGGCCTCAAGTTCGAGGCGGTGCTGACGGAGTTCGTCGGCGTCGATGCGACCCACGGCCCGTTGGCTCGCGCCGGCGCGCCGCTCGACCAGCTGCCGGAGGTGCAGCTGCGGATCGGCGTCCGCTCGCCCGACAAAGCCGCCGTGGACCGATTCACCCGCGAGATCGCGCCCTTGATTCTAAATGGACCACCCAGCGTCACCGGGTTCGCGGGCGGGCGTCCGAAACCGGAGGAGATCGTGGCCTATTGGCCCGCGCTCATCGATAAGCGCATGGTGGAGCCGTGCGTCGAGGTCGTGGACGTATGAGACGGCGGGCGAAGGCGGTGAAGGGCGGTGGAGGGGGGTCGCGGACGCGCCCAGTTCCGCTCGTGGCAATCGCACACGCTCGCTCGGGCGATAAAGGCGATACTGCCAACGTGGGGCTCATCGCATTGAAGCCCGAGTACTATCCGATCCTGGTGAAGCACGTGACGGCGGCACGCGTCGCCCGGCATTTCAAGGGGATGATCTCCGGCCCAGTCGAGCGCTTCGAGCTGCCCAACCTGCATGCCCTGAACTTCCTGCTGCACGGCGCGCTGGACGGCGGCGGTACGATTTCACTCAAGACCGACGCCCAGGGAAAGGTGTTTTCCACCGCCCTGTTGCGGCTCGAGCTGGACCTCCCAAAGTGAGCGACCGGGTGCTGGCCGCGCTCGAGGGCGGGATCCTGACGGCGACGCTCAACCGCCCGGAAAAGAAGAACGCGATCGACACACCGA
>Ga0207646_10008381_pt1 | contig 10366 bp, 8 predicted proteins | sample KBSK5502metaG_FD_184343 | JGI IMG/M metagenome (GOLD analysis project Ga0207646, IMG submission 184343) | Corn, switchgrass and miscanthus rhizosphere microbial communities from Kellogg Biological Station, Michigan, USA - KBS K5-50-2 metaG... | ecosystem: Host-associated > Plants > Roots >...
GCCCAAGGCAGACGCGTCAGAAAAGACGAAGAGCAAGGACCGCGACTGGCTGACGACGGCCGAGCTCGCGGCGAAGATCGGCTGGCGGGAGCACGCCCTCCGGGATGCCATGCGCGGCAAGGAGCTGCCCGGCGTCCGCCGGACTTCGTTCGGCTACCACATCGAGTCGGCCTCAGTCGACGAGATCTCCAAGACGCTTGGCGCGCCGCCGCCGAAAGGCAACGCGCCAACGAGGAAGATCGGCCAGGCCTAGCGACTCCTCGCGCGCCTCCGGCCGATGGGGTTGCGTGCTCGCGGGTCCCTCCCTCGACCACGTAGGGTCTCGGGTCCCACTGCGCGCGCAAGCCCATCGTCCGGAGCTACATGCCGGCTAGCGCTTCCTGAGTCGGGCAGGGAGGATCTGCAGCTCTTCGCGGTATTTCGCGACGGTGCGGCGCGCGAGGCGGATGCCGTGCTCTTCGCGAAGCTTTTCGACGACCTCCTGGTCCGAATACGGGCGCGAGCGGTCCTCGGCGTCGATGATGTTCTTGATCACGTCCTTCACGCCGAGTGAGGCGGTAAAGAAGGTCGAGAACGGGATCACCTCTCCGGCGGGCAGCAGCACGAACTTACCGGCGGTGGCCCGGCTCACGGTCGACTCATGCATGCCGATGCGCTCCCCCACCTCCGCGCGCGTAAGCGGCCGGAGCGACTGGACGCCCTTCTCGAGGAAGTCCTTCTGGCACTCGACGATGACGTCGGTGATCCGGCCGATCGTCTGGCGCCGCTGGTTGATGTTGTCGATGAAGAACTTCGCGCGCGTGACGTACTGCCGGATGTGCTGGCGCTCGTCCTCGGTCATCGTGGGCGCGGCGGCCCCTGCGCTCCGCGCGGCCTGAAGCTGTCCGACAAGCTGACGGTAGACGGGGTTCACCCGCAACGAGAACCGTCGGGACTCGATGACCTCGACCTCAAACTCACCCTTGTCGTTGCGGATGATGATCACGTCCGGCCGCAACGCGACCTGGCGACCGCCGATGCTTGTGCCGTCCGGCCCCGCGGCGAACGCGTGCGCCGGATAGGGATTGAGGCTCTGCTTCACCCAATCCCAGCCCTGCTGGACATCCTCGCGCGAAATCCGTAAGGCCTGCGCTATGTCACCGAACTTGTGCTCGCCAAGCTCCCGCAGATGGTCGGCGATGATCGACCGGACGTGCGCCGGCACCTCCTCGCCGATCTCGGAAAGATGGTCGATCTGGATGAGGAGGCATTCGCGCGTGTCGCGCGCGCCGATGCCCCACGGCTCGACCCCCTGAATCGTCTTGAGCACCTCGGTAGCGTCGGCGACGGACACCTTCAGGGTCTTCGCGATCTCCTCGATCGAAAGCTCTAGGAAGCCGGCGTCGTTGAGGTTTCCGATGATGTACTCGGCCACCGGGTGCAGCCGCTTCGGCAGCAGCACGCGTGTGTTCCACGAGAGATATTCCGCGATGGTCTGCTCGGCCTCCGCGCGGACGATTGGATCCAGCTCGTCCTCTTCCTCGTCGCGCTGCATGAGGCTGGTGCCCTCGAGAGGCTCGGTCTCGATGTCGTCGCCGCCTTTGTACGGACCTTTGCCGGTGCCAAAGCAGTTCAGGCAGACGCGTCCGGCGAGCGGCTGGCCGCAGAGCGGGCACGCTTGCACCTCCTCGAGGTCGAGGGCCGGGTTTTCTTGGAGCTCCTGATTGATGACGTCCTGCAGCTCGAGCGAGCTAAGTTGAAGGATGTAGTTCGCTGCGATCTGTTTCGGCGTGACCTTGAGCTGTTGCTGTGGAAGGAGTCTTAGATCCACCTCGGCTACCTTACCGCAGGGTGATAGTGCGAGCGGAATTCACGTTGTTCGCGGCCGCGATCACTCTGTCGCTGGTCGCGCTACTCGTCGCCCCGCGACGCATCGCGCAGGCATGGCGTGTGCCGACGGCCCTCTTGGTCGCCACTTTGGGCGCCATATCGCCCCTCCTTCTCTATCAGTTGACCGACCCTGCCCTCGCCGCGGGTCGCGCTCTCTGGGAATGGTCGGCCGCCGGAGGGCCGACCATCCAAGCCTCGTACCGACTCGATGGGCTCGGGTCAGTCGCGGTCTCGGCCGGGTTCGCGTACGTCGCCGCGGCGCTCCTCGCGAACGCGCGATCCGCGAGCTCTCCGCGCTTCCTCCCGTCGCTCGCTCTTGCGATCGGGTTCACGTTCATCGCGGTCGTCGTCACGGTCGATCTCGTCGCGGCAACCGTCGCCATCGCCGTGCTCGCGGCGGTCAGCGCGTTTGCGACGCTGCTTGTCGCACCAGCGCCCTCCGCGATGCGCATCGCCGGTTACTTCGCGGTGGGGATCCAAGGATTCGTCGTCGCCGCGCTCCTCATCGCACGGCAAGGAGGCGCATCTCTCGCTTTCGATGCGATCTCCCCGTCGGCCGTCAGCCCTGGCGCGATCCTCGCGGCGACCGCGGGTGCCGGCCTCTTCGCGGGCCTGTACCCGTTCGTGCCATGGCGCTATCAGCCGGCCCAAGCCCTCCTCGCCGCTGAGCGAGAACCGTTGCGCGGGCTTCTCGCCATGCCGGCCGGCGTCGCCGCGTCGATCGTGCTGCTCCGCGTTCTCGGTGTGACGAATATCGATCTTTCGACCCTCGGGCTTCCAGTCATCGGACTCGCGCCGCGACTCGTGCTCCTCGGTCTGGTGCTCATCGCGTTCGCCGTGCGTGCGCGCGCGCGAGGGCGGGCGTCCCGTCGCGGGATCGTGATGACGATCGTCGCGGCCGCCGTGCTCGCCGGGTGGGATCAGCTGCATTGGAGCTACGTCGTGCTCGCCGCCGCGGCGCTGACGATCCTGTATGCAGCCGCGGTCTCTCTTGCGCTGCCAGAGCAGTGGGAGGTCGCGCGCCACGACGTGACGCTCGCGACCTTGTGGATCGCGTTCGCGGTCGGCACGCCGATCGCGCTCGCGTCGGGCCTGTTCATCCTTGTGAGCGCGGCATTCGCGGCGCTCCTCGAGAGCGTGTGGATGCCGCCGCATCGCGCCTACATCGCGATCATGGCAACGAGCGTCTGGACGGTGACCGGCGTCATCGGACTTGCCACCGGCGCGGCAGAGGCCGCAGATCCGGCGACCGCGGTGGCGGCCGTGCTCGTGGTGATGCTCGTTTTGATTCTCGAGCTCGCGCACGCGGGCCGGCGTCTCGCGCAGGGGGAGGCGCCACCTGACCTCGACATCGCTGCGGCGGTCGCCGCGCTGTTCGCCACCGCGCTCGTCGCAAGCCTGCTCTCGCTTCCCATACCTGACGCCCTCGTCCGTCTCCGCCGGCCGCTCGAGCCTATCGACCCGGTCATCGGGATCGGCACGGTAGTCGCGGCCAGCATCCTCGTGATAACGGCGCGAATGCTGCGGCCGCTTCTGCCGGACCTCGGCGCCATCGCACGGCGTCTGCAGCGATTCGTGTGGGCCGCCGACCCGGTGCCGACCGGAGTCGCCACATTCAGAGCGCTCGAGCGCGCCGTTACCGTCGCGACGGGCGGGTTCGCGCTCTTCGAGCAGCGGGCCGGCGTTGGGCTCGCCGCTGTCCTCATCGTCGCCCTATTGGTCTGGTCGACGCGTTAGGTGATCCCGCTCGGCATCGTCGCGCTCGCGACCCTTGCGGCGAACGGTTCACGCCAACTCCGGTACTCGGCGGTCGCGCTCCTCGGGGTGTCGCTCGCCGCCAACGTCGTCACCGCGGGTCAGCTCAGCGTCAGTCAACTCGCGGTCGAAGGATGCGGAGCTCTCGTCGCCTGCGGAATCCTGTATGTGGCCGCGCGCGATCGCACATACGGCGAGGATCCGGGCTGGCGGCTCTGGCTGGCAACGATCGTCGCGGCAGCGGCGACCGCGGCATCCGTCGCGACTCTTCGCACCGCTTCGAGCGAGACCGTCACCCTTCCGCTGATCGGCGAGGATCCCAGTGGCGTCACGGCGCAGGTCGCGGCGTTCTGGTTGATCTCCTCGGGCATCGCGATCCTCGTGACCGCGCGAACGCCCGTCCGCGGATCGCTCGGGGCGATCCTCATGATCACCGGCGTCGAGCTTCTCGTTCGTCTTCTCACCGTGCCGCAGCTCGGCCTTTCCCTCCTCCTCGGCTGGGTCGAGGTGGTCATCGCGCTCGCTGGCGGATTCCTGATCGTGAACGAGCGCGCGGTCCGCGAAAATTGAGTATCGCGGCGGCGCCCCTCGTGCTCGCGGTCGCTGCGTGCGGGTCGTTCGTGCTCAGAAAGCGGCTCAATCTCGTCGGACCGATCTCGCTCGTCGCGATCGCGGTGGCCTTCGTGCTCATGCTCGTCATTCCTCCGGACGCCTCCGGGATGCTTCTCGACCTCGAACTCCGCGCGAGCGGACTGGGCCGACTCGCATCGGGCGTGATCCTCGCGACCCTCTTCCTGCTGGTGCTGGACGTGTGGCTCGACGAGCCCGCGTACAACTTCTTCCCGACGGCGCTCGCGGTCGGCGCGACGTCACTCGGTGTGCTCCTGCTCACGGCGCCCCTCGCGATCTTCGGCCTCCTCGTCCTCGGACTCCTCGTGCCGGTCGGGTCGTTCACCTTTCAGGTGCATCGCAATCGCTCGGTCGAGGCGGCGACCCGTCACTTCGGCTTCGTCGCGCTCGGCGGATGTCTGGGCATTGCCGCGCTGGCGCTCGCGGCGAGCCTTCCCCACGAGCAACCGGCGAACACATTCGTGCTCCTCGTGGTCGTGCTCGTCGTCGCCTTCGCGTTGCTGCTCGCGGCCATCCCGTTCCACACGCACGCTGCGCTCCTCGCGGGCGAGGTGCCGCCTGCGTCGCTCGCCCTGTATTTCGGCGTCCTCGTCCCAACGACGTTCATTGCGTTCGTCGAGATCCTCACGCTCTCCGGCCTTCTGCCCGCGATCGTGCAGGTGGTGAAGGTGCAGGACCTGTTGCACGGCATCGGACTGACCTCGGCCGTAGGCGGCGCGTTCCTCGCGAGCGGGGCGCCGGATCTGCGCCGTCTCGTCGTCTATTCGGTGATCTCGAACCTCGGCGCCGCGCTCGTCGGCATCGCGACACTGTCCGGACCCGGCATCATCGGCGCGCTCGCGAGCGTCATCGTCACCGGGGCATCCGCCTCCGGTCAGCTGCTCGCGGCGGGCACGCTCGAGCGCCGCAGCGCGCCCGAACGCCCGATTGCGCGCAAGGCGCCTCTCGCCGCTCTTGCGTTCGTCGTCGGCGGCTTCGCGATGATCGGCGCGCCGCCGCTTCTCGGTTTCCCGGGACGCTTCTTCATGGAGCTCATCGCGTACCAGTTCGCCCCGCTCACCGGTGCGGCGCTCGTGCTCGCAACGCTGCTACTGATCGTCGGCCAGCTGCGCGCCGTGCTCGCCTTATTCGGTGAGGGTGTCGAGCGCTGGGTGGTCGAGCCGCGACCCGTCGCCGGAATCATCGGCGCCGTGATCTTCATCGCACTGTTGATCGGGGGAATACAACCCGACGGCTTCCTGCGGCCGATCGCCTCGTTCGCCGATGAGTTTCTTAGGGCATTGCGACCGCTCTAGCGTGCTGGGCGCGGCGGGTGGCACGGGGGAGCGGGTTGCGCGCGAGCCGCTAACCCGCCGCGTCACTTCGAACGGATGTCAAATGAATGGAGCGGACGGGTAGGCGAGCGCGCGACCCCGACCCCGGGACAGGACCCGGCGCGCACAGAACCTAAGAAGGAGCCTTGTCCTCTGACATCCAGCGATCGATGTCGCGGGTGTATTCGACAAAGCCATCGGGGAACCACAGCTTGATCTCAGCGGCTGCCGTTTCGGGAGCGTCGCTCGCGTGGACCAGATTGCGGAGACCGACGAGCGCATAGTCCCCGCGGATCGAGCCCTCGCTGGCCTCGTGCGGCCGAGTCGAACCCACCATCGCCCGCACCACCGCGATCGCGTTCGGACCCTCGAGGACCGCCGCGACGACAGGCGACGCCGTGATCACTCCGACGAGATCGTTGTAGAAGAACTTTCCTTTGTGTACGGCGTAGTGCTTCTCCGCCATCGCGCGGTCCACCTTCAAGAGGCGCAGCGCCGCGAAGCGCAGTCCACGCTTCTCAAAGCGCGAGAGGATCTCGAAGGCGATCCCCCGCTGGAGCGCGTCGGGTTTCAGCACGACGAGCGTTCGCTCGGCGCTCACGACGCCATCCCGACCGGGATGACATCAGCGGCGGGCGGCGCGATCTCGGCGATCGACGCGCGCGGTCCGATCGCCGCGACATACGCGAGCTCCGGGCGCAGATACTCGCGAGCGACGCGCTGCATGTCCGCCGTCGTCACGCCGTCGATGATCGCGGCGACTTCCTCGACCGAGCGAACACGCCCGAGGAACAGCTCTTGCCCCGCGAGCCAGCCTGACACGCCGCGCGTGTCCTCGAGACGGAGCTCGAGACGACCCTTCGCGAAGTCGCGCACGCGCTCGATCTCGACATCGGGCACGAGCTCGTCGCGGAGGCGCTCGACCTCTCGCATGATCGCCTTCATGACCTCGGCGGCGTTCTGCGGCGCGAAGCCCGCGTACACGACGAGGTGTCCCGCGTCGGCGTAGTTCGCGCCGTAGCTGTGCACGTCGTACGCCAGGCCGCGCTTCTCGCGTAGCTCGAGGAACAGCCGACTCGACATCCCTTCGCCGAGGACCGCGTTGAGCATGTCGAGGCTGTACTTGTCGGGATGCGTCGTGTGAACGGCCCGCCAGCCCACGCACAGGTTGGTCTGTTCGGCCCGCTTTCCCAGCAGCTTCGCGTGCGACTTCCCCGCGCGCGGGGCGGGCCGGGACTTGGGGACCTCGCGCGCGGCAAGGCCGCCCAGCGCCTCGTCGACCGCGGCGATCGCGTCGTCGGCCCGAAGCGGACCGGCGAGCGCGACCACCGTCCGCGACGGCGCGTAGCCGCGCGCCATGAATTCGCGCAGGCGATCCGCCGTCATCGCGAGCACGACCTCCTCGCGACCGGCGACCTCCCAGCCCAGCGGGTGACGCGGGTACAGGAGCTCGTCGACCAACGTGTGCACGCGGTCCTGGGGCTGGTCGCGATACATGCGCAGCTCTTCGACGATCACGTTGCGTTCTGATTCGACGTCCTTCGGGCGAAGCATCGGCGCGCGGATCAGGTCGGCGATGACATCCAGCGCGACGAGGTAGTGGCGTGCCGGAACACGCGACCAGAAGACGGTGACCTCTTTGTCGGTCGACGCGTTGACTACACCGCCTTTGCTCTCGATCACCTGGCTGATGTCGGCTGCTGTCGGGCGCTTGGCGCTTCCCTTGAAGACCATGTGCTCGAGGAAATGGCTGGTGCCGGCATCGTCCTTCGTCTCGATACGCGATCCGACGCCGACATACACGGCAAGCGATACCGAGCGCGTCTCGGGCATCTCGCCGACGAGGATCCGGAGCCCATTCGGCAGCGTCACTCTGCGGTGTTCCATCGACTGCGAACGCTATCAGAGCCTCGCTGTGCTAGCGGCAGAACACCATCGTCATATACATCGCGTCCGGCCCGTTGACCGCGCCGACGCCAACGCGACGGAAGGCCGGATCCATGATGTTGGTGCGGTGATTGATGGGTGCCCACGGCTCCGCCATGAATTCGAGATGCAGCGCGTCGACGTTGCCGTTCCAGATCTTCCCCGTGTTCTCGCCGTACCACCCTGTGCCGCACGCCGGGACATCGCGGGAGCTCGCTGAGCCGTCGGGCCCGTCGTGATACACGTAGCGAACCTGCGCTTCGACCACGCTGTGTGCGCGCGCGGTGTTCGCGACGCCGTGGTCCATCACGAGCGGCACGAGACCGCCCCGCACGCGCGATGCGTTCATAAGGTCGAGCATATGGGCCTCGGCCGCGAGCGCCACGGAATTCGTGAGCGCCGCAACGGTAGTCGGTGTCGGGCGCGGCGCCGGCTTCGGCGTCGAATCGGGTGGCGCCGCTGGCTCCGGTTCCGGCTCGGTCGTCGCTTCGGGCGCAACCTCGACCGTCGCTTCGGGCAAAGCTTCGGGCGCCGGTTCGGTGGCCGCCGCCGCGGTGACCTCGGGCGACGGCGAACCGGCGACCTCGAGATCGTCGATGTCGCGGAACCCGCGGACCAGACCGCGCGACATGGGCGCGATTCGCGCCGCGGCCGGCTCAACCTCGATGATCGGGACGGCGCTGACTTGCGCGGGTCGCGTCGGGGTCACGGTGAAGCTCGCCAGGACTAGTCCGGCGAGCATCGCGTACAGGCCGAGGCGCGCGGCGAGGCTCAGCGGCCTGTCCTGCTCACGACTCGGTGATGCTCCAGGCACCAGAGGAAATAACGAGGCTGGCGCCGGCGCGTCGCGCGGCGGCGAGATGTTCGCGCTCCGCCGCAGCGGGATCGAGCGGCCCTTCGGTCGTGGCCACGAAGGGTGCGTGCTCGTCGACGGTGAAATAGGAAACGAGCGGCCGGTCGGAGAATGCCGCGAGGCGGGCGACGATGTCCAGGCCGGGCGCGCCGGGTTTGACGATGATCGCGTCGGCGCCGTCGGCCATGTCGCGCCGCGCGCGCGCGACGGCCGCCGCGGCATCGTCGGCTGGGATGAGTTGGACAGCGCGCTCCGATATCGGAACCGCGTTCACCGCGGCGCGGTGCGTGACGTAGAGCGAGCTTTCGAGCTTCACCATCGCGGCGATCGGGAGGTCCGAGCGCCTTGGACCGAGCGCGTCGCGCAGCGCGCGCACTGTCCCCTCGAGCATCCCCGACGGAATGAGAAGGTCGGCGCCCGCGTCGGCATGCACTTCGGCGATCGCCGCGAGACGTTCGAGTGTTCCGGCGACATCGGCGCCATGCTCGCCGAACAACACGCACTGACCGTGTGCTGTGTATGCGCAGACGCACACATCGGTCGCGACGCCGAGCTCGGGCACAGCTTCCTTCACCGCACGGATCGCGCGAGGGACGACGTGATCGGGTTCGCTCGCGAGTAAGGCGTGCTCGTCCTTGCGGTCACTGATGCCGAAGAGGAGAAGCCCTGCGAGTCCGGCCGACGCGGCGGCGCGCGCTTCGCGCACCACTTCGGTGAGCGACAGTCGCTCGAGCCACGGCGCGGCTTCGATCTTCTCGCGGTCCTCGACCGCGCTGCCCACGATGACCGGGAGAATGACTCGACCGGCAAGGTCCGCGCGCGCAAGCGCTCGCGACCAGACCGGGTGCTCTGCGAGCCTCCCTCGCGCGAGCGTGGCTTGCCGCATGACCCGATGGTACGCAGGATCGCCGAAGGAGCGGTGACCAACGGCTACCATTTCACGCGATGAGGAGACGCCCGGCCGTCCTACTCGCGCTCGGCGCGGGCTTGATCCTCGCCGCGAGTGGCGCCGCGTTCGCCGCTGCTCCGTCCTTGTCCAGTCCCGCTCAGGCCGTGGCGGCTCTTGCCGCCGATGACGGCTCGTCACGTTCAGCTCAGGTCACCCCGACCGCACCCCTTGTTTACGAGCCCGCGGCCCTCGCGCTACCGGGACCCGACCCGAAGACCGCCCCCGCCTCGGTGGTGTTCGATGGGATGAAGCACGTGTGGCAATCGCTGAATAACTGCGGACCTGCATCAGTGGTCATGGCGTTGTCGACGTTCGGGATCGAAGTCTCGCAGGAGGTCGCGCGGGTCCCCCTGCGCGGGACGAACCTGCTCTCAGGCATGGGTCCGCAAAAAGTTGATGGCTGGGTGAACGCGAACTTCGGGCTTCGCTCGGTATGGCGCAACAACGGGACGAACGATCTGCTTCGGCGTCTCGTCGCGAACGGCTTCGCCCCGATGGTCACGCAGTGGATGCAGGACCCATCGATCTCGCGGATCGCTCATTGGCGCGTCGTCCGCGGATACGACGACGCAGCCGCAGCGTTCTACGTGAACGACCCGATGCTCGGGAACATGGTGCCGCTCTCCTATAAGTGGTTCCAGAACAACTGGCAGTCCTTCAGCTACCGCTACATGGTCATCTACGACCCGAAGGACGAAGCGCTCTTGAAGGCGATCATCGGCGACGACTGGAACGACGCAAAGATGCGAAAGAACTTCTACGAGCGCACGAAGGCCGATGCATATTCGCAGGACACCTCAGCGGCGTGGCTCGCGTACGGCGAGGCCGCGTACGGCTACGGGCTGTTCCGCGAAGCGGTGACCGCCTTCGAGCGAGGGATGGCGCTCGGCTCGGTGCAGGGAGTCTTCACGCTCCGCTCGAGCTACCCGCAGGCGCTCCGCGCGCTCGGCCGGCAGAGCGACGCCGACGCGATGCAGCAGCGCCTTTCGACATCGTCGAGCTCGTCGACCGTGGCATCGCCGCCGGATCAGTACGCTCTCTACCTCGCGTTCTCACGAGAGCACGAGAGCG
>Ga0207646_10008382_pt1 | contig 10365 bp, 9 predicted proteins | sample KBSK5502metaG_FD_184343 | JGI IMG/M metagenome (GOLD analysis project Ga0207646, IMG submission 184343) | Corn, switchgrass and miscanthus rhizosphere microbial communities from Kellogg Biological Station, Michigan, USA - KBS K5-50-2 metaG... | ecosystem: Host-associated > Plants > Roots >...
TGCACGGCGGCGTGGTCAGCGTGGCGGGCGATCCGCTCGCCTCGGTCACGCTTGCCGAGGTCGCCCGGGCCACCGCGCCGACCAGCCGGTACATACGGCCGGGCGAGCAGGCCGGGTTGTCCGCGCGGCGGCGGTTCGACGTGTCGCACATGACCTACCCCTACGGCGTGCACATCGCGGTCGTCGAGGTCGACCCGGGCACCGGGCGGGTCCAGGTGCTGCGCTACCTGGTGGCCTACGAGGTCGGCCGGGCCGTCAACCCGACCATGGTCGAGGGCCAGCTGCGGGGCGGGGCGGCGCAGGGCATCGGCGGCGCGCTCCTGGAGGAGCTCTGCTACGACGAATCCGGCCAGCCGACCGCGACCACGCTCATGGACTACCGGATGCCGACGGCGGCCGAGGTCCCGAGGATCGACCTCCTGGTCTGCGAGCATGCTCCGGCCCCGGGCAACCCGCTCGGCGTCCGCGGCGCGGGCGAAGGTGGCATCACCGCCGCCGGCGCGGCGCTGGCCAGCGCGGTTCGCGACGCGCTGGGCGGCAGGCAGGACGTCAGGGCGCTGCCGCTGACACCGGCCCGGGTGCGGGCCATGACGGAAGCCGCCTCTTGAGCAAATGCTCATATGCTTGACATATGAGCAGCGCAGCCAAACGGGGAGACAGGGTGGCATTCGGGGAGGGCAGGCTCGTGAGGACGGAGCACGCTGGCCGGTCAGGCAGCGAGGAACTGCTCCTCCGGGTGGCCTGGTTCTACTACAAGGACGAGCTGACCCAGGATGAGATCGCGAAGCGGCTCTCGGTGTCCCGCGCGTCCGTCGGCCGGATGCTGGAGCGGGCCCGCAAGGTCGGCCTGGTCTCGATCAACCTGAACGCCGACCACCTGGACGCGTTCGAGGTGAGCAGGCAGCTGCGCCGGGTGTTCGGCCTGGCCGAGGCGCTGGTCGTGCCGGATCACGTTGCGGGCGAGGGTTCGCGACCTGCGCTGAACGCGCGGCTGGGCCTGGGCGGCGCCCAGTTCATGAGCACTCACCTGCGGCCGGGCGGGACCCTCGGCGTGGGCTGGGGGGATACGGTGTCCCGCGCCATCGCCGCGACCAACTTCGGCGCGGTCGGCCCGGTCCGGATGGTGTCGCTGACCGGCGGGGTGGACGTGTACCTGGCCGCCTTCCTGTCGTCCAAGGGCGAGGGCGCCAGCGAAGCGGATATGACCAGCGCCGCGGTCATCCCCACCCCGATCGTCGCGTCCACCCCGGAGCTGGCGGCGGCGCTGAAGGCGGAGCCCCTGATCCAGCAGGTGCTGAAGCAGGCGTGCGGCGTCGAGCAGGCCATCGTCGGGGTCGGCACGCCCACCGCGGACGCCACCATCGTGCAGATGGGCTACCTGGAGGCTTCGGACATCCGTGAGCTTCGCGACCACCACGTGGTCGGCGACATCCTGGGGCAGTTCTTCGACGCCTCGGGGCGGGTGGTGGGGCTGCCCATTCATGACCGCCGGATCGGCATCGACCTGTCCGACCTGGCCCGGATCCCGAAGGTCGTCGGGGTGGCCGGCGGGCTGCACAAGGTCGAGGCGATCCTCGGCGCGCTGCGCGGCGGGTTCCTCGACGTCCTGGTCACGAACGAGCTCGCCGCGCTTCGCCTGCTCGAGCTGGAGCGCGCGGCGGCCTAGCAGGCACGAGGTAACGCACGAGGTAACACGGTGAGCGTGTCGCGGTGCCGCCAGGCCAGCCGCAGCACGGCGGCGCCGGCCGCCTGCACCGGCTCGCTGGTCACGACGCGGTCGATGACGTGGGCGGCGAACTCCCGCGCCGCGAGCACGCTGCCCTCGGCGTTGCGCCGCGGGTTCAGGCTGAACAGCTCGTCGAACACCCGGCTGTCGATCACGGCCACGGTGAGCAGGTCGGTGGCGTAGGTCAGCGGGTCGACGCCGAGGCCCAGGCACCACACCCGGATCTGGCCCCGGTCCAGCGCGGCGGCCATGTGCCGGGCGAACGGCCAGGTGCCGTAGTCCACCGGGCCCGCTCCGTACTCTTCCGGCTGCCCGCGGAGTTCCTCGTCGAACTCACGGAGCATGCACCGCCACAGCGAAAAGTCCTCGCGTTCGTGCCACGAGGCCTCGCCGGACGGCTGGAACACGCCGACCGGGATCACCTGGTACATCCCGCCCGCGTGGCCCACCCTGGCCGGGTCCCGCCAGTGCAGCAGGAACGACGCCCGCCCGGCGGCCGCGTCGAACCGGAGCGTCAGCGTGGTGATAGCCAGGTTGGCCGGGCGACGGCTCAGGTCGCACGGGTCCGCGATCCGGGCGCGCGGGCCGGCCGGGCGGTGCTCGTCCCTGGCGCCGAGCCGGGTGGCAGCGTACTCGTGCGCGGCCGCCTCACCGGTGTCCACGCCGTCGAAGTAGCGGCCACGGGTGAACGCCAGCCTGGCCTTGGTGAGGTCGGCCTCGATCAGCCGGTAGGTGGGGCGGTTCTCGAACACCGCCGGGGCGGCCAGGTCCCGCATCGCGTCCGAGTAGCACCGGTAGCGGGTCCCGTCCGGCCGCTCGGGCAGCAGCGGCCCGGCCGGAGCGGGCAGGGGGTCGGCCGGCAGGGTGAGCTCAAGCTCGATCTCGTGCAGGGGAACGGGCCCCGCGGGCTGCCATTCCGGGGCGGCGAGCAGCGGGGTGCCGGCCATCCGGCGCTCGGCCGGATAGTCCCCGGCCGAGTCGACCGCCAGGGCGTGACGATGCTCCTGCAGGTAGGAACGCACCCGCAGCCACTCGGCCTGGCTGGCGGTCAGGGTCATCCTGACCCCGTTCTGGGCGCGGGGACGTGATCGTCGGCCCAGAAGCTGATCAGCTCCTCCTCGGTCAGCGCCTGCGGCGAGGCGCAGCGCAGGGCGCGGCCGGTGGTCAGGCTCCAGCTCGTGATGAGCACCCGGGCCAGCAATTCGTCCTCATTCGCGTGCCGCACGGCCCGGCTGAAGAATTTACGCCTCGCCTTTGCGCCGGAATCGCTCGCGTAACGCATACCCGAGACAGTAGTGTCTTGCATAACGCGCCTCCTTCGAGGAAGTGGACAGGAAAGTCCGCTCGCCGGTCTCGTAGTTCTGCGATCCCACACAGTGGCCACGGAACCGGGGGCTGCCTTTCGGCCGAGGGTCCGGCGGATTCGCGCGGGTGTCGTCAGCCGGGCCAGCGGTAGTCGGGAACGATACTGGTCACGACGTACGCTGGCAACGCTGTGCGACGAAAACGACTCTACAGCCGACGCAAACACCGCGGGCCGAAAAGACAATTCTGTCCGGCATTGTATTCAATTTCCGGCGACATTTATGCGCGCTCGGCACTGCACGCAATTGCGTAGCGAGGCTGCAATTTCAGCCTGGGCGCGGATATGCTGATGTTGCCACGGAATGTCGCATCGACGGCAAGGGTCCGCGACGGCGTCACAGCCCCAGCCGGCGGGACAGGTCCGAGGCGAGCAGCCCGTCCGGGTCGATCGCGGCCCGCAGCTTGCGGAACTCTTCCAGCCGCGGGTACATCTCGGCCAGCGTGGCGGCTGGCACCCGGGAATCCTTGGCCAGGTAGACCCGGCCGCCCGCGTCGACGACGAGCCGGTCGAGCGAGGCCAGCAGGCCGTCAAGCCCCCGGGTGCGGGCGGGCACGTCGAGCGCGAGCGTCCAGCCGGGCGCCGGGAACGAGAGCAGCCCGGGATCCCCGGAGCCGAACCGCTTGAGCACGGTCACGAAGGAGGCGGCGCGGGCCCGGCTGACCAGCTCGAACGAACGGCGCACCGCGGTCTCCTGGCCGAACGGCACCACGTACTGGTACTGCCGGAAGCCGCCGGGCCCGTACACCCGGTTCCAGTTCCTGATCCCGTCCAGCGGGTGGAAAAACGCGCCGATGGTCTGCAGCTCGCCCGACCGGGAGCGGGGCGCCCTGCGGTAGTAAGCCTCGTTGGCCAGCGCCACCGAGTAGCGGTTGATCAGGCCGGGCGGCATCCAGGGCGGGGCGCCGAGCCGGGCGCCGGGCCGGAACGCGAACGGGTCGGCCCCGGGCGGCAGGTCGCCGGGCTCGGCGAAGTCGCCGCTGGTGACCACGGACCGGCCCAGGCGGCCGCCCCGGGCCAGGCTGTCCGACCAGGCCACCGTGTAGCCGTAGGCCTTGTCGTGCTCGGCCAGGGTGGCCATCGTCTCGTCGATGTCGGCGGTGCGCACGGTGTCCACCCTGACCCGCGAGGTGGCCACCCGCTTGAGCTGGATCACGGCCCGCACGATGAGTCCGGTCAGGCCCATGCCGCCCGCAGTCGCCCAGAACAGGCCGGGATCGGACTGCTCGGTCACCGTGCGCAGCTCGCCGCCGGGCAGCACGATGTCGGCCGACCGCAGGTGCCGGGCGAAGCTGCCGGCCACGTGGTGGTTCTTGCCGTGCACGTCGGCCGCTATCGCGCCGCCGACCGTCACCTGCCGGGTGCCCGGGGACACCGGCACGAACCAGCCGGCCGGCAGGCCCGCCACCATGAGCTGCTCCAGGCTGACGCCGGCCTCGCAGGTGGCCAGGCCGGTGGCCGGGTCCAGGTCGAGGATCCGGTTCAGCCGGGCGGTGGAGATCACCATGCCGCCGTCGCACTGCGCGGCGTTGTTGTAGCTGCGGCCGAGCCCGCGGGCGATCATCGGTTGGCTGATCACACCGTGGTTGATCACACCGTGGGCGGGGGTCTCCAGCAGCCGGGCCGCGCCGGCTACCGTGGCTGGCTCGGTCAGTTCGGCCCGGGTCGGCGCTATCCGGCCCCAGCCGGTGAGGCTGACGGTGCGGCTTGACATAGTGCCCGAATAGTAGTCGCAGAATAGTAGCCGCAGGCCTGAAAGGGCCGACCCGAGACCCGGAGCCGATGATGCGCAGGATCGCCGCCGCGCTGGCCGGCCTGCTCGCCGTGGCCGCCTGCAGTTCGCCGGCGGCCGTGCCGCCCTCCCCGTCGCGGCAGCCGAGCGCCACGGAGACCACCCGCGCCACCGCGTCCCCCGTGGCGCGGCCCCGGCCGGACCCGCCGCGGGTGACCGTAACCAGGGCGCGGATGGGGGACGGCGCGGTGGTGACGCTCGCGACGTTCACCGGCCCGGTGCGCTACGTGCTGCACGACGGCAGCGAGGATCCCGGCCTGGCGGCGGGCCGGGTCAAGGCCGGACCCGCGGTGCGCGGGGCCGAGCGCCGGCGGCTGCTGGCCGCGTTCAACGGCGGGTTCAAGCTGTCCCAGGGCGTGGGCGGCTACCAGCAGGAGGGTCACGTGGCGGCCGCGCTGCGGTCCGGGGTGACCAGCCTGGTGATCGACCGGTCCGGCCGGGCCAGGATCGGGATCTGGGGGCACGGCGTGCCCGCGCCGGGCGAGGCGGTGTACAGCGTCCGGCAGAACCTGCCGCCGCTGGTGCTGAACGGCAAGCCGACCGCGAGGGCGGCGGACTGGAGCCTGTGGGGGGCCACGCTCGGCGGCGGCGAGAACGTCGCCCGAAGCGCGCTGGGCCAGGACGCGGCCGGCGACCTGGTGTACGCGGCGAGCATGTCCGCCAGCCCGGCCGACCTGGCCGCCGTGATGGCGTATGAGGGCGTCAGGATCGCGATGGAGCTCGACATCAACCCGGAGTGGGTGCAGCTGGACGTGGCCAGCCGCCCGGGCGGGCCGCTGCGCGCCGCGATCCGCGGCCAGAACCGCCCGGCGAATCAGTTCCTGCTCGGCTGGGCCAGGGACTTCATAACCGTCCTGGCCCCGGCCGGCGCAGGAGGGTAAGACCCAGGTCCGTTCGGGATATACCGAGGGGCCGAACGGGACTGGGCTCACCGACCTGCGCCGGCTCTCCGGAGTCAGACCTGGGCGAGCGCGCGGTCGGCGGTGTCCATGTCCTTGTAGAAGCGGCGGTGCACCCGGAGGTTCTCGTTCCCGGCCGGGACCCGGTGCCACACGCCGGAGCCCGGGCCGAGCCGGGTCGACCTGGGCAGCTCCGTCACCACGCCGCGGGCCGTCTTCATGCTGGTCTTCCCGGCGTCGAGCACCACGATGCGGCTCGGCGTGACGGCCAGGATCCGGTAGTGGTTCAGGCCGAGGAAGACAAAGAAGCCGGTCAGCGCCGCGAGCCACTGGCTCGCCGTCTGCGCGCCGATCACGGCCTGGATCGGCTCACCGGGCCGTAGGTACGGGGCGGCGGATTCCCGCATGGAGTCACGCAGGGCCACGAGTATCACCTCAAAGTTGGTCGTTAGCTTTCATGCTTGCGGCGGTCCATCTCGTGCCGCCCCGTTCCAGCCCGGGGCGCCAGCGGGGTCAGCCGGGCCAGTAGGAGCAGCGCACGCCGGTGTGCACGGTCTGGCGCAGGTGCTCGCCGATGACGGCGTCGGCTTCGGCGATCTTGGCGAGCGCCCGGCGGATGGCCTTGCCCACCGCGACGCGGGCGCGCTCGGGCTGGTCGGGGAAGGCCCTGGTCCGGCCGCCGAATCCGGCCGCGCTGGACAGCTGGGCGACCAGCCAGTCGCGTTCGGCCCGGGCCTGGCGGGCCCGGTCGGGTTCGAGCTCGCCGATCCCTGTCTCACCGAGCTGGGCGTCCAGGCGCTTGAGCCGGTTCCGGTACTCGGCGATCGCCTCGTGGTCCAGGACGTGCTGCGCTGTCCCCGTGTCGCCGCCCGTCCCGCCGAGGCCGGCCAGGCCGGCCACCAGGTCGGCGGCCTGGATCTCCCGCCGCGGGTTGGCGATCAGCACGGCCAGGTGGACCATGCCGATGCTGTCCTCCACCAGGACGCTGCGGCCGTGCAGGGTCAGCCGCCACTTGCGGCCGACCCGCTGGCAGCGCGCCTCTCCGGCCGCCAGGGCCGGGGCCAGGCCTGCCACCGGGTGGGCCGGCGCCGGCAGGCCCGCCGAGGCCGCCTCGGCCGTGGCCGTGTCGAGCTCGCGGCGCGACGCGTCGGCGTCGCCGGGCGAACCGCGCTGCGCGTGCGCCTGGGCCAGCCGCTGCCGGGACGCCACCACCGCGGGCCAGTGCGCCAGCGCGAGGTTGTGCTGGACGGCCCCGGTCAGGTGCTCGATGGCCGGGTCGAGCTGCCGGGAGGTGAGCGCGGCGACGCCGAGGGCGTGCCGCACCGACCCGAAGCAGGTGATCCCGAGGCTGCCGATCATCGGCAGGTGCGCGTACGGGCGGAGCAGCTCGTAGGCCCGGGCCGCCAGGTCGGCGTCCTCGAGCAGGTACGCGGCCTCCACCACGCCGTTCATCGTCACCAGCCAGCTGCTCGACCTGGGCAGCGCGGCCAGGTCGCTGCCGCACAGCGCGGCCAGCGCGCTGGCGGCCCTGGGCCGGTCCCCGCTCAGCGCGGACGCGACGGCCAGCGCGGCGACTGCGGAGTTGTCCACCGCGGACAGCACCGGGGAGTGCACCCGGTCGTGCAGCATGGGCAGCAGTTCGGTCAGCCGCCCCTGGTACCAGCGGATCGTGACCAGCTGGGCGGCGGACCACCACGCGTGGTCGGCGTCGCCCGCGGCCTCGCCGCGGCTGGCGCAGACCCCGGCCAGCACCTCGGCCTCGTCGAACCGGCCGGCCCTGATGGCCAGCATCACGTCGATCGCGCTGGCCACGAAGCCGACCGCGAGGTGGTCGCCCTGCCCGAGATGGTCCTTCAGCTCGCCGAGCAGCCGCCCTGCGTGCGGGTCGCCCGCGCAGTACGCGTCGGCCGTCTGCCAGAGCAGGCCCATCAGCAGGTCGCTGCGGCGCTCGGTGCGGAAGCTCGCCTTGGTCAGCTCGACGGCCAGCTCCCGGCGCGCGGTGACGTGCTCGGGACCGAGCAGGCAGTGGTGGGCGATGCGGAGTGCCTCGGCGAGGAGTTCCGGGCCCGCCACGCCAGCGGCCTCGGTTGGCTCTGCGGCGGCGCGCACCTCGTCCAGGGCGGCCAGCACGGCCGCGTGGGTACCGCGGGCGTAGTCGGCCTCCCCGGCCAGCCGGGTGCGGACGCGGAGGGCGAGAGCCGAGCGGGAGTCGAGCAGCGTGAGCACGTGCTGCAGCCGCGCCTCGAGCAGCACCGTGCTGGTGACGGTGCGGCCCTCGGCCACCCACAGGCCGGCCAGGCCCAGCGCGGCCAGGGCCATCGACTCCGCGTCGCCGGCCCGCTCGGCCAGCCGGTAGGCCCGCTCGAAGTTGTCCCGGCTGGCCTGCAGGTCGCCGGCCTCGTGCTGGGCGCGGACCCCGTCCGCGAGCGCGGCCTTGAGCTCGTTCGCAGGGACCAGCTCCAGGCGCCGAGAAGGCATCGCCCCGCCTGCCTCGCCCGTCATACGGCCAATGTATTCGGGTCGGCTCGGCACCGTCGAGGATCTGGCGGAGGGCAGATGACAGCGGTGTCGGTTGGCGGGCGGGCTGGTCGTCGGGCCGCGTCAGCCGTTGTGCCGTAACGTGCCTGGCCGCCCTGCTAACGTGCCCCCTGACGGAGCCGGCGACCTATGTGTTCCGGGGCGAGCTGGCGGCGGTCAACCGGGCGCTCGACGACGCCGGGTTCCGCGCGGAGGCCCTGGCGCCGGCCGCCCGGATCCGGCACGACGCGGGCTGGGCGGGCCGTCTCGCCGGCCAGCTCGGCGGCTGAGCCCGGCGTCGCAGATGCAGCATGGGGCGCCCAAGTATGCAGTATCTACGGCATGCAGTAGTTGCACGGCTGGTTGACCTGGTGCGCGGGCGAAGGAAGCGCGTAGGCCACTCTGATACCGCCGCACCGGGTACTTCCGCGTTCGTGTCGCTGGGGCGCGCAGGGAAGGCCGGGAGGCATCATCGTAGGATCGCTGCCGCCGCCGGGCGGGTCACCTCAGCGGGCGGAGGATCTTGAGAATGGCCGTGGCCGGGGCGACCGCCGTAAGCTTTTAGGACCGGCGCGACATCCAAGGAGCCCGCATGCCCTCGCCCGTTCCAGTGATCGACATGCGGCCCTGGTTCGGCGGCGATGAGGCGGCCCGTGCTGCCGTCGCCGCCGAGGTGGACGCCGCGCTGCAGAGCGTGGGTTTCTTCCTGATCAGCGGGCACGGCGTGGCGGAGGACCTGCGGGCGCGGGTCCGGGCGCAGGCGCGGGCGTTCTTCGCGCTGCCGCCGGAGGTCAAGCAGCGGTACGCCGTCACCGTCGGCGGGCGCGGCTGGCTGCCGCCCGGGGTCGAGGCGAACGGCTACGCCGAGGGCACGCAGACGCCGCCGGACCTGAAGGAGTCGTTCGCGGTCGGCGCCGACCAGCCGACCGGCGACCCCGAGGTCGACGGGTACTGGTTCCAGTCGAACGTCTACCCGGCCGAGATACCCGGGCTCGAGCCGGCCGTCGTCGGCTACCTGGCCCGGATGCGCGAGCTGGCGGACGAACTGCTGGTACTGTGCGCCGCCGCGCTCGGCCTGGAGCGCGACTTCTTCACCCGGCACACCCGGCACGCCACCCACACCATGAACGTCAACTGGTACCCGCCGATGGCCGTGGCCGGGACGCCCGAGCCCGGCCAGTTCCGCATCGGCCCGCACACCGACTTCGGCACCGTCACCATCCTGGACCGCGAGCCGGGCCGCGGCGGCCTGCAGGTGTGGACCACAGAAGACGGCTGGGCGGACGCGCGCTACGTGCCCGGCGCGTTCACCATCAACACCGGCGACCTGCTGGCCCGGTGGAGCGGCGGCCGGTGGAAGTCCAACCGGCACCGGGTGCTGCCGCCGCAGGCCGAGGCGCCGGACGAGGACCTGGTCTCGCTGGTCTACTTCTACGAGGCCGACCACGACGCGGTGATCGAGTCGTTGCAGCCGCCGATCGGCAGGCCGAACGACTGGGCGCCGGTGGTGTCGGCCCAGTTCCTGAAGGAGCGGCTGGACGCGATCACCATCGGCTAGGAGCGCTCAGTAGTAGTAGGGGAAGCGGGCCCAGTCCGGGTCGCGTTTCTGCAGGAACGCGTCGCGGCCCTCGACCGCCTCGTCGGTCATGTAGGCCAGCCGGGTGGCCTCGGCCGCGAACAGCTGCTGTCCGACCAAGCCGTCGTCGATGAGGTTGAACGCGTACTTCAGCATCCGCTGCGAGGTCGGGCTCTTCGCGTTGATCCTGGCCGCCCAGTCCAGCGCGGTGCCCTCCAGGTCCGCGTGCGGCACCACCGCGTTGACCATGCCCATCCGGTGCGCGGCGGCCGCGTCGTAGGTGTCGCCGAGGAAGAAGATCTCCCGGGCGAACTTCTGGCCGACCTGCCGGGCCAGGTAGGCGGAGCCGAACCCGCCGTCGAAGCTGCCCACGTCGGCGTCGGTCTGCTTGAACCGGGCGTGCTCGGCGCTGGCCAGGGTGAGGTCGCAGACCACGTGCAGGCTGTGCCCGCCGCCCGCGGCCCAGCCCGGCACCACGCAGATGACGACCTT
>Ga0207646_10008388_pt1 | contig 10359 bp, 9 predicted proteins | sample KBSK5502metaG_FD_184343 | JGI IMG/M metagenome (GOLD analysis project Ga0207646, IMG submission 184343) | Corn, switchgrass and miscanthus rhizosphere microbial communities from Kellogg Biological Station, Michigan, USA - KBS K5-50-2 metaG... | ecosystem: Host-associated > Plants > Roots >...
TTTGACGTCATAACTCATTTGAGTTGCCTCCTTGGGGGGAAAGATCATTCGTGCCAACGCTTGTCTTTCCCTCTAAGGTAAAGTGCCATTCTCTGGCTGATTTGCCTATGCTCTCCTGTAGTCCTTTCTCACCGGGCACACTACCGCAGTTACTCTCTAGCGCCGCCGTAGCGGAGCGAAGCCCTGCACGGCGCAGCGCAGCGGAGGCGGCGCCTCATCCGGCTTCGACCTTCTGAAGCGGGGCGCTCTTTCATAATGCATTGACCCAAGAGACCTGGAATGCCCACATCATTCACTCATCGAAGGACAAGCTTTCGGTTATCCGTCTCGACGACTACTACCAAACCTATCGCTTGCTCGCGGCTTATGTCGCTTTCTTGGATGAGGTCGCGGGTGCCACTGCGGCGGCAGATCCGCGCTAGCGACTGAATAACCCTGTAAGACGCCCATTCACACGTGAATCCTTGTTTCAGTCCCCCGTGGCCTCAACCGCCGGCATCTCTCCTGCCACGGTCTTAGTCTTAACCTTGGCGCTGGTAACCAGAACGACCGACAACACCACAATCGCGCTACCAGCGAGAATAAAGCGATCGACCCGCTCGTGCAGAATCAGCCATCCCAGGAAGACCGCAACCACAGGATTGACATAAGCATACGTCGACACTTTCGACGTGGGGACATGCTCCAGCAACCAGATATAAGCTGTGTAGCCAATCCATGAACCACACACCACCAAATACAGCGTGGCGCCAATCCCGCGGGCCGTCCACACCACGGGCGAAAGATCTCCCAGGGCGAACGCAAAAATAAAGTTTCCGGCTCCCGCGGCTGTAACTTGCCACGCCGTTCCGCTGAACACATCCACCCCAGATTGCCAGCGCTTCGAGAGCACTGACCCCAGCGCCCAACTGAACGACCCGCCGATTAAGCTCACCGAAGCCCAGAATTCTTTGCGGCTCAACGCAGTGGATGAAGTCAGCTGAGGATAAAACAACACGAACAGTCCAAGAATTCCCAACGCGAGGCCAGCCTTACCGCGGCCGGAAATGTGATGGTCGCCCAGTAGCAACGAGTCGAGCACCAGAAACCAGAGCGGAGTGATGGCCACTATCAACGCCGCCAGTCCCGAAGGAACCACCAATTCCGCCCAGGAGAGCGTGAGGTTCCCGCCCATTAGCAGCAGGAGTCCGACCACTGCGGCCAGCGCAATTTGCTTAGGCGAATACCAGACTTTGCGTCCGGTCAAAGCACAAAACGCCAGCATAACCACGCCGGCAATGGAGAACCGCAGTGCACACATCAACGGGGGAGGAATCGACTGCACCGCGATGTCGATGCCCAGATAAGTCGATCCCCAGAAGAGATAGACCAATCCAAAGGCAAGAATGACCATCCACCGGCTTGGGCGTTGTGCTTGTGACATTGCGTTGGGAAAAACCGGCGGCAGCTAACAACTATCAGACACACAAGATGGCTGTGTGGATTCTAAAGATTGCGGAGGTGCGGGGCTGCAGAGCCGGGAACAGACATCTGTTGTCTGCTGTTCTGACTACTTCAGTTTTTCGTATTCCGCCTTGGCCGCCTTCAAAACTGGAAGATCCTGATCGGCATCCTTCCAAAGAGCGAAGAAATCATGGTAAGCCAATTTCGCTTTTGCAGAATCGCCCTGCAGGGCATAAGCGCGCCCCACCCCCAGCCGCGCCAGGGAATAGAGCGGGCTAGTTGGATCAATGCCGCGATGATCAAGAATCTTTTGGTACTCGGCAGCCGCCTTCACACCGTCTCGCGCTTTAAGCAAGGCTTCGCCGCGAATATAGATGGGCCAGTAAAGGGCGCCGAACGGGGGGCCACCCCATTCGTAGGGCGCGGCTGACTCGAGCCGCGCAATCGCCTCGGCCGGTTGATTGCGCTGGATATCGTTCGTGGCTTGCGCTAATGGCAGCCAAACCTGGTTGAGTAGAGTGTCGAACGGCCATTCTTTCTTAAGTTCACCGACAAGCTTCTGGGATTGTGCGCTGTCCCCCTCGCGGGCGAACACGTAGGCGGCGCTGGATCGCGAATCCTTGCCGTCAGAGAGGGCGAGCGCCGCAGTCATTATCTGGTGCGCCTCTTTCGGAAAACCCAACTCCGAGTCACAGGTTGCCTCGGCCGCCATGGCGCTGGCCGCAAATTCCAGGTGATTGTGGATCTTGGCCGTGCTGACCGCACGAGCATAGCTTGACCTGGCTTTCTTCACTCTTCCCTGAGCGCACTCGCTCTGAGCTTGCAAAAGCAGTACCACCGGTACCTGAGGCTGCTCCAGCGCGCGTTCCACTTCCTGCCGCATGGCGGCTTCATCGCCGCGGATGAAGGCCAGACTGTAAAGTATTAAGTGGATGGTCCACGGCTCAACCTTTTGGCTGATTGCCTGCTCCGCGACGGCCTTCGCTTCGTCGTAGCGGCCGAGAAATTGATAGCCGCTCGCCAAATTCTGGTAGGCGTACCGGTCCTTCGGGTCAAGGCGAATCGCTTCGCTGGCATTGGCCACTGCTTTCTCGTGCTGGCCCATCGATTCATAGGCGAGCGCCAGGTTGTCTCGAGGAACGCTGTCACGAGGATACGTCTGCTTCCATTGCTCATAGATCTCGACACCCTTCTCTAGTTGTCTCCTGCCGGTGTCGTAGTAGTGGGAAGAAATGTAGAACTTCTCCCGTTCGCTAGCCCTGTCTCGCACATCAAATGCCCTTTGAATGTATCCGACTGCGCTACGGCTCTCGCCTTCATTGCTGTAGGCGACTCCCAGCGTAGCCAGCGCCATCGCGAAATTGGGGTCCAGTTCGATGGCGCGCTTCAGATGCAGGATCGCTGCAGCGTCGTCAAACTTCTGGTGTTCCGCCTGCCCCAGACTGAACGCCTTCAAGGCTTCCAGTGACGACGTAGTCGCCGCCTCCAGCGGTGTGGCAAACTTCTGCACCGAACCGATGGACTCACCCAACTTTCTCCGCAAGCTGGATGCGGCCCCGTCCAGGGACTTCAACACTTGCTCTTTACTCTCCGCCTCGGCCTGCTCACGGGCCAGCGAGTCCCCACTCTGTGCGTTCACGGCCTCAAGCGTAATCACGTAGTGGCTGCCGAGACTGGAGATGGAACCGATCAGCATAGCCTTGACGCCTTCGCGCAGGCATATCTCGCGCGCCACAGCGCTGGTTACTCGTTCATCGGGAGAGCGCCCCATGAAGCGCAGGGCTTCCTGAATCCGCGATTCCGGGAAAATATTCAGATAAGGAGACTCCTCCAGCTCCACCGCCAGCGCCTGTTTCAGCGTCCCGTCGAAAACTCCGTCGCCGGTGGTGTTAACAAAATCAGCGAGCAGGACACTGTCTTTCTCGGTCAGCTTTGCGGATTGCCGTGAGCGCCAGTAGAGGCCGCCCGCGAGCAGCGCAGCCAGCACGACCAGGGCCGCAGGCACCAGAACTTTCCATGGCTTCTTCGTCGGAGTGACGCTGCTTTGTTCAGCGCTCATCGCGCTTGACGATGCGGCTCCCGATTTCGCCGAGCCAGAGGGCGCAGGCTGCGCCGCTACCGATGTCTGTGCGCCATGCTCCTCAGCGGCTGGAGTGGAACTTGATCCGGCCGCGACTGCGCGCCCGCTGTCCGTATCGCGCTTCAGGCGCTGCAGGTCCGCACGAATATCCGCCGCATGCTGGTAGCGCAAGTTGCGGTCCTTCTCCAACAATTTGTTGATGACGTCTTCCAGCTTGGCAGGCAGGTCCGGATTCAGGCGAATGGGAGAAGTCGGCGCACGATCGAGAATTGCCTGAAAAATGAGCGCCGAGGTTTCGCCTCGAAAGGGCAATGTACCCGTGGCCATTTCGTAGAGCACAACGCCGAAGGAAAACAGATCCGTACGAGAATCGAGTTCTTTGCCCTTCGCCTGCTCCGGAGACATATAAGCAACCGTGCCGAGGGTCGAGCCGGGGCTAGTCAGATGTTCTTCTATGAGCGCGCTTTGCGGCGCGGTGACGTCGGGCACTTCACTGGTTTTGCCAGGAGTGAGCTTCACCTTGGCCAACCCGAAATCAAGGATCTTCGTGTGGCCGCGCTTGGTCACAAAAATGTTCGCCGGCTTGATGTCGCGATGGACTATGCCTTCACTGTGCGCCGCATCGAGCGCGTCAGCAATCTCAATACCCAGCGACAGGATCGTTTCCCACTCCATGGGACGGCCGGCGATCAGGTGCTTGAGCGTCGCCCCGTCAAGAAATTCCATGACGAGAAAAGCGCGTCCGTCTTCCTCGCCAATGTCGTACATGGTGCAGATGTTGGGATGGTTGAGAGCGGAAGCGGCCTTCGCTTCGCGGCGGAAACGCTCCAACGCCTGCCGATCCTGGGAAAGGTTCTCCGGAAGAAATTTCAACGCGACGAAGCGGCCGAGGCGTGTATCTTCAGCCTTATAAACCACCCCCATGCCGCCGCCACCGAGCTTCTCGATGATCCGGTAATGGGAGATGGTCTGGTCGAGCAAGGAAAGGTCTCCACTCTCGTGGTGGAGCAATGCTAAGGCCAGGTCTGCGGGAAGTCAAAAAAAGCTTCGAATTCCTAGTGCTTCCGCGATTGAGCTCGCATGTTAGAGGGCGTGCTGGATTAACGCCGTACCCACACCCGCTGCGATCCCGAGCAGCATCACGGAGCCAAAGAGGGCTGTTGCGATGCGCCAGGAGATGGTGCGTCCCAGAATCAGCATTGGGTAAATACTGAATGCGCCCAACGTGCAAAGCAGCGTGACGACGTATGGTGTTGGAACTCCGCGCGTCATGAGCAAGAATGCGATGGCAACGTCGAACGCCATGGGTACCGGCAGAAAGGTGCCGGCCAATGCCACGGCAACAATGCCAACCAGGCTGACGGTAGTGGGAATGTGATTGACGGGAAGAACCTCTGCGATCAAAGCGCCCAGAAACGCCGCGACCACCATCAGCGGGACGGTCGCCACAGTGAGGCCCGCAAAGTTCTTCAGATAGCTTTTCAGCGTGAAGCCCAGGGGTTGCCACCATCCGTTCTGATCGACGAGCGATGGGTTCACCGCATGCGAAATCCAAGCTGCTGGCGCTGTCTTGCGAACCATGACTGGCACCAAAGCTAACAGCACCAGCGGAACCGCTACCCGCACTAACGCGATAGGCAGCGGAAATAATGCGAAGACCATCGCCAGCACCACGACATTCAGCGTCGGCGAGCTGATCATGGTTGCCAGAACCGTATTCGGGCTCGCCCCCGCGACAAACAGACTCCGGCCAATTGGAGCAACGCAATTTGAGCAAACAGCGAGCGGTACGCCGGCCGCGATGCCCAGCAGAGTATTTCCCGCGGTGCTCTTGACGCGTATTCGAGGCAACGTCGAAAGCAGCGTCAGCATAGCCGCGCCAAAGCAGATGCCGAAGGTCATGCCGATGCGGTTGGTCCACATCCAATTCACCGTCGTGTGTCCGATGCGCGTCATCAGCGACATGGCAGGCGTCACCGGCATGAGCGCATCAAAACTCAGAGCACCCTTGGTCTGAATCCCCTTGCCGTTGTGGAGTTTCTTGAGCAAAGCGGGATAGCGCGAGTCGATCCAGAAGTAGAGGGCGATGGTGAGGCTGATGAAGGTCGCGATGGATGTTTGCGCCCAGATGCGCGAGCGGAACGTGGAAATTGGAGAAGAGATCGAAGGACTCGCCACTGAAGTGGACATGAAAAGTTCCTCACGAGAATTGTTTGAGCGCGCGAGCCACGTGGATCCAATCCTCGCGGACGCAAACGCGTGGTGCAGACCAGAACTGGGCGCGAAGTATGCAGCAAGCGCGCGGCCGGTTCAATAATTGATTTGAACTATTGATTTGAACGATCGGAGATGGGGCATAAGCAGCAGGCACCGCCGTCAGCGCGCCTTGGAGCCAACCTCCATCAGGCGCTTGGTGATCAGAACCAAACCCAGGATCTGGGTCCACTCGGAAACGATGTTGCCGACCACTTGTCCCCATTTACTGTTCGGGTCCATAGCCTTGAATGCCACTATCCAGGCGATGCCCGTGACCAGAAGAAACAGAGTGAGCGAGTGCTCGCGCAGCCATTCCACCGCCGCCCACCGCATTTTACCTTTCGGCTGCTTGCTCTCTGCTCAGCCCCTTTCGTAGAGGTGCTTGGTCATTACAACGGTTATCAAGACTCCAGTCCAGTCCGCGATAGCGTTCCCAAAGAACGCCCCAATGTGGGTATCCAGGTTAGACTGGCGGTAGAGCACGATCAATAGAACCACGACTGCCAATGCCGCCAAACTGAGTGAATGCTTGCCAAGGGATCCCTTGGGATTGCGATTGCGCTTCATGAAATTACTCTACTAGGTCAAGGCGACGTCACAGGGATGGAGAATGTCGCTACTCGGGCTGAGGTGCGTAGAGTTCGGCACGCTTGCAGCTTGCGTCTATCCTGTTCCGCTGCGAAATTGGGGGTTACGAAGTTGACCGCTTCAAGCTATAATCAAGCAGTAATGCCGACCGTTACCGATGCTATGCAAGAATCCCAATTCGCATCTGCCCGAGTGCTGGCTCGACTGCCTCGTGTGTCCGCGGCGCTATCGGTCTGTCCTGCCATCGCGTCTGCGTCCCAGCCTGTTCGGTAGCGATTAACTTCCTAATCCTCCTGATCACAAGTTCCGGTTGTTGGTCACATTGCACCCATCCTCAGTGTGACTGGCCGGCGACCAACCACTAACCACCCACGACTCTCTCGGAGGACTTCATGACCATCAAGACCATGACCGCGCCCGCCGCTCGCGAGACCAAGACCTTCGGTCCCAAGCTCAAGACCGCCCTGCCCGGCCCCAACGCCAAGCGCATCCTCGCCGGCGATGAGAAATATATTTCGCCCTCCTACACCCGCTCGTATCCGCTGGTGGCCAAGAGCGGACGCGGCATCGTGGTCACCGACGTCGACGGCAATGAGTTCTTCGATTTCTCCGCCGGCATCGCCGTGACCTCCACCGGCCACTGCCATCCCGATGTCGTCGCTGCCATCCAGAAGCAAGCCGGTGAGCTGATCCACATGTCCGGCACCGACTTCTACTACGAGAACATGGTGCAACTGGCCGAGCGTCTCTCAAAGATCGCGCCCATGCCGGGACCGCACAAGATCTACTATGGCAACTCTGGTGCCGAAGCCATCGAGTGCGCCCTGAAGCTGGCGCGCTATCACACCAGACGGCAGAATATCATCGCGTTCTTGGGAGCGTTCCACGGACGGACGATGGGCGCGGTTTCACTCACCGCTTCGAAGCCCCAGCAGCATCGCCGCTTCGCTCCGTTCGTCCCCGGCGTGACCCATATTCGCTATCCCGATGTGTACCGCGGATGCAGCGGCGGCCAGCAGGAAGCCGATGCCTTCGCGCTCGGCTGCGCGCGCTTCCTGGAAGAGAAGGTGTTCAAGACCACCCTCCCGCCAGAGGAAGTAGCCGCGATCTTCGTCGAGCCTATCCAGGGCGAAGGCGGATACGTAGTCGCTCCTACTATCTTCATGCAGGAGCTGCGCCGCATTTGCGACCGTCATGGAATCCTTCTTGTCGTGGATGAAGTCCAGAGCGGCATCGCGCGCACTGGCAAGTGGTGGGCAGTCCAGCACACCGGGGTCGAGCCTGACATGGTTTGCATGGCCAAAGGCATCGCTTCCGGCATGCCGCTGGGCATCACCATGACCCGCGCCGAAATCATGGATTGGGTCCCCGGCTCGCACGCTTCAACCTTTGGAGGCAATCCAGTTTGTATCGCAGCCGGGCTGGCTACGCTTAACGTGATCGAGAAGGAGCGCCTGCTCGAGAACTCAACCAAGGTAGGCAATCACATGCTCAAGCGCATGGCAGACTGGCCTTCGAAACTGAAGTTGGTAGGCGACGTTCGAGGTCGAGGCCTGATGATCGGCGTCGAAATCGTGAAAGACAAAGCCACCAAAGAATATGCCGCCGCCGAGCGCGACCGCATCGTCGAGCGGGCTTTCGAGCGCGGCGTGCTTTTCCTGGGATGTGGCCCCAGCACGGTTCGCATTTGCCCGCCGCTGGTCGTCAGCAAAGAGGAAGCCGACGTTGCCGTCGACGTACTTGAAGAGTGCATCAAGCTCGTAGGCGTATAGACGCGGCGGTTCTCATATCCCACCCTCCCCGGCATGCGAGGGTGGCAGCCTAAGCTTCTACTCAATTACCATTTCGGGTTCGCGATCTGCATTCTGCGCGGGCGCCGGCTGGGACGCCTCGGGCGGCGGTTCTCCAGCAATGTCGGCCAGTTGCAGTCGTAAATTGCCGGGGTTGGTGGCATAGGCCAGTCCGGTGTCCAGTTCGATTGTGCCAGCGCGAACTAGCTGCTCGATACCGCCATCGAAGTGCTGCATGCCCTCCGTGTCGCCGTCGCGCATGGCGTCCAGCAGGGTCTTGCCGTCCTGTTCGCCTTTTTCGAGGTATTCTCGGGTGCGCACGGTTGCCTTTAGGATTTCCAGAACCGCCACCCGGCTTTTGCCATCTTTTGCCGGGATCAGGCGCTGCGAAACGATGTAACGGAAGCTTTTTGCCAGCCGGTTGCGAATGACATGCTGCTCAGCCATGGGGAATACGCCCACGACGCGCTCTACTGTTTTCGAGGCGTCAATGGTGTGCAGCGTGGAGAGAACAAGATGGCCAGTTTCGGCGGCTTCGAGCGCGATCTCAATGGTTTCTTTATCTCGCATCTCGCCCACCAGGATCACCTTTGGCGCCTGGCGCAACGCCGCCCTCAGCGCGAGCGCGAAGCTGGGCGTGTCGCTGTGCAGTTCCCGCTGATGAATGATCGATCGCTTGTGCCGATGCATGAATTCCACCGGATCTTCGATGGTGATGATGTGATACGCATGGGTTTCATTGATTCTGTCGAGAATCGCGGCCATGGTGGAGGACTTCCCCGAGCCGGTCGGCCCGGTAATCAGCACAATACCGTTTTTCAAATTGGTGATGTCGGCCAGTTGCTCGGGCAACCTCAGTTCGGCGAAAGTGGGAATGTTTTTGGGAACGACCCGCATTACGATGGCGTGGCTTCCCCGCTGCACGAATACATTGACCCGAAAGCGGCATTCACCCTGCAGACTGTAGGAAACGTCGCACGATCCCTGCTCTCGGAGCGCCGTCAACGCCTGCTCGTTGCCGCCAATAAGTTCCTCAGCAATGCGGCGGGTGTCTTGGGGGGTCAGCGGCGGTAATCCGGTGATTTTGACCGGAACCAACTTGCCGCTCACCTCGATGTGCGGCAGACTGCCGGGGGAAAAAATCAGGTCGCTTACACCGGTTGAAGCACGCAACATTGCCGAAAGCAAGGTTGCCGCTGGGATCGGTTTGGCAGAAACAGTGTTGGGAACGGGAACCTTGGCTGGGCTATCCAGGGGTGTACTCCTTGCTCTCTTGCAGCTTACGTTCTGGTGCAAGCGGCCTCAAGTGACCGAGGTCATAGCACTTGGATGGGAAGCAAAGATCCCGCTGAAGCTGACATTGCCGTCGGCGTCCTGGAACAGCGCATCAAGCCTATCGCTAAGGCTAGTGCCGCGTTTGTGCTTCGAGTACAGGTGATTTTATTTCTGAGGATCGCCCGGCTGGCCAGCCCAGGCGCCTCATGCAAACTGTTTTCTTCATCGTGCATACTGCTTTCATATTATTGACTTCCCCACCGCCTCCCTATAATCGCCGCACTTTCGCAGGAGTGATCGATGCGACCGGCCATGTCGCGTACAAGAGCAAACCCGGCCCCTTCGGGTTCAAACCTGAAGAACTGAAAAAAGCGGTGGCCAGGGGGCTGCAACTCCGGTGAAGCAATAGTCATCGGCGGGCTGGTGCCCTTTACGCTGCCCTGCCGGGGGCCCCAAGTCTCGCGGTTTCGCGGCTGAGGATTGGTGAATGTGGCGCAGCGATTTCTGTTTTCGAGCCGGACGCCGTACGAAGTGCCATCCGTCGAAAACCGCGATGGCATGGGGCAGCCTTTCGGTGGTACTGGAAGCATGGGCCAGCCCTCCCATTGCGCGCAATCTCCTCCGCTTATGACTACACATATCCTCGCCAGCACTAAGTGACTGCCGCAGTCGGGCTCGAGTGTCGAAGTCGGATTCCACCTTCGTGCCAGTGGAGGTTCGACGTGGTGAGCGTATAGTATGAGAAATCGAAAGTCAGCCGGCCGCAGATCGAAGCCGCAGATCGAAGTCTTTCGTAACGCCCCCTCTCGGCGTAAAATAGAAAGTTTGTGGGTACCCATTGAAAGGATTTAGTGCGTGCCTGAGCTGAGAAAAGATCCGATCGTTGGCCGGTGGGTAATCATCTCAACCGACCGCGCCAAGCGGCCC
>Ga0207646_10008391_pt1 | contig 10357 bp, 11 predicted proteins | sample KBSK5502metaG_FD_184343 | JGI IMG/M metagenome (GOLD analysis project Ga0207646, IMG submission 184343) | Corn, switchgrass and miscanthus rhizosphere microbial communities from Kellogg Biological Station, Michigan, USA - KBS K5-50-2 metaG... | ecosystem: Host-associated > Plants > Roots >...
GTGATCACGCTCGAGTCCCGCCCCCCGAACCTCGAGGGCGAGGGCGAGATCACGATCCGCCACCTCCTGAAGAACGCGATGCACATGCGGCCCGACCGGATCATCGTCGGCGAGTGTCGTTCGGGCGAGGCCCTCGACATGCTCCAGGCGATGACGACCGGCCACGACGGCTCTCTTTCGACCGGCCATGCGAACAGTCCGAAGGACATGCTCCGCCGTCTCGAGACGATGGTGCTGATGACCGGCTATCAGCTCCCGCTGCGGGCGATTCGCGAGCAGATCGCCTCGGCCGTCGACCTGATCGTCCACACCGCCCGGCTCAAGGACGGGACCCGGAAGATCGTCAACATCACCGAGATCTACGGGATCGAGGACGACGAGATCCTCACCCAGGACATCTTCGCGTTCAAGCAGACCGGCATCGAGGAGGGCAAGATCCAGGGCCGGCTCGAGGCAACGGGCGTCCGGCCGACGTTCATGTCCCAGTTCCAGAAGGCCGGCGTGCTGCTGCCGCCGGGCGAGTTCGGGATCCCGCCGGAGGATCCGGCGAACCCGTCGCACTCGTCGAAGAGCCGCTGGGGCGGCGGCAACGCCCAGGTCGTGCCCGACGCCAAGATCCTCGCGCTCGGCAAGGGCAAGGCCGTGACCGCGGGCGGCATGGTCTACGTGTCGTCGATCGGCCCGATCGATCCCGAGACCGAGAAGATCGTCGGCGGCGGGATCAAGGACCAGACGCGCCAGTGCCTGCAGAACCTCCTCGCGAAGCTCGAGGGCGCGGGCAGCTCGCTCGAGAAGGTCGTCTGGGCGAACTGGTCGTTGCGCGACCCCACGGACTTCGACAGCTTCAACGAGGAATGGGTCCGCTGGTTCCCGGGTGATGCGCCGATCGGCCAGGGTACGCTGATGCCGCCGCTTCAGCGCCGGGCCGGATTCCGGATCTCGATCGGCGTCATCGCCGAGGGGTAGCGTCGGCCGACGATCCCGAAGATCGAGGCGGATCGCCGAGCGCGGCCGTCGCGCCGCCCTCGATGTGTCACCATCGAGACCGATGCCGTTCGGACTCCGACCGTCGCCACCGTACGTCCTGCGCCGATCGGCGCGGTCGCGGCGCCTCCGGATCACGATCGATCCCGATCACGGGCTCGTCGTCACGGTGCCGCCGGCGACGCGCCGAGGCTGGGCCCATCCCGAGGCCCAGATCGACGAGTTCCTCCGGAGCCGCGACGCATGGATCCGCCGCCACCTCGAGCGACAGGCCGGGCAGCGGGCCGAGCTCGCCGCTCGCGGCGGACTGGCCGACGGCGCGACGCTCCGCTACCGGGGCGAGCTCCATCGTCTCCGGGTCCTGCCCGGGCATGGCCGTCGCTCGACCGTCGCCCGAATCGGCGGGGAGTCCGGCGACGAGCTCCACGTGGCCCTGCTCGTCCGCGACCGCGAGCGCATCGATCGCGTGCTCGAGACGTGGTTCCGGGAGCGCGCCCGCGTCGCCATCGACACCGAGCTCGCCCGCCACACGGCCGCGCTCGGCGTCACGGCCCGCAGCGTCGCCCTCCGGGACCCGCGCAGCCGATGGGGGAGCGCGTCGCGGGAGGGTCGGCTGATGTTCAGCTGGCGACTCGTCCTTGCCCCGCCCGAGGCGCTCGAGACGGTCGTCGTCCACGAGCTCGCCCACCTCCGGGTGTTCGGCCACGGGCCGCGATTCTGGGAGGTCGTCGCCTCACGCCGCCCCGATCACCTGGTGTGGCGGCGCTGGCTACGGGCGCACTCGCTCGAGCTCCACGCGGCGTTGTCCGTCGCCGATGGACGAGGCACGCCGCAGGCGTCAGCCGGCTGATCGCGCCCCGACGGGTTGGATCGCCTCGAGGATCCGTCGGGCGACCTCGAGAGGTCGGACGTTGTCGACGTCGATCACCTGGTCGGCGACCTCGCGGTAGAGCGGCTCGCGTTCGGCGGCACGGGCCCGAAGCCACGCGACATCCGTCGCCTCCGGCCGGCGCCGGCGCCCCCGTCCGATTCGTCGGCGGAGCGTCTCCGGCGTCGCGCGAAGCCACACGACATGGCCGCTGCCCCGAATGGCCTCCCGCATGTCATACCGCTCGACCATCGCTCCTGCGACGCCGACGATCAGGGGCGCCGGCCGCCGGAGCGCCGCGGCGAGCGCCGCGGCTTCGGCGTCATGGAGCACGTCCTCACCATCCTCGGTCGCGATCGCCGCCGGCTGCCGGCCGGTGAGCGCGAGGACGAGCTCGTCGTTGTCGACCACCGGCCACCCCGTCTGGCGCGCCACCTCGCGGGCGACCGTCGTCTTGCCCGAGCCCATCATCCCGATCAGGACGATGCGGGTCGGAGCTCCGGCTGGCATCGCCCAACGGTAGCGGCTCTCAGCTCTGCGTCGACGGCCGGTCCGCGGTTTCGGCGAGCGGGATCGTCAGCAGGCCGCCGGCGAGACCGGCGAACAACAGGATCAGTCGCAGCTCGATCGGGAGGCTGAAGCCGGCCGCCCCATCGAGGCTCGCTGCGCCCGGCCCGACGAACCCGATGACGAACGTCGTCGTGGCGAGGGCCAGCGGGAACTCGATCCCGCCGCGCGTGTTGAAGAAGCCCTTCGGCGCGTGGACCTTGACGACGATCACGGCCGACTGCGCCAGGAGCGCCGCCGCCGCGAGCGGGGTCAACAGGCCGAGGGCCAGGCAGAGCCCGCCGAGCAGCTCCACGCCGGTCGAGATGACCGCGAAGAGCCGTGACGGGCGGAAGCCCATCGACGCCACGGCCCCATGCCAGCGTTCCCAGCCCGGGCCGCCCCACCAGCCGAACGCCTTCTGGGCCCCGTGCGCAGCGAACGTCAGGCCGACCACCAGCCGCAGCAATACGAGACCGGCATCGACGGGTTCCATCGGGCGCGCCTCCTTCCCGCCGACCGGGACGAGGCGATCAGCAGCCCGGATCGATCGGCGATGGACGCACGATGCAAGCCAGATCGTTGCTGACGCAACAACCTGCGGTCCGGGCGGGTTTCAGCCGCCTTGCAACGAGACCTGCAGGCGTGACGTCGACGTCACCGGCGGCCGCGCACCGACCGGGCGAAGGGAAGTGGTGGAGATGAGGGGACTCGAACCCCTGACCCCCGCGATGCGAACGCGGTGCTCTCCCAGCTGAGCTACATCCCCACGGCCGATCGGGCGGCGCGCACACGTGCGGCGGGGCCGACGGGTCCCGAAGTGTAGCACGGGGCCTCGCGCCCACTGCCCGCCCGGATACCCTCCGGCGATGTCGCTGGGACTCGAGCTGGGGCTCATCGCCGCGCTCTGCTGGGGCTCGACGGACGTCTCGGCCGCGCTCGCCGGGCGGCGTCTCGGGAGCCTGGGCGTGGCCGCGATCGTCCAGGGGACGAGCCTCATCGCGGTCATCGCGCTCGCCATTGTCCGGGGCGCCGGCCTGCCGGCTCGGCCCGAGGACACCGTCGCTGCCCTCGTCAACGGCGTCCTCGCGTCGATCGCGTACCTGTCGTTCTTCACCGCACTCCGGATCGGTCCCGTCTCGGTCGTCAGCCCGGTCGTCGCGGCCTATGGCGGCCTCACGGTCGTCCTCGCGGTCGTGCTCCGCGGCGAGACACTCGCCCCGTTGCAGGCGCTCGGGGCGGCGATCGCGACGGCGGGCGTCGTGCTGACCGGTCTCGTCTCCGACAGCGGCTGGCGGGGGACGCGGCTCGTCGGGCGCGGGGTCGTCTTCGCCCTCGTCGCGATGGCCTGCTTCGCGATCCTGACGGTGGGCCTGGCCGGCCCGATCCGGAGCGCCGGCTGGCTGCCGGTTCTTCTTGTGTCGCGGACCGCCAACGGCGCGACGATCTGGATCATCCTGGCCGTGGTCGTCCTCACCCGGCCACGTTGGGCGGAGACCCTCGTCCGGACCGACCCGCGACCGGGAGCGCGGCTCCGGAGCGCGGTCGGGGCGGCCCTCGTCGGCGGGATCCTCGACATCGCGGGCTTCGTGGCGTTCGCGGTCGGGCTGGAGCAGGCTCCGACCTGGATCGTCGGTCTCGCGAGCTCGTTCGGGCCGGTCGTGACGGTCATCGTCGCCGTCGCGCTCTGGGGCGAACGCCTCCGGCCGACGCAATGGGCCGGGCTGGCCGGCATTGGCGTCGGCCTCGTGGCGGTCGCCCTGCCCTGAGGCGTCTCGGGCCGAGGCGACTCAGGCCGGGAGGCTGAACCAGAAGCGCGTCTGGCCGCCGCCTGATTCGGCGCCGACCCGGCCGCCGGCCGCCTCGACCAGTTGCTTCACGATCGCGAGGCCGATGCCGGCACCGCCGCGTCCGCGGTCGCGCGACTTCTCGACCCGGTAGAAGCGCTCGAAGACGCGGTCGAGATCGTCGGCCGGGATCGGGTCGCCGCTGTTCGCAACGGAGACGAGCAGGTCTCCGGACCGCCGCTCGGCGCGAACGCTGACCGAGCCGCCGGCCGGCGTGTATCGCACGGCGTTCGACAGGAGGTTGCCGAGCACCTGGGCGAGGTGGTCCGGATTGGCCCGGGCGGGCAGGGAGTCGGGGACGGCGACCGAGAGGCTGAGGGCAGCTCGATCGATCGACGGCTGGGCGAGCTCGACCGCGGCGCGGATCGCCGCCGCCAGGTCGATCGGCTCGAGGGCGGACGGTCCGGCGGCCGCGTCGCCCTCGGCCAGGGCGTCGAGCGAGCGCGACAGGCGGACGAGCCGCTCGGCCTCGTCCCAGAGCGATTCGTAGGTGGAGCGATCGGCGACGATCACCCCGTCGCGAAGCGCTTCGAGATAGCCCTGCAGGTTCGTCAGGGGCGTCCGCAGCTCGTGGGCCGCGTTCGCGATGAAGTCCCGCCGCATCCGCTCCTGCTCCTCGAGGCTCGCAGCCATCTGGTTGAACGAATCCGCGAGGCTGGCGATCTCCTCCGGACCCTCGCGCGGGACGCGCGCCGCGTAGTCGCCGTCGGCGATCCGGCGCGCCGCGGCCCCGACCTCGCGCAGCGGCCGGGCGAGCATCCGGGCCATGACGATCGCCAGGCCGACGCTCGCGAGGACGGCCACGAGCACCGCCGCGATCACGACCGTCGATACCGACTGGTCGTACATCGCCCGGGCGTGCTGGGCGGTGTCGCCGGCTTTCATCATCAGGTCGGTGAACACCTGGCCACCGACGACGGTGACCCCGAGGGCGAGGATCAGCAGGCCGAGGGCGGCCGAGGCGAGGGCGGCGAGGGCGATCCGGGTGGCGATCCCGCGGCTGCGCATGGTCGTCGGCCGCGCCGTCGTCAGCCGCCGACCGGCGCCGAGCGGTAGCCCGCTCCGCGCACCGTCGCGACGTAGCGCGGCGCATCGGGATCGTCGCCGAGCTTGTCACGCAGCCGCCGGACGTGGACGTCGATGGTCCGATCGAGGACCTCCGATTGGTCGGAGCCCCAGACCGCGTCGAGGAGCTGGTCGCGGCTGAGGACCCGGCCGTCGGCCTCGAGCAGGGTCTGCAGGAGCCGGAACTCGACATGGGTCAGGGCGACCGGCGCGCCGCCGATCCGGACCTCGTGGCGGGCGGGATCGAGGACGAGATCGCCGTGGGTGATCGGGCCGCGCTCGGCGCGGCGGAGGCCCGCGGCCGACGGCGGGCCGGGCGTCGGGTCCGCACCGGGAACAGGGACCGCCCGACGGAGGATCGCCCTGACCCGGACGACGAGCTCGGCCGGCGAGAACGGCTTCGGCAGGTAGTCGTCGGCGCCGTCCTCGAGACCGGCGATCCGGTCGAGGGTCGTGCCCCGCGCCGACAGGACGAGGATCGGGGTCGCCGCGGCTTCCTCGTCGCGCCGGACCGCTCGGATGACCGCCCGTCCGTCGAGCTCGGGCAGCATCAGGTCGAGGACCACGAGCGCCGGCTGGTGTCGCTCGATCGCATCGAGCGCTGCGGGCCCATCGGCCGCGGTCACGACGCGGAAGCCGTCCCGCTCCAGGTACGTCCGGACGAGGCGCACGATCTTCGCGTCGTCGTCGACGACGAGGATCGGCCGATCGGGCAACGCGGGGGTCGGCATGGCCATCGACATCATCGCCGACGGTAGCCCGGCGCGATGACGCGCCGGTGACGCTGGGTCGTTACTTGATGTCGAAGTCGCCGGCGATGGCGCGAGCCGTATCCGGAGCGGCTTCGAAACGGTAGTGACCGGCGACGAGGGCGTGCTGCGACACCAGCCCGTGGATGCATCGTGTCGAAACGTCGTACCTCGGCGAGACGGGATAGCCGTCGACGACCTCGCCGTTCCGGGTCAAGGTGATGGTCACGACCGTTCCCTTCACGAGCGACGGCGACCAGGTGGCGACCATCCGGACCGGATCTGTCGTCGTGAAGGTGCGCTGCGGGGTCTTGATCGAGCAGTCCGCATCGGATCCGCCGATCCCGAACCCGATCGTCTCGATGTCGGTGTCCTGGTCGCACGTGAAGACGAAGTCCGCACGGGCCGACGCAACGGCGTCCGAGAGCGTGCTCGGCGGCCCGAGGATCTCGATCGACGACCAACCGGCGTGGGTCGGCAGGCTGACCGGATCGACCGTCCAGTCCGACGAGACGTCCATCACCGCCGACTTGCCGAAGTCGATCGTCTTGACGGGCGAGCGGTCGCCGTCGCTGCTGACCCACTGGAACGAGACGGTTCCGGTGCCGCCCACGGTCGTGACCTCGCCCGAGAACGCGATCTTCAGGGGACAGGCGCCGCTGTGGTCGGCCGGGCTGGCCTTGAGGGTGAGCCCGACGACGTGGAAGGCCGTGGACGAATCGCCGGCGCTCGGAGCCGCGCTCTGACTGGCGCTCGGGGAGGCGCTGGCGCCAAGTGACGGGCTGGGTGGCGCGAGGGTCGCCAGCGGGCCGCCCGTGGCGGCGGGGGCCGGGGAGCCGCACGCGGTGGCGGCGATCGAGATGGTGGCGATCAGGAGTGCGACGACGCGACGGACGATCATGGTCTCCCCCTCAGAGATCGGGCAGGATCGGCCCGTGCGATGACCAGACGCCTCGAACCGCCAGGTGTGACTCGCCGGCGGATTCGGGCATTGACCAATGAGAACAGATGTTCGATACTGGCGGTCCGATGGCCAGCCTCTCCCCGGACGTGTCGGCGGCTCTGGCGTCCCTCCAGACGCGATGGGGTGCGGCAGCTCCGCGGGTCGTCGGAGCGCTGGCCACGGTGCCGCTGCCGGCCGAGCAGCCGGACGTCGACGACGACTCGAGCCCGAGCCCGGCCCTGCCGGCGGCCGAGCCGCGGACCGGCGTCGAGCGGGTCGTCCGGACCGGCTTCCCGGCCCTCGACGCGATCGTCGGTCCGGGCGGGCTGCCGCGCAACGCCAGCGTCGCCCTTCGCGGCGCGCCCTCGTCCGGTGCCACGACACTCGCCCTGCGGGTCGCGGCCGAGGCCCAGGCCGACGGCGCGATCGTCGCCTGGCTGGATCTCGCCCGCGCCCTCGATCCGGTCGAGGCCGTCGCCCGCGGCGTCCGGCTCGATTGGCTCGTCGTCCTGACACCCGAGACCCTCGACGAGGGCCTGTCGATCGCCGGCATGCTCCTCGCCGGTCGCTCGGTCGACGTCCTCGTCCTCGACCTCCCGCCGCATCCGTCGGTCGGGACGACCCCGGCGAAGGTCGCCGACCGGATCCGCCGGCTCGCGGCCCTCGCCCGTCGGGCGGAGACGCTCCTCGTCGCGATCGAGCCCCCCGGCCTGACCGCCGGGCTCGCGACCGCGGTCGCCGAATCGACCGGGCTCCGTCTCGAGCTCGCCCGCCGCTCGTGGATCCGCCTCGGGCGCGACGTCGTCGGCCAGCGGACCGAGGCGATCGTCGCCCGCAGCCGCTACGGGCCACCGGGGAGGCGGGCGGATCTCCGGATCCTCTACGCCGAGGGCGGCGAGCGGGACCTCTGCCTCCGCCGCCCGGACCTCCTCCGCGACGAGATCGTCGCCGCCCCCGCCGCCCCCGCCGCTCCGACTGCCGCCCCCACCGGCCCCCTGTCACGGATCCTCGCCGATGCGTCTCCTGCACCTCTACTGGCCCCATCTCCCGCTCCGCCTGGCGCGGGCGCGCCACTCCGACTCGTTCCCGACCGACCGGCCGGTCGTCCTCGGCGGCCAGCCGTGGACCGACGGGATGGTGATCGACGCGGATCCGGCGGCCCGGGCGCTCGGCGTCCGGCGCGGGATCCCGCTCGGGTCGGCGCACCGCCTCGCCCCTGAGGCCGCCTTCCTCGACCCCGAGCCGGAGGCCGATGCGGCGGCCGTCGAGGCCGCCTTCGAGACGCTCGCCCGGTTCAGCCCGGGGCTCGCCGGCACGACTGATCCGGCCGACCCGGCGTTCGGGCTGATCGAGATCCAGGCTGACGGGCTCGACCGCCTCTGGGGTCCGGACGCCGTCCTGGTCCAACGCCTCGTCGAGGCGCTGACCGGCGTTCTCCCCGGCGCCCCCCGGCCGGGGATCGCCGGCACGCGGTTCGCCGCGACGGTCGCTGCCGGGCACGCCACGCCGGCCGAGCCGCGGATCGTCGAGGCGGGTGGGGACGCCCGCTTCCTCGCCCCGCTGCCGTCGTCGCTCCTGTCGCCGGACCCGGACGTCCGGGCCCGCCTCGGCCGGTTCGGTCTGCGTCGGATCGGAGCCGTGGCGGAGCTGCCGCGCTCGGCGCTCGTCGCCCGGTTCGGGGCGGAGGGCGAGCGGCTCCATGCCCGTGCCCGGGGTGAGGAGCTGGAGCCGTTCCGCCCGCGCCGCGCCTCGGAGCGCCTCGTCCTCGCCCTGCCGATCGACCCGCCGGTCGCCGAGACCGAATCGCTCCGGTTCGTCCTCCATCGGCTGGCCGCGACCCTCGCCGACCAGGTCGCCGCCCGCGGGATGGCCGCGGGTCGGGCGACCCTGCATCTCACGCTGGAGATGGCCTTTGCCCGGTCCGGGACGCCCGCCGAGCTCGTCGTGGAGCAGCGGTTCCCAGAACCGACCTCCGAGGCCGACGCGATCGAGCGCCTCCTCCATGCCCGGCTCGAGCGGACCCCGCCGCCGGCGGCCGTCGAACGCCTCGAGCTGGAGCTGGCCGGGGTCGAGCCGGCCGTCGGTCAGCAGCTGCCGCTGTTCGTGCCCCAGGCCGCCCGCAACTCCCGGCTCGGCTGGCAGCTCGCCCGGCTCGTGCTCACGTTCGGCGAGGACCGGATCCGGAAGGTCGCCGTCACCGATCCCGATGCGCCGCTCGCCGAGGGGCGCTGGACCTGGCGGGCGCCGTGACGCGCGTCCGGTCGTGACCCGCCTGCTCCGCGAGCACCCGTCGATCGACGTCGAGATGGACGGCGACGGCCGGCTTGTCGCGATCCGCTGGAATGGCCAACGCGAGCCGGTCGAGGTCTGCAACACGTGGCGCGTCGCCGAATCGTGGTGGCGCGAGCCCATCGAGCGCGAATACTGCAAGGTCGTCGGACGGCGCTGGCTGGCCCTCGTCTATCTCGATCGGATCGATGGGACGTGGCACCTCGAGCGGCTCTACGACTAGCCCGCCCGGTCGTAGGCGCGCGAGATCCACTCCGTCAGCTCGCCGTCGACTTCGGCCTCCGATCGGATCCGAACGCGATGCGTGAACAGGGCGTTGAACGTGGCGGCCGACTCGAATCGTTCCGTCGTCGGAGCATCGGGCAGCACGAGCGCGAGATCCAGGTGCTTCGCGGCTGGTTTGACCATCGCGAACTGGGTCCGGCGGCGGAGGCTCAGATAGCCCTTCTTCGGCGCGGTCTCGACGTCGTCCCCGAACCCTCGGATCGTCTCCCACACCCGGTCGTGGATCGCCCGGACGGCGGGTCGATCGGCATACAGCGCGTCGACCGGGTCGGCCGGCGGGGTGGCCGCGGAATCGAGCGCCACCAACGCCAGCCGGTTCGCCGCACCATGGGGGAGGCCGTGATCGGCCTTCAGCATCGCGACGATCTGGCCATGCCGCGTCAGACCGCTCGCCCGGATCAGCTCGATCCAGTCTCCGACCGAACGGCCGTACGTCGCCTCGATGTTCCGGAGCTGGGACCGGAGTCCCTCCTCGACCGTCGTCATTCCTGCTCTCCGCGCACGATGACGGCCGATTCTGACAGGCTCGCCCGAGGTCTGCGCCGGAGCGTGGAGGTCAGCCGATGGGCGTCCCCAGCATGACCGTCAGCGCGAGAAGCAGGCCGAAGAGCGCGATCACGAAGACGAGCGCGTCGACGTCACTGGAGCGCGTATACCGGTGCTGCACGCCACCACTCCTGGATCACGACCCGGTCCCCGTGCCGAGTCGAACGAAGCCTAGACGGCGGCCGTTTGCAGGTCGTTACGTCAGTCGACGATGTTCATGTCGAATCCATGACGT
>Ga0207646_10008392_pt1 | contig 10356 bp, 10 predicted proteins | sample KBSK5502metaG_FD_184343 | JGI IMG/M metagenome (GOLD analysis project Ga0207646, IMG submission 184343) | Corn, switchgrass and miscanthus rhizosphere microbial communities from Kellogg Biological Station, Michigan, USA - KBS K5-50-2 metaG... | ecosystem: Host-associated > Plants > Roots >...
CGCGCCGCCCCCGGCCACCGAGAGCGGCCGTTTCCCGTTCTGGTCGCCGGATAGCCGTTCGATCGGTTTCTTTTCTGGCGGGAAACTCAAGATCATGGACGCTTCGGGTGGACCGGTTCAGACGATCTGCGACGCCGCGAATCCGCGCGGCGGTGCGTGGGGCCGGAGTGGGGTCATCGTTTTCGCGCCGGACGTCGGGGAAGGGCTCTTCCGGGTGGCGGCATCCGGCGGAGCACCGGCGCCGTTCACAGTTCTCACGGATCGAAAGAAGCACACGACCCACCGCTGGCCGTACTTCCTGCCCGACGGGAAGCACGTCCTCTATCTGGCGGCGAACCACGCGAGCCCGCGATCCGAAGACAGCGGGATCTACGTCGCGTCGCTGGACGGGGGCGTACCCCGGCGTCTGATGTCGTCTTACGGCAGCGCGCAGTACGCCTCGGGCTGGCTCCTCTCGGTTCGAGAGCGAAGCCTGATGGCGATCCCGTTCGATGCCAGGCGAATCGAGATTTCCGGCCAACCGGTGCGTGTCGCCGACGACGCGAACTTCGACTCGGGAGTCTGGCGGGGGACGTTCTCGGCCTCCGATAACGGCGTTCTCGCCTATCAGCTCGCGCGGGAAGGAGGCGGCGGTCGGTTGACGTGGCTCGATATCTCGGGACGGCGAATTGCGCCCGTCGCCGAAAAGAGCCCCGCGTATGCGCCGGAGCTGTCGCCCGACGGCCGTCGGGCGAGCGTCCTCATGGGGGATCCCAACAACGACGTCTGGGTCGACGAGCTCGACCGCGGAGTCCAGACGCGCCTGACTACGGACGCCGAAGCGCAGATCGCGCCGGTCTGGTCGCCCGACGGATCCCAGATCGTCTTCGTTGAGGGGCCGGTCGGTGCGCGCGAATTCGTCCTCGTCACGATCGCGGCCGATGGAGCGGGCAGGTCGAAGGAGATCTCCAGATCGAAAGAGCGCCTCGAAGTGTCGGACTGGTCCCGCGACGGGCGGTACCTTCTCGTCGACCGGGGCAACATCGGGGCCAGCGACATCTGGGCTTTTCCGATTGCCGATCCGGCGAAGGCGTTCCCTCTCGTCCAAACTCCATTCCTGGAGCACAGCGGCCAGTTCTCGCCCGACGGGAAGTGGGTCGCCTACGTGTCGCGGCACACCGGCCGCGACGAGATCTACGTGACGTCCTTCCCGACCGGCGGGACCCGCTGGCAGGTCTCCGGCGGCGGCGCGACTCAGCCCCGCTGGAGTCCCGACGGACGGGAGCTCTACTTCGTTTCGGCCGGAGACGAGTTGACCGCGGCCGCCGTCGACGGCAGCGGGTCCCGCTTCGTCGTGAAGGACGTCCGGCCGCTCTTCCGCGTGAACATGTACACGGGCCCGAGGTCCGGCATGTACGGGTACGACGTTGCTCCGGACGGGAAGCGTTTTCTCGTCAACGATGCCGGGGAAGCGGAGCAGGCCCGCGTGGCGCTCGTCATCAACTGGCCGGCGGAGCTGAAGAGATGAAGGGGCCTTGAGGCAAGAGGAGTATCGATCGATGAGTCGGGCCCGACTTGACTGTGGAATAGAGTGTGGAATAAACTCCACACCATGGAGACGATCCAGATCGTTCTGGAAACCGATCTGCTGCGTGCAGCGGATCGGGCAGTTCGAAAGCTGAAGACGAATCGCTCTGCTCTTTTTCGCGATGCGCTTCGCGCGCACCTGAAGCGACTGAACACTCGTGACATGGAGCGCCGCGACCGTGACGGCTATCTGCGCTACCCGGAGTTGCTCGACGATCCGACGGCTTGGGAGCAGGTGGCAGATTGGCCGGACGACTAGAGCGCGGCGAAGTCCGCCTCTGTCGATTTCCCGCCCCGGACAAAGAGCGTCCGGTCCTGATTCTCACACGTAACAGCGCAATTCCCTACCTCACTCGCGTGACCGTGGCACCGATTACGTCGACGATCCGAGGAGTTCCTTCGGAGGTCGCAATCGGTCTCGAGGATGGAATGCGGCAGCCATGTGCCGCCAACCTCCACAACTTGATGACCGTGGCTCAGCAAGGCCTCGGCCGGCGCCTCGCGCAGTTGAGCCCGCGTCGCATGAACGAGGTCTGTGCCGCCCTGGCCTTCGCGCTCGGGTGCGAATACCCCTGACCGATTGCTGGTGTCGTGCCGCCCAGGCGGCGCGTTATATCCTGACTCGACATTGTTCCGGCCACCGCGAGTTCGATTCGGACGCGCCGATCTGCTTTCACTCTCGTCTGAGAGCTCAGGCGGGAAGACCTCAAGTCTTCAAGAGCACTCATGACCGTCGATCCTGGAAAACGCCTCGGCCCCTACGAGATCGTGTCGCTGCTCGGCGCGGGCGGGATGGGGGAGGTCTACCGCGCGCGAGATCCGCGGCTGGGGCGCGAGGTCGCGGTGAAGGTCCTACCCGCTTCGTTCTCGCAGGATCCCGATCGCTTGCGCCGCTTCGAGCACGAAGCTCGGGCGGCAGGGGCTCTGAACCATCCGAATATCACCGCGGTCTACGACATCGGATCTCACGAGGGCTCTCCCTACGTCGTCACGGAGCTCTTGGAAGGGGAAACGCTGCGGAGCCGTCTCGCCACGGGTGCTCTTTCCACGCGCAAGGCTCTGGACTATGCGATCCAGATCGCGCGCGGGCTCGCTGCGGCGCACGAGAAGGGAATCGTACACAGAGACCTGAAACCCGAGAACCTGTTCGTGACGAAAGACGGGCGGGTCAAGATCCTCGACTTCGGCCTGGCGAAACTGAAGCAGCCGGAGGAGGGATCGGAGAAGACCGACCTTCAGACGGCAACCGCCGGGACGGAGCCCGGTGTGGTGCTCGGGACGATGGGCTACATGTCACCCGAGCAGGTCCGGGGCAAGCCCGCAGATCCCCGCTCCGACATTTTCGCCTTCGGCGCGATTCTCTGGGAGATGCTTTCGGGCCGGCGGGCGTTCCACGCCGACACTGCGGCCGACACGATGACGGCGATCCTGACGAAGGAGCCGCCGGAGCTCTCGGCAACAAACAGAGATATCCATCCCGGTCTCGATCGGATCGTGCGCCATTGCCTGGAGAAGAACGCGGACGAGCGGTTCCACTCCGCGGCCGACCTCGCGTTCGACCTGGAGGCGCTCTCCGGCGTCTCCGGGCCCCGGGCGATCCCGGGTGCGCTGCCTGCGGCGAAGAGGCGGACGCCCTGGATTCTTCCCGCCGCGGCCGCGGCACTGATAGCCGCCGCGCTCGCCTCCTTCGTCGCGTACCGAGCGGGGAAAAAAGCCGGATACGTTCCTCCACCGTCTTTCTTCCAGCTCAGCTTCCAGCGGGGCGAGATCGGCGGATCGTTCTTCGCTCCCGACGGCCAAACGATCATCTTTTCAGCCGCCTGGGAAGGTAAGCCAATGGAAGTTTTCGTCCATCGGCCGGAGAGTCCCGAATCGCGTCCCTTCGGTCTCCAGGCCGAGGTGCTCGCCATGTCCCGCACCGGCGAGATGGCGGTCTCTCTGCACCGACATCCCTACGTTCCGTTCGTGGGAATCGGTCGGCTCGGCCGGATCTCGATCGCCGGCGGAGCTACGAGAGAGATTCTGGATGACGTGCAGTGGGCCGACTGGTCTGCCGATGGCCGGGATCTCGCCATCGTCCGCGACGTCGGAGCGCGCAACCGGCTCGAGTTTCCCATCGGCAAAGTGATCTACGAGACGGAGGGCTGGATCGGCCATCCTCGCGTCTCGCCCGACGGCGAGAAAATCGCGTTCATCGATCACCCGGTCGTGCGCGACGACGGAGGGTCGGTCGCCGTCGTCGATCGCAGCGGCAAGAAGACGACGCTCACGCCGACCTACGCGACGGCGCAGGGGGTCGCCTGGACGCCGGACGGTCGGGAAATCTGGTTCACGGCGGCCGAGAATGGCTTCAACCGGGCAATTCACGCCGTGTCCCTCTCCGGCCAGGGTCGGCTGGTCGGCAGAATCCCGGGCGTGAGCACGATCAAGGACATCTCCAGGGACGGCCGGGTCCTGATGGCAAACGAGACATATCGTCTGGGGGTTCTCGGTCGGCGTGCCGGCGATCCGAAAGAGACCGAGCTTTCCTGGCTCGACTTTTCGCTCGTGACCGACATCTCTTCCGACGGGAACGCAGTTCTTTTGACCGAGTCCGGCGAAGGGGGCGGTCCGGGTTACTCCGCATACCTTCGGAAGACCGACGGCTCGCCGGCGGTTCGACTCGGCGAGGGCAGCACGGGCGCGTTCTCTCCCGACGGAAAATGGGTGGTCTGCATCCTGCATCCCGCCACCGACGCGACGCTCGTCGTCTACGCGACCGGAGTCGGCGAGACGCGAACGTTCCCGAAGGACGAGTTGCGCGTCCGCGTCGCCGACTGGTTCCCCGACGGAAAGCGAATCCTGATTACCGCCACGGAGCCGGGCCGCGGATCGCGCCTCTACGTCCGCGACTTCGGCGGGGGCAAGGCGCGGCCTTTGACGCCGGAGGGTTACAGGCACTTCGAACGGGCTATCTCACCCGACGGCAGGTTTGCTGCCGTACGCGGCCCCGACCGGAAGATCTACCTGTATCCGCTCGAAGGAGGCGAGCCGACGCCGCTCTCCGGGTTGACGGCAGGCGATGTGCCGGTGCGATTCGATCGAGAGAGCCGGTGGCTGTACGTCTATCGGCAGGGAGAGGTCCCTCTGCCGGTCTACCGCTACGAGATCTCGTCCGGGCGCAAGGAGCTCTGGAAGGAAGTGAGCCCGGCCGATACCGCGGGACTCTCCGCGATCAACCGGTTCATGACGACGGCGGACGGACAGGCGTACGCGTACAGTTATTTCCGCGTCCTCTCCTATCTCCAGATCGTCGATGGATTGAAGTGACGCTCGCTTCCGGAAACCGACTCGGGCCCTACGAAATCGTCGCGCTCTCTGAGTGCGGGCGGGCTGAGCGAGGCCGACCGGAGCACGATGAGGTGATGGTAATATCCAACTAGCAGAGAGGTATTACCCAGTGAAAACCGTGAGCCTGAAGATGCCCGATGACCTGGAGATGCAGCTCTCGGAGGTTGCCCGCAGGACGGGTCGCAGCAAATCCCTCCTGGTCCGGATGGCTCTTTCCGAATTCCTGCCCCGACGGTCGCGCCCCTCCGGGCGGTCCTTCCTGGCGCGGGCATCGGATCTCGCAGGCTGCATCGCCGCGGCTCCGGATCTCTCGACGAACAAGCGCCGGTTCGAGGGCTACGGCCGGTGACGGAAGCGGTTCTCGTCGATACCGGCCCGATCGTGGCGTTTCTCAACAGCCGGGACCGCTACCACGAGTGGAGCAAGGAAACCTTCGCCGGGATCGAGGCTCCCGTCTTGAGCTGCGAGGCAGTGCTCTCGGAAGCCTGTTTTCTTCTCCGGAACGCTCGAGGCGGAGGCGAGGCCGTCCTGAAGCTCGTGGACCGCGGACTCGTACGGCTTCCCTTTCACCTCGAGGCGGAAACCGGGCCGGTCCGAAGACTGCTTTCGCGCTATTCGAACGTGCCCATGTCGCTTGCGGACGCATGTCTCGTCCGAATGAGCGAACAGGTCTCGGACTCAATCCTTCTCACTCTCGATCGCGACTTCAAGGTTTACCGGAAGCACGGCCGGAACGTGATCCCCACCCGGATGCCTGACGGACTCTGACGAGATGACGCTCGCGGCCGGCTCCCGCCTCGGCCCCTACGAGATCGTGTCGCCTCTCGGCGCGGGCGGAATGGGAGAGGTCTACCGGGCGCGCGATCCGAGGCTCGGGCGCGAGGTGGCGGTCAAAGTCCTGCCGGCATCGTTCTCGAAGGACACGGATCGTCTCCGCCGCTTCGAGCAGGAGGCGCGTGCGGCGGGTCTCCTGAACCACCCGAACATCACAGCGGTTTACGACATCGGCTCACACGACAGCTCGCCGTACGTCGTCACGGAGCTTCTCGAAGGGGAGACGCTGCGAAGCCGCCTTGCCACGGGCGCCCTCTCCACGCGCAAAGCGCTCGATTACGCGATCCAGATCGCGCGCGGTCTCGCCGCGGCGCACGAGAAAGGGATCGTCCATCGGGATCTCAAGCCCGAGAACCTCTTCGTCACGAAGGACGGGCGGGTCAAGATCCTCGATTTCGGGCTGGCGAAGCTGAAACAGCCCGAAGAAGGATCGGAGAAGACGGACCTTCCAACGGCGGCCGCCGGCACCGAGCCGGGCGTCGTGCTCGGGACGATGGGCTACATGTCGCCCGAGCAGGTCCGGGGGAAACCCGCAGACTATCGGTCGGACATCTTCGCGTTCGGCGCGATCCTCTACGAAATGCTCTCCGGCCACCGCGCCTTCCACGGCGATACGGCGGCCGACACGATGTCGGCGATCCTGACGAAGGAGCCGCCCGATCTCTCCGCAACGAATCGGGACGTCCATCCCGGCCTGGACCGGATCGTCCGACACTGCCTGGAGAAGAACCCCGAAGAGCGCTTCCATTCCGCGCACGACCTCGCGTTCGACCTCGAGGCTCTCTCGGGGGTTTCGACGCCGACGGCCGCCCTCGCGCCATCGCGTGCCCGGCTCCGACGCCGGTCGCTGCTCGGACCGGTCGCAGCGCTCGCCGCAGCCGCGTCGGCGCTCGCGCTCGGTTACGTCCTCGGCACACGGACCGGCCGCGTTCTTCCGTCCTCGTTCCACCAGCTCACGTTCCGGCGCGGCGAAATTTCCGCGGCCCGCTTCGCGCCCGACGGCCGCACGATCCTCTACTCGGCGGCGTGGGAGGGCGGGCCCACGGAGATCTTTTCGAGCCGCGTGGAAGCTCCGGAGTCGCGTCCTTACGGACTCGCCGGGGCCGACGTGCTTTCGGTTTCGCGCACCGGGGAGCTTGCCCTCTCGCTTCGCCGCCACGTCGCGACGGCCTTCATCCGTACCGGCACGCTCGCCCGCGTGAGCGCCGCAGGGGGCGCCGCGCCGCGGGAAATCCTCGAAGACGTTCAGTGGGCGGATTGGGGTCCGGACGGCGAGAGCCTGGCGGTCGTTCGAGACGTCGGCGCGTTGAACCGACTCGAGTACCCCATCGGCAAGGTGCTCTACCAGACGAACGGGTGGATCGGCCATCCAAGGGTTTCTCCGCGTGGCGACTGGATCGCGTTCGCGGATCACCCGGTGAAGGGCGACGACGGCGGGACGGTCGCCATCGTCGATCGGGACGGAAAACGCAAGACGCTGTCGGGCACGTTCGGCAGCGTGCAGGGGGTCGCCTGGGCTCCCTCGGGCAGCGAGGTCTGGTTCACAGGGGGGCGCGCCAACCGGGATCTTTACTCGGCGACGCTCTCCGGACGTCAGACTGTCCGCGCGCGGGTCGCGGGCTCTCTCACGTTGCACGACATCTCGGCCGACGGACGGGCTCTGATCGTCCGCGAGACGCTGCGCATCGGTACGCTCGGCAACTTTCCCGGCGCGAACAAAGAGCGCGAGCTGACCTGGCTCGACTGGTCAGTGGCGCGGGATCTCTCGCCCGACGGTCGAACACTTCTCTTTTTCGAGAGCGGAGAAGGGGGCGGCGCCGGCTACTCGGTCTACCTTCGACAGACGGACGGATCGCCGCCGATCCGGTTGGGCGAGGGTACGGGAGAAAGTCTGTCGCCCGACGGAAAGTGGGTGCTGTCGATCGTTCATGTTGTGACCGACCCCGAGCTCGTGGCCTACCCGACCGGCGCCGGGGAGATCCGGAGAATCCCGCGCGCCGGCCTGCGCGTTCAGCTCGCGGACTGGTCGCCGGACGGAAAGCAGATCGTCTTTTCCGGGAACGAGCCCCAACACGGGATTCGGATTTATGTACGAGACTTCACGGGGGGAAAGGCGAGGCCGGTGAGCCCCGAGGGCTACCGGATGTTCCGGCACGGGATCTCTCCCGACGGCCGACTCGTCGTCGCAACCGGACCGGATCAGCGAATCTATCTGTACCCGCTTTCGGGCGGTGAGCCGACGCCGCTCCCGGGCTCCCTGCCGGGCGACATACCCGACCGATGGACCGCCGACGGCCGCGCGGTCTTCGTTCATCGCCGCGACCAGATGCCGGCCAGGGTCGTTCTGCTCGACGTCGCGAGCGGCCGCAAGGAGCTCTGGAAAGAGCTGATTCCCGCCGACTCCGCGGGAGTCGGTCAGGTTGCGACGGTCGTACCCACTTCCGACGGTCGTTCCTACGTCTATTCATACATCCGCCAGCTCTCGGACCTTTACGTCCTGGAAGGAACGCGATAGAGACCGTCCTGTGCCGGTTCCACCCCCGAGGAACGTCGTCGACGTCGGCAAAGAGCTCGTGATCGTCTGGGAGGACGGCCGGGAGGACTACCTGCAGCTCGAGATGCTGCGACGCAACTGCCCGTGCGCGATGTGCCGGGGGGAGCGAGATCTCCTCGGCAACGTGTACCGCGGCCCGAAGCGCCCGCTGACCGAGAGGTCGTTCCAGCTCGTGTCCCACCGTCCGGTCGGCGGCTACGCCCTTCAGATCAAGTGGGCCGACGGACACGACGACGGGATCTTCAGCTACGAGACGCTGCGGGGGATGGGGGAGGAGACCAGGTAACTGGCGGAGAGGGAGGGATTCGAACCCTCGGTACCTTTTGGGCACACACGCTTTCCAAGCGTGCTCCTTAAGCCACTCGGACACCTCTCCGGGGGGCGGAAATGGTACCTCAGCGCTCCTTTTCCGCCGCCGACTAGAATGTTCTCCTTGAATCCTTTTCGTCCGATCGCGCGTCTTTCTCGATGAAGCAGGACGGCAGTGCCGCAGCGGCGGAGCCGAGTGACCTCGACCTGGTGCGGGGCATCAAGTCGGGGGAAGAGGACGCATTCGAGAAAATGGTCGATCGGTATCACGCCAGGGTCTACTCGCTCTCCTACGGCGTCCTTCGCAACGCGGAGGACGCGGAGGAGTCGACGCAGGACACCTTCCTGACTCTCTACCGGAAGATCGGGACGTTCGACGAATCGAAGAAGTTCTTTTCCTGGTTCTACCGGGTCGCCTTGAACCAGGCCTACAGCCGCGCCCGCCGCAGGCGTCCGGCGTCCACCGTCCCGATCGAGGATTACCTGCCCCGGTTCTCGTCGGACGGGCACATCGCGTCGCCGGAGCTTCCCGACTGGAGCGCCTCGATCGAGGACGGCGCCATCGCCCGGGAGCTCGCGGGGAGGGCGGGCGAGTTCATGGCCGATCTGCCTCCGGCATACCGGGACGTGATCTGGATGTACGACGTCGAGGAGATGAGCACCTCGGACATCGCGGAAACGCTCGAAATCTCCATTCCCGCTCTCAAATCGAGACTCCACCGCGCCCGCCTCTACGTCCGCCAGCGGTTAGCGGAAATCTCGCAGGCGCCCGCGCCGGAGGAGGTCTCCCGATGAGCGACGTGACCTGCAAGAAGTTCATCCTCGATCTTCTGGTCGACTACGAAGACGGCACCATGCCGGCCGAGGAGCGCGCTCTCTTCCGAGAGCACATGGAGCTTTGCCCGCCGTGCCTCCGGTTTCTGACGAGCTATCGGGCGACGGGCAAGACGCTGAAACTCCTGAAGCCCGAGGAAATCCCGCCGGACCTCGCCCGGTCGGTGATCGCGTTCGTCCGATCGCGCGCCGGCAGGAAGGCGTGATCGGCGGACGGCCGCTCACGAAGGCGGTCGCGGCCGGCCTCGTCTGGCTCGCTCTCTTCTCCCTGGTGTACACGCTCGGCGACGAGATCGGGGCCTGGCCGAATCTTCCACCCGCCAGCTTTCAAGGTGTCGACCTGGTGGCCGGCTTCGCCGGGGCCATCACGCTTCTCGCGGCGCTCGTGCTCCCGAGTCCCCATGGCTCGCGATTCGGATAGAATCGCGGCCCGGCCGCCGGAGATGGGTTCGGGTCCTGTGCGACGGAAGCCTCTGAACCTCGTCAGGTCCGGAAGGAAGCAGCGATCAGGAGGCGCCCCCGTGCGCCGCAGGTCAACCTGAGCCCATCATCGACGGCCGGACCATTTTGACGATCGATCGCCAGAACATGCACCTTTCTCTCCCGCGCAAGTGGCGCCCACGGACCTTTCCGGAACTGATCGGCCAGGACTCCGTGGCGCGCACGCTGACGAACGCCATCTCCGAGGGGCGCGTGGCGCCCGCTTACCTGCTGACCGGGCCCCGTGGGGTCGGAAAGACGTCGACCGCGCGGCTCCTCGCCCGTTGTCTCAACTGCGATCGCGGGCCCACGATTGAGCCGTGCGGGGAGTGCGCGTCCTGCCGGGAGATCCTCGCGCGCGGGGATTCGCTCGACGTCCACGAGATGGACGGCGCCTCGAATCGCAAGATCGAGAACGCCCGCGAGCTGATCGAGACGGTTCGCTATGC
>Ga0207646_10008394_pt1 | contig 10355 bp, 20 predicted proteins | sample KBSK5502metaG_FD_184343 | JGI IMG/M metagenome (GOLD analysis project Ga0207646, IMG submission 184343) | Corn, switchgrass and miscanthus rhizosphere microbial communities from Kellogg Biological Station, Michigan, USA - KBS K5-50-2 metaG... | ecosystem: Host-associated > Plants > Roots >...
CACGGCATGATCGACGCCGTGGTGCCCCGCAGCGAGCTGCGGGATACGACCGCCCAGCTGCTCCGTCACATGGCCGGCCGGCAACCGGCGGAGGCTGCCGACTGACCCGGTTGTCCTTCGAGGACGCTCCCCGGGGGACACCACCCGTCACCACGCACCACGTCCCGCACCAACTCCGCACGAGCGAAGGGATTCCACGGGGCGCGTTCCGCGAGGTTCGCGCCCCGCATCGCATGTGCGGGGGCACAACGGGGGCACACGGACCGCCATGACGGTTCCCCATGCTCCCACCGATCCGACGGGCACCCGTGTGAAACTGACCGACGCGCTCGACAGGTTGCTCGAGGAGTTACAGCCCTGGCGTGCGGAACTTGTCGCCGATATCCGGCGGGCGCGCGAGCGCGGTCTCCCGCATCTGGAAGCCGATCTCCGACGCCTCTTCACGCGCGTGGACGCCACCTTCACGGCGGCGACGGCCGTGCGGCGGCGTACGTGACGCGTTCTTATCGACACCCCATGCTCAGACCGCACGGCAGTCGGCTTCAATCGCGCTCAGTATTCCGGCAGAGTTGCCCGGGGGATTTTTTTCCTGCGGCGGCAACCCGTGAGGGCCGGCTTCGCCGCCGAGCTGCGGGCGGCTCGGCACTAGTAGCGTTGAGTCTCTCGCTAACCGTGGAGGCGCGCCCACTCCGCATGAAAGAGTTGCCGGTAGGGCTGAGGCACGGTCCTGCGAAAATCCTGCCAGAGTAGGAGCAGCACCGTGGTGACCCTTGTTGACGGCACCTGGACCTCAGGCTGAGTCACCCGCTTCCATGAGAGGTGTGCCGCGGCTTGTGAAGCATCGTCGTACAGCCGCGCGAGCGCCGGCGGGGCGCCTTTCAGGCGAGCCGCCTTCATGGACTCCCACCGACTCAACTCGACGGAGCCACGATCGAAGAACTCGCGCGCCCGAATATCCCCCTTACTGCCCTGCCCGACCTCTAGGAACGTCGCCGCGTTTCGGGCCATCGGATACCACGCGATCCAGGCGAACTTCTGGAGTCGATGGGCGTTCGCCTGTCGAACCGCGAGCAGGTCGTGAGCGACGTGGGGGACAGCGGCCCGCAACTGCGCTGGGGTGGGCATCTCGTTTCGACTAGCTGGGCTTCGTAGGCTCGTCAAACTGCAGGAGAACCTTGAAGCCGTCGCTCGCCCGCCCCACGAGGTCTTGTAGTTGCTTCAGGGTGCTTAGGACTGACTGCTTGTTCCATTTATGCAGCCCGCTCGGGCATATCTGTGGGGGGTCGTTAATTTTCGCTGTGTCTGCAGTTCGTGGAATGGCGATGCTCGCTTCACATTGCGTGCACTTGAACACGACCGCCTGGACGTTGGCCCATTCAACAACGACGAGTCGCTCGATTTCCATGTGACCTCCTAGGACTTTTTGCGATCCGGTGGAAGCCAGACGTAGACCTGTTGCGGGGAAATGTCGAGTAATCTGGCGGTGACGGCGATGACTGCCGCGCGGCGTGGGGGCCTTGTGAGGTAGACGTCGCGGATCAATGCCCGCACCCACGTCGGCGACTTCTGTTCCGCCAGATGATCGTCGGGGTACCGCTGCGCCGCGAGATGGCCGAGCCAGTGTGTGCAGAACTTCGCGACGCCGTGGAAAAAGGACGGGCTCACCCCGTAGCGCGGCCCACAGCGCGATCGCCGGAACGGTCCAGCCCCCGCGACAGTGTAGAAGTGCCGGCGCCCTTCCTGCTCGAACGCTGGGCCGCGGATCCCTTCGCCAAACTCCACGAACGTCACGCAGTCCGGGCACGTAACGCGCTGACTTGGCGCGACATCCGCACGTTCTAGAAACGCCCGTTTGGGCATTCCCTAATGTACTCACGGCGTCACGACCTAGGGGACACGTTGAAACGCGATGAATTGCTACAGGTGCGGATCACGAAGGCCGAGCTCTTGGACCTCCGCACCGCCGCGATCGAGACCAAGACATCGGTGAGTGAGATTGTCCGCGCCGCCCTCGAGCGGGCGCTCGCGCCCACAGAGTCGGAGGATCCATGAGCAGAGAGCTCCCAGTAGAACTCCCGGTGGAGGAGTGGCCAGCGCGGGAGACCTGCTTCGCGGCGGGCCTGCTGCAAGAGCTCTATGACCATTTCGGCATCAAGGGTCGTAGAACCGAGTTGCCGATCACGGTGCGGTGGGCCGAGGACCGGCCCGACTACGGCGGGATGTTCGATGAGGAAACCGGAAATGTCTACGTGAACATCTGCCTTCGCGAGCACCCCCGCGTGGAACTCGTCCGGCTGATGGCGGAGGAGGTTGCCCACTTCAAACAGTGGCAGGAGGACCACTGGTTCTCCGAGCCTCATGCGAAAATGGAGGCCGCGCGATTCGTCCGCCACTACGAGACGAAGGCCGCCGCGGCGCAAGCTCATGCGGCAGACCTCGCAGCGAAGGCCGCCGCCGCCGCGCGACCAATCATCCGACCACGCTTCCCGGGCTCGTCGTTCGAACCCGTGTACGATCGACATGCCCACCTCCGGCTCGAGGCGCCCAAGGAAATTCGTCCGATCTATCCGTACGAGCGGGTCGTCGAACTCAAATACGCTTCGATTTCCCCGTCCTCGCGGACCGGCGCCACCGCGGGCGAGGAGCTGTACTCGCGGATCGAACACTTCGCGCGCGATTTGCGCGACACGCTGCAGCGCGTGAACGGCGGCGCGCCGACCTGGCAGGGCGAGGCCAGTTACGCTCGCGCCGCCGCCCTTTACGGGGACGCCCTGGGCCGCGAAGCGGGGAGCCCCCTGAGCGCGCCGTACACCCCCGAGACCGCCATCGCCACGTTTGTGACCGACGTCTGGGGCCGCTGGACGGAGCTCCAAAATTTAGAGGGGCAGCTCGGCGATTTGCTTCCCTTGATGCGCGCTGCGAGGGGCGCGTTTGGCGCTCCGAGCTCTGAGGAACTCCTGCCGATGATGCCCCCGGCCCCGATTCAACCCGCGCGAGGAGAGACGACCTGATGACGACGACGAAGAAACGCGCCCCGACCAACGGGGCCAACGCGCTCGCGGCGATCTGCGAGCTGTGGGCGACGGGGTCGCTCGCCGGCGCGCGCGTGCGCGAGCTCGGCAAGGAGTATGGCCTGCAGGACTGCATTGAGTTCGCAGGGGACTCGGCCGTGGTCGGTGACAACCGGATCCTCGGCCTCGTGCTCCACGCGGTCCGGGCGAAAGACTTCGCCCCTGCCGCCAATCCGACGCACAAGGAACTGGAGGTGTTCGCCGACGGCACGTGGGGGAAAGGGAGATGGCGGACCGATCGCCCCGCCTGGCCCTGGGAGCGCGGTGGCAGTCCCGAACTCGACGCCCCGTTCGAGGCGCTCGACAAGGCGCTCGCGGACATGGCGGAGGCCCAGGACGCCGTGTGGGCGGCGCGCGAGGCGGTGAGCGAGGGGCGCGAGAACAACTTCGCGGAGGCGCCCATGACGCCGCTCGTGCGCACGCTCGCGCAGGCGATCAAGGCGTGGGAAAAGTGCGAGGAGGCCGTGTCGGTCGCGAAGGGGAAGGTGACCCGGCTTCAACTTCGGCTCCAAGACACATTCAGGGTGCAGCAATACCGCCGGCGTGTCGAGGACGTTCCCGGACTGACGGACGAGGTGCTCGGGGCGTCCCATGACTGATCACGCACATGCGCGCCAGGCGCTCGACGGGCTGACGTGGCGGATCGAACAGGCCATCGCGAACTGGCAGACGGCGCCGGCGCAACTCCTCGGATTGCTCACCGCCGCGCGGGACTCGCTCGCGTGGGATACCCCGCCATTCGATGGGCTCTACCGCGAGCTCGAGGCAGCATGGAGCTGGACGCAAGCCCAGCGGGCGAAGGCATGACCTCGGATGAGTTGGCCCGCGCGTTGTCGGACGCGGCGCACGCGCTCGCCTGGGAGCAGCGCGACGCATTCATCGCCGAGACACAGCGGCAGGACGCCGAGGCTGCGGCACGTGCCCGGCGCCGGCGCGAGCGCCAGCAACAGGCGAAGGGCAACGGCCAGTGACGGAGGCGACCTGCATCGTGTGCGGTGAGGCCGCCGGGGTCCACCGGCGCGGCTGCCTCATCGCCTTCTGCTGGACCACGGAACTCCACGGCTTCAAGTGGGCGCATCGCGCGTGCGCTGCCAGCGCGGGACTCGTGCGACGTGAACTGCCGCGCCGGCGCGTGCGGGTCGCCCAGACGCCTGGAGACCGGGTTCCCGTAGTCACGCGGGCTAAGTCAGCCTCTGCGCTTGGCGGCGCGTAACGGAAGTTATGGACGCGGTTCGTTTAAACGAACTCCCGTGAGGACGTGACATGAAAACGCTCGGCGAGCATCAGTTCCTGTCCATCAGCACGGCTGCGGGCGACACGACCCTCGTGGCGGCGCAAGGCTCGGGCATCGCGGTGCGCGTGGTCGGCTTCCTGATTGCCCCAGCGGCGTCGGCGACGGTCACCTTTCAATCCGGGACCGGGGGCACGGCGCTGACCGGGGCGATGACCTTCACGGCCCCCATCTGGATTGAGGCGTCGAACTTCGGAATCTTCGAGACGGCGACGGCGACCCTCTTGAATCTCCACCAGACCGGCGTGGTTCAGCTCTCAGGGTGGTTGCTCTGGTGCACGGCGCAGTAACCTGAAAACGAACACGGCCCCGACGCGGGAACGTCGAGGCCGTCAGGAGAACAACATTGCGTAGGCTGAAACTAGCACCACCGGACCCCGAGTCGCAAGCGATCCACGTCCTGCACCGCTGGACGGCGCGGCAGCGCGAGCGCGCGATCGTGGAGCGCCTCGACCGCCTGACCGACGTGCTTGAGCGGCTCGTCGCCGCGCTCAACCGGCGGGCGGCGTGAGCGCGATGACCACCCGCCTACAGCGGTTAGAGGACGTCATTGAGCGCGGTCTCAAGACGTTCCTCGAGGTCGGCCAGGCGCTCGCCGAAATCCGTGACCAGCGGCTCTACAAGGCACACTACACGACCTTCGACCAGTATCTGCGCGAGCGCTGGCGCCAGCGACTCTCGCGATCCTACGCGAGTCGTCTGATTCAGGCGGCGCAGGTCGTCGCGTTGTTGCCCGTGGGCAACAGACCGACGACGGAGCGCGTCGCCCGCGAATTGGTTCCTCTCGCCGACCAGCCGGACGTGCTGCGCGAGGTATGGGACGAGGTGCGTGCGATGTATGGCGCGGACGTCCCAGCGTCCATCGTCGGGCTCGAGGTGGCTGGGCGGCTCATGGCGGCGACGGCAGAGCGCTGGATGCAGGAGGCCGTGACCGACCAAGCCCTCACGGAGATGCTCGACGCGCGGATCTACGAGCTCGAGCATGGCGTGGTCGGGAAGTTGGCGGAGACCGCAGGGCGGTGGCGCGCCCAGCTCGGCGAGCATCCGCTCCCGGTCGGGGTGGCTGGCCTCGGGATCCTCGCAGCGTTGGATGCACGGCAGGCCGCGTGAGCGACCTACACGACGTGATTCCGACGCCCGGCACGGGGACGCCGTGGGTCCCCACGGCGAACTGGGACACGGTGACGCCGATCGATGCGACGCACTACATGGTCGGGTCGGTCACGCTCGTCACGTGGATTGACCAGCCGCATTGTCCCTGTGTCACGTTTTCGTTCAATCTGGGCCTGGAACGGCGGCGCTGGTGCGAGCATATCAAGCTGCTCACGGCCTATCGCGCCGCCCACGGCGAGGCGAAGGCCGCGTGAAGGCGATCGCCGACTACACCTTCACGCCGCAACCGGACGGCGCGGTCCTCGTGGAAGGTGGGAGCATCCCCTACACGATCCGCGAGAACGGTCGGGGGCTGACCTGCACCTGCTCGGCGTTCCAGTACGGCCAGGCCTGCAAGCATCTCGCCCGGTGGATTCTCCTGCAGTCGCCTGTCGCCGAGGCCTTGGCGGCTCCCGAGCCCAGCCTAGAGGGTGCGAAAGAAGCGAAAGAAGGGTCTTTCTTCGCTTCTTTCGCACCTCCTGAGCTTGGCGCGGCTGCCCTGTATGGGCTGCCGGGGGAGTTTGTGGACATCGTGGGGCCCCACACGGAGGCCGATCCGGCGGCCCTCCTCGTGCAATTCCTCGTCGCGTTCGGAAGTTGTGCCGGCCGCAACACCTGGTTCCCGGTGGAGGCCGACCGGCACTACCTGAACCTCTTCGCCCTGCTCGTCGGGGTGACGTCCAAGGGCCGCAAGGGCACATCGTGGGGCCACGTCAAGAGCCTCTTCATGCGGTTGGGCGACACCTGGGCCACCGCGTGCCTGCGGAGCGGGCTGTCATCTGGGGAAGGGTTGATTTGGGAAGTCCGCGACCCGATCGAGAAGCAGGAGCCGATCCGCGAGAAGCAGCGCATCGTCGGCTATCAGACGGCGATCGTGGACCAGGGCGTGACCGACAAGCGCCTGCTCGTGGTGGAGGCGGAGTTTGCTTCGACCCTCCGCGTGATGACGCGGGAGGGCAACATCCTGTCCGCCGTCGTCCGGCAGGCGTGGGATGATGGGTTGCTCCGGGCCCTGGCGAAGAATTCCCCGGCCAAGGCCACGAATGCACACATCTCCATCATCGGCCACGTGACCCGCGACGAGCTGCGCCGCGAGCTCACCCAAACGGACGCCGCCAATGGGTTCGCCAATCGCTTCCTGTTCGTCGGTACCCGGCGCTCCAAGGCCCTGCCCGAGGGCGGGAACCTCGCCCCCGAAGCGCTCGACGGGCTCATTCACCGGCTGGCCGCTGCGGTCGTGTTGGCAATGGGAGCGGGGGCGATGCACCGCGACGAGGCCGCCCGGCGGTTGTGGGGGGCCGTGTACCCGGCCCTGTCGAACGGGCGGCCGGGCTTGCTCGGCGCCGCGACGGGCAGGGGCGAGGCCCAAGTCGTGCGGCTGGCCTGTCTCTATGCGCTCCTCGACGGCTCGAAGGTCGTTCGGGAGCTGCACCTCCGGGCGGCGCTGGCGGTGTGGGACTACTGCGCCAAGTCGGCCGCCCTCGTGTTCGGGGATACCGTCGGGGACGCGACGGCCGACGAGATCCTCGGGGCGTTGAAACGTGCGCCTGAGGGACTGAGCCGCACCGAGATTAGTGACGGCCTCCAGCGGCACCGGAGCGGCGAGGAAATCAATCGGGCGCTGGGGGTGCTGTACGAAGGCGGCTATGCGATCTACGCGACCGTACAGACCGGCGGCCGGCCGCGGGAAGTCTGGTACGCCAGCGAACATGCGAAACAAGCGAATGAAGGGGCAAGCGCGTGAGCGACCTTGCTAGCCTAGAGGAGGGCATCCGTTACGCATTGTCCCAGGTGGGCAAGTCCGTAACACCGCCTCAGGGGTCCTCCAATGAACGGCCGCAATGCCTCGGGGAGGTGTTCCTTGAGGAGTGCCGCAGTTACCGCCCGAAGATGGTGCCCTTCTCGCGCCGTTGGTGGGCCCTCTTTGCCCTCTGGTCCGGGTCTGAGAACCCTTGTGAGCTGTGCGGGAAGCCGGTGCCGAAGGTTGTGGGCTGGCACCCCGAGCATAAACGGACCCACGGCAACCGGCGCTACTGCTCCAATGCCTGCCGCCAGCGGGCCTACCGGAAGCGGAACGGCCCGTGACCCTCGATCTCCTGCTCGAGCAGCTTGCGGATCTGGTGGCTGAGCGGGTCGCGGCGCGGCTGAATGGCCAGGCCCACGCGCCGGCGCCCGCGGCGCCCGAGCCGCTGCTCACCGCCGCCGCCGTCGCGAAGCAGTTGCACACGTCGGCGCGCTGGGTCTACGACCACACCGAGGAACTCGGGGGCAAGCGGCTGACCCGGCGCTGTCTGCGATTCCCGGAAGGGGCGATCCGGCGCTACGTGGAGCGCCGGCGGTGACGGGCCGTCAGCGGGGTCGCAGCACGTCCTCGAGGACGCGCGCGACGAAGGGCGGCACCGGTGGCGGGGCGGGCGCCGGGCGGGGCGTCGGCCAGAACGGTGTCGTGCTGGCCAGGGCCCACCCGACATCCAACCCTACCTGGAACGCCTGGGCGCACTCTGGCGGCCGCTGCGCTGGCGTGCCCGCGAGGACGAGACCGGCGACCGCCTGGAGGAGGCTAATCGAAGCCAAACGGGTCCCCAGGGGTCCCGTAGAGCGTGATCGGTCGGGGCGCGTCCGCGATCGCCGCATCGTCCGGCAGCTCGGCCGCGGCGTGCGCCCATCCGACCCGGTCGGCGAGCCGTCGCAGCCGCCACCACCAGCCGGGCAACGCAGGCCGCGGGACGGCCTCCAGCTCGTTCACGACGTTCCACAATCTGCCCCGCGCGGCCTCGAGCAGGTCGACGGCTTCGGGGTCGGCGATGCCGAGCTCCCGGAGCCGCGCCTCCGCGAAGAGGACCATCGCGAGGGCGTGCCGCACGTGGCCTGCGGGGGTCTCCGGGCCCACAATATCCGGCAGGACCGGGCACCCAAAGGGACGCAGCGGGATCGCCTCACCCGATCTATGTTCTCTCGGCGCGGCCATGCAACCTCCCTTGCGAAGCGTACTCAAAATAGGTACATCTCATGCGGGTAAATAGGCAGGTGAGGGGGCTGGTCGTCAAGGTGTTGAAAGCGGCAAACCTGAGTCTCGCGGAGCTGGCCAAGGCGGCCGGGATCTCGGTCCATGCAATCCGCATGTACCGAAAAGGGTTACGGACGCCCCCGCCGGCGGTGCGCAAGCGCCTCGCGGCCGCCCTCCGACGGCACTCGGCCCGACTGGCGAAGTTGGCGGACCAACTCGAGCAGGGAGACACCCCATGAGCCTGTTCCTCGCCCGCCAGGTGCACCCAGGCGGCTTCGGCTTCAAGGTGCTGCGGACCTATCTAGTGCACGCCACCGACGCCCAGCACGCTGCGCGGCTCGCTGTGGACGCCTTCCCGCGGCCGCCGATGGAGTTCGCCGCCAAGTGGCAGGTGCAGCAGATCCCGGACCCGCGCGCCGCGGATCGGGATGCGGCGCCGACGCCGTTCGCCGCGCACGAAGTGAACACCAAGGAGTACTTGCCGTTTTTCAAGGAGCACTTGCCGTTCTTCGAGACGGGAGGCACCCCATGAGCCGCGAAGAGAAGCGCGATTTCGGCCACCTCTACCGCCGCGGCGCCACGTGGTGGATTCGCTACTCGGTCGGCGGCCGACGCTACCGGGAGTCCACCCACTCGAGCAGCGAGCGCGAAGCGGAGAAGGTGCTCGCCCGGCGCGAGGCCGAGCTCGCGGTCGGCAGCTTCACGGCGCCCGACGTCAAGCGCACGACGTTCGCGGACTTGGAGCAGATGCTCCGCGACGAGTACGTGGTGCAGGGGTACCGCTCGCTCGATCGCGTCGCCTGCTCCTTCAAGCAGCTCGCCGTCCGCTTCGCCGGCGTGCGGGCGAACGCGATCACGCTCGACCGCCTCAATCGTTATGTGCGCGAGCGGCTCGAGGCCGAGGCGGCGCTGGGCACTATCTGGAACGAGCTGAAGGCGCTCAAGACGGCGTTTCGCCTGGCCCTCCGGGCCGGCCGCGTGGCCCGGATCCCGGCATTCCCGACGCTTGAGGGCGCCGATCACATCCGCACGGGCTTTTTCGAGGAGGCCGACTTCCGCGCGGTGCTCGCCGAACTCGAGGCCCCGCTGCAGGCCCTCCTCACGTTCGCGTACTTTACGGGCTGGCGGATTCCCTCGGAGGTGCTGGTGCTGACCTGGGCGCAGGTCGATTTCGACGCCGGGCTCGTGCGCCTCGAGGTGGGCACGACGAAGGGGAAGCCGGGCCAGCGGGGCGGGCGGACGTTCCCGTTTGCCGCGCTCCCGGCGCTCAAGGCCCTGCTCGAGCGCCAGCGGGCCCACACCGATGCCGTCGAGCGGCAACGCGGGTGCATTATCCCCTGGGTGTTCCATCGGCAGGGGAAACCGATTCGCGACTATCACCACGCCTGGGCGGGCGCGCTCGACCGCGCGGCGCATACGGGGCAGGGGGCGCTCCGGGTCGTGGTGCGGCCCCAGCTCCTCGGTCGCGTGCCGCACGACTTCCGGCGCACGGCGGTGCGGAACCTCGAGCGCGCCGGCGTGTCGCGCTCCGTCGCGAAGCAGCTCACCGGGCACAAGACGGACGCGGTCTACAACCGCTACGCGATCGCGCCCGAGCAGGATCTCCGGGAGGGCGTGGCGAAGCTGGCCGGCCTCGGGCGGGGCACATCGGGGGCACAATCGGGGCGTCCCCCCTCGGGAAAGGCCGCGACGGCGTGACTTCCGGGCGGACGCGCCTGTCCTTCGAGGACGCCTGCCGCTTTCTCTTCGCGCGACAAGGGAGCCGCATAAAGTGGAGCCTCGGGCCGACCGAGGGTCTGCTGGACGTGCTGGGCCATCCGGAGCGGCACTTTCC
>Ga0207646_10008396_pt1 | contig 10354 bp, 7 predicted proteins | sample KBSK5502metaG_FD_184343 | JGI IMG/M metagenome (GOLD analysis project Ga0207646, IMG submission 184343) | Corn, switchgrass and miscanthus rhizosphere microbial communities from Kellogg Biological Station, Michigan, USA - KBS K5-50-2 metaG... | ecosystem: Host-associated > Plants > Roots >...
CCAGGTCGTTGGCGTCCTCGCCCAAAAAGCCGGTGACCCCGTCTTCGATCAGCTCCGGCGTGGAGCCGGAGCGCAGCGCGAGCACCGGGGTCCCCGCGACCATGCACTCGACCATCGCCAGCCCGAAGGGTTCGGCCCACTGCAGCGGAAACAGTCCGGCCGCCGCTCGCGAGATCAGCTTCGCCTTTTGAGCGCCGGCGACGTTGGGGTAGTACTCGACGGTCGGGCCGAGGAAGGGCTCGACCTGCTCCTCGAAATAGCGAAGCCCCGCCTCGGAGCGCTCCACCTTGCCCGCGAGGATCAGTTTGCGCCCGGCGCGCTGCGCAACCTCGATCGCCGTGTGCTGCCCTTTGTCGGGCGTGATCCGGGCGACCTCGATCAAATAGCGCTCGTGCGTCGCGCTCGGGGCCGCCGTGGGAAGCTCGACCGCATTGGGAACGATCCCGGCCAGCTTCAGGGTCGGTGCGCTGGTGGCCTGGCTGACGCTGATGGCACAGAGCCGGACCCGGGTGTCCACCTCCGTGTAGAAGGTGCGCATCGGCTCCACCAGCTCGCCGTGGATGGTGTGAACGACAACCGGCGCCGCCTCGCTGCAGAGGGCGAGCAGCAGCCCCTCGAAACCGGTGTGGTCGTGCAGGACGTCGAAGCGCCGGCCGGCGATAGCCTGGTAGACGCGCGCGAGGTAGGTGGCCTGCCGAGCCGCCTCCGCCTGCCCGCCAAGATCGTGGCTCCAGGCGGCGTCCGCCAGCATCGTGACGCCCGGCGCTGATCCCTCCGCTCCGAACACCGTGACGTCATGCCCCAGGCGGCGCAACTCCGTATGGAGCAGATAAACGACGAGCTCGGTGCCGCCGTAGCCTCGCGGCGGTAAGGGGTACCAGGCGGGCGCGACGATCGCGATCCGAAGCGCGTCGTCCACCCGTCTCAACCTCCTCCCGCCCCAGGGGGGCAACCCGATGATAGCGGTCGACCAAACCGCGGAGTCCCGGCTGGCCTAACGCGCCGCGCGCACCGCGCGAAGGGTCTTGCGCATCTGGTTGAGATGGAAGCGATCATGCCCGGCCAGGAGCCGGAACATCAGGCCATAGGTCTCGGGCCCTCGCTCACTGTGCATCGCAACCCGATCACGATCCTCAGCAGTCGACTGCCGCCAGAGGCGGAGGTTCGCCGTGCGTAGGGCGGAGAACACCGCCAGCAGCTCCTCGGGCTGTGACTCGTTGTGCCGCAGGTGAGCCACCCAGCGGTCCTGGTCGTATCCGAGCAAGGGCGGTTGGTCCTGGCTGATGGTCCAGCGATAGCGCCCGGACATGACGATCTCGGCGTCGACCAGGTGACCGACCAGCTCGAGCACCGACCACTCACCCGCCGCCGGACGGCGCTTTAAGTCTGGACCCGCATCCGTGAGCAGCGACCGAACCGCCGACGCGGTGGTCTCCGCCACCTCGGCCGGATCGTCCTCGCCGAGCAGCGCGAGCAGCTGTTGCTGGTAAGCGCGACCGGCGGCAAGGGAGTCCTCGGAGGGCGTTGCCATGGCCGGGTGGTCCTAGCTTCCCGGTTGGGCCTGATTGGGCATGGACTCGAGCTCGCCCAGCGTGCGGCGCACGCGTGCGGCAACCCCCTGCGCGTCGAGGCCAAGCTGTTTGAGCAGCTCGGACTGCCCACCCTGCTCGATGAAGCTATCGGGGACGGCCATGACGGTGACCGGGATGCCAAGAGGTGCCAGCGCTTCCGACACTCCCGATCCAAAGCCACCGGTCGCAACGTTGTCTTCCAGCGTCAGCACGGCCGGATGCCGGCGGGCCCAGCTCGTAAGCCGCGGATCGAGCGGCTTGATGTAGCGGCAGTTGATGACCGTCAGCGGCAGGCCTTCGGCGTCGAGCAGGGCGGCCGCTTCCATGGCCACGGTGACGAGCTTTCCGGTGGCCAGCAGCAAGGCAGCGCTTCCCTGCCGGCGCACCTCCCACTCGCCGACCGGAAGGATCCGCACCGGATGCGGCTCGCTCTCTCCGGCCGCCCCTTTGGGAAAGCGGATCGCGAACGGGCCGGGGTCGTCGCGCGCAATCGCGGTGTGCAGCAGGTCGCGCAACTCCTGCGGGTCGCTGGCAGCGGCAAGCGTGAGACCGGGCATCGCCCGCAGGAAGGTGAGGTCGAAGATGCCGTGGTGCGACGGGCCATCGTCACCGGTGATCCCGGCCCGGTCGAGAACAAAGGTCACCGGCAGCTTGTGCAGGCACACATCCATCATCACCTGGTCGAGCGCGCGCTGGAGGAAGGTCGAATAGATCGCGACCACCGGCCGGAGCCCGGCCATGGCGAGGCCGGCCGCGAAGGTGACCGCGTGCTGCTCGGCGATCCCGACGTCGTAAAAGCGATCGGGGAAACGCTCCGCAAAGGGACCCAGCCCCGCACTGCTCCCCATCGCCGCGGTGATCGCGACCAGCCGCGGCTCGCGCTCGGCCTCCTTCAGCAACGCCTCGCCGAAGATGTCGGTGTAGCTGACCCGGCGGCTCAAGGGCTTGGCGGTCAACACGTCGAAGGCACTGACACCGTGCAGGTGGTCGATCTCGTCTTCCTCTGCCGGACCGTAGCCACGACCTTTGGTCGTGATCACGTGCACCACGGCCGGTTCGCCGAGGCGGCTGACCTGGCGGAGCGTGCGCTCGATGTCCTCGATGTTGTGACCGTTGATCGGGCCGGAGTACTTGATACCGAGATACTCGAAGAAGGTTCGGGGCGAGACCAACTCCTTCAGACCCTCCTTGATGCGGCGACCGGCCTCGATCGCCTTGTCGCCACCGGGCAGATCTCGTAGCATCCGGTCGACGCGGCTCTTGGTGCGGTGATAGGTTGGGTTGAGGACGGTGAGCTGTTGGGCCAAGTGTTGAGCCAGCCCACCGACGGTCGGGGCGTAGGACCGGCCGTTGTCGTTGACCACGATGATCACCGGCGTCTTTCGATGGCCGATATTGTTCAGTGCCTCGTAGGCCATGCCGCCGGTCAGGGCGCCATCGCCCACGACGACAATCACCCGGCCCGAGCCGGGTTGCCGTCGAGCGGCTTCGGCCATCCCCGACGCGTAGCTGAGTCCGGTGGAGGCATGGCTGTTCTCGATGAAGTCGTGCTCGCTCTCCGTGCGGTTCGGGTAGCCGCTCATGCCACCCAGCTTGCGCAGCCGCGCAAACCCCTCGCGCGGGCGGGTCAGGAGCTTGTGCACGTAGGCCTGGTGCCCCGTGTCCCAGAGAATCCGGTCGTTCGGGCTGTCGAAGACGCGGTGCAACGCGAGGGTGAGCTCGACCACGCCAAGATTGGGGCCCAGGTGGCCGCCCGTCTTGGAGACGGTCGTGACCAGGAACTGGCGGATCTCCTCGGCGAGGGCGCGCAGCTCTACATCGCTCAGCGAGCGAAGATCGGCCGGTGTGCCGATCCGGTCGAGGATGGGTGTGGTTGAAACCTCTTCCATGTCCGCTGTTCGAGTCTAGCGAAGAGCCGGCGGGTTCACTCGAGGATCAAACGCGGTTTGACCCCGTTTGGTTTCTGCCGGATTGCCGGCATGGTCTTGCCATAGGCAACCAGCCGGGCTAAACTCGGCGCACCGCCGGGCAGCGGGAGGAGGAAAGCTCGATGGAGACGCCGCTAACGCCCCTCGAGTTCATGCGACGGACTCGACGGTTGCACCCGCAGCGGGAGGCGGTCATCGACGGCGACCTCCGGCTCACCTACGAGCAGTTCTTCGAGCGTTGCGACCGGTGGTCAACTGCCCTCCAGCGCCTTGGCGTCTCCCAGGGTGACCGGGTCGCTTACATCGCGCCCAATGTCCACCAGCAGTTGGAATCGTTTTACGCCGTGCCGCAGATTGGCGCGGTCCTCGTCCCGATCAACTTCCGTCTATCGCTGGACGACTTTGCCTACATCATCGAGCACTCCGGTGCGACGGTAGTGTGCGCCTGGGAGGACTACCTGGAGGGCATCGACGGCATCCGGGACCGCCTACCGATGGTCGAGCATTTCGTCGCGCTCAGCGGCGAGCGCGAAGGTTGGCTCGACTACGAGACCGCGCTTCGGGCGCAATCCCCTGACGTCGCGCGGCCCGACATTGCCGAGGGCGACCTGCTAACCATCAACTACACCAGCGGAACGACGGCGCGACCGAAGGGCGTCATGATCACCCACCGCAACGCGTACCTCAACGCCATCGGGACGTTGATTCACCTTCGAATCGGGATCGGCGATCGCTATCTGTGGACCCTGCCGATGTTTCACGCCAACGGGTGGACCTTCGTCTGGATCGTGACGGCTGCGGGTGCAACCCACATCTGCCTCCCGAAGGCGGAGCCACTGACGGTCTTCCGGCTGATCCGCGAGCAGCACGTCACCTGGTTGTGCGCCGCGCCAACGGTGTTGATCAGCCTTGCCAATGCCCCAGCCGACGTCCGTGGCGACGCTCCGCGGGGCGTACACGTTGTCACCGCCGGGGCCCCGCCTGCCGCCGCCACCATCGAGCGGCTCGAGGGCGAGCTGGGCTGGGAAGTGACCCAGGTGTACGGGCTCACCGAGACCTCACCGTTCATCACGGTCTGCGATCCGCTGCCCGAGCACGCGAACCTGCCGCCGGCCGAACGCGCGGCCATCAAAGCACGCCAGGGAGTGGAACTGATTACGTCCGGCGACCTGCGTGTGGTGGACACTGAAACCGGTCAGGAAGTACCCCACGATGGCAGCGCCATTGGCGAGATCGTGGTTCGTGGCAATGTTGTCCTCGAGGGCTACTATCGGGATCCCGATGCGACGAACCAGGCGATCCGCAACGGCTGGTTCCACACCGGCGATGCCGCCGTGGTTCACCCCGATGGTTACGCCGAGATCCGCGACCGAATCAAGGACGTCATCATCAGCGGCGGCGAGAATATTTCATCGGTCGAAGTCGAAGGCTGCCTCCTGCGACATCCCACCGTCCAGGAGGTCGCGGTCGTCGGCCTTCCGCACGAGCGCTGGGGCGAGGCGCCCTGCGCGTTCGTGGTCTTAAAGTCCGGTCAGACGGTGAGCGAGCAAGAGCTTCGAGAGTTCGCGCGCGCGCGACTGGCCCACTTTAAGGTTCCGCAGTGGTTCAACTTCGTTGAGGAGCTGCCGAAGACCGCAACCGGGAAAATCCAGAAGTTCGTCCTTCGAGGGCGCGCCCCGGCAATCGTCCGGCAATAAGCCAGCAACCGCCTCAGGGGGCCGGCGCGAGGTCCGTGTAGTCGTTGATGATCACCTGGTGGCTCCCGGTGGAGAAGGTATCGAGACCCCAGCTCTTCGAATACGGCGTACTCGACTGCGAGAGCACGTTGCCGGACGCGTCTCGCGTGATAAAGGTGCTCGTTCCCTGCAGGTTGATCCCGACCAGCCGCGAAGCCTGGCTGCTGAACTTCGGGAGGTAGAGGTTGAGACTGACCTTGTCGAAGCTGTAGGTCTTCTGGATGATCTTTCCGCCGCCGATGTCGCCATTGATGACGTCGGTGAATTCCTTGAGCGCATCGCCCGTGGCGCCGGTCTCGGCGAGCTGGAGGTCGTGGGCGCGACGCGCCTCGGATTCGATGATGAGGTCGAGCACCACGTCATGCGCCCACTTGTCAGCGTTCTGCGGTGCGGTCTTATCGAAGGCGACCACGTCAGGCGCAATCGTTGCCGTCGGAATCGTCGGCAGAATCCACAGCTGGGCCGATGCGGAGGTTGGTCCCGAATTTTGCGCCGGCGGCAGAGCGATGCCGGCGGAGGTCGATACCCAGCTGGCCACGTCGGGTCCCTCACCAACGGTGAGCTTCAGCGTTGGTGTCGTCCCGTCGGCGAGCCCGGCGGCCGGCTCCGGGCTGTGGGTTGAGAGATCGGCGGCCAGCGGAAGCGTGCCAATGAAGAGCAGCGCGACGGCGAGCGCAGCCGGCAGGCGCCAGCCCAGGCGACGTCTCCCGGCCCTCTGCCGCTCCCGGGCTTCAAGCGGCGACAGAAAGCGCACCACCGCGAAGCGCAATGCACAGGCGATGACCAGGCTGGCCAGGATTGCGGTCTTGGTCCAGAACTCGAGCGAAGTCGGGCCGATCAACAACACCGCCAGGATGGCCACCACAATGCCGAAGGCGATACGTGCCACGGGGCCGTCGGGGACAGTCCTCGGGTCCGGGATCATGAACAGGCCGAAGACCAGGAGTTCGGGCGACGTGACGAGGATCTGCCAGAGTTCCCGTCCGCACATTGGAGCCACGTGCCAGCTGGCGACCATGCAATGGTCGGGCACCAGGGCAAGGGCCACGGCGGTAAAAGCGGCAAACCCCGCCATGAAGGCGATCTCGAGGCCGAGTAATCGAAGTTCCCAGGCGATCAACAGCCCGCCAACCACGAGGACCGCGTAGGTCACAATCAGCCATTGACCGGGCGGGATCCACCACAAATCCTGCGGCTCCGTCAGCTTGGGTCCCAGGGCGACGAAGGCGATCACCAGGCCGAGGTTCGACGGGTTGAAGATATGACGCCCACGCCAGCGGATCAGGTACTTCGACGCCATCGACACGGCGACCACGCCGATAAAGATCCAGATCCCATGCGTGCTCCACCATTGGCCGTGCAGTGTCCCGGGAGTTCGCAGGATGAAGGCGGTGCTGTTGCCCGTCAGCAGACCGCTCGCCGGCCACATGATTGCGCTGTCTTTGAAGAAGGCGACGACGAATTCGATCAGCGCGCCGGTCGCAAGACAGATGAGAATCTGCGCCACCGAGAGCCGGAAGCCGAGCACCGTCTGGCCCAGCACCTGGAGCGTCACCAGCACCGCGGCCACGTGCATTCGGGGATCGCGGAGGCTGGGGAGGATGACCCTGTATTCCCGGCCGAACAGCCGAACCGCCCGGCGTTTGGCGCTCACCACTGAGTAACGGTTGGAATACCCAACGCGTTACAGCCTCAAGGCTTTGTCAGCATTTTGCTCCCTGTCGCAGGCGTCGTACCGAGCACGCTCCGGGTTGGTCGGAGCCACTGTCGTCGCCGCGCTCTCAGCCTGTGCCCTTCCGTTCGCTCTCGACCTGCCCACGACGCGCAGCCTCGAAACTGGCGCGACCGGCACCCTGGTCGCGGCGGACAGCTTCGAGATCACAGGGTCGTACAGCGAAGGAAGCAACCGCTGGTCGATCGACCTGCAGCTGAGCCGGCCGAGCGCCGAGCACGTCACCGTCACGACGTCCGACGTCAGGCTCGAGGCGATCAACCTTGGCACTGACACCTATTTTCGCGGGCAGCAGTTTCTGTCGGCACACATGGGCAGCGATCTCGTCTCGCGCAGCTTTGTCAAGGCAGCGGGAAATGGATGGTGGAAGGGCTCGGCCGGGCACGTTCCTCAGCTCACGGACCTGACCGATGGTGATGCCTTCAGGTCGACCTTCCTCGGGCAGGCGGTCACGAAGCGCATCGATCACCTGTCGGTGGACGGAATCGATGCGGTCGAGCTGTCGAGCGTTCGTGGAGATGTGTTCATCACCGCGCAGGCACCCTATCGCGTGCTGCGCGTGCGCCTGAAACACGCTGTTGTCGTCGACGGCATTCGCGACGCTGACCTTCGGTTCGTCAATTACAACAGTGACTTTCGAATCTCAGCGCCCGTCGGCGTGATCGATTTCTCGAACCTCAGCACCCTACCTCCCATCTACACGGTTCTTTCGGTCGACACGTCGGGATGCGCCTCGCCCTGTGCTGTCTCGGCCGTGCTCAAGAATCTCGGCGGCATGACCGGCGCCCGGGCGCCATCCACGATCACCTTCACCATGACGGACACGGCCTCTCGACAGCCGGTCGGACGTTGCCAGACGCAGGTCGTGCCGGACGTCGGCTACAACGCGACGACCACGGTCAGCTGCACGATCGGCGACCTCAGCGCCCAGCGTTCGAACGCGGCCACGGTGACGGCGACGCCCGACAACCCGGGACGCGGCTAGAAACATGTCAAAGGTGGCGCTGGCCGCATGGGCCCTGGTCATTGCGCTGTTCGGCGCCGAGGTCGGACTCGCGGTATTCCGGCCGTGGGACCATCACGTTGCCCTGTCGCTATCCGGCTCGCAGCTGTCGAGCACGCTGATCACGCCCTCCGCTGTTGGCACGTGTCCAGACGTCGCAGTCCGCAGGCTCGAGCAACCGCAGACGATCCCGCGGAGCGCCTGGATCCATGCTTCGGACGGGGTCAACGTTCGGGCCGCCCCCTCGTCTTCGGCGACGCGCCTTACGACGTTGCCGACCGGAACGCAAGTGAGCGTCCAGGAGGAACAGAGCGAGCCCGATGGCGTCTGGTATCGAATTCGTCTGAGCGACGGGCGCGACGGTTGGCTGAGCGGAGGCTTTACGACAACCTATCCAATCGGCCCGGCGTCAACCGACTCGCTGAAGATCTGGCTGCCCGCTGGCTATCAGTTCCAGTCGGTGGCACCGGGGAAGGCGGAGGCGCACTACAAGAACGGGCCGCAGACCCTCCTCTACGTCGAGAGTGGCTCCAGTACGAAGGCACCGACGGAGCCTGTTGTCCCATCCGGCCTGCCGCGACGGTCTGCGTGGACGGTGGTTTCCGCTGAGCCGACGCTAGTCGGCGACCTTCCCGCCACCGACCGCGTGTTCAGCATCAGGCTGGGCGGCAGCGGTTGTCCGGCGGTAGTCCACCAGGTCAGGATCGCGACGACCGCCCATTACTACGACTTCATCTTCCTGCTGGATGCGCCGAGCTCGTCAGTCGTTGCCCAGTTGCTGGACAGCGCCACGGTGCAATAGGACCCGGGCCGGCGCCAGGGTCAGGCCCTTTCAGGTTGGCTCAGAGCGCGCCGTACCCCTCCTAAGCGGGGCTCACGATCAGTACGACGTTCCCTGTCTTCTGCTCTGTCTCGACATACCTCGTCGCTTCGACCACGTCCTTCAATGGGTAGCGCCGATCGATGACCGGCCGGTACCTCCCGGTCTCGATGAGCTCCTTGAGGAATAGAACGTCCTGCTTCGTTTGTCGAGGCGGTATCTGGAAGAGCACCTTCTTGCTCCCGAACCGCGGGGTCAACAGCGCCCACATCAGATTCGCGAACCCGTCGGTTGGCAGGAAGATCCCGTGCGGCTCCAGCGAGCCGCGGCTCGGCCTGAACGACAGCTTGCCGACGGCGTCGAAGATGACGTCGTACGTCTGGCGGTTTTTGGTGAAGTCTTGCTGCGTGTAGTCGATCACCCTATCCGCTCCAAGCGATCTCACGAGCTCGAGGTTCTTGGTGTTGCACACCGCGGTGACGTCGGCGCCGAAGTACCTCGCCAGCTGGACGCCCGCGGTGCCGATGGCCCCCGACGCCCCGTAGATGAGGATTCTGCGTCCCTTTTTGAGATCCACCTGTTTCAGGCAGCTCAGTGCATTGAGGGCTCCGTCACAGATCGGCGCAGCCTCCTCGAAGCTCATCCCGGCCGGTATGGGCGCGATTCGGGCGCTCACCGGCAGCGCGATGAATTCCGCGTGTGCCCCGAACCTGAGCCCACTGGTGCCGAAGACCTGGTCGCCCACCGCGAACTCGCGAACAGCCGCGCCAACGCCTTCGACCTCCCCCGCAAATTCGGTGCCGAGGACGCGGTGCCGTGGCCGGCGGACGCCGGAGACCAGGCGGCTGAGGAATGAGATGGCCAGACCGCTGCGTCGGTTGGCTTCACGTGTCGCGGTGTCCAAGCGGTTGACCGTCGTGGCGCGGACCTTGACGAGGACCTCGTCCTCTTTGGGGACAGGCCGCTCGACGTCTTCAAGTCGAAGCACCTCCGGCGGCCCGTACCTGCTGTACACAACGGCTCTCATTTCATTCGGCGTGCAGAACCTCCACGACGTTGGTGCGCGCGGCCCATCGCCCGGGAAGCGTGGCGGCGACGACCGCCACGACCACACCTGCCAGCGGGATGGCGACCAGCTCCCAGGGTGTAATGACACCGTACGCGGCTGCCGGCGTGTTATCGCCGCCGAGGCTGCTGACCAGGTCGAATAGTGCTCGGCTAAGCGCGACACCTGCCGGTGTCGCGACCAGACCCCCGACCAGCGCCAGGAAACCGGCTGACGTGGCGACCATCCCCACAACCTGGCCCGGGCTCATGCCAAGCGCCTTGAGGGTAGCGGTGTCGCGGGTGCGCTCGCGCGTGTTCAGCAAAAGGGTGTTGAAGATGCCGGCGACCGCGATCAGCGCGATCACAGCGGCGATCGCGAACAGGACGGCGCCGATCACTCCACCCGTCGTAGCGGAACTGACCTGGTTGGCCTGGACGTCAAGCAGATCCGGCTGCGCCGCTGCCACGCGCTTCACGTAGGCGTCGATATTTGCACCAGGTTTGAGGGTGATCAGAT
>Ga0207646_10008399_pt1 | contig 10353 bp, 9 predicted proteins | sample KBSK5502metaG_FD_184343 | JGI IMG/M metagenome (GOLD analysis project Ga0207646, IMG submission 184343) | Corn, switchgrass and miscanthus rhizosphere microbial communities from Kellogg Biological Station, Michigan, USA - KBS K5-50-2 metaG... | ecosystem: Host-associated > Plants > Roots >...
TCGGTCCTTGGAGCGGTGGGGTCATACCTGTTCCCATCCCGAACACAGTAGTCAAGCCCACCAGCGCCGAAGATACTCGGGACGTCGGTCCCCGGGAAAATAGGTCAGGGCCGGGATCTAAAGACCCAGACGCGAAAGCGCCAGGGTCTTTTGTTTTTCCTTAGGTGATGCGGCGCGAAGCAGCGCCTCCGTACCGCGGAGAGGGGCCATACGCGCTATGGCACGTCAGTGAGGATCCGGAGATCACTCGGTTCCCTCCACACCGCGCAGCGACCGCGCTCACAAACGAGCCGCTCGTATGGGCCGTCGACACGCGCCACCTGCCGCTCTACTGGTTCCCACGCGACTGCCCTCGGTGCACATTCTGGGCGGGCACGCGCACCAACGACGCTGACCTTGCGCGGTTCCTCGACGGGCAGCGCCAGCTCCGCATACATGTCATCGAGGACGGCTGGCTCGAGCGGGTCCGCGACGCGAAGTTGTATCTGTACCGGCTCCCGGTCGAATCATTCACGGAGCATCGCGAGACCGCGGGCTACTGGATGAGCCGGGCCACCGTCGATCCGCTCGAGCTCATCAGGATCGACGACCTCGTCGGTCGGCACCGGGCGGCCGGGATCGCCCTCCGCGCGGCCGCGAATCTCTGGCCGCTTTGGGACGCGGTGGTTGGGTCGACGCTTGAATTCAGCGGCATCCGCCTGCGCAACGCCCTGGCGAAGCCCACGACCTAGCCGCCCGCGTTTTCTCGATCGACGCAAGCGCCGGTCGAACTCATCGGTGTGGTCGAGCATCCCCGCGCGGCGCTTCGCCGGGTGCCGCCGGACCAGGTCCAGTTCCAGGTGATCCTTGGCTCGTTACTCGGCGACGGCCGAATGCTCGGTTTGCCGCGCGAGCGGCGGATGCGGATCGCGCATCGCGCCGCACGAGCCGACTACGTCATGTGGAAGTACGAGCGGCTCAGTCCCTTCGCAGCAGGAGCTCCGACGGATTACGAGGGCGACCTCATCGGCTTCGAAACGGTGAGCCATCCGCTTTTCGACGATCTCGCGCGCCTCTTCGCGAATCGGTTCGCCAGGCATGACGTTATCGAACGACTCCTGCGACCGCTCGGTCTCGCCGTGTGGCTCTCGGATGTCGGTCGGCTCGAGCTCCGGGCGAGCGCGTTCCTGCCGGACCAGCGGCTCGCGCTGGCTGGCTGAGCTTAGGCGGCGACGGGAACGCGTCGCGCGGCTATCGGGTGCGGGAACATGACCGAGAGCTGTCGACGGAGGTTTTGTATCGCGCGGCCGTGCAGTTGGCACGCCCGCGCCTCGCTGATCCCCATGCGCAGCCCCGCCTCGCGGAGGGTGAGCGACTGACCGTAGTACCGCTCGAGAACCTCGCGCTGGCGAGGTGGCAAGCAGGTCATCGCGGAGCGCACACGCATGCGGAGATCCTCCGCCTCGTAGCGCTCCGCGAGTTCGTCCTGCTCCGCCCCCCCGTGGTACCCGCGCTCGATCAACTCGTCGAGCGACACGGTTCCGTGGTACGAGCCCGCCTCCCCCTGCGCCGCCGCCTTGCGCTGGCGCCGACGGTCCGCCCGGCCAAGCTCGTCCACTCGGCGAACCTCGTCCAGGACCGCCCCACGGATCCGCAAGCTCGCATACCCCTCGAATGGAACACCCCGATCCAGCTCGAACCGGTCAACGGCGTCGATAAGCCCGATGAGAGCGGCAGACTCAAGATCGTCCGGGCCGGCGACCGCGCCAACGGGAACGTTCATGCCGCGCGCGATCCGCGTCGCCAGCGGCGCATAACGCTCTATGAGCGCACAGCGCGCCGCCGCGTCGCCCTCCCGACACCGTGCCCAAAGCAGGGCTGAGTCCGCCAAGGTCCCCCTCCGCCCCGTCGCACGCCCACCGAAGACCTGGTCTAGGTCTCGCCCCTCTCCATGCGACGGCGCGCGAACTCTGCGCGCGCGGCATCCGCTGGTTAATCCCCGATCAGGTCTTTTTGGGATACCCACTTGGCGGCCAGCCATTCCGGCACTCGGCGAGCATGCGGGCGAGCCGCTTCAAGGCCGGTACCCGAACGGATAAGGGCCGCGGTCGCGAGACCCAGGATGAAGTGCCTACATCAAGAACGCGCTACAGGGCAATGCCGAACCCGTCGAATCGGGTACTAGAGAGCTAGCGCTATTCGATGAGGTGGCGCCGTAACGCGAGGACTACGGCGTGGGTCCGATCGGTGGCTCCAAGCTTCGCGATGAGGGTCTGCACACCCTTTTTCACGGTGTCCTCGGCGAGGACCATGGCGCGCGCGATCTCCTTGTTGGTATAGCCCTCCGCCAAGTAACGAAGGAGCTCGAGCTCGCGCGGCGTCAGAGGCTCGCGAACGGGCACGGCCGCTCCCGGCTCCGAATCATCGATCTCCACCTCGGGCGTGTCCTCGGTTGCTTCGACGACGGGAATCGTGTCGATCGTTCGGTTGAGTGCTCGGGCCTCGGCAGGACCGAGGGCTGTGAGCCCTTGAACCGCAGCCTCGATGGCGGCGATGACCTGGCTGGACGGGGCGTCCTTCGACACATACCCATTCGCGCCAGCGCGGAGGACGGCACGGATCACATCAGCGTTGCGCTCGACGGTGAAGGCGATGATCGGCAGCGAGCTCGAGACCTCGCGGATCCGGATCACCGCCTCCGGTCCTCTTGCGTCGGGGAGTCCCAGATCAAGGAGCACCACGTCTGGCTCGTTCTCAGCGATGAGATCCACGGCCTCGGCGCAGGTCGACGTGATCCCCGCGACCACGAGCCCCTCTCGCTCCAGCAGGGCGCGCACGCCGAGTCGCGTGACCGGGTGATCCTCCACCGCCAGGACTCGAACTCCCAAACGGTGTTTCGGGATCGACTCCGACTCCGTGTGCGCCAGAAGACCCAGCGCATCGGCAGTGCGGCCCGCCAGCTGCTCCTCGCTCGGCTCGTAGGGCCGTCCGTGCCGTGCCACCCCCACTCGGACACCCGATCCAGGTGGGGCCTCCACTTGCGCGCTCGCCTCGAGGGCCGCCTCGCGACACTCCGTGTCTTCAGCGTGAAGCGCAAGGATGCGTCCGTCGGAGGCGCGTACCGCGACGGCGTGATGACCGAATGAGCTCGCGGCTGTCCGTGCCGCCGCCTGGCCGTCGCTCGCCGCGGCGTGGCGCATGACATCTTCGAGAGCGACCTCGGAACGCCAGTCGCGCTCGAGGTCGTCGATTCGATTGATCGCGGCGAGTGCGCGGGCGAGGTCGCCCGCCACCGCGACAAGCACCTCGAGTTTCTGACCAAAACCCTCCACGCCCGTCGGCCGTTTCACATTAAGGACACCGATGATCTGGTCCCCGGCGCGCAGGGGCATGATCACCGACTCACCAGCGCCCGGATCGCTGCCCCGGAAACGATCGTCGTCCACCGGCCCGGAGAGCACCACCGGCTCACCCCGCCTCACGACCCATCCAGCGATCCCCTCGTTGACCCGTTGCTCGTGCCCGATCGGCACGCCGATCCCCACCGATGCGCGCACCCGGAGCCGGTCGCCTTCGACAAGCATGATCGAAATCCCGCCGGCACCCATCCGTTGGGCGATATCCTCGGCGGCGCGCGCTAGGAGTGCCGAAGCATCCCGCGTCTCCTCCAGGCCCGCGAGCAGGTGTTCGAGAAGCGCGATGCGGTCGTTGGTCTGTGCGCTTTCGTGTTTCGCGTCAGCCATGGCGCGCCCGTCGCCGACGCTCAGCGCGACCAGCTCCGCGGCGGCGCTTGCGGTGGACAACTCGACGGCGTCGAAGGGCACGCCGTGGCGCAGCGCGCAGAGGAGCGCTTCGCCGTCGGGGAGATCGATTCGTGTAAGAAGCGCGAACGCCGCCTCTTCCTCCCACCGACCCGCAGCCACCGCTGTGCCGACCGTGTTGCCCCCGAGCGCGCGCACGACGGCGTCGGCGTCAAAGATCCCGCGCCACTTGGTATCGGGCGCCACGTCGTGCGTAAACACCGTTCGGAGATCTTCGCCAGAGGTCGCGAGGACTGCCGTTCCCTCAGCGCGCAGAAGTACGGCGATATGCGCCAGTCGCTCGGGCCAAAGTGCCGTCGGGTTGACGGATTCCTCCCTCGCTCCCCCCGTTTGGCGAATCATACCGATGGCACGTTGTTTGCCCGCTGGCCTGGTCATACCGATTAATCCGGAGACCATGAGAGAGCTCCTCGCCGGCATCGAAACGGATGTCGCAGTCGACGACAGAGTTCGCCGCTGGTGGTCGTCCTCGCTCGCTGGGCGACCTCGGTCCGATCGAGCGCCGCGATCCAGGACGCCCGTCGCGGCTACGCCGGCAAGCGGCTTCCGTTGGAAGGTCAGCGAGGCGGACCGCGCCGCGACCGACTCAGCCTGTCGGAGGGGGCCGCTGCGACCGCGGCGGAAAGAGGAAAGAAGAGGCATCGTCCGAGTTCGAGGAGGGCCAGGTTTTGGATGGCACCGTCGCGAGCGTCACCATCCCTGGGCCAGCGCCCAGTCGTGAACTTATTGTCGGAACCGATGTCGAGGCGACGGTCACCCCGCGTCACGACGGGCATCGAGAGTCTGATCCATATCAGTGAGATCGCCTCGCGGCGGATCGCAACCCCGGCCGAGGTAGTTCAGCCGGGTGATCTTTTGCGTGTCCGAGTGGTTGCGATCGACCCTGAACGGCGTCGGCTCTCGCTGTCGATCCGTCAAGCGGCTGGAAATGTGATGTACGCAACTCGGACAGAGCAGGATGCGTACGTATAATCGGAACCAGATGCTGTACGCGGCGATATACCTTTAGAAGACGCAACAAATGGGACCGTTTGACCGCTTCAACGACCGCGCCAAGCGAGTCCTCGCGCTTGCCCAGGATGAGGCCATCCGTTTCAACCACAACTACATAGGAACGGAGCATCTTCTCCTCGGTCTCGTGCGCGAAGGCGAGGGTGTCGCCGCGCGCGTTCTCGACTCCCTAGGGGTCGAGCTCTCCAAGGTGCGGACCGCTGTTGAATTCATCATCGGTCGTGGCGATTCGACGACATCGCCGAGCGAAATCACGCTCTCGCCTCGCACCAAGAAGGTCATCGAGCTCGCTATCGACGAGGCTCGAAAACTCGGCCACAGCCACGTCGGCACCGAGCATCTCCTCCTCGGTCTCGTGCGCGAGGGTGAGGGGATCGCGTCGGGCGTCCTCGAATCGCTCGGCGTATCGCTCGAGAAGGTCCGGCACCAGGTCATAGCCACACTGGGTCAGCAGCATCCACAAGCCACCGAGACGACGGCCGCAGGCGGGAAATCGGCGAGCTCGAAGACGCCGACGCTCGACCAGCTCGGGGTGAACCTCACCGCGATGTCGAAGGCGGGTCAGCTCGACCCGGTCATCGGTCGCGAGAAGGAGATAGAGCGGGTCATCCAGATCCTCTCGCGCCGGACGAAGAACAACCCCGCGCTCATCGGTGAACCCGGCGTCGGCAAGACCGCGATCGCCGAAGGCCTCGCGCACCGGATCGTCAAGGGCGACGTGCCCGAGACGCTCCAGGGCAAGCGCGTCCTCACGCTCGACATCGGGTCGCTCGTCGCCGGCACGAAGTACCGCGGCGAGTTCGAGGAGCGCCTCAAGAAGATCATTGAGGAGCTCCGCCACGCACACGACGTCATCCTCTTCATCGACGAGCTGCACACGCTCGTCGGTGCCGGTGCCGCTGAGGGCGCCGTCGACGCGGCGAACATCCTGAAGCCGTCGCTCGCCCGCGGCGAGCTGCAGTGCATCGGCGCGACGACGCTCGACGAGTTCCGTAAGTACATCGAGCGCGACGCGGCACTCGAGCGCCGGTTCCAGCCGGTCATGGTCGAGGAGCCGTCGATCGAAGAGACCCAGGCGATCCTCATGGGCATCCGCTCGCGGTACGAGGACCACCACAAGGTCTCGATCACCGAGGACGCCGTGAAGGCCTCGGCGGAGCTGTCTTCGAGATACATCACCGACCGGTTCCTCCCGGACAAGGCCATCGACCTCATGGACGAAGCCGCGAGCCGCGTCCGGCTGCGCTACTCGACCGTTCCGACCGACGTGAAGGAGGCCCAGCGCGAGTTGGACCGCGTCGTCACCGAGAAGGAGCAGGCGATGGAGGCGCAGCAGTACGAGCTCGCCTCGACGCTTCGACAGCAAGAGCGGGCGCAGCAGGACAAGCTCCAGCAGGCCAAGGCCGACTGGCTCCTGGCGCAGTCCCAGAAGCGTCCGGAAGTGACTGACGAGGACATCGCCGAGGTCGTCTCGATGTGGACGGGCATCCCGGTGAGAAAGCTCGCCGAGGAGGAGACCCAAAAGCTCCTGAAGATGGAGGAGGCCCTCCACGACCGCGTCATCGGCCAGAACCCCGCGGTCACGACGATCGCGCGCGCGGTGCGTCGTGCCCGCGCGGGTCTCAAGGACCCGCGCCGGCCGATCGGCGTCTTCTTCTTCGTGGGCCCCACCGGTACCGGCAAGACCCACCTCGCCCGCGTGCTCGCCGAGTTCATGTTCGGCAGCGAAGACAACATGGTGAAGATCGACATGTCCGATTACATGGAGCGGCACAACGTGTCGCGCCTGGTCGGCTCACCGCCCGGCTACGTCGGGTATGAAGAGGGCGGCCAGCTGACCGAGACGGTACGGCGCAAGTCGTATTGCGTGATCCTGCTCGACGAGATCGAGAAGGCGCACCCCGAGGTCTTCAACATGCTGCTGCAGGTCTTCGACGAGGGCCGGCTCGCCGATGCGAAGGGCCGGAGCGTCGACTTCCGCAACACCATCGTGATCATGACCAGCAACCTCGCGCAGAAGATGCTCAAGAGCGAGTCCGCGCTCGGTTTCCGCGCGAAGGTCGAAGGCGGGGACGACCCGAACATCGCGGCGGCCTACGAGCGAATGAAGGAACGGGTAATGGAAGAGATGAAGCGCTTCTTCCGGCCGGAGTTCCTGAACCGGATCGACGCCACTGTCGTCTTCCAGCCGCTGAACAAGGAAGAGATCCGCAAGATCGTCGAGCTCGAGCTCGTCGGCGTGCGCAAGCAGCTCGCGTCGCAGGAAATCACGCTCATCGTCACCGATGAGGCGAAAGACCACATCGCAACGGTCGGCTATGACGCCAACTTCGGCGCGCGTCCCCTTGCGCGCCAGATCCAGAACGAGATCGCGGACCCGCTGGCGGAGATGCTTCTCCAGGGCAAGTTCCACGCGGGCGACACCGTGAGAATTAACCCGGTCGAAGGCAAGCTCGTCATCGAGAAGACCGAGGCCGAGGAGCGCAAGCCGGAGCCGGTCGCGCCTTAGACCGTCGGCCCCGCGGGCCCTTCGCCCAGGCCGGCCAGAGAGAACAGCGCGAGATCGACGATCCCGAAGAGCGCGCCCACCGCACCGCCGACTGCCGCCGACACGGCGAGCGCGACCGGCGCGATGACTAGGGCGGGGAAGAGAATTCCCGCTCCGACCTGCCCGGGTTGTGTGTTCTCGATTGCCGAGCCGATTGCGACGATCCCAAGGATGACGAGGAACGACATGCCGTTCGCCGCGCCCCAGCGAAACGTGCGCCGCACGTAACCGTCGCGGTCGCGAGCGGACCCGATCAGATCGAGACCCCTCAGCGCCCGTGACGTCGTGAAGTAGGTCGTCGCCCAGAGCGCGACGAAGAGTCCCAGACCCACGAATGTATTCAGGCCGGAGAGGCCTGCGCCAAGCGCGCCGCGAGAATATGCGAACAGCACGATCGCGAGGACGAAGGCGGTCGCATGGAACGTCGCGAGCGACCAGGTGACCAGCTTCATCGCCTCACCCGTGCGCGAGCCAGACAGCGAGGGCGAGGAGCACCCCGAAGGCTCCGGTCGTCGCACCGTAGAGATTTCGCAACACTGCGACCGAGGCCTGCGCGTTCGCTCCGATCGAGGCGTCGATGCGTGCGACGGCGAGCGAGCGCGGGAGCGACAGGACCACGAGACCCAGTACCGAGCCGAGCTTGAGCAGGAGCGTCGCACCCCAGCTGGTCGCCGGCCCCAAGAGGGCCGCGCCGAAGGCGGCGAGGTTGCCGATGCCCGTCATCGCCAGCACGCCTGCGGCCCCCCAGAACAACCACTCGTAGCGGACGGCGACGGCGACGATGGCGCTCGACGAAGTGACGCCGGGCCGCGCCGAAAGGGCGAGAACGCTGATGGCGCCGCCGAATGCCGTCGCCATCGCGGCGACATGGAGCCACCGGATGGCGACATGGAGGACGTGCGGGTCCAGTTCCATGCCGTCAGTCCAGCGCACGATCCGCGGTAGTCAAGTTCGGGCCGATACTTGGTTGGATGCCCCCTCGTCCGAAGTCGGCGTTCCTCTGCCAGCAGTGCGGGTTCCAGTCGCCTAAGTGGATCGGGCGGTGCCCGTCGTGCGATGGCTGGAACACGTTCGTCGAGGAGCGCGTCGTCGCGGCGCCGAAGGGACGTGGCGCCGCGCGCGCGTCACGCGCCCCGATCGCGCTTGGCGACGTACCCGCGGACGCCGAGGAGCGGATGGTCACGGGCCTAAGCGAGTTTGACCGCGTGCTCGGTGGCGGGATCGTGCAGGGGTCATGTGTCCTTCTCGGGGGCGACCCTGGCATCGGGAAGAGCTCCCTGCTGATGCAGGCTTCGGCCGCGCTGGCGACGGCGGGCACCGTCCTCTATGTGTCAGGAGAGGAGTCGGCGGCGCAGATCAAGATGCGCGCACGCCGGTTCGACATCGCGAGCGACGGCATCCTTGTTCTTGCCGAGACGGACCTCGGTTCGGTCATCGAAGCGATCCGGAGGGTGCGCCCGATCTTCGTCGTGGTCGACTCGATCCAGACGATGAATTCCGACGAGATCGCATCCGCGGCCGGCGGGGTGTCGCAGCTACGCGAGTGCACGGCGCGGCTCCTGGAGCTTTCGAAGGGGGAGGACGTACCAATCTTCCTCGTTGGCCACGTCACCAAGGAGGGCGCGGTCGCTGGGCCGCGGGTCCTCGAGCACATCGTCGATGCCGTCCTTTATTTGGAGGGCGAGCGCTTCCACGCGTTCCGCATCCTGCGCGCGACGAAGAACCGATTTGGTTCGACCGATGAGGTCGGCGTCTTCGAGATGGCCGAGAACGGCCTTCGCGAGGTCGCCAACCCGTCGGAGGTGTTCCTCGAGGAGCGGAGCCGCGGCGTCGCCGGAAGCGTCATCGTGCCGACCGTCGAAGGAACGCGACCGCTTCTCGTCGAGGTCCAAGCGCTTGTGACGCCGACGAGCTTCGGGCTGCCTCGCCGCACCGTGAACGGTGCCGATCCCCAGCGCGTCCTCCTGCTGCTGGCCGTGCTTGCCAAGCGCGCGGGACTTTCGGCTGGCAGTCACGACGTGTATGTCAACCTCGTGGGGGGTCTGCGGATCCGCGAGCCCGCGGCGGATCTTGGCTTGGCCGTCGCCGTCGCGTCGGCGTTGCGGGATCGGCCGGCCGATCCGCGCACCGTCTTCGTCGGCGAGCTTGGCCTCGGCGGTGAGCTCCGGCGCGTGCAGCGGATCGCCGCGCGGCTCAAGGAGGCGGAGCGGCTCGGGTTCGAGCGCGCCGTCGTCCCCTCGGCGAGCCTCGGCGATCTCAATGGCACGGGCCTCGAGGTGAGCGGCGTTGCGTCCTTACGCGAAGCCCTGGAGCGGGCCGGAGTCGCGGACCGCTAGCGGGCGAAAGGGACGAGCGCGGGCACTCGACCGACGAACGCGCGGAACTCGTCGCCGAATCCTGCGGCGAGCACGCGGTCCTCTGCGCGGGTCCTCATCGCGGTGAATGGGATCACGTAGACGAGCGTCATGACGAGTAGGAAGAGACTCTCCATCGCCACGGTCGCGCCGATATGGAACGAGATGATTCCGAAGTACATCGGATGCCGCGTGACGCGATAGGGTCCCCCAGTCACGAGGCGGTGGCCCTCGAAAAGATCCATACGGATGCCGTAGCTCTTGCCGAGCGACCACATCGCCCAAGCGGCGAAGACCGCCGACGCGACCGCGACCGCAAGGCCCGCGAGGCGCACCGGCATGGGAAGGTCGATGGCGACGGGAAAGAAATAGGCGATGACGAACGGGACCCACACGAGTGGCGGGTAGTACTGGAGCCACCAGGCGTCACGGGATCGGAGAAGATGTCCGCGCTGACCCCGGATGATGCGAAGAGCGCCCGCGGAGAGAAAGATGATGTGCGCGGCGAGCAAGACGCTGATGCGCAGCGCGCGGTCGTCCATCGGCAGAACGCTAACAGCGCGGTCTTAGACTCGTGCGCATGTTCTTCCATCCATCCCGGCGGGCGCTCGCGCGTTCGCCGCATCAACAGAGAAAGGAG
>Ga0207646_10008401_pt1 | contig 10351 bp, 11 predicted proteins | sample KBSK5502metaG_FD_184343 | JGI IMG/M metagenome (GOLD analysis project Ga0207646, IMG submission 184343) | Corn, switchgrass and miscanthus rhizosphere microbial communities from Kellogg Biological Station, Michigan, USA - KBS K5-50-2 metaG... | ecosystem: Host-associated > Plants > Roots >...
TGCTGGTGCACAGTCTGCTCACGACCCTGCCGCAGTTGTGCCGTGAGCAGACTGTGCACCAGCAGGACGAGGTAAAGGTGGCGCGTCTGCCCCTCGCCGTTGCGCAGTTGACAATCACCCAAGCCCAAATGTTGCTTGCCGTCTCGATGCAGTGTCTCAGTGCCCGTCCAGCGTCCGCGGTAGCTCCGCCGCACCCGACTCACTTCCCAGTGCGTTTGATTGGTGATCAAAATCTTGGCTGGTTCTTTCCCGTTCCAGTAATCCCAGAGGATGACGATCCGCACTTTGTGCTTGACCTCTGGCAACCAGAGCGAGCAGGTGAAAGACCACTGCCGGCTCTCGCCCGTCTCCACTTTCTTGCGCAACTCGGGCCCGATAGTGGCGGCCATCTCGCTGGCGCTCATCTCGACGCCGCGAGACCAGACCTTGCGGTTGAATTTCAAATCGCCGACATAGGCGCGGTGGTGCCCTTCAATGTGATTGAGCACCGGCGCGTTGGTAAAATAGATCTCAAAGGTAAAGGTCCCCGGAATCTGCTCACCCACCACCCAATCGACCAATTCGCAGCACAACTCGGTGTGCGACTTGAAGCTCGCCAGGCGTTGCGCTGCGGCCTGAGCCGCCGCCACACCTCCCGGTTGGGCCGCCAATTCCGCGCGCTTGGCGTCGCAATCCTCGCGTTTGCGAAAGCGGCGAAAATCCAAGGCATAGTGCTTACCCGAGGGGCAGACATAATTGACGATCAGATAATCGTGCGCGATCTTGTGGCGCTTCTCGGCATGATCCCAATAGTAGCCGACATCCTCGATCAACTTCCCCGCGTGATCGACCAGCGTGTTATCAATCGGAATGATCCCGCTCGCGGCGTAGCGCGTCGCGGGGTCTTGTTGCAACCACTCCAGCCGCTTCAGGTTCAGTGCCTGGACATCCCAGTCGACTTGCGTCAGCCATTTGTTGAGACACGACTGATCAGTCGTCTCAGCAAACTCCGCGTTGATCCCAGTGACGTTCTTTTTCTCCGCCACCAGCAGCCCGGTCAGATACTCGGCCAAGTGGCGCCGTTCCGGCTCATTGGCAAAGAGGTCACCAAACTGCTCCACGGCTTGTTGGACAATCGTCGGAAACTCAATAATGGCGGGCATGGCGCGACCTCCACAGGGGATTTTCCCGATGATCTTAACGCAAAAGCTCAAATTTGGCGCGCTCGCCGCACAGTTTGCAAAAGTTCAGTGATGAGGAAAAAGCCACGGCCGGATTACAACATCTGGGATTGTTGACCGCCGAGGCCCAACTCGATTCTGTCGCGCAGCAGGCGGCTGCACAGGGGTGGAGTTATAGTCACTTCCTCGGCTATCTGCTCGAGGGCGAACTGGAGCAGCGGCATCGCCGGACGGTCGAATTGAATTTGCAGTTTGCGCGCTTTCCGTATCTGAAGCGACTCGGTGAGTTTGATTTTACTGCCCAGCCGACGATTGATCAGCGGCTGATTGAGGAACTGGCGACGGGCCGCTTCCTCAGTGAAGGCCGCAATGTCGTGCTGCTCGGCCCGCCGGGAGTTGGGAAGACGCATTTAGCCATCAGCCTGGGAGTAATGACGGCCGAACTCGGTCATCGGGTCTACTTCACGACGGCGATTGACATGGCCCGTCGACTGACCAAGGCGCTGGCTGAGAACAAACTCCATCGGGAGATGCACAACTTGACGCGCCCGAAGTTGCTGCTGATTGACGAAGTCGGCTACTTGGCGCTCGAGGCGAGTCAGGCAAGCCTGGTCTTTCAGGCAATGGCTCATCGCTATGAGCGAAACCAACCGATCGTCCTGACCAGCAACAAAGCCTTCAGCGACTGGGGCAGCGTGTTTGCGAATGATCCGGTGATGGCGGCGGCGGCCCTGGATCGACTGCTCCATCGGTGTACGGTGATCAATATCCGAGGCGAGAGTTATCGCCGAACAGAGAAGCGCCAAGCCGCCAAACACACCCTGCCCAAGTTGGCTGAAGCGGGGGCTGAGACGAGGAACAAAGTACGGCAGATTGAACCAGCATCAGAGTCGCCGAAAGGAGGTGAACACGAGTGATCAAAGTGGCACTAAAAAAAGTGACGCTCTACCTCACCGAGGAAGAGTATGCCGAAGTCGCCGCCATCGCCGAAGAGGAAGAGGTGAGTGTGAGTGCCGTGGTACGGGCGAAGTTGGGCTTGCGTTACCGGCGACGCGGAGCGCCAGCCGGTAATACCAATCGCCGAGAGCGAACCCGCGACAGACAGCCAATGGTGAGCGACTAGGAAAATCATGGTTGCCGCAGGTCCCCTTTTTTGGTCGGGGTGGGTCAATTTTGAATGCCCGCTACTGGGTCAATTCTGAGTGCTTGTTGACATCTCAGAGGCGCTCGTGACCACGGCCTTCGGGTTGATCGTGGCCGTGCCCGCTGTTTGGATGTACAACTATTTCACTTCGCGGGTCAACACATTCGTCGTGGAAATGCATAACTCAGCCGATGAGTTGATTGATTACTTTCTCCAACAGGCAGAGGGCCGCAGCTAGCGGGCCTGAAGATTCGCCCCGAAATTAGCTCCGGGCCGGTGGGTCATCCCGATAGAGGCAGTCACGGGGATGCTCAAGTTGAGGTTGACAAGACTTCAACCAAAGGAGCAAGCCCCATGACTATAGAAGACTAGAGAAAATTTTTTCGCCGCCTGGTTTCCTCGCGCGGATGACGAAGCGTAAAGATGCTCCGAGCCACCCGCAAGCTCACTTCTCACCGAGCGAGTTGGCCACTTGACGGTTGATTATCCGGCCGCTCCGTTAGAGCTGTTGCCATTGGTGCTCCCCTGCCGCATGACCCCGTACTTCCAAAAACCGATCGCGTTGCTGAAGACCATCGGCTCGATCTTGGCCGCGTGCGGGAAGATCTCTTTGAGCGGCTCGAAGAGCAGCTCGCCCGAACCGCCCGCGACCAGGACGTGTTGCGGCCGTTGCGGCTTGACGACCGCCTGGATGCGGTTGATGATTTCGGGCACGTGCCGCTTGAGAATCTCCTGCCGCAGGGCATTGAGATCGACGCGCGCGCCAGAAGGAGAGATGTATGCCTCACCGCTGCGGATGTAGGCCTCGATCTGGCTGCGCGAGATGTAGTCGTCGTAGGAGGCGTCCAACTCGCGCTGCATGACCTGGTAGACGGCGTCGAGCGAAGAGGGGATCGAGGTCGAAAAGCTGTCCAGGTAGCGCCCTTCGGCTGCGATGATGTCGAGCGTCTTTTCGCCCCCGTCAATGACCGCCGTCGGCTTCATCCGCTCGGGAATTTTCGCGGCCTTCTCGTCAAGCGCCCAACTCAGATAGCTCCCGTAGCCCTGCGGCAGCACGAGGATGTTGTCGACCTTGAACTTGACCTTGTCCTTCACCCGCCCGTCGCGGTGATAGAGCGTCACCTCTTGTTCGCCGCTCAGGCTGTCGGTCAGAATTTGCCGGTAGGCGGAGAAGAAGTTGACGGGCAGGCCGACGACGAGCGTCTCCGGCGCCGGCAGACCCTTCTCGGTGATAAAGCGCGCGAGGCCGGCGAGGGTGAGCGCCGGGTTGTAGGCTTTGGTGAATTCCTCACGGTCGGTCGTCGCCTCGCCGCCGCGGTTGAGCCGGACGGCCGTCTCGCCGAAATTGAGCACCCTGCCGGGGCGGCTGCTCAGAGAGGCAATGAAGTCGCTCTCGCCGTCGAGGTCGAGAAAGTCGTCGGAAAATTCCGCCGGCCCGGTCACGGAAGGGAAGATCATAATCCGGTGCTTCCCTTCATGCTCGGTATAAAGCTTCGTCGCTGAGTACCCCGTGTCGACGCCGATCACGGGGCCTGACCCTGATTTGGTTGCGGTTGGTTTGGCCATAACGATTATCTCCCTTTACGTGACTGCTGCTGGAGAGCAGCGCTGCCTGTGCTAAACCTGAGCTGTCCCTCGTGCTCGGTTACTCTGCCGTGATGATTGTTGCGTCCCTCGTCAGGGCGCGCACGCAGGCACCCGGCGCGGATTTTGTTGGCATCCGGTTGGTAAGCATCCAGCGAGTTGCGGAGGACCCCGATCTTGCCGATGACCCGCCTCACCTTCAGCCGCCCCTGTTGGATCGCCTGATAGATCGCCTCGCGCGAGACGCCTTTCTCTTTGGCTGCGTCGCTGACACTCACTAATTTCACGCCGACATCTTAACTTGCTGCTTCGTTCCTGTCAAGCAACAGTGTTTCACAGATGAGAAGCGGGTGAAAAAATGGATTTCGTCACTCTATCGGGGCGATTGGGTAGTGAGCGATGGAATGTTTTGGCGGCGGCTATTTGAGGCACTACGGGAATTTCAATGGGTCAACAACTTCAACACAAAGGGACAAAGGAGACCGCTTAAAAAGTGCCTGTAACGTATCGCATATTGTTTTTACGCAACGCGACCACCACTACATATGGGGCTGTCACCCGACTTTTTAAGCGGTCTCCTTTGATCCTTTGTCCCTTTGTGTTGAGACAGGTCTTCTTTACCCATAGACATTCCAGTAGTGCCGACTTTGACGTAGCCGTCAGGCCGCAGCATGAGGTTTTCGGGCTTGATGTCGCGATGCACGATCCTGGCTTCGTGCGCCGCGGCCAAGGCCGTCGCCACTTGCGTCGCGACCTCGAGCACCTCGATCAGCTCAAGCCGCGTTGCTCGCATCCGCTGGCGCAAGGTCTGGCCCGCGACGTATTCGGTGGCGATGAAATGCACGCCGTCAGCTTGGCCAATCTCGTAAACGGTGATGATGTTCGGGTGGTTGAGCGCGGAGGCGGCGCGCGCCTCCTGCTCGAAGCGGCGCACTCGCTCCGGGTCTTGGGTGAATTCTTTGAGGAGCAACTTGAGGGCGACCTTGCGGCCGAGCCGGCGGTCCTCGGCCAGGTAGACTTCACCCATCCCGCCCGCGCCGAGCCGCGACTGGATACGGTAGTGGCCCAGTTCCCGCCCGAGCAGCGAGGCGTGCGGCTCATCGGTGAGCAATGCGGCGGCGACCTCCAGTGCTGGCGCTTCAATGAAGTCCTCGGCCCGGGTCTCATACTGGAGCAGGGTCTCGACTTGACGGCGCAGCGCCAGGTCACCGGCACAAGCTTGATCGAGGAAGGCAGTGCGCTGGGCGGGGTCGCGTTCGAGGGCGGCGAGGTACAACTGCTCGACTTGCTGCCAACGTTCAGGCTTCATCCCGCTTCTCCTTCCCGCTCCCTGAGGTCGCAGCCCGGCTGCTCAATTCATGGAGGAGCCAAACTTTGGCCACCTTCCAGTCACGCATCACTGTCTCGGGCGAAATCTTGAGCACCTCGGCCGTCTCCTCGACGCTCAAGCCCCCGAAGAAGCGCAACTCCACCACCCGGCTCTTGCGCTCGTCGATCTCAGAGAGCGCCGCGAGCGCCTCGTCGAGCGCGACCAGGTCCGCGTCCCGTTCCTGCGGGATCACGACCGCTTCGGCGAGCGAGACCTGCACGGCCGCCCCGCCGCGCTTGGCGAAGCGTTTGGTGCGGGCGAAGTCCACCAGGATGCGCCGCACAACTGCGCCGAGATGGCGAAGAAATGAGCCCGGTTCTGCCAACTCACCTCGCGCGCCTCGATCAGCCGCAGGTAAGCCTCATTCACGAGGGCCGTGGTTTGCAGCGTATGGCCGCGCCGCTCTCGCCCCATGTAGCGCTTAGCTAACCGGTGCAGCTCGTCGTGGATCAGCGGGATCAACTCATCGAGTGCCGTCTGGTCGCCGGCGCCCCAGGCCTGGAGCAGGGAGAGCGCGAGCAATTAGGCCCGCCGCCTTCGGTCGGCTTCAATGCCAATTTCAACTGGGACTTCGATCCGAGCGACGGGATCGATGCTGGCGCACAGGATTTCGATGGCACGGCCGTGCACGAGATCGGCCACGTGCTTGGCTTCAACTCCAACGTCGGGGCGCAAAAGTTGGGTGAAGCGGCGCCGGTCAGTCTCAACATCTGGGACCTCTACCGGTTGCGTCCGGGCACGACGCTGGCGACTTTCGCCACCGACGCCCGCGTCTTGTCTTCGGGAGGTGAGCAAGTGATGTTCGTCGGCGGGGCCGAGTTACCGCTCTCGACCGGTCGCGGCAATGGCACCGGCGGAGACGGCCGGCAGGCGAGCCACTGGATGGATGATGCGCTGACCGGGCAATACGTCGGCATCATGGACCCGACCAGTGCCGGCGGCGAGCGGCAGACCGTCACCATCAATGACCTGATCGCTCTCCAAGCCTTCGGCTATCGACTGAGGCCGACGGCGGACAGCCCCACACTGCGCGGCGGTCGAGCGACTCAACCGTGAGCGAGATGCTCACGACACACTCAGGCGCTTGAGAGATTGGAAGCGCCTCGGGCGCTTCTCCCAGAATCAAAGGAGGCTGGCTATGAAGATCGTCAAGAGAACCATCAGTCTAACCCTGACAGCGCTGCTGTTGTGCCCCAACCTGACGCCATTGATTTACGGAGCAGGCCAGCGCACTCCGGGCGTCACTCGCAACAATGCTCAAAGTAAGCACCTGTTGCGGGAGGGCACGGAGGTCAAACTGAAGTTCGCCCAGAGTCTCAGTTCCAAAACGGCGACGGCGAACGATCAGGTCAATCTGGTCTTGGCCGAAGATGTGAGAGTCGGCCGCGTCGTCGTCGCGCGGGCCGACGCTCAAGCGGTCGGCACCATTTCGCATGCCAAGCGCTCGGGCCGGATCGGCAAGGGCGGTGAACTGGGTCTCCAGTTGGACTACCTGAAAGTCGGCGCCGCCCGCATCAAACTCCGCGGCAGTCAGGGCAAAGAAGGCAATGGGAAAGAGGGCACCGCGATTGCGCTGACTGTCCTCTTCGGGCCGCTGGGCCTGCTCAAGCGGGGCAAAGAGGTCGAAGTCAAAGAGGGGACGCTGTTGACGGCCTACGTAGACCGAGACATCTCGCTGCCGGTCGACAGATGAATCCCCGCGTGTCAGTCGCCCGACCGTGAGGGAGGGCGTGATCGCCAGCACTCCCTCGCAGTCAGGCGACTGACACAGTCGGTCTTTTGCTTTGGTACTTCGCGGCCGCATGGAGATCCGGCCCCTTTTGTGGTAGGAAAAGGGGCATGGAAAAACTGAGATGGGGACTGATTGGTTGCGGTGACATCGCGCAGAAGCGTGTTGCCCCGGCACTGTGCGATCTTGAGAACTGCGAACTAGTCGCAATCAGTCGCGCACGCGCTGAATTGGCCGAGGCGTTTGCCGGTGTGCCAGCGGACAACTGGGAATGGGGAGCTAAAGCTGCGGGCCGCTGATGCGCGTTATTGGGTGGTAAACGATCCACACTTCTTCCTCGTTGAGCGCTTCCATCAGTAGCAGTCGCAGCTCATCAAGCTAGCTCGTCAGTTCCGTGGTCTGCTCCGGCGAATGCTCGAGCGTGACCGGATGCCTCTTCAGGCGGGTGATGCTGTCAGTTCGTTCATTAAGCCGGTTGAGAGAGTCTTGCTGGCTCATCGGGATTGCCTCCGGCGAGAGTATAACACACCTCACTCCTGAGGCCGGTCAGCCAAGCGTGCCTTCGCCTCAACCACTTCCGGGAGGTCTGGATCGGCATCCTGCCAGACTTGCAGAAAGCGCTCGTAGGCGGCCCGCCCGCTCGTGCTCGCCTTGGCGCTCGTAAGCCTGGCCGAGGTGATAGAGCGCTAGTGGATAGTTCGGATTGAGGCGCAGGCAAAGCAGTCTCGGCTGGCAACACGCTCTCCAGCCAGCTTGCGCTCCTTCGCCCCAGTGCTATAATCCCTCCGGCAGCAAATCTCATACAGAACAGATCAATGATAGCTACTCGCAGATGGCGCTCTTTTTGCCAGCCGCTACTGCGAGCGTTTTTTCTTCGTTTTCTCTACATAGATCAGACCACCAAGATTACAGAACGCAACCCGGCAAATTGCGTTCTCTCTCTCTCGCGCGCAAAGGAGGAATCACAGCCATGTTCAGCAAACAGCTAAACTACTTGGGCCTGGCGCTCGTCATCCTGGCGCTGAGCGCGTTGCCTCAGACCGGCAACCAAAACGGCGCCAACCAAAAGGAGGCGGCCAAAGAGCAGCCGAGCATGCCGCTCGAACAGATGGTCAAGGCCATCAACGACCAGCCGCTGCTCGCCAATCAAAGCTTCTACTACGACGACGGTTTCAAAGCCATCGGTTCCTACTCGATCCACGACCACTTCGCCAAACGGATCTGCATGGGTTATCTGGTCAGCGACGGCCAGAAGCTCGCCTATCGCTACATCCGCGCGATGCCCGGACTCGGTTCGAGCAACGACGCCTTCGAGACCGAGTTCAAAAATCTCGCACGAGTCGAGTATAAGTTTTACGCCGCCTCGACCGGCATGATGGATTACTACCCGGAGCGGCTCTCGGTCAAATTCTATTTCAAAGCGCCCATCGTCGGTCTGCTCGCCAAATGGGAGAAGAAGGACATGAAGTTCGACATCTGGGATGTGCGCTTCGGCAAAAAGATGATGGAGTTCATCAAAGCCTCGGGCATCCCGGCGGTCGAAAAGGGGTAAGTCTCACACCGGAATCAGCAAGGCGCATGGAGTTCCGCCTTCAGGCTGGCGGGTGTTAGCCACAGGACGCTTGGGCGAATCCGGCAGCCTCAAGGCTGAACTCCATGCCGCTTGTCGGAGGAAAGATTTTATGCCGATCAAATTTGCTATCCGCAGTGTCGCTTGCCTGCTGCTGCTCACCGCCACCGGCTGGGCGCAAAGCAAGGTTGACGCCGCTTATCTCGAAGGCGCGGTCAAGGAATTGCCGGAGAAGAAGCCGGGCAAATTGAGCGCCGGTGAGGGCGACGCGCTCGAATTCACCTGGGACAAAGGCAGATGGCAAACGCCCTACAAGCAGATCAAGACGATTTATCTGTCGCTCTCGCGCCACTCGGTGCTCGGCGAAGCCTTCGGCCTAGCCGGTGCGGCGGCGGGCGCGATGAAGAAACGCAAACTGCTGCTCAGCCTGATCCTGACCGACGAAACGGGCCGCAGCCGCCGCTGCATCTTCTACCTCCCGCAGGCCGCACCGCGCGAGTTCTTCGAGCGGCTCGAAAAGCAGAGCGGGCGCAAAGTCGTCTATGAATCCGAAGAGGCGCGCCGGGCGACCGAGGAGAAGGAAGAGAAGGCGCCGGACAAGAAGCCGTGAACTGCGCTCAATCAAAGCTCACTACACTGGGACAGCCGGTTCACTGCGAGGCAACGAAGACCGCCGGGCAAATCGGTCATTGGAGCCGCGCGGCGTTGCTGCTCCGCTGGCCATCATCAAGTGACCGCGGCCTTAGCGCTTGCGCCGAAAACTTGCGCGTCAGTAGATGAAAGCAAACAAGCGGGCGCTTTTGCTGAGGGCGCGGTGAAGTGTCAACTCCGCCGTTAACCGCGCATCAGGAGGTGTTGATTATGATGCACCAGGACCGCAGATCACCGATGAAAGGCATCGGGTCAGGCGCCAGAGTCGTAGGCTGTCTATTCCTCTTTATGACGGTTTCCCTGGAGGTTGGCGCACCTTGGCGAGCCGTCAACTCAACCCGCCCACCAAAGCCTGCTCTCGCGCCGCTCCAGACGCAGCCGTTGACCATCGGACAGCCGTTAGCGAACCAGCAGTTGAGCGCTGCCGGGGAGTTTAAGTTGTATCAAGTGGCGGTGCAGGCTGGGCAGAAGATATTTGTCCTGTTAGACAAGAACAACAGTTTCTACACTTCTTTGCTAATCAAGGAAGGCGGGCTGCCGGGGCCAGCCAGTTCCATAAGCGACAACGATCAAGCAGTGGAATTGATTGCACAAGCAACTGGCTATTGTTACATCAAAGTAGAGAGCAGTTTATCTTCAGGCGGCATTTTCACTATCACGGCACACACTGGACAGACCTTTCCAAGCTTGTCCATTGGTCAACAATCATCAAGCCAAGAACTAAAGTGGCGTGGAGACGCGAAGTGGTATCAAGTGCCGGTGCAGGCCGGGCAGAAGGTATTTGTCTTGCTGGACAAGAGCAGCAGGTTCTACACCTCCTTGTCAATCAAGGAGGGCGGACTGCCAGGGCCGGCTAGCTTCATAATGGATAACGATCAAGCAGCAGAGTTGAGAGCACAAGCGACTGGTTATTGCTATGTGCGTGTGGAGAGTAGCTCATCTTCAGGAGGAACTTTCACCATCACAATACACAACGAGCAAACTTTTCCGACTTTGATGCTTGGTCAGTCCCGGCCCAATCAGGAACTGAAGTGGGGGGGAGACGCTAGATGGTATCGGGTGTCGGTGCAGGCCGGGCAGAAGATATTCGTCCTGTTGGACAAGAACAGCGGAGGGTTCTATACCTCTTTATCGATCAAGGAAG
>Ga0207646_10008402_pt1 | contig 10351 bp, 12 predicted proteins | sample KBSK5502metaG_FD_184343 | JGI IMG/M metagenome (GOLD analysis project Ga0207646, IMG submission 184343) | Corn, switchgrass and miscanthus rhizosphere microbial communities from Kellogg Biological Station, Michigan, USA - KBS K5-50-2 metaG... | ecosystem: Host-associated > Plants > Roots >...
AGGAGTAGAACTCTTGCTCGCCGGCCGTCCATGTGAATTCCTGACCGCAGTCTTTGCAGGTCAGAGTTTTGTCAGAGAAGCTCAATTTGAAGCTTCCTCCCTTTGTTGTTCGCGCCGCCTTTGAGCCTCGCCAGGACTTGGGAGGAGGTGCCTCACTTGACCCGCGTGGTGACTCTCGCCGCCGCTGCCCCTTTGGGGCAACTCAAGCCTAACAGTTCAACCCTGCTCGGGGAAGGTATGTGGATAAGCTTCGCCCAGCCATTCGTCGTACCACTCGCCGGAACGGAAGAAAGATTTCCGATATACGCCCATTTGTTTGTAACCCGACTTCTCGTTCGCACGGCGCGAGCCGCGATTCGCGAGCGCGATCCAGTTGTGCACGCGATGCAGCCGTAGTTCTCTCCAGGCGAAATCGGTGCGCAGCCGCACGGCCTCGCTCGCGATGCCGCGGCCGAAGAGATCGTGGCGCCCGATGATGATCCCGCTCTCGCCATCGCGGCGGACCCAGTCGATGTCGAAGATGCCGGTCCATCCGACCGGCTCGTCCTGGTAGGCGATGGTCCACATGATCTGGGTTTCGTCCTCGCCCGTTTTCTTGAACCGCTCTTCTTGCCGCTCTTCGGTCATTTCACCGAAACGCGGGCCCCAGAATCGATCGATCTCAGGTTGAAGCGTCCAGGGGACGTGCAGCTTGAAATGCTCGAAGGTCGGTGGGACCAGCGAGACGTCCCTCCGGCCGTCAAGTCGCGGACCGAACATCAGCGCGTCGCATCTGGAGCGAGGGGCGCGTACTCGCGCTCCGTGGCGCCCCAACGCTCGTGCCATGTGTTCTTGCCCATGAACAGCTGTATTTCGTCGACGTATCCGCCGTCCCGGTAGTGCACCTCGTGACCGCGCGCGTATTCGACGTAGCCGATCCGCTCGGCGATGCGTAGCGCGGCTCCGTTGTCGGCGCGGAGCTCGACGCCCGCTCGCGGCAGGTCGAGGTAGTCGAAGAGATAGCGATGCAGAGCAAGGGCGGCGTCGAAGCCATAGCCCTTGCGCCATTCGTCCGGGGCAATCAGGAACTGGCGCAACGTAAAGCCCGGCTGGGTCACGGACCAGAAGCTGCCAGTGGCTAGTCCAACGAGGCCACGGTCGGCGTCGATAGACCAGAGCACGTCCATCTTCTCTTTCGCGATCGCTTTGAAGCGCTCTTTCCACGTCGCCGGCATCGCCGGTTCCTGCCAGACGCTATGCGCGCGCCGCACGCGCATGTCGGCCATCCACTGGTTGTACGTCTCGAGGTCCGTCTCGACTGGAAGCCGCAACGTAGTCGTTTTTCCGCGAATGGTCCCGCCGAGCGCCACGAGATGCGAGTCTAGGAATTCAGCGCGCGAGGGGTAGCCGCACGGCGAACTCCGCGCCGCCGCCATCCACGTTCGACGCGCGGATGGAACCGCCGTGGGCTTGGGCGATCGCCTGCGCTATGGCGAGGCCGAGGCCGGCACCGTCGCGCTGCGCATTGTCGCCGCGGTAGAAGCGCTGGAAGAGCCGTGTCTGCGCGCCCTGCGGCAGACCTGAGCCGGCGTCACGTACCCGGACCAAGATGGCGCCGTCGTCACGGTTGCCGCGCACCTGGACGGTCGCGCCGCGCGGCGAATGCTTCACGGCGTTGTCGAGGAGGTTGAGGAAGAGCTGCGCGAGCTTGTCAGGATCGCCGCGCACTGAAGGCAACGCGTCGGCACCGACGACGTCAAACGTGACTCCCGCCTCTTTTGCCTGCACCTCGAGCGCAGCAACGGCGCTTTCCAGCAAGCGCGCGGGCGCGACATCCTCCCGGGCCATCGACTGCGCGCCGGACTCGAGGCGCGCGACCTGGAGCAGTCCCTCGACCATGCGGACGAGCCTGCGCGCTTCGCGGTGGATGATCTCCGCCACGTGCGAGACCGCGTCGCCGCGCGCCTCGCCCTCGACGATCGCCTGCGCGAATCCCTGGATCGACGTGAGCGGCGTGCGAAGCTCATGCGAGATGTCTGCGAGGAAGGCCTGCTCGCTTCCGCGCGAGCGCTGGATCTCGCTCGCCATCTCGTTGAACGCGGTACCCATCTCCGCGACCTCGCTCGGTCCCGCGAGCGGGACGCGCGTTCCATAGTCGCCGCCGGCGAATCGGCGCACACCGGCGACGAGATCGCGCAGCGGTCGCGTGATGGTCCGCGACAGCAGCGCGGCGACGAGCAGCGCGAAGGCGAGCGCGACGAGGCCGCTGATCGCGAGTGAGGGGAGTAGCGAGCGCAGCGTGTCGGTGAAGACGGCGCGTGGCCGCGCAACGACGATGAAGCCGAGGCCACCCGCACCGACCGCGGCCCGCGCGAGCTGCTGCCTCACGAAGATCCACTGCTCGCTGCCCTCGGTGAACTCGCCGAAGCTCGAGGTCGAGGGCTGCGGAAGGACCACATTGATGAGCTTGCCGTCGCTGTCGACGACAACGCGCCGCTGCGGCGTGGTGATGATGAGGCGGGCATCGGCGGCTTGCGCCTGCTCGGTCAGCGCGTCGACGATCTCGCGCGGTTGCTGGCCAGCGCGAATGCCGGTCTGAATCGCCGTCAGGAAGGGCGCCGACAGCTCGCCGAGGTGAAGGCGCGTCTGGTCATCTTCGTATCGCAGCAGGAGACCCGAGATCGTGATCGTGGCCACGGCGAGACCAACCACGACGACCGCGAGGTAGGAGAGGAAGAGCCGGGTCGCGATGCTTCGCGGCATCTCAGGTCGGCGCCACCAGGTTGTATCGCTGCGCGCTCACAAGCGTCGTTCGTCCTCACGATCAGACTCGGTCTGATCTCTCGTCCTCACTAGCTTGTATCCCACACCCCAGACCGTCTCGATCTTCGTGTCCGCGTCGGCGAGCTTGTCGCGGAGCTGCTTCACGTGGACATCGACGGTGCGTGTCTCGCCGGGATAGGCGAAGCCCCACACGTCCTCGAGCAGGCGATCGCGGGTCAGCACGATCCCGGGTTGCCTGCAGAAGGCTTCAAGAAGCTCGAACTCTTTCGCGCGGAGCGACACCGGCCGTTCGCGGACGTGCACCTCGTGGCGCGCCGGATCGATGCGGACGTTGCCGACCACGATGGTCCTGCCGCTGCCCGGCATTCCCGCCGTCCGCCGCAGGATCGCCCGGACGCGGGCCACGAGCTCCTTCGGGTTGAACGGCTTCGTCATGTAGTCGTCCATGCCCGACTCGAGGGCCTCGATCTTCTGTACGTCTTCGGCGCGCGCCGTAAGCGCGAGCACCGGCGTGTCGGCGTGCTTTCGGATCTCGCGCAACAGGTCGAGGCCGTTCGCGTCGGGGAGTCCCAGGTCGAGAATCACGAGCGCGGGCTTCTCCTCGTCGAACTTCACGCGTGCTTCCGCCGCGGTCCGCGCGTGCGTCACGATAAATTCGGCATTTCGCAGATAGAGGGTGACGAGCTCGGCCACCGAGGGGTCGTCCTCGACGATCACGATGCGTGCGGTCACGGATCGAATGCTACGAGCGGCACCGCAGCGCTCGTGTGAAAGATCGGTTCGTTCTTGGACTAGACGGCGAGGCTGACGGGATCGGTTGGCGTACGCACGAGCCGGTCGACGATCGCCGGAAGCCCCTCGAGCGCCGGCACCGACGAGCTCGACACGTCCGCGAGGTGCGCGCTCACAAAGACGACGACCGCCTCGACCGGAGTGCGTGTCGAGTCCACTGAGATGTCGCCGCAGACACGCGACGCGTTCCAGCGTGCGCGCTTCGACGGCGACTGCCCGTTGAACCGCCGGCCAACGCCGTACTTCTGTTTGCGGTACCAGAGGTCCTCGTGGCAGACGACCTCGCCGGCCTCGTCGCGCGGCTCGATGACAACAACGCCGGGCGGCCCGATGACGACCATTGGCACCTCATCCTCGGCCCCGTCGCGCGGCCCGTAGTGCGGGACGACGACATAGCCCCCGGGGAGATGATCGGCGAGGTACGCGGCCGTCCGATCGGCGAGGGCCGACGCGGCGCGGAGGCGAAGGGCGAGGGCCAGGCCGTGCATCCCGAGCGCGAGCGGGGGGATCGGGATGAGCGAGAAGAAGATCTCCGTGAATCGTCGATCGAAACCGAGCGATCGAGCGGCCACGTCAAGGGTCAGCGCGTATGAGATCGTCGCGGCGCCGAGACCGAGCGCGGTCCAGAAGAGGCCAGCGCGCAGCGTGCGACGCCAACGCCGCCGGGACGGAGGGATTGTGCCCAAGACGCCCACCCTGCAGGGGGAGGCTCGCTCTCTTGGTCACTGCCGTCGAGGGGACCGATGGTCCTGCCACGTAGTACCTCGGGCATCATCCGCACGATGTCGCTCCGAACAGAGATCGCCGAGCAGCCGCGCGTGGTCCAAAGGCTTCTCGATGAGGGCTGGCCCGAGGCGCGCCAGCTCGGGCGGGCCCTGACGCAGGTCGAGCACATCACCCTCGTCGCGCGCGGTTCGTCTGACAACGCGGCGACGTACGGGAAGTATCTTTTCGAGAGCATCGCCGGCATCGTCACGGCGCTCGCGGCTCCGTCACTCGTGACGCGCTACGAGGCGCCTCCTTCGTACGCACACGGAGCGGTCATCGGCATTTCGCAGTCGGGGGCATCGCCCGATGTCGCGGGCGTCGTCGCGGAGGGCCGCCGAGCCGGCGCGGTGACGATCGCGTTCACGAACCAACCGCGCTCGAAGCTCGGCCGCGCGGCCGAGCACGTGTTCGCGCTACGCGCCGGCCCCGAGCGCGAGGTCGCTGCGACGAAGACGTACACCGCGACATGCGTTGGCCTCGCGCTGCTCGCCGCGACCACCGCGGAGGCCCGCGGTCGGAGCGCCCTCTCCCTCGCGGGTCTCGCCGAAGCGGTGGCGGAGGCCGTGAACGCCGAGAAGGACGCGGCGCGCCTCGCGCGCGCGATCGGCCGCGCACCGACCGTCATCGTCCTCGGCCGGGGCTATCTCTATCCGGCCGCGCTCGAGACGGCGCTCAAGATCAAGGAGCTCGCCCGCGTCTGGGCGGAGCCGTATTCGAGCGCCGATTTCGCCCACGGGCCGCGCACGCTCCTCCGGCCCAGGACGCCCGTGCTCCTCCTCGCCTCACGCGGAGCGACCGAGGCGGAAGCCCGCTCGCTGGCGAGGTCGCTCGCCGAACGCGGCGCGCGGGTCTACGCGATCACGAACGACGAGCGGGTCGCCGAGAAGGCCCGTGACGCCGTGTTCCTTCGCGCTCCGCTCTCCGAGACGCTCGTCCCGATCAGCTTCGTCGTCGCGGGGCAGCAGCTCGCCGTCGCACTCTCGCGCCACCACGGGCACGACCCGGAGCGGCCCGCCGGCCTCGCGAAGGTGACACGGACCTTGTGACCGGCGCGCGCTTCGGCGGCTTCGCCGGCGGCTTTTGCTTCGGGGCGTCCTGCGGCTGGAACTCGACCGAGAGCCGGTAGCCATAGGCCGCGGCCACACGGGCGAGCGAACGGAGCGACGGCAGGTAACGCGGATCCTCCATGCGCCGCAGCTGTGTCTGTGAGGTGCCGAGTCGGCGCGCCGCGGCGCGCTCGGAGAGTCCCGCGGTCCGCCGCAGCTTTCCGACCGCTTCGGCCACGGCCGAAGCGAGCGGGTCGGCGCGCTGGGGCTCTTCGGGGGGCGGTGCTACCGGGGTTGGTGTCGGCTGTTCGGGCATGGAGCGCACATCCTAAGGCGGCGTTTCGTCGTGAGCGAAACGCCCGATATTCAGAGGTCAGGCCGCAGCGAACACATCCAGCAAATCGCGCTGGGTCGGGTCGTACGCGAACAGGATCGCGCCCTCGCAGCCAGCATGTTGGGCGGCGCGCACGTGCTCGCGCACAAGCACGCGCTCGCCCGCGTACGCCATGAGACCTCCCCACATCCGCGTCTTCGGCGCGGCGTCGCGCGCTCTTGTCAGAAGGCGCGCGACCTCGGCCGTGTCGCGCCGATACGCCATGGGACAGAGCAGATCGACGAGACCAGCTCCAGCCCACTCGGGCCATCGCTGGAGGACGCGCTCGCGAGCGACGTCGGGATCGGGGAACACGGCGGCGGAGATGACGATGCCTGGTCGCGCTTTGCGCAGGCGCGTCGCTCCCTCGGATACGAGCCTCGTGACCGCGGCGTGATCGTCCGTTGAGTCTGCGTAGGTGACCTGCGGGTAGCGGACGTAGTCGTAGTGGAAGCCCTCGACGCGGTAGCGGGTCACGATGTCGGTGAATACGGCGAGCGTGTGCTCTCGCGCTTCCGTGTTTGTGGGATCGGTGTAGATCCCTTCCCAGTCGCCGCCCCCGACCGGATCGAGGTACTTCACGCCGCCCGGTCGCAAGAGCCATTCTGGATGTCGGCGCACGAGGTGCTCGCTCGACTTTGGGAGCGCACCTTCGGGGCTCGACCAGACGAAAAAGACGTTCCCCCAGGCGTGCACGCGGACGCCAACCGCCGCTCCCGCGCGGACGAGGTGCGCGAGCGGGTCGAAGCTGTCGTTGGGAAGCGTTTCGGCACGCGGCTCGAGCTTGGAGGTGTAGTACGCGTCGCCCCGGCCACGGACCTGGACCACCACGTCGTGAATCCCTCTCGTCGTGGCGTCGGCCATCAGGTCGTCGATCCCGCTTTTCGTGGTGATCTTGTCGCGGACGACCCAGAGAGCCTTATTCAATGGCGGGGCAGGGCGTCTCGCGCGGCATCGATGTTTTCGGGCCGCGATTCGACGGGGATCGTGCATCCCCCCGCGGCCAGCCATCGGCCACCAGCGGTCTGCGCAAGTCCCTCGCGAGCCTCGCGCTTGGCGATGGCGGTCGACGCCGCCGCGAAGGCCTCGTCGGAGAACCCACCGATGGCGCCGCGCGACGGCGCCGCGGCGAGGAATGCGGCAAGGTCGGGGTTACCGGCGAGCCGCGGGTTCCACGACACCGCCGCAACCGGATAGCGCGCGAGCTCGACGACGCGCGCGCCGGGACCGCACACGTGGAGCACGTTGAGCGCCGCACCGCGGGCACCCGCGAGAACGCGGAGGTCGTATGCAGTGCCGAAGCGCCGATATTCGCCTTCGTCGAGCGTGTCGCGGCGCGCCCACGTTGTCGTCGCGAGGAAGATCCCATCCGCGTATTCGCAACACGCGGCCGCGAGCTCGGTGAACGTCTCGGTAACCGCGTCGAGGGCGGCGACCATGTCATCGGTCCGCGCGCGCAGGTCCGCGAGCACGCGTTCCTTGCCCGCGAGCCGCTCGAGAACACCGAGGGGCGTGAAGATCGTCGCGACGAGCGGAATGTCGGGCAGCACCTCGCGCACCAGGCGCATCCCGTGCAGGAGCTCTTGGAAGGCGGGCTCGCGGATCGATTTACGGCTGATGCGCGCCCAGTCTCCGGGCTTGCGCACCGCGTACCGATCGAGGACGGGATGGCCGTCCTTCCCATAGCGGTAGCGAGTGCCCCACGGCTCCGCGTGGCAATGCGCGCGCGGGTTGTACTTGATCAGGTCGAGCCGATGCCGCTTCGTGAACGCGATCGTCGTCTCGGCGAACCTCGCCGCGCCCTCGTTCTCGTCCGGATAGAAGTGACGCCAGACCGCGAAGGGCACGCGATCGACCGCGTGGCCGCCGAACGCCGCGGTGACGCGCTCGAAGGAGTTCATAGGTCCGCGAACGTGGTCAGCGTGATCTGGTCACGCTCGATCGCGCCACGGACGCGTGGGTCGGTGAGCACCGCGAGCTCGAGCGGTCGCTCGCGCGCGTACGCCGAGGTCGCGACGAGCTCCGGATCGGTCTCGCCGGGATGGCACATGAGCTCGGTGACGCCGTCCTCGAGCCGCGACAGGAGTGCGAGCAGATCCGCCAGCTCGATGTGGCCCGGATGCTGGAACTCGCGAGTGAAGTGATCAGGCGTCCGCACGCCCTTCGCACGGTACTCGTCCCGCTGCATCGGCGTATGCGTGCGCGCGGCCGCACCGGTCTCGCGCGCCAGCTCGCACACGGCCCAGGACAGCGCGGGGTCGTCGTGGACCCAGTGGTGCGTGTCGACGTGCGTGGGCTCGCGCCCCATGAGCTCGCGTGCGCGCGCGAATTGGGCGCTGTACTCGGTGAGTGCCTCCGTGCGATCGATCGTGCGTGCGAGGAGCTCCGAGGGCCGCCAGAACGATCCGTCCGTGCGAACGAGCGAGCGGATCCGCGCCGGATTCGAGAGCGGCCGCCCGTAGGTCAGAACGAGGTGAACGCCTACATCGAGCGTGGGCGTGGCGCGCGCGAGCGACGCTGCGTGCTGCGTGCTCGGCGCGTTCGTCATGAACGTCGCGCTCGTCACGATGCCTTCGCGATGGGCGCGCAAGATGCCGTCGTCGACACCCACGGAGCGACCGAGGTCGTCCGCGTTGACGATGAGCCGCTTCACCGCCGCCCGCTGGCCTCGAGCACGGCGCGCACGTTCCAGCCCGAAGCCTCGAGACGACGACGGGCCTCATCCTCATCGAGGCCGCCTTCGTCGCGCACGATCCGGACGGCGCGCTCGCGGAGCTTCGCGCTCACCGGACGCATGTCGATCATGAGGTCGCCCTTCGTTTTTCCCAGGCGCACCATCGTCGCGGTCGAGATCATGTTGAGCGCGAGCTTTGTCGCCGTGCCTGCTTTGAGGCGGCTCGAGCCTGCGAGAACTTCGGGGCCGACGCGAAGGACCACGGCGACCTCGGCTGCGGTCGCAAGAGGCGATCCCGGATCGCAGGTGATCGCGATCGTCCGCGCGCCGATCGCTTTCGCAGCGGCGACGCCGGCGATCACGTAGCGCGCGCGACCGCTCGCGGAGATGCCGACGAGCACATCGCCCGCGCGCGTCACGGCTCGTACGTCGCGCGCGCCCGCTTCGGCGTCGTCTTCGGCGCCTTCGGTGGATTGCCGCAGGGCCTGGTCCCCGCCCGCCATGACCCCGCGCACGAGCTCCGGATCGACCCCGAACGTGGGTGGCGCTTCGCTCGCGTCGAGAACACCGAGGCGCCCACTCGTGCCCGCGCCGACGTAGCGCAGCCGGCCGCCCTTCGAGAGAGCGCTGGCGACGACCTCGACGGCGCGCTCGAGGTCACGTATCGCATCACGTACCGCGCCAGGGACTGTGGCGTCCTCGTCGTTCATGAGCTCGAGGAGCTGACGCGTGGACAGCGACGACAGGGCTTTCGCCCGCGGGTTCCTCGCTTCGGTAACCGCTTCGCTCATACGAGCTGCGCTCGTGCCGCCAGCGGACTGCGGTCCGCCGGGCTTCCCTCGCTTGCTCGTCGGTCGATCCATCACGCGCCCCACGCGAGGCGCATCGCAAGGCGCGCGGCGCCCATCGCGGGCTCCTCGCTGACCGGCTCGACTGTGGCCCGCGGCAGCATCCTGAGCAGCTCGCCGCGCACCGCGCGCTCGAGCGATGGCAGTGATTCGAACGCGCCGCCCGCGAGATAAACCGGGCCGTCCTCCAGCCGGAGCTCCGCCGCGACGACGGACGCCGCGCGCGCGAGCGCGTGCGCTCCGCGCTGGACGATCGACACCGCGATCGCGTCGGCCTCCGCGGCGGCGCGGCCGAGGGCGCGCACCGCGGCCAGGACCGCTGGCGCGGGATGCGGTCGACCGTAGAGCTGCGGGATCACCTCCATGAACGACTGCACGCCGAGCTCGCGCAGGATGTGCGCGGTGATGGCCGTGCCGGCGCCGCGGCCGTCGGCATGATGTGCCGCGGCGCGCAGGCCCTCGAGCCCGAGCCACACCGCCGAGCCCTCGTCGCCGATGAGATAGCCCCAGCCACCGGCGCGGCGCTCCTCTCCTGCAGCGTTGCGTCCGAACGCGATCGACCCAGTCCCCGAAATGAGAACGACCCCGCATCCGGCGGGGTTGCCGGCGTAGAGCGCGGCGATCGCGTCGTGCGTCACGTCGATGCGGACCGTGGGGCCGACGAGCTGAATGAGGATCGCGCGTCCCTTCTCACGATCGGCGGGGCGATCGCCGCCGGAGCACGAGAGGACCACGGCCTCGGGTCTCGCGCTGCCGAGAGATTCGGACAGGGCGGCGGCGATCGATCCGGCGGGATCGGGTGACGAAAGAAGATTCCCGCCCCCACCGGCGCCGCGACCGACCACGGCACCGTCGCGACCAACGGCGAACGCACGCGTCTTGGATCCACCCGCGTCGATGCCGACGACCAGCGGTCCGTCCATCAGGGTTGGTGGATCGCTCCGCCGGAGACTGCGCGCGTCGCGCCGGTCGCCCCAGGCAGGATGTTCGGCTTACCGCGCATCCGATATGCGCCGAGGATCGCGAACGCGACCGCTTCGCGCGACGTGACGGGTATGCCGAGCTCGTCGCTCGTGCGTACCGTGAG
>Ga0207646_10008403_pt1 | contig 10351 bp, 7 predicted proteins | sample KBSK5502metaG_FD_184343 | JGI IMG/M metagenome (GOLD analysis project Ga0207646, IMG submission 184343) | Corn, switchgrass and miscanthus rhizosphere microbial communities from Kellogg Biological Station, Michigan, USA - KBS K5-50-2 metaG... | ecosystem: Host-associated > Plants > Roots >...
GTGAACAGGTCGGGAAGCGCGTACAGCGAGCCCGTGAAGCGTCGATCGAGCCGGCGGACGGCTTCGCTCGGTCCGGTGCCGAGGAACGCCGTGACGAGGTCCTCCGTCACCTGCTCGTACCAGGCAGGGTCGGGGTCCATGCGGACGCCGCACTGAACGTCGTGGCCGCCCAGGTGCAGCACCGCGAACGCAGCGCGCTGCACTTCGGTGGTGATCCGCGAGGCCACCGAGACGAGCCCCGCAGACAGCACGGCGCCGCCGCTCTCCTCGCGCCGGGACTCGAGGCGACGCACCGTGTAGCTGAAGACCCGGGTCTCGTGATCGGACGGGTCGAAGAGCGCGCTGATCGCGTAGTGGGCGACGACGCGGGGGAGCGTCACGAACGACGGGCGGACGGCGCGGCGGTACACCTGGGCGCCGTTGCCCCACCGCGGGAGGTTGCTCTTCGCCGCCTCCAGCCGGCCGACGAACTCGTCCTCGAAGTGCGCGCCGAACTCTTCGGCCAGTTGGATCGCCCGTGCGGCGTAGGCGATGATCTGGACCGTTTCCACCCCCGAGATCTCATCGAAGAACCACCCACACGAGGTGAACATGAGGAGGGCGTGCCGCTGCAGCTCCAGCAGGCGAAGCGCCTGGGGACGCTCCGCGGGTGCGAGATCGGGCCGGCCGTGGGTGGCGAAAAACGCGTCCAGTGAGGCATCGCTCCGATCCAGGATGACATCGATGTAGGCGTCTCGCGCGGCCCAGGGGTCTCGGAGCACCCGGCCCGCTTCGCGTTCATAGACCCCGGCGAGCTCGTCCCGCAGCCAGTCGAGCGCCGCGCGCAGCGGCGCCCGCCACTCCTGGGTCCACCCCGCGTGCCCGGCGTTGCACCCGCAGTTCGCCCGCCACCGCTCCACCCCGTGGACGCACGACCACGACGTCGGCTCGAGGATCTCCACTTCATGGTCGGGCGGGTGGAGGGCCAGGAACTCTCCGTAGTTGGTGAGCCGCGCGGTCTCCCGCTCCTCGATGAGCCGCAGGGCATGGGCGAGCGCCATCTCGCCAAACCGGTGGTGGTGGCCGTACGATTCTCCGTCGGTGGCGATATGGACGAGCTGCGCGTTCTGGCGGTCCCCGCGAAACCCGGCGGCGAGCCGGTCGGCGAACGCCGCCCCGCTGTTCAGGAGACCCTCAAACGAGACCGACAGCGAAATGGGGTCGTCGTAGAAGAACAGGACGATCGTCCGGCCGCTCGGCAGCCTGCAGAGGTACGGCAGGGTTGGGTCCACACGTCCATCCTTGACGTCGATCCACTCGTCCTGCTCCATCGGCCGCGCCCGGGCGGCCTGCCGCGGCGCCAGGATGGTGAACGCGATCCCGCCTTCGGCGAGAACCTCGAGCGTCTCGGTGTCCACGGCCGTCTCGGGGAGCCACATGCCCTCCGGGTCGCGCCCGAACCGTCTCCGGAACTCGGCGATCCCCCAGACGACCTGGGTCTGCTTGTCCCGGCGGGTGGCGAGCGGGAGGATCATGTGGTTGTACGCCTGTGCGATGGCGTTCCCGTGGCCGCTCCGCTCCGTGCGGCTCACCCGGTCGGCATCGAGGATCAGGGCGGACGTCTCCGGGGCCGCCGCGTCGAGCCACGCGGCGAGCGTGGGACCGATGTTGAACGAGATGCGGCCGTAGTTGTTCGTGATCTCCACGATGCGGTCATCGCTGTCGAGGATGCGCGCGACGGCGTTGGGCGCGTAGCACTCCGCGGTGACCCGCGCGTTCCAGTCGTGATACGGCCGGGCGGAGTCCTGCACCTCGACCTCCTCGAGCCAGGGGTTCTCGCGGGGCGGCTGGTAGAAGTGTCCATGGACGCAGACGAACCGGTTTTGCGGCATCACAGCACGGCGGTCATCTTTAGGGGATGGCGGGTTCTCCCGGGACAACGCTCCGGACCCGGGTCGCTCCGCGCGCCAGCACGGTGATCCCCGACGGATCCACGACCGCGTGCTCGGGCATCCGCTCAGCGCCTTCGCCGATCACAGCGCCCGGCGGGATCACGTTGAACCGATCGACGATCGCGCGGCGGACGATCACGCCGGCGCCGACGACCGTATTGTCCATGACGATGCTGTCCTCGATGACGGCGCCCGGCTCGATCACCACCCCCTGCCCGAGGATCGAGTGGCGGACCGTGCCGCCGCGGATCATCGTGCCTTCGCCGATGAGGACGTCATCGATCGTGCCGCCGACGATCCCCGCCGCCGGCCCGGCAAACGGCGCGCTGAGGATCGGCCATCGTGGGTTGTCCAGGTCCAGCGCCGGCGATGGGCCCAGGAGGTCCATGTTCGCCTGCCAGTACGCCTCGATCGTCCCCACGTCCCGCCAGTACCCCCGCTCCTCGGCGGGGTGCAGCCCGGGGATCTCATTCTGCAGGAAGTCATAGGCGAAGACTCGGGCGTACGGGTACAGTTCGGGGATGATCGTGCGCCCGAAGTCGTGATCCGTGCTCCGCCGCGCGTCCTCGACGAGGGCGTCCACGAGCACATCCGTGGTGAAGATGTAGTTCCCCATCGAAGACAGCGCCCGAGTGGGATCGCCGGACACGGGGTGCGGGGTGCGGGGTTTCTCCTCCCACCCGACGATCCGGCCGTCCCCGTCGGCCTCGATGATGCCGAACCCGGAGGCGGTCTCGATGGGCACCGGAAGGGCGGCCACGGAGACGTCGGCGCGCTCCTCGAGGTGCGAGGCCACCATCTGTTGGAGGTCCATCCGATAGATGTGGTCCGCGCCGAAGATGGCGACGAGGTCCGGGTTGACGTCGCGGATCAGGTTGAGGTTTTGGAACACGGCGTCGGCGGTCCCTCGGTACCACGACTCACCCCATCGCATCTGGGGCGGGACCGTGATGATGAAGTGGCTGTCGACGAGCCCGCCCAGCCGCCACCCGCGCCGGATGTGGTCGATCAGCGACTGCGACTTGTACTGGACCAGGATGTAGAGCGAAAAGATCCCGGAGTTGATGAAGTTGCTGAGGACGAAGTCGGCGATCCGGTACTTGCTGCCGAACGGGACGGCGGGCTTGCTCCGCTCCTTCGTGAGCGGGTACAGCCGCTCACCCTTGCCGCCCGCGAGGATGAGGCCGAGGATGCGGGGACGGGTCACGCGATCATTCCGCCGGCCGAAGCTGGGACGCGGCCTCGAGGGATCCGCCGATGTCCGGGAAGCAGAAGTCCTGCGCCTCTTTGCCCTTGAGGAACTCCTCATCGTCCCACGAGAGGGCGCCGCCGCCGTCGACCCGCTTGGCGAGATCCGCGAGGCGGGTGAAGTCGGCGCAGTGCTCGGCGAAGCGCGTCTCCGCGTAGTTGCGGGCGGACCAGGTGGTGATGAGGAACTGCCAGTCGGAGGCCTCCAGGAGCAGCAGCTCCCGGCCCATCTGCTCGACGACCCGCCGGAGGACCGGCGCCCGCTGCCACCGTCCGGCGGCGACCAGCGTCCAGAATGCCTCTTCGGTCTGATAGACCATCTCCCAGGTCCATTCCGTATCTTTGTTCATCCAGACCCGGTGGTCCCCTCCCTCGCCCCACGAGCCTTCCAAGAGCGTGATCGCCTCGCGGTCGCGGTGCGTATCCAGGTACTCGCTGGCGGTGATCGGAGCCACACCCTCCGCGGCCAGGCGCGCAAAGACATGCCCCAGCCATTGCGGGCCCTCGTACCACCAGTGGCCGAAGAGTTCGGTGTCGAACGGGCTGCAGAGCATGCCGGGATGGCCGTCGTCGTGCGCGACTCGCGCGAGGATCCCCCCCACCGTCCCGGCGAAGTGCACGCCGTGCGCCCGCGCACGCTCCTCGGCGCGGGCGGGGACATAGATCTGCTTGTCCGCCAGATCGCTCTTGGGGTGCGTCACCCGCCAGAAGCGCAGCCCGCCCGGGAAGTGGGTCTTGTGAAAGTCGAGGTACCACTCGTCGCCCGGGTAGCCGACCTCCCGGCTCCACACCTGCAGCGTGGTTTCCGGATCCCGGACGAGCGCGGCGGCCTGTCCGACGCCGCCACGTGAGGCGACGAGGTAGGAGGCGTACGGGCTGCGTTCCTGGCGGCGGTAGGCGGGATGGGCCTCGGGTCCCCCCATCCTTTTGAGGCTTGGAAAGTAGTCGCGGTACGCCGAGATCGCGCGGCCCCCCTGGACGAGGTGCATGTCCGTGAAGAAGTACTCGAGGCCGTGTGCGGCGAGGAACTCCTCCACCCCCCGGCGACGGTAGCGGAGCTTGCCGCTCTGCGGACCCACCGGGGGGGTCCACTCGTACCGTGGGCGGTAGGCACACTCCGGGAGCCAGATTCCCCGCGGCGCGCGGCCGAAGTGGCGGGTGTGGGTCTCAGCCGCGACCGCGACCTGGAGGTCGAGGCTCTCGTCGCGGCTGAGGAGGGGGAGGTACCCGTGGGTCGCCGCGCACGTGATCAGTTCGATCGCCTCACGGTCGGCGAGGTGCCGGAACGCGCCGAGCGGGTTGCCGCCAATGCGGTCGAACTGCGCCCGAGTGGCCTCGTAGAACCGCTGCCAGTAGTCGCACAACGCCACCAACGAGTCCTGGTGGGTGTCCCCAAAGTGCCGCCGGTTCTCCGCGCACGCCTCCAGCCGTTGATTCAAGAAGGCCGCGAGCTCTTCCGGGAAGGCGGGGTTGGCCAGCTGCTCACAGAGGATCGGCGAGATGTTAATGGTGACGGTCGGCGTGACGTCCTCGTCGGCGAGGTGCTCCAGGGTCCGCAGGAGCGGGAGGTAGCACTGCACGGTGGCCTCGGAGAGCCAGTCGCTCCCGAACGGCCACCGGCCATGGTTCAACACAAACGGGAGATGGGTATGGAGGGCAAAGATCAAGTGGCCGACAGGCTGGGCCATGGCATTCCCTGCACGGTCGAGCGGATCGGCGGAAGGGCGGGAAGACGCCGTCGTTGCATCCATTCTACTCCAAATTCTACCCCATTATTCCACCACGTTGTCTTGGGGTTCGAGGGCGCGCGCTACTCGGTTGGCGGCGAGGTCGAGGAGAGGGTCGCGCCGGGCGTGACGCCGCGGCGCGCCATCGCGTCGAGCGCCCCCTGCCGGAGGTCGGAGGCCACCGCATACTGATCGCCCGGGCGGACGAGGACCGAGCACTGCACGACGGCTCCCGTATCGCGCAGTTCGACGATGCCGTCGATCTTCGGCTCAGCCAGGCGGTCCGCGGCGTGCGCCGCGGACCACGCCCGCGTGGCGTCGCCGAGGGCCTCGAGCGCCGCGCTCACGCTCGCTTGATAGGGGATCAGGACCTGCACGATCGCCCGCGCGTGGTCGCGGCTCAGGTTTCCGATCTTCGCGATGGTGCCGTTGGGCACGGTGACGAGCTCCCCGGAGAACCTTCGGATCTGGACGATCCGGAGGGTGACGCGCTCGACCGCGCCGAGTTCGCCGTCGATCCGGACGAAGTCTCCCACCTGAACGATCCCCTCGGAGAGGAGGAAGATGCCCGCGAGCAAGTCCCGGATGATCTGCTGGGCGCCGAAGCCGATCGTCAGCCCCACCACCGTGGCGCTGGCGAGCAGCGGCGTGATGTTCACGCGCACGGTGGCGAGCATCAGGATGATCGCCGTGAACACGATCGCGTAGCGGAGGAGCCCTTCGACGATGGGGGTCATCCGGCCGGCCGGGTGTCCCGTCCGCCAGGCGCCCGTCTTGCGGATCAGCCCGAGGGAGACGCGCAGGGTCATCCACGCGGCCAGCGCGATGATCACCAGCAAGATGGCCGTTTCGATCGCGGCGGCGATGCGGTCGGGGTCGGAGAGGTCCCGGGCGACTCGATTGAGGGGCTCGAGGAGGTTCATCGCAGCCGGCCCGCGGCGGCCTCCCCGGCGACGCCGGCGAGGCCGCGGCGTTCGCGGTACGCGGGGACGGAGATGATCGGGGGGCGCTCGTGCTCGAAAACCTCGTGGACCTCAAGCGACAGGCCGTCTTCGAGGTTGATCAGCTTCATCGCCCGGTTCATGTGGTCGACGATCGGCGCCCGCGCGGCCTCCCCCACGCGGGTCATCACCACCTGGACGATGGCGAATGCCATGACGGACAGCGAGGGCAGCGCTCGATTCCGGTGCACGCGGCTATCCAGATTGACCTGGCCGATCCGATCGAGCCCAAATCGCGCCAGCACGTCGATGAGGAGCCCGATCTCGACCCCGTAGCCGGTGAAGAACGGCAGGCGCTCGAGCACCTCACGGCGGCCCGCGTATTCACCCGCGAGCGGCTGGATCACCCCGGAGAGCTCGGGGAAGAACAGGTTCAGGAGCGGTCGCGCCGTGAGCTCGGTGACCCGGCCGCCCCCGGACTCATCCCGCCGGTCACCCACCTGGATTGGCCGCCGGTAGTAGCCCTTGACGTACCCGAGGTGGGGCTCGCGCAGCAGCGGTCCCACCAGGCCATAGACGAACCGCGGATGGATGTTGCGGATGTCGGTGTCGATCCACACGATCACATCCCCCCGGAGCGCGTGCAGGCTTTTCCACAGGGCCTCACCCTTCCCGCTGTAGGCGCCTTGCTCGGGGAGAATTTCCGCGTGGTGGTACGTGGGAACGCCGAGCCGCCGAGCGAGGGCGGCGGTGTTGTCTTCGGATCCGCTGTCGATCACGACGATCTCATCGAGGAGGGGGACCTCGTCCATAAGGGTCCGCCGGAGGACCTCGATCTCCCGTCCGATCGTCGCCGCCTCATTGAGGGCAGGGAGCCCGAGGCTGATCGTCACGTCCCGAAGGCGTTTGAGCGCAAGGAGCGCGGAACGGTCGCTGAACTCCCGGGCGTCGAACGTGTTGCTCGCGAACCAGCGGTCGACAACGGCGGGCGACCACTCCCCCGCCCCGTTTGCGATGGCCCACCCGGCAGGGCGCGGCCGCGCGCCTCGGGGCGCCGTGGGCCTCACGGCCGGGGGTCCGCTGCGGTCCGGGTGAGCAGCGGGACGACCCGCTCTCGCATGAGGACCTCCCAGGTGTACGCTGCCAGCACGCGCCGCCGGAGGCGGTAACTATGTTCCTCCATCAAGGTGTTGATGATCTTCGCTGCGACCAGGTCCGGAGGCTCCTCAAGCGTAAACGTGTGGATGGCGTCATCCCCGATGGCCCGCAGGGGGGCCAGGTCCGTCGTAAACGCCGGCAGGCGGGTGAGTCCCGCCTCCAGGAGCGGGAGGCCGAACCCCTCGTCCCGACTGGGGAGGAGCAGGGCGTCCGCGAGGAGGTAGAGGTCCGCCATGGCGCTGTCCGAGATCGCCAGGCCCTGCCCCCCGGGACCGGCGAGATCCGCGCAAAACACCACCTGTTCGTCGACCCGGAGCCGGCGGCGCACAGCCCGGAGCTCCTTCAGGTACTCGCGGTTTCGGGGGTTGTGGGGTCCAAGGGGACCGGTCACCAGCAGCCGGACCGAGAGCTCACGCCGCACCATCGCGGCCACCACCGCGAGGGCGTACTCGATCTGCTTGCGCCGCGTGATCCGGGCCGGGAGAAGCAGCACGACCTGCTGTTCCCAGAGCCGGAGGGTATCGGCGAGCCATCGCCCATCCTCGGTGAGTCGGAGGAACGTTGCCGGGTCGATGCCGTTCGGGATCACTTTGACCGCCGTCCTGGGCAGCCGCAAGGCGGCGCTCAGCGCCCGCTGGCGGTCACGCGACACCGCCACGTACCTGCCCCCCCCGATAGGGGTCCGCAGCAGGGTCCACGGGGTTCCGGGGTGGAGGTGCGGCAGGTACTGCGGGTTCGTCCAGGCGAGATCGTGGCACCACGCCACGAGGCGGGGAAGGTGTCCCCGCGCGGCCATCTCGTGCAGCGCGGCCGTGAGCGCCAGGTTCTTGTGCAGCACGAGCGCGTTATGCACCACGCACACGTCGACGCCCGCCAGCGCCGGCTCAAGGCCGGCCCGGATGCGCGCGGTCAGGGAGGCGAACGCGGGGGGGACCGTTCCGTTCTCGAGGTCGCGGGTCACCGGCAGGACGTCCGGGTGCCCGGAGTCGAGGAGGGGAAGGCGCTGGACGTGAACCCCGTCGTCGAGCGCCCCGCCACGGCCTGTGAGCACGCGCACACTGAACCCCTGGCGCGCGAGGAACTGCGCGTGACGTGCCAGGACGGTCTCCACCCCCCCGACCACTGGCGGCGTGGTGTAGTGCATCAGCAGGACGCGCGGAAGGCGCGCAGCGGATGCCATCGTCACCGGCCCGCCCTCCCCGTGATGGGCGCGGCCGGTACGACGCCGCGATCCTGGCGGATCCGGCGCGCCGCGCGCCCCCGGGTGAGGCGGTGGAGAAGCCGGGAGATCGCTTCCGCGTCCTGCGGGGGGAGCGTCCCGATCCGCCAATTGATCTCGCGCACCAGTTCTGCGCCGGTCATCTCCGGGAGCGGTCCGGAGGTCTCCTCGCCCCCGATACGGCGGGGGTCGGTCCGGTCGCGCCGGAGGTGTTCCATCATGGTGAGCACCCGGATCTTCGCCCAGCGGGGGAGGAGGTAGCTGGTTTCCTTAATGTACTTCCGGTTGGTCAGCAGGGCCCGGATGTCAATCGCCGACTTCCGCGCCGGCCGGGCCCGGCCCGGCGTCTGCTGCTCTCCGCTCATCCCGGCGTCTCCTGGATGCGTGACGATCCTGGTGGTCCCTTCGGGTTCGTTCGGACCTCTCCCTGCGCCTCCCGCCCGAGGCGGGAGGCCGCGCCTCTCCGGCGAATTCCCAAGTATGTCCGTACTGGACGATCTCAAGCGGTCGAGAGCATGTGACCCCTCGAACATGCTCGGCGTGGTCCTCGGCCTCCCCGGCCAGGTCCGGGATGGATGGGCCCTCGGCCAATCCGCAAAGCTGCCCCGGCTTGCGAAGACTCCCGAGCACCTCATCATCTGCGGGATGGGCGGGTCCGCGATCGGCGGTGATCTGCTCTCGGGGTATCTCGCGCCAACATTTCCCATTCCGATCGCGGTGGTGCGTGGATACGAGATCCCGGGGTTCGTCGGCGCGCGCTCGGTGGTGATCGCCGCGTCGTACTCCGGGACCACCGAGGAAACCCTCGCGGCCGTGGGGCAGGCGGAGCGCGCGGGGGCTATGGTGTTTGCGATCACCTCGGGAGGGCAACTGGCCCAGGCCGCCAGGCGGGCTGGGGTCGTGGTGCCGGGCGGCCTCGCCCCCCGCGCCGCGCTCGGCTACTTGATGCTCCCGGCGCTCGCCGCCCTCGTGCGCTGGGAACTCGCCGCCCCGTGCGCGAAGGAGGTGGACGAGGCGGTCCGGGTCCTCGAGGAGATCGCCGCGGAGTGCGGCCCCGATATCCCGGCGGTCCGCAATCCGGCGAAGCGCCTTGCCGAGCACCTCGCCGGCTGCGTCCCGGCGATCTATGCGGCGTCGCCGGGACTCGAGGGGGCCGCTCGTCGGTGGAAGTGCCAGTTCAATGAAAACAGTAAGACGCTCGCCACGTGGAATGCGTTCCCGGAGTTGAACCACAACGAGACCGTCGGTTGGGGCGCGCTCCCGACGCTCGCCAGCCACTTCGCCGTGGTGGTGCTGCTGGATGGAACCGAGCCCGCGCGGCTGGTGCGCCGCATCGGTCTGACGGCCGATCTGGCGCTCGGTCCGGCCGCCGGCGTGCACGAGATCCGCGGACGCGGCAAGGGCCGCCTCGCCCGCCTGCTCTCGCTGGTGTTCATCGGCGACCTCGTGAGCATCTATTTGGCCTATCTCCGCGGCGTTGATCCGGCGCCGGTCGAGATCATCGACGCGATCAAGCAGGGGTTGCGCGAAAGGGCTTGAGCCTTCGGTTCCCGTTCCATCTCATCCGAGCCCTGGGGCGCAGGATGATCCCGCGCCACCGTCCCAGCTTTCTGGCATACGCCGAAGCCGTTCGCGGGCGGACGTGGGCGTGCACCGACCTGGGTGCGTTCCCCCGCCCGCTGCCGCGGCTCGACGGTCTGGAAGGTATCGTGATCATGGAAGATCGCGATCCAGACTTCTTCCTTTCATTCCGCGACTACAGGCCGACGGCGGACTGCCGCCTCAATCGTCATGGCCCGCTCCGCACATGGTCCAGCCACCAAGACCTCCGAGACCTTGTCGCCGGCCTTCACGAGCAGCGCATTCGAGTCGCGATCGGGTTCTGGAACTACGGGGGCTGGCTGCTTCACATCCGGCCGCGCTGGCTGCGCGAGCACCGCGAGCTCCGGCGGCTCTGGCTGAGCAGCCAATTGTATCCATTCGTACGCCTTCGGCGCGAAGGGGTGGACTATGCGCGGTACATCGCCCGCCAGTACGAGCGGCTCCACGCAGTCTTCGGGTTCGACGGGCTGATGCTCGGCGACGGGCTTTGCGGCTTCGGCACAATCTGGGATCCCGATCTGTACG